>Ga0209656_10000203_pt1 | contig 39232 bp, 31 predicted proteins | sample BogFormECP12_OM2_FD_188239 | JGI IMG/M metagenome (GOLD analysis project Ga0209656, IMG submission 188239) | Bog forest soil microbial communities from Calvert Island, British Columbia, Canada - ECP12_OM2 (SPAdes) (version 2) | ecosystem: Environmental > Aquatic > Freshwater > Wetlands > Bog ...
TGCCCTGGATCGCCACGGCGCTGCGCGCCTCGCGATGACGGGATAAGTCGCACGGGATGACGCGGGACAAGTGGTAGCTGCCGAAACTACCCCAGCATCCGCGCCGATGGGGATGGCGTGGCCCAATGCCCCGGCAGCAGGTCGGCGAGCAGCACGCGTCCGCCCCAGCTCTGCACCAGGTCGGCGCCGACCACCTGGTCGAGCGTGTAGTTCGCGCCCTTCACCAGCACCTCCGGGCGCAGCGCGCGGATCAGCGCCTCGGGCGTGTCCTCGTGGAAGATACAGACGAGATCGACGCTGGTCAGTGAAGCCAATGATGCCGCCCGTGCGGCTTCCGGCTGCGCCGCGGCGCTCGAAATCTTTTGCCGTGCGAAGCTGCCGTCACTGTTGACGATCACCACCAGCCGGTCGCAGGCCGCGCGGGCCTGTTCCAGCAGGTGGACGTGGCCGGCATGCATCATGTCGAAGCAGCCGTTGGTCAGCCCGATCCGCATGCCGCGCTGCCGCCAGCGTTCCACCTGCTCCACCGCGCCGGTGCGGTTGACGATCTTGCGCAGCGCACCGCCCTGCGGCGTCAGCGCGGCGAGCAGGTCCATCGCCTCGACCACCGCCGTGCCGACCTTGCCGACCACCACACCCGCCGCAATGCTCGCCAGCCGCACGGCGACCGACAGATCTAGCCTGGCGGCAAGCCCCGCCGCCACCGTGGCCGCCACCGCATCGCCAGCGCCGGCGATGTCGATCACGTCGCGCGCCTCGGCCGGCAGGGTGGTGGCCGAGCCGTCGCGCACCAGCGTCATGCCGTCGCTGCCGCGCGCGACCAGCACCGCGCCGAACTTATGCACCTTCATCAGGCGGTTGGCCGCGGCGACGATCGCGTCCTCGTTGTTGGTGCGCATCCCGGTGGCGCCCGAGAGCTCGCTCAGGTTCGGGATCACCACGTCCGCGCCTTCGAACCGCGCGAGGTTCGGGCCTTTCGGATCGGCCACGACCATCCGCCCGGCGCGCTTGGCCGCGGCGATCAGCTGCGGCGCCACGTCGCCGCCGAGGATGCCCTTCTCGTAGTCCGACAGCACCAGCACCTTCGTCGCCGCGATGGCGTTGCGGGCGATCGAGATCATCCGCTCGGCGAGCTTGGCGTGGATCGGCTGCGCGTCGTCCTGGTCGGCGCGCAGCAATTGCTGCCCGCCGGCGAGGTAGCGGGTCTTGACCGTGGTGAGCCGCCCGCCCTGCACCAGCAGCCAGGGCTCGACATTCGGCTGGCCGCCGATCAGGCCCGTCAGGTCCGAGCCCGCCTGGTCGTCGCCGACGATCGAGACGAGCGACACCATCGCGCCGAGCGCGGTCAGGTTGCGCACCACGTTGCCGGCGCCGCCGGGAAACGCGACCTCGCGGCCGACGCTGAGCACCGGCACCGGCGCCTCGGGGCTGATGCGCTCGACCCGGCCATAGACGAAGCGGTCGAGCATCACATCGCCGACGACGAGCAGGCTGGTGCGCGCAAGCCGCGGCACAGCCGCAACCCAGTCCGTCTCTGGCGGGGCGGAGGTCGTCATGACGTTTCAGTATCCTTTGCGGCAGTGCGGTAGGCAAGTCACGCGGTCAAGAAGGCGACGCGGTCGCCTTCCAGCACGGCACAGGTCAGCGCGCCCCCCATCACCGCCCCGGTGTCGATGCCGATCCGGTTGGCGCGGATCTCCGGGTCCGGCGTGGGCGTGTGGCCGTGCACCACGACCACGCCGAACGGCTCGTCCCAGCTGAGGAAGGGCTCGCGTATCCACAGCAGGTCCTGCGGGTCCTGACGCTCGATCGGGACCAATGGTCGAATCCCGGCGTGAACAAAGAGATAGTCGCCGGCGCGATGGGTGAGCGCGAGGCCGGCCAGGGTGGCGCGGTCCGCCTCCGGGATGCCCGCCGCCCAGGTGGACGGCCGCGTCGCCGGGTCGACGCCCCAGCTGCGCAGCGACGCCTCGCCCCGGTTGCCGAGCCACTGCCCGACCGCCCATCGGTCGCCCGTCAGAGCGTCGAGCATCATCGCCTCGTGGTTGCCGCGCAGGTTGACCATGGCGGCACCCGGCACAGGCGGCGGCCCGGCGATGCGCGCCACCACCGCCGCGCTGTCCGGCCCGCGGTCGACGTAGTCGCCGATGTGCAGGACGGTGATCCTGGCGGGCTCGGCCGCCGCCGCGTGGGCGGCGATCTGCTCGTGCAGCGCGGCCAGCCGGTTGGCGCAGCCGTGCACGTCGCCGATCGCGTAGATCCGCTCGCCCGCCGGCAGCCGGCCGGGCGCGAGCTGGTCGTCGATCATCCGGGCCTCCGTTGGCCGAAACCTCCTTCTGACCAAAAAGTGCCGCGGCGGGGAATAATTCGCGGCCGCCCCCGGTCTGGCCTCTGTGGACAGTGCACAGGAGCACCGCATGGCCGACGCGACCAATATCCCATCCCGCCGCAAGGTTCTGGAATGCATGACCTGGGCCGGCGCCGCCGCCGTCTGGACCGTGGCCGGGGGCGTGCCGCGCTCGTCGCTGATCGGCGTCGGCACCGCGCAGGCGGCCGAGGCGACAGGCGAGCTGACCTTCATGCAGATCAGCGACAGCCATATCGGGTTTCACGCAGCACCCAACATGGACACGCCCGGCACCCTGAAGGAGGCGGTGGCGCTGGTGCGCCAGCAGCGCGGCGATTCGGCGCTGATGATCCACACCGGCGACGTCAGCCACCTCTCGGCGGACAGCCAGTTCGACACCGCCTGGCAGCTCGTCGGCGAATCAGGGCTGCAGACGCACTACGTGCCGGGCGAGCACGACGTGCTCATCGACGACGGCAAGGCCTTCTTCGCCCGCTTCACCCCCGGCGCGCCGCGCGGCTGGTACAGCTTCGACGAGCGCGGCGTGCATTTCGTCGGGCTGAACAACGTGCAGAACCTGAAGGCCGGGGGCCTGGGCAATCTCGGCGCCGATCAGCTCGCATGGCTCAAGGACGACCTGGCAGGACGCTCGGCCAGCCAGCCCATCGTGGTGTTCGCGCACGTGCCGCTGTGGACCGTGGCGCCGCAATGGGGCTGGGGCACCGACGACGGCGCGCAGGCGATCGACCTGCTCAAGCGCTTCGGCTCGGTGACCGTGCTGAACGGCCACATCCACCAGATCATGCAGAAGGTCGAGGGCACCGTCGCATTCCACACCGCGCGCTCGACCGCCTTCCCGCAGCCCGTACCCGGTACCGCGCCGTCGCCCGGCCCGATGAAGGACGTGCCGGCCGACAAGCTGCGCAGCATGCTGGGCATCGACAAGGTCATGTATGTCCCCGGCAAGCAGCCGCTCGCCATCGTCGACACCCCGCTCGGTGCGTGACCATGGCGCATGTCAGACGGGCGGCGATCCGTGCCGGCGTGCTCGGGTTGCTGCTGCTGCCGCTGCTGCGCGTCGTCGCGCTGGCAGCGGACGCGACGGTGACGATCGACAACTTCACCTTCAACCCGGCGACGATCACCGTCTCGCCCGGCACCCGCGTGGTGTGGGTCAACCGCGACGACATTCCGCACATCGTGGTCGGGCGCGACGACAAGTCGATCAAGTCGCCGCCGCTGGATACCGGCGACAGCTACGGCTTCACCTTCAGCCATGCGGGCACCTTCGCCTATTTCTGCGGCATCCATCCGATGATGCAGGGCACGGTCGTGGTGCGCTGAGCGGCGGACTGGGCTACCCTTCAGCGGGCGGGGCGATGTGGGGCAGGGCGGTGAGCAGCGAATTCGAACGCACGATGCTGCCGCACATGGACGCCGCCTACAACCTCGCCCGCTGGCTGGTGCGCGACCCGACGCTCGCGCAGGACGTGGCGCAGGACGCGCTGCTGCGCGCGCTGCGCTTCTTCCCCGAATGGCGCGGCGGCAGCGCGCGGGCGTGGCTGATGCGGATCGTGCGCAACGTCGCCTACGACACCTTGCGCGACCGCGGGCACGACGAGGGCGAGGAGGCGATGGCCGAACTGGCCGACCCCGCGCCGGGACCGGAGCGGCAGGCGGTGGCGCGCATCGAGATGGCGAACGTGGCGACGGCGCTGGAGGCGATGCCGGCACCGTTGCGCGAATGCCTGGTCCTGCGGGAGATCGAGGGACTGTCGTACAAGGAGATCGCCGAGGTGGCCGGCGTGCCGATCGGCACGGTGATGTCGCGGCTGTGGCGGGCGCGCCAGGCATTGCTGGAGGTCGGCGTGGCATGACCGACTGCACCGAATGGCAGCTGCTGCTGCAGGCCGACCTGGACGGCGAATTGTCGCCCGCCGAGGCCGCGCGCCTGGCCGCGCACGAGGCGGGTTGTGCGGCGTGCGCGAGCCTGCGCAAGCGGCTTTCCGCGCTATCGGCGCGCATCGCACAGGAAGCGCCGCGCTACGAGGCGCCCGCGGCTTTGCGCGCGGCGTTGCAGGCCGCGGTCGTGCCCGCGCCGCAGGGCGCCGTGGTGGTGCCGTTCCGGCCGCGTGCGCGGCGCTGGACGCGTGAGACGATCGGCTTCGTCGCCGGCGCCGCGCTTGCCGCGAGCGTCACGTTCGCGGTGTTCCAGCCGGCCACTACCAATCCGGCGGACCAGATCATCGCCGACCACATCCGCGCGCTGCAGCCGGGGCATCTGATCGACGTGGAGTCGAGCGACCACCACACGGTCAAGCCGTGGTTCGACGGCCGCATCGACTTCGCCCCGCCGGTGCCGCAGTTCGAGCGGTATCCGCTGCTCGGCGGCCGGCTGGACTACGCGGCGGGCCACACGATGGCGGCGCTGTCGTACCGCGCCGGCAAGCACATCGTCGACGTGTTCATCCGCCCGGCCGACGCGAACGCGACGGCGCGCGAGGGCACGCGCGAGGGTTACCACTACATCTGCTGGCTGCAGGGCGGCATGGTGCTGTGGGCGGTGTCGGACATGGACCCGACCGAGCTGGCGAATTTCGTGCAGGCGTGGAAGGACACGTAATTTCGTCCACAACCAGGTACCCGTCATGGCCGGCCTTGTGCCACGGCTGTCCGGTTCGCGGATCATATCCAAAGTAGCGCGCCTTGGGCTGGGTTGTGAGCCGCCGCGTGGTCTGGCGGTCCGGCGCGCGGCCCGAACCTATCGAGACGCTTGCGGTGGAGCACGGCGTGGCCGACCAGCCGAGCGTAGCGTGTCAGGCTCGTCACCGCGTGTTGCGCGACATGCGCCAGCTTGATCAGCACGAAGGCGATCAGCGCCACGGTGATCTGGATGCGCACGGCGTTCTCGCTGGTGCCGTAGAAGTGCTTCACCTGCAATGTCTGCTTGATCCAGCGGAAGAACAGCTCGATCGCCCAGCGCCGCTTGTAGAGCGCGGCAATCTCGCTGGCCGGCGCGTCCAGATCGTTGGTGAGGATACGCAGGATCTTGCCGGTTTCCGTCTTCACCCTGATCTCGCGCACGGCGTTGTGCATCGGATTGCGTCGGCTCCTCGCCATCCGCTCCGGCAGGAAGCCGATCCGGTCGGACAGCACGCTGGGCGCATCTTCCGCCACCGGCAGGGTTTCGATGACCGCCAGCGGCGTGTTCGACTTCAGCCGGGTGACGATCCGGCAGTCCGCCGCATCCAGCTCCGCCCAGAAGGCGAAATCGTAGTAGCCGAGATCGAAGACATACGTGGCGCCGGTCTCGATCGGCATCGCCTTGGCAGCCGTGATGTCATTGACGTTGGCCGGCGTGACCTCGAGGTAGAGCGGGCAGTCGGCATCCGGGTCGTAGATGACGTGCGCCTTGGCACCGCAGACGTTGGCGGAAAAGCGCGCCCAGTCAGCACTCAGGCTGTTCAGCTTCACCGGTGTGGAGTCGATCAGCCGGACGCACTCGCCGAGGTTTCGGCGCAGCCTGCCGGTGAGCTGCGCGATCAGGGCGGACAGCACCGCGGCGAATACCTCGACCGGCCGGCTGGCCAGCGCATCGGCCAGCGTCGAGCGGCGTGCCGCCGCAAGGCCGGAGTGGTAGCGTCGCGCGGCATGCGCCTCGAGCGCCGCCTCGATGTCGCGCAGGCTTTCGGCGTCAGCGGTTTGCGCGAACAGCAGCGCCAGCAGCAGCTCGCGTGTGGGCAGCCGGCGGATGCCCTTGTCGGCCCGGGAAGCTTCGATCGCGCGGCCGAGCACGCCCCAAGGAAGCCGGTTGGTCAATTGCCGAAAGACAGTATTCTGGTGCGGCACGGCGCGGGTCCTGCTCATGTCCGATTCGTCGGGAAACGCATCGAACCGAGTAGAATCAACGCCGTGCGCTTTGTCAGCCCAAAACGAACCGGACAGCCGTGGGCTTGGCCCGGCCATCCACGACTTGCTTGCTTGCTGCCTTGCTGCACCGAAGCCAAGTCGTGGATGACCGGGACAAGCCCGGTCATGACGAGGTATGGTCGACCTCAAGACCGTTCTGCCGCTGTCCGGGTCAAGGAGGCCGTCCGCATGCACGTCTTCATCACCGGCGCGAGCGGCTACATCGGCGGCACGGTCGCGCATCGCCTGCTTGCGTCCGGCCACAGCGTCGCCGGCCTCGTGCGCGGGGAGGACAAGGCGGCGGCGCTGCGGGATCGGGGGATCGAACCGATCCTCGGCGGCCTCGACGATGCCGCCCTGCTGACGCGCGAGGCGCGCCGCGCGGACGCCGTCGTCAACGCCGCCGACAGCGACCATCGCGGCGCCGCGGAGGCGCTGGTCGCCGCCCTGTCCGGCACCGGCAAGCCGCTGCTGCACACCAGCGGAACCACCGTCGTCTCCGACTACGCACGCGGCGAGTTCTCCGACCGCATCTACGACGAAGACTCGCGGCCGGAACCGGTGCCCGAAAAAGCGGCGCGGGTCGCGATCGACAACCTGATCCTGCACGCATCGCAGAACGGCGTGCGCTCGGCGGTGATCTGCAACTCGCTGATCTATGGAAGCGGCCTCGGTCTGCATGCCGAGAGCGTGCAGATCCCGACCCTTGTCGCCGACGCCCGCCGCCACGGCGTGGCGCGCCATGTCGGGCGTGGCCTCAACGTGTGGTCGAACGTCCATGTCGAGGACGTCGCCGACCTCTACATGCTGGCACTCGACAAGGCGCCGCCCGGTTCGTTCTTCTTCGCCGAGAACGGCGAGGCGTCGTTCCGCGACATCACGGCCGCCATCGCCGCCGCGCTCGGCCTCGGCGCGCCGCAGGCGTGGCCGGTCGAGGACGCGATCGCGCAACTCGGATTTCAGCGCGCGGTATTCTCGCTCGCCTCCAACAGCCGCGTGCGCGGACGGCGTTCCCGCGAGGTGCTCGGCTGGACGCCCCGCCACGCCTCGGTCACCGATTGGATCCGCCACGACCTCGCTGCCTGACGTTGCGCGCACTGAAACCGTATCGTCAGCCGGAGGCGGGCGGAAAAGCTCGGCCGTTCGGCCCTGCTTGCTGCCACGGCTGGCTTCGCGCCATATCGGCGCTTGCGACGAGGCAGCCGACATGTCGCATATGCGGCATGAACCGATCGTGACGGCGCGGCGGGGCGGGGTTTGCGGGGTCCGGGCCCGGTACCGAGATGGATCGCCTCGCGGCGACCGGCCGGCGTCGGACGCGCTTTCGTTTCGCATCGAAATCTCAGGCGAGGATGAACCATGTCCACTGACAAGATGATGGCGCAGATGTCCGGCAAGGGCGGCTTCATCGCCGCGCTGGACCAGAGCGGCGGATCCACGCCCGGCGCGCTGCGCCTGTATGGCATCCCGGACAGCGCCTATAGCGGCGAGGCCGAGATGTACCGGCTGATGCACGAGATGCGGGTGCGCATCATATCCGCGCCCGCCTTCACCGGCGACAAGGTCATCGGCGCCATCCTGTTCGAACGCACGATGGACGGCGAGGCGAAAGGCCGGCCGGTGCCGACGTTCCTGTGGGAGGACCGCGGCGTGGTCCCGTTCCTGAAGGTCGACAAGGGGCTGGAGGCGGAGAGCGACGGCGTCAGCGTGATGAAGCCGATCCCGGGGCTCGACGCGCTGCTTGCGCGCGCGGTGAAGCTCGGCGTGTTCGGCACCAAGATGCGCTCGGTGATCAACCTGCCGTCGAAGACCGGCATCGCCGCCGTGGTGAAGCAGCAGTTCGAGATCGGCGCGCAGATCCGCGGCCACGGACTGGTGCCGATCATCGAGCCGGAGGTGTCGATCAAGAGCCCGGACAAGGCCGGCGCCGAGACCATCCTGCGCGACGAGATCACGAGGCACCTCGACGCGCTGCCCGAGGGCGAGCGCGTGATGCTGAAGCTGACGATCCCGGATGTGCCGGACTTCTACGCGCCGCTGATCAGCCACAAGGGCGTGGTCAGGGTCGTGGCCCTGTCCGGCGGTTACACGCGCGACGATGCGTGCCAGCGCCTCGCCCACAATCACGGCATGATCGCGAGCTTCTCGCGCGCGCTCACCGAGGGGCTCAAGGTGTCGATGACGGACGCCGAATTCGACGCCGAGCTCGCCAGCGCGATCGACGAGATCTACCGGGCCTCCGTCGAAAAGGTCTGACGCCGGGCCGCGCGCCGCGGCTGACGGGGCCGCCTTGCCGAATCGGCTCTGGTCGGCCGCCGCGCGTCGCACCAGACTCGCCCGATGAAGATCGGCATCCTGGAATGCGGCGCGCCGCCGAAGGCGTTGCGCGCCCGGTTCGGCGGCTATGGCGGCATGGTGCAGCGCATGCTCGGCCCCGCGCGGGAGGCGGACATATTCGACGTGCCTTCCGGCGAGCTGCCGTCCGATGCGTCGTGCGACGCCTACGTGCTGACCGGATCGCCCGCGGGCGTTTACGACGACCTGCCCTGGATCCCGCCGCTGCTTGCCTTCCTGCGGCAGTCGCGCGGCCGGGCCAGGTTCGTCGGCATCTGCTTCGGCCATCAGGCCATGGCGGTCGCCTTCGGCGGGAGCGCGGAAAAATCCGCCAAGGGCTGGGGCGTCGGGCTGCATCGCTACGCCGTCGCGCACCGCGCGCCCTGGATGGACGACGCGCCGCACGTCGACGTCGCGGCAACGCACCAGGACCAGGTCACGTCCTGCCCGCCCGGCGCGCGCGTCGTCGCCGCCAGCGACTTCGCGCCCTATGCCGCGCTCGACTACGGCGACGCGATCTCGTTCCAGTTCCACCCGGAGTTCACGCCCGACTTCGCCACCGCGCTGATCGAGACGCTGCGCGACCGGTTCGGCGACCTGTCGGACCCGGCCATCGCCTCGCACGCGCAGCCCAACGACTGCGCCCGCGTGCGGCGCTGGGTGGAGCGCTTCCTCGACGGCCCGGGCGATTGAAGCGCGACTGGTCCGAGCCTGCTGTCGCCCTCGATCGATCGTGACGAAGCGGCGCCGATCTTCCGCCTGGCTCGCTGATTGGAGGCCCGCGTGACCCTGACGCGCCGTCACATCGTCGCGGCGTTGGCCGCATCGCTCGCTCCCAAGGGTCTGCTGGCGGCGACTGCACCGCCGCTCTTCCCCGGCGAGGAGATCATCGAGGCTGCCGGCTATCCGTCGCTGGTCAAATTCGAGAAGGGAGACGGACAGCGCCCCCTGGTCGTCTTCGTGCCCGGCACGTCGTTCCTCGCGCGGATCGCCTACCGGTTCCCAGGCAGGCGCGACGCCGACTTCCTCAGCCATTGGCTCGTGCGGGCGGGGTTCTCGTTCCTCGGCGCGTCGTATCCGCTCGACAACCCGGTCTATGCGCAGCCCTATCCGGAATTCGGCATCACTGACTGGGGGCGGCAGGTCGCGACCGCCGCACGCCGGGCGGTCGATGCCAATAAGCTTGGCAACGAGATCATCGTGGTCGGCTGGAGCATGGGCGGCAAGGTCGCCGAGACGGTCGCCGTGGCGGCGCGGTCGATGGGGCTCGACCTGACGCTGTTCGTCGCGCTGGACGCGCTGCCGCCGGGGCCCAACCTGTTTCCGGGCAACGCCGAGCAATTCGTGCTGGCGAAGAACGGGCTGGTCGACCAGGCCGGCTCGCTGATGCCCTGGTTCGTCGCGATGGTGGAAATACAAGGCCTGATGAACGGGCACACGATCATCCCGGTGGACGCGCTGCGGCGCTACTTCACCGGCAACCCGCCGCTCAACCTGCAAGGCGAAGCGGCGCGCTTCGTCGACGGCCGCATCGTCGACGACGTGGCGGCCGCGCTGCGCGACGGCGGCGTGACCGACTACGAGCGATACCCGCCGATCGCGCTGATCGTCAGCGACAGCCCGGCCGACTATCCGAATGTCCTGCTGTGCCGGACCAACTGGGCACTGTTCATGGGCCAGCGATTGTATCGCCGGCACGTCTATCCGAACCGGGACCGTCTTCGGATCGACATGCCGGCGGCGCGGTGGCGGAAGCTGGAGCGCCTGATCGCGGACGCGCCGGCGCGGCTGACGGTGCAGGTGCCGGGCACGCATTCCCTGTTTCTGGGCGAGCAGGGCGCGCGGGCCACGGCGGCCGCGATCGCGGAACTGGCGCAGCGCTCGAAGCGTCTTGATGACGAGATCGCCGCACTGTTGGGATGACGCAGCCGCTTGGCGGAACGACGCGGCCATCGGCGGCATCGGTGGCGACGGAGCCTCCGACACGCGGCGCATGAACCGACGCGGTTTCGTCCGCGTCCGAACCATCCGGAATTCCGTTCGCGGGCGTTCGCGCGCCGGCACTGCGACCGGCGCGCGGGGGCGGGATCATCGGCCGCGCGGCGCCGATCTTGATGACGGTCGTGCCACCGGGCGGGTACGGAATCAGCGCGATGCGCACGGGGGCCGGCGCGGGGGCGGGGTCGGGTGTCGGCGCGATGGCGGGTGCGTCGGCAGACGCGGGCTCGGCCGGCGGGTCCGATGGCGCGGGCGCGTCTGCTTCGTCGTTCCGCGTCGCCTTCTGGCGGCGTGGCGATGCAGGCGCGGGCGCGGGTTCCGGTGGTGCCGGCGCGATTGCGGGCGCGTCGGCCGGCGCGGCTTCGGCCGGCGGGTCCGATGGGCCGGCCGCGTGTGCTTCGTCGTTGCGAGCCGCCGCTTGGCGGCGTGGCGATCCAGGGCCGCGCGGCAAGCGCTTGTCACGTTGCCCTGGATCGCCACGGCGCTGCGCGCCTCGCGATGACGAGGGAATGGTTCCGTGCGTAATCTTCTCGTTCGGCCCTGGAACGCGGTCCGGCGGCTGTTCGGCAGCGTGCAGGTGGTGCGCGGTCTCCCGCGCGACCTCGCGTTCGCGCGCCAATTCGCGGTCGCGCGCGCGGGCGCGGCTGCGCTGGGCCATGCGTTGCAGCGTGCGGGTGTGGGCGCGCACGAGCTTGGCCTCGGCCTCGCGGCGTTCGACGATGAACCAGCGCTCGGTCGCGGGAGGGTATTCGGCGCGTCGGTCGCGCCAGCGCTTCCAGCCGAGCATGACCCAGATCACCGGCGGCGGCCCCGGCTCGGGGGTCCTCGCGGCACGCTGGCGCCGGCGGGTCTCGGCCCAGGCGCGGCGCTCGGCGAGCAGGCGCATCGAGGCGCGGGTGGCGAGCCGGTGCAGGCGGACTTCGGCCTGCCAGTCGCCTGCGTTGGCGCGGCGGTAGAGGTCGCGGGCGTCGGTGCAGTGGGCGCAGCGGTGGCGGGTGGTGGGGTAGCGGGAGGCCTCGAGGTCGCACCAGGAATAGAGGTCGCGATGGCCGGTCGGCTTGCGGAACAGCCGCTCGGGCCTGGGCCGGCGTTCGCAGAACGCGTCCTGGATGATCTCGACGCGGAAGGCGCGCTCGCGCATGCCGACGGCGATCTCGGGGTCGGGCTCCGGTGTTTCGCGCACGCGGGTGCCGCGGGCGTAGGGAACCCTGAAGCTTTGGTACAGCCGCTTGAGGAAGGGCGGCAGGAAATCGAACAACATCGTGCCCCCCCTTTCGTGGCCGGGCGTTCAAACCGACCACGATAATAGGACCGCATTCTCCGGATTGCAAGGACTTTATTCTGGAGGATGCCGGGCCCGGAATCGCGCCTTTTCGGCCCTACCGGACGTCGAGAGAAGGCGTGGATGGCGGGGGCCTGCGCCCGGCATGACGAATAAAAGCCGCTTACTCTGCTTCAGCATGTGGGAACGAGGATAGCCTCGCCTGCGGTCGATCCGCGCTTCTCAGGCGGCGCGGCCCACAGCCGGTCCCCCGAACGGAGCGAGCATTCGGCTACGGCCTGCACTCGACCCAAAGCCCGCATCGCCTTTGGACCGGAGTCGACCCTAAGCTGACCTTCAGAGACAACTGGGACCGTCGGACACGGCGTTCGAGTTACCGAACTTCCGCATGGGCTACCTTGCTGTTTTCTTGCTCAACTGCGTTCATGCGGAACGCGTGAGATTTGCATCGTGGGTCGGCTCCGCCTGAACGGCGCTCGCAATCCGACGGTGCGGCAAGCACGAAGAACTCTCCGCGTCACCAGTCCTGCACGTCGAGCGCGGCTTCCGGCAGTCCGGCCACTTCCCATGCCTCCAGCCCGCCGCGGTACCAATAGACGTGGGTGTACCCGAGCGCTGCCAGACGCAGCGCCAGGTTGCGGCCGTCGAACAGCTCCGCGTTCCAGCCCACCGCGACGATCGGCCGCGCACGGTCGCCGCCGGTGAGCTCCTGCATCTTCGCCCGCAGCCGGTCCTGCGCCTCGTCGGTGACATCGCCGCCCAGGCCGCTGAACGTCAGGCCGATAGCGCCAGGCAGCGATCGCCCCCATGAGCAGTGCATCGTATCGATGACAATGGGCTTCGTGTCCGCGAGCAGGCGAGGCAGGTCGGCGGTGCGGATCGTAGCCGCCCCCGGCGCCGTGGTGGGCGTGTGCCCCGCCACTACGCCGTGCAGAAGGCGGTCCGACGCGACACCGAAATCGGCGTCCTCGTCTGCGTGGTCGCGTTCGCCGGCAAGACGCAGCGCGTCCTGAAGCCGTCTGACCTGGTCGCGGTAGACGTCGCTGGTCGAGCCGTTGGGGCAGTGGCCGCGCGCCGTGTCGTGAGGGAACAGCCGATCGGCCTCAGCCAAAGCGTGGTGCGCCGCTTCCATCTGGCCGGTGCGGGCGTAGGCCGCGGCGAGAGAGCGATAGGTAAACGGGGTCTGCGCACCCACCTCCGGCTCGAGGGCCAGGGAGTGCTGGAGCGACGCGATCGCCTCCTGGTCGCGGCCCAACAACAGCAGGGCGCGGCCGATGTGCCCGTAGCGGGAGAACACCCATGGACTGCGCGGGCTGCCCTCCATCGCCTGTTCCTGTAGCTTGATCTCCTCCTCCGCATGTCCGGACCAGGTCAGGCAAACCCCGAGCTGGCTGCGGACCCCTTCAAATGACCGCAGCCGGTCCGGACCCGTCTCGATCACGCGATGGGCGAGCTCGATGGCTTCGGGGCAGCGGCCGACGGTCTGCAGCCAGAACACGGTGGTAGTCTGGGCATTCGGGAACTCCGGTGCGAGTTCGCGCGCTTTTGCCAACCGTCGTCCGGCACGCTGCATGTCCGCGAAATTCTGCCAGCCGCTCGCCGGCTGCATGTCCGTCAGGAGGTAGGCGCTGTCGACCAGGGCGACGACGTTGGCCGGGTCGAGACCCAGCGCACGCTCATAAAGCCCAAGCTCCTGTTGCTCATTCTCCAGACTGGGCGGCCCGAGTGCGATCGCGCGGGCCCGCACGACGAGATCGAACGCGTCGGGATCGTTTGGGCGCTCGCGAAAACTGCGTGCGCTCTCGGTTGCGATGATGGCTCTCAGCGCGCCAGTCTGCAGGCGAGAGACGATCCGTTCCTGGTCCGTCGCAGGATCCGAGACCGCCTCGTCGAACCGATCCGACCACAGCTCCGTGCCGGTTTCGGCCGACGTCAGCTGGCCGTCCACCTTCAGCGACGCCCCGACGCGGCGCACGCTGCCCTCCAGCACGTAGCGCACGCGCAGTGCCCGGCCCAGCGCCCTGATATCCGTCGCGCGCCCCTTGTAGGCGCTGGCCGTCGCCTGGGCGGTGACGGTCGCCTGGGCGGCGCGCGTGATGTCGTTCGTCAGATCGGCGGTGACGCCGTCCGCCAGCGCGTTGTCCGTCGGATCGCCGCCGAGGTTCGCGAACGGCAGCACGACGAGCGAGAAGCGCGGCGCCGGTGCGCCGGTCCAGATGCTTCCCAGCCACCAGCCGCCGAACAGCGCCACGACGAGGGCGGCAAGTGCGGCGCGGATCGGCCAGCGTCTGCCCGGCGCCTCGGCCGGTGCCGGGGCAGCGGATCGCTCGGCCGGCGGTTCCGCTATGGGCGTCACCGGCAGCGTGAAGCGGTAGCCGCGGCCGGTGACCGTCTGGATGCAGCTTCCCTCCGTCCGTCCCGCGTCGAGCACGTGGCGCAGCGTCGATATCTGGACCGTAAGGTTGCTCTCTTCGACCGCCGTCCCGGGCCAGACAGTGTCCATGAGCGTCTGCTTCGGCACGATCTGGCCGGCGTGGTCGACCAAGACGCGGAGAAGTTCGAGCGCGCGGGAGCCGATCGGGACCGGCGCGAACGCGCCACGCGCGTCACGCCGCAGCAACTGCCCGGCGCGGCAGTCGAGGCGAAAGCTGCCGAACTGGACGGCTTCGAGCGAGGCGGTCGTGTCCACGCGCCTCTCCCGGGCTCTGTGGCGAGCGGTTCCGTACGGTAGCGCAATTTTACCGCCGCGGCGAACACCGCATCAACCGCGTCTCGGCGGCGCCCGCCGACGCTGCGGATAAGCAGTTGATACCACGCGATTTCGCAGCGTTTTGGAGTGTTTTGCCTCCACCTCGTCGCGGCTTCGGACGCAGGGCGAGCATGGTGATCGGCAGCGGAACGACCGCTGACGGGCACAGACAGCGCCCGTCTCAGACGCCGGCCCGAGCCAGCCGACGCAGAAACAGGAGGCTCACATGTGCAACGCTACCATGAAGACAGTCTTGCTCATCGCTGCAGCGCTCATCGGCGGGGCAGCCTACGCTCATGCCTCGGACGCGTACAGTGACCCCGGGGAATACCGTGCGCCGGGCGTGACGGTTCCGGCATCCGCCGCGACGTTCACGATGCCGGATACCACCACAACGCCGGGTGCGACGTTTCCGACGTCCGCCCTGCAGTCCACCGGGCTGGACACCACGATGAATCCCGGAATGTCCTATCCGACCTCGGCTAGCCACGTCGCCACTCAGACCGGGCAGTAAGCGTCCAGTAGGGCGCCCGCTTGACTGCGAACGCGGCCCAGCTCGTCCAGCTGGGCCGCCTCGATCGCTGAGTAGGGAGGTAGGTCCGGTTTCCACCCAAAGCAGCGGTTCGCGACCAGGCTGCAGCCCTACGCCGCCGCTTGCACCTTCATCTCGCCGAGATAGGCCTCGCGGATCAGCGGGTTGGCGCGCAGCTCCGCGGCGGTGCCGGACAGCACCACCTGGCCGGTCTGCAGCACATACGCGCGGTGCGCGATCTGCAGCGCCATGTTGGCGTTCTGCTCGACCATGAAGATCGTCACGCCCTGGCGGTTGATGGTCTGGATGATGTCGAACACCTGCTCGACGAAGATCGGCGACAGACCCATCGACGGCTCGTCCATGCAGATCAGCCGCGGCCGCGCCATCAGCGCGCGGCCGATCGCCACCATCTGCTGCTCGCCGCCCGACAGCGTGCCGGCGATCTGGTCGCGCCGCTCCTTCACGCGCGGGAACAGCTCGTACACCCGCTCGATGTCCTGGGCGAGCTCCGGGCCGCGCTTGCGCGTGTAGGCGCCCATCTCGAGGTTCTCGAACACCGTCATCCGCGCGAACAGCCGGCGCGCCTCCAGCACCGGCGCAATCCCCCGCCGCACGCGCTCGGAGGTGGACAGGCGCTGGATCTCCTGGCCGTCGAACACCACCGTGCCGCGCACCGGGCGCACCACGCCCATGATCGTCTTCATGGTCGTGGATTTGCCGCAGGCGTTGCCGCCGAGCAGCGAGACGATCTCGCCCCGCTCGATCGTGTAGTTCACGCGCTTGAGCACGTGCAGGTCGCCGTAATAGGTGTCGACGTCGCGGAACTCGAGCAGCGTGTCAGACAATTGCGGCGGCTCCTGCCTGGGCGTTGCGGCCGAGATAGGCGCGCAGCACTTCCTCGTCTCTACGCACCTCGTCCGGCCTGCCCTGCGCGATGATCTCACCGTGGTCGAGCACATAGACGCGCTCGGCCAGCCGGGTGACGACGTCGAGCTTGTGCTCGATCAGCAGGATCGTGACGCCGAGCGTGTGCAGCGACCTGATCTGCTCGGCGAGTTCGATCGTCTCGGCCGGGTTCATGCCCGCCGTCGGCTCGTCGAGCAGCAGGATCTTCGGCCGCGACGCCAGCGCCCGCGCGATCTCCGCGCGGCGGCGGTTCGCGTACGACAGGCCGGATGCCGCCTGATCGACCCGCGGCAGCAGGCGGTTGCCGAAGATCGACAGGATTTCCGCGGCCCACTCCCGCGCCTCCGCCTCCTCGCGCCGCGTGCTCGGCGGGCGGACCACCGCGCGCAGCGGGCCGGTGCGCAGGCGCGCGTGCTGGCCGACGAGCACGTTCTCCAGCACCGTCAGGTTGGGGAACAGGCGGATGTTCTGGAACGTGCGCGCGACGCCGCGTTCCAGGATCTTGTGCGGCTGCAGCCCGAGGATCTCCACGCCGTCGAAGCGGATGCTGCCCTCGTCGGCGGGGACCAGGCCGGTGATGGCGTTGAACAGCGTCGACTTGCCCGAGCCGTTCGGCCCGATCACCGCGATCACGCCGCCATGCGGGACGTCGATGTCGACCGACTTCAGCGCGACGAGGCCGCCGAAGCGCACCGTCACGCCGCGCACCTCCAGCAGCGTCTGGCCGGTCTCCACGTCGCCGCCGAGGCCCGAGAGGCGCAGGTCGGAGAATCCGCGGCGAACCTCGGCGTGCTGCTGTTCGTAGGTCAGCGCGGGCGGGCGGCGCACGGCGGGGATCAGGCCCTCGCGCCGGTACAGCATCATCGTCACCAGGATCAGGCCGAAGATCAGCTCGATCGACTGCACGAGGTCGACATGCGCGATCATGTCGCTGCCGATCGCCCGGCCGAACGCGTCGATCCAGCCGGACAGGTCGGCCAGCCACCAGGACTGCAGCAGCTGCAGGAAGAACGCGCCGACCACCACGCCCCACACGCTGCCCATGCCGCCGAAGACGATCATCACCAGGATCATCACCGAGACCGGGAAGCCGAACATCTCCGGCGTGGCGGTCTGCAGCTTGGCCACGAACACCACGCCGGCCATGCCCGCGAAGGCAGCACCCATGGCGAAGGCGAGCAGCTTCGTGCGCGTGCGGTCCACACCCATCGCGCCCGCGGCGATCTCGTCCTCGCGCACCGCCATCCAGGCGCGGCCGATGCGGCTGTCGCGCAGGCGGATGGACACGAAGATCAGCAGCGCGACCAGCGCCATGCCGACGTAATAGTACGGCTCGGCGTCCACGCCGAAGCTGTGGCCGGCGATCCTGGGCGCGGCGATGCCGTTCAGCCCCGCCGCACCGTTGGTCACGCTGGAGACGTTGCGCACGACGATCGGCACGATCTCGCCGAAGCCGAGCGTCACGATCGCGAGGTAGTCGCCGCGCAGCCGCAAGGTGGGCGCGCCGAACAGCACGCCGAAGAAGGCGGCGAGCAGGGCGGAGACCGGCAGCATCAGCCAGAACGAGACGGTGAAGTGCACGACGAAGCCGGTGCCGGTCTCGGCCGGGAACTGCTGCACCAGCCCGAGCCAGGCGAACGGCTCCCAGAACCCCGACCACGGCGGCATCACCTGGTAGCTGGTCAGGATGCCGTAGGCGTAGGCGCCGATGGCGAAGAACGCGGCGTAGCCGAGGTCGAGCAGCCCGGCGAAGCCGACGACAATGTTCAGGCCGAGCGCCAGGATGGCGTAGGTCGCCGCGTTGGCCACGCTGTCGATGTCGGCGTCGTTGCCGTTGATGGTCGGGAACGCCAGCGCGGCCGCCGCCAGCAGCACGACGAAGCCGCGATACCGCCACGCCGCCGGCACCCGCGCGAGCGGGCGCCGCAGCACGGAGACGGCGGCGGCGGCGGCCTCGTTCACGACTTGGTCGGCGCCATGCGCCCGAACAGCCCGGCCGGCCGGAACACCAGAACCAGCACCAGGATCGAGAAGATCCAGACGTCGGCCCATGCGGCGCTGGCGAACGGGCCGACGACCACTTCGAGCAGGCCGCCGCTGACGATCGCCTCGATCAGGCCGATCAGCACGCCGCCCACCATGGCGCCCGGCACGTTGCCGATGCCGCCGAGCACCGCGGCGGTGAACGCGCGCAGGCCGGCGATGAAGCCGATGTTGTAGTTGGTGAAGTTGTAATAGATGCCGAAGATCAGCGCGCCGGCACCGGCGAGTGCCGATCCGATAAAGAAGGCGGCGACGATGACGCGGTCGACCTCGACCCCCATCATGCGGGCCGCCTCCGCATCCTGCGCGGTGGCGCGCATCGCCTTGCCCATGCGGCTGCGCTGCACGAACACCCAGAGCGCCACCATCAGCACCAGCGCGATCACCCAGATCAGCACCTCGCGCAGGCGGAGCGTGGCGCCGCCGACGTCGACCGCGACGGGCGGCATCGGGTTGGGATAGTTCTTCGACTCGGCGCCGAAGGCGAGCAGCACGACGTTGTAGATGATGTAGCTGACGCCGATCGTGGTGATCATCGCCGCCGGGCCCTTGACGTTGCGCAGCGGGCGCAACGCGAGCCGCTCGATCACCACCCCGAGCGTGCCGCAGGCGAGCATCACCGTCACCAGCGCGAGCACCAGCGCGCCCACCAGCGGCAGCCCGTGCAGCACCGTGGCCTGGCCCTGCACGCCGAGGGCCTGCAGGACGAACATGCCGATGAAGCTGCCGAACATGAAGACGTTGAAGTGGCTGAAGTTGATCAGCTCGAGGATGCCGTAGACGAGGGTGAACCCCAGCGCGAGCAGGGCATACATCGCGCCGAGGCTCAGCCCGTTGATCGTCTGCTGCAGCAGGATCGTGGTCAGCGACACGGCGCTGCAGCCGCCGCGGTCAGGCCGACGGCGCCACGCCGATGTAGACGGTCTGGTCGATCAGGTCGTCCGGCTTGCCCTTCGCGTCCTGCTTGAACTGGAAGATGCTGACCGTCTTGTCGGTCAGGTCGCCATATTGGTCGAAGCTGGTCGGCCCGAGCAGCGTCTGGGTGTGCAGCGCCTGGATCGCATCGCGCACCGTGTGGCGGTCGATCGGCTTGCCCGCCGCCTTCAGGCCCTTCACGGCGGCGATGATGACCTGCGCGCCGGCATAGGCGGTGATCGCGTAGTCGGTGCCGGCGAAGCCGAACTTCTTCTGGTACGCTGCCATGAACGCCTTGGCCGCCGGATCGGCGGTCAGGTGCGGCGACGCAATCGACGCATACCACCCCTCCGCGGCGGGGAAGCCGACGGCCGTCAGCATCTCGTTCGAATACACGCCGTCGCCGCCCGCTTTGATGATGCCCGGCAGGATGTCGTAGCTCTGCTTTACGACCTTCACGCCGGCCTGCATGACGCCGCCGTAGTACAGCGCCTCGGGAGCGAGCGCCTTGATCTTGGTCAGCACCGCGGAATAGTCGGCTGCCTTCGGATCGAGCCGGTCGCGGCCGAGGATCTTGACGCCCTTCTTCTCGGCCTGCCCCTGGAACGAGTCGGCGATGCCCACGCCGTACGCGCCGCTGTCGTCGAGCACATAGACGCTCTTCGCCTTCAGCGTCTCGGCCACGTAGTTGGCCATGTTCGGGCCCTGGAACGCGTCGGTCGTCACCGTGCGGAAATAGATCGCCTTCCCGGCCGGCATGTACTGCGCGGCGAATTTCGGGTTGGTGATGTCCGGGTTGGTGGACGACGGCGTGACCGTCGCAAGGTCGCCCTGGCTCAGGATCGGCGCCATCGCCTTGCCCGAACCCGACATCTCGGGACCGATGGCCGCGATCGTCGCCGGATCGGACACCATCTTGCGCGCATTGGTCGCGGCCTGCGCGGGGTCGTACTGGCCGGCGGTCGCGGTGCCGTCGTCGTATTTGTCGTACTGGAACGTGATGCCCGGGACGGCGTGGGTCTCGTTGGCCTCGTCGAACGCCAGAACGGCGCCGTCGAAGATGCGGATCGCGTCCTCGGCGTCGGCGCCGGTGAACGGGAGGTTGATTCCGACCTTGACGACCTGGTCGGCGGCGCGCGCGCCTTCGGCGCGCAACAACGCGAGCGCAGCAGCAGTTCCGGCCAGTTTGCCGGCAGCACGACGCGTGATCAGCATTGCAAGGCTCCCTTGTGTCATGTGCATGACGCGAGGGAGCGTTAGCAAGCATCGGGCCGGTCGTCGATACCCCGGCGGCGGACCGGCCGGCCGCCTAGCGCTTTCCGCTAGTGTCCGAGGGGTCTTTCGCGCCCGCCGTGTGGCTGAAGGTGACGCGGGATGCGGACGCACCGTCGGGCGGCGGGGCCGCAGCGGGCCGGGTGGCACAGGGGACCCGTAACGCGTCCGGCAACACGCTTGTCATTCGCCCGAGGCGGCGAGTGGTCTAGCGTCGCGGCGTTCGGTGGGAGGGACATGATGCGCAACGCACCCGGCGGCCCTGGCATCCAGCCGCGCTGGACCAGCAGCGACAAGGCCGGCGTGGGCACCGCGTTGTCCGCACTCAGCCGGATCTGGTTCACGCTGAGCCACGGCATCCTCAACGAGATCTACTATCCGCGCGTCGACCAGGCCTGCACGCGCGACTTCGGGTTCCTGGTCACCAACGGCACCGACTTCTTCTCCGAGGAGAAGCGCGACGCGCACCACCGCGTCGAGCGGATCGCCGACGGCGTGCCGAGCTTCCGACTGCTCAACACCTGCATCCACGGCCGCTACCTGATCGACAAGCGCATCGTCACCGATCCGTGGCGCGAGGTGGTGATGCAATCGGTGCGGCTGCAGTCGCTCAACGGCGACCGGCTGCGCCTGTTCGCGCTGCTCTCGCCGCACCTGGTCAACGGCGGTGCGCACAACACCGCCTGGATCGGCGACTACAAGGGCGTGCCGATGCTGTTCGCCGAACACGGCGGCACCGCGCTCGCGCTCGCTGCCGACGTGCCCTGGCTCGCCCGCTCCGCCGGCTATGTCGGCACCAGCGACGGCTGGCAGGACCTCAGCCGCCACTACGCGCTGACCGAGACCTACGACATCGCCAGCGACGGCAACGTCGCGCTGTGCGGCGAGCTGGACGTGGGCGCGGCCGACGACAGCGTGCTGCTCACGCTCGGTTTCGGCCGCAACTGGAGCGAGGCCGCGTTCCGCGCCAAGGCCAGCCTGGAGACCGGCTTCGAGGTCGCCGCCGAGGAATACGCCGACGCCTGGCGCGAGTGGCAGGGGCGGCTGCTGCCGCTGGATCGCGCGCACACGAAGCATGGGCACAACACGTATCGGATCTCGACCAGCGTGCTGCGCGCGCACGACAGCCCGTCCTTCCCGGGCGGCATCATCGCCAGCCTGTCGATCCCCTGGGGCTACGCGAAGGGCGACGACGACATGGGCGGCTATCACCTGATCTGGCCGCGCGACCTGGGCGAGACGGCGGGCGCGCTGATCGCGTGCGGCGCGTCGCGCGACGCGCGGCGTGTGCTGGAATACCTGCGCACCATCCAGGAGCCGGACGGCAGGTGGCCGCAGAACACCTGGCTCGACGGTGTGGCCTACTGGCGCGGCCTGCAGATGGACGAGGTGGCGTTTCCGATCCTGATCGTCGATCAGGCCCACCGCGCCGGCTTCCTGCGCGACGGCCAGGTCGCCACGTTCTGGCCGATGGTGCGGCGGGCCGCCGCCTTCGTCGTGCGCAACGGCCCGATCACCGAGCAGGACCGCTGGGAGGAGGACGGCGGCTTCTCGCCGTTCACGCTCGCGGTCGAGATCGCCGGCCTGCTCGCCGCCGCGGATCTCGCCGAGCAGCACGGCGCCGCGCCCGACGCGGTGCTGTTCCGCGACACCGCCGACGCCTGGAACGCCCGCATCGAGGAGTGGTGCTACGCGACGGGCACGCGCATCGCGCATGACGCCGGCGTGGAGGGATACTACGTGCGCATCACGCCGCCGAGCGGCGACGTGCACGGCCAGGTGGCGATCAAGAACCGTCCGGCGGACAAGACGTGGTTCGCTGCCTGCGAGGTCATCAGCCCCGACGCGCTGGCGCTCGTGCGCTTCGGCCTGCGCGACGCGCACGACCCGCGCATGGTCAACACGGTGCGCGTCATCGACCACAGGCTACGGGTCGAGCTGCCGACCGGGCCCTGCTGGTATCGCTACAACGAGGACGGCTACGGCGAGCACGCCGACGGCAGCGCGTTCAACGGCACCGGCATCGGCCGTCTGTGGCCGCTGATGACCGGCGAGCGCGCGCATTACGCGCTGGCCGGCGGCGACATCGCCGAGGCGCGCCGCCTGCTGACCACGATGGAGAGCCTGACCAGCCGCGGCGGCCTGATCCCCGAGCAGGTCTGGGATTCCGACGACATCCCCGAGCGCGAGCTGAAGCGCGGCGAGCCGAGCGGCTCGGCGATGCCGCTGGTGTGGGCGCATGCCGAGCATGTGAAACTGTGCCGCTCGCTGTCCGACGGCGCGGTGTTCGACCTGCCGCCGCAGACGGTGAAGCGCTACCTGAAGGACAAGGTGCGTCCCGCCTGCGCGATCTGGAAACCGGACCTCTGGTGCGGGTCGATAGAGGCCGGCCAGCGGCTTCGGATCGATCTGCCGGCGCGCAGCGTGGTGGTGTGGACGACCAACGGGTGGACGGACGCGCACGAGACGCCGACGCACGACACCGGCCTCGGCGTGCACATCGCCGAGGTCACGCCGCCGGCCGGCGGGCATATCGTGTTCACGTGGCGGCGCGATGACGGAACCTGGGTGGGACAGAATTACGAGGTTCTGGTGACCGCCGCGCATGCGCCGCTCGCGACGTCGCCGGCCTGACCGCCGGGGCGACCGGGCGAATTGCGGCGGCCCTCGCGCCGGACTTGATCGGGATCAAGCGCGCCGCACCGGATCGGTCGCACTGTGCAGGCCGCAGGTGCAGCGCCGGAGGCTGACATGGCAAAAGACGAAAATATCCTGCTGCTGGTGGGCGACGGCGAACATGCTCGGCTGGTGCGGTTCGTGCCCGGCAAGGGACTGCACACCGAGCGCGAACTGACCTCGGAGGCGGCGCACAAGCGCGACACCGACCTGGTCTCCGACCGGCCGGGCGCGTCCTTTCACAGCGATGCGACCGCGCATCACGCGCTCAGCCCGCGTCACGACCCGCACGAGCAGGCCAAGCAGGAGTTCGCGCACCTGGTGGCGCGGGAGCTGAACGCGCTGGCCCGCGCCGGATCGATGGACACGCTGGTGATCGTGGCACCCGACCACGTGCTGCACGACATCCGCGCGGCGCTGGAGCCGGAGGCCGCCGGGCGGGTCGCCGGGACGCTCGGCAAGGACCTGGTCAAGACGCCGGACCACGAGCTGTGGCCGCACGTGCAGCAATGGGTTCCGGCGGTGCACCGGCCGGCCTGACCGGAAACTGTCGCCCCGGCTTGACGCGGATCAATGCGCGGCCGGCACGCCTGGACGTCTTCTCCGCCAACCGCGCCGTCCGCGCGGGTGAACTGGGGAGAGGAGCACGTCCCGATGTCTCGTTTTGCGCTTGTCACGGGCGGCACTGACGGTATCGGTGCGGCCACCGCCGAGGCGCTGGTCGCCGCCGGCTATCGCGTGGTGTCGACCTACGGCCACGATGTCGAGAAGGCCCATGCCTTCACCGAACGCACGCAGATTCCCACGTGGCAGTTCGACGTCGCCGACTTCGACGCCTGCCAGACGAACGTGGCGACGCTGGAGAAGGAGTTCGGCGGCGTCGACGTGCTGGTCAACGACGCCGGCATCGCCGTCGACAAGGTGTTGCACAAGATGGACGCGGCGACCTGGCACAAGGTCGTCGAGACCAACCTGACGGGCTGTTTCAACATGAGCCGCGCGGTCATCAACGGCATGCGCGACCGCAAGTTCGGACGCATCGTCAACATCAGCTCGCTCAACGGCCAGATCGGCCAGTTCGGGCAGGCCAACTACGCCGCCTCGAAAGCCGGCATGATCGGCTTCACCAAGTGCGTGGCACTGGAAAACGCCTCGCGCGGCATCACCGCCAACGTCATCGCGCCCGGCTACACCAACACCCATATGATGCACGGCATCCCGGAGCCGGTGATGAAGGGGATCATCGAGAGCATCCCCGTCGGCCGGCTCTGCGAGCCGTCCGAGATCGCGCGCGCGGTTGTCTTCCTGGCGTCGGACGACAGCGGCTACATCACCGGCATCACGCTGTCGATCAACGGCGGCCGGTTCTTCGGTTCGGGCTAGCAGCCGTCCACGCCGGCTGTATCAACACGTCGTGGCCCGGCATGCCCGGGCCACGACGGTGACTGGGGCAAGCGCATGTTGGCAGCCGACAAGATCATGGAGAACCGGCCGTTCGACGAGCTCGCCGTCGGCGACAGCGCGAGCCTGTCGCATACCGTCAGCCAGCAGGACATCGACCTGTTCGCGATCGTCTCCGGCGATGTGAACCCGTCCCATATGGACCCGGCATACGCCGAGACGGACACGTTCCACCATGTCGTCGCGCACGGCATGTTCGGGGCCGGTCTGATCTCGTGTGTCCTCGGCACGCAGTTGCCCGGGCCGGGCACGATCTATCTCAGCCAGGACCTGAAGTTCCGTCACCCGGTCAGCATCGGCGACACCATCACCGCGACGGTGACGGTGACGGAGAAGCATGCCGAGAAGGGCGACGTCGTTCTCGATTGCCGCTGCGTCAACCAGCACGGCAAGCTCGTGATCGAGGGCACGGCCCGTGTTCGGGCGCCGACGCACAAGGTGCGCCGGCCGCGCATCGAGGTGCCGGATGTCCAGCTCAGCCGGCACGAGCGTTTTCGCACGCTGCTCGCCATGGCGGTCGGGCATGAGCCGATGGCGACGGCCGTTGTTCATCCATGCGAGGCCAGTGCGATCGCCGCTGCGTTCGAGGCCGCGCGCGCGGGCCTGATCGTCCCGATCCTGGTCGGCCCTCAGGCGAAGATCCGCGCCGCCGCGCAAGCGGCGGGGGTGGACCTCGGCGGCGTCCGCATCGTCGACGTGCCGCACAGCGAGGCCGCCGCCGCCGAGGGCGTGGCCTTGATCAAGCGGGGCGAGGCGGCGCTGCTGATGAAGGGCTCACTGCACACCGACGAGCTGCTGCACGCGGTGCTCGCGCCGGACAGCGGACTGCGGACGGGGCGGCGGCTCAGCCATGTCTACCTGATGGACGTGCCGGGCTATCCGCGTCCGCTGCTGCTGACTGACGCGGCCGTCAACATCGCGCCCGATCTCGACCAGAAGCGCGACATCATCCTGAACGCGATCGACCTCGCGCACGGCATGGGGATCGAGATGCCCCGGGTCGCGCTGCTGTCGGCGGTCGAGACCATCAACCAGAAGCTTCGATCGACCATCGATGCCGCGGCGCTGTGCAAGATGGCCGACCGCGGGCAGATCGTCGGCGCGCTGGTCGACGGGCCGCTGGCGTTCGACAATGCGGTCAGCCCGGCGGCCGCGGCGGAGAAGCACATCGTCTCGCCGGTTGCCGGACAGGCGGACATCCTGGTGGTGCCCGATCTGGAGGCCGGCAACATGCTGGCCAAGCAGCTGACCTTCCTGGGCGGCGCCGACGCGGCGGGTGTCGTGCTGGGTGCCCGTGTCCCGATCATTCTGACGAGCCGCGCCGATGGCGAGCGAACCCGCATCGCGTCCTGCGCGGTCGCGGTGCTGATCGCGCGCGGTCGCGCTGCGGCAGCGGCGAGCGCGGCGGGAGTTTGAGTCATACAAGTCGCAGAGAGCGCGGTTCGCCTCGTCATCGCGAGGCGCGCAGCGCCGTGGCGATCCGGGGCCGTGCGGCAGGCGCTTGTCACGCGGCCCTGGATCGCCACGCTTCGCTCGCGATGACGGAGCAAATGGGGTTGGCTCATCAGAACTTGGTGTGAACCGACCGGCGTGAACCCGCGTCAGCCCACTGCCTGCGCCGTCATCCGCCGGAAGCGCAGCAGCGCGATCCCCAGCACCAGCAAGGCGATCGCCACGCTGGCGACGAACTCCGGCCAGACCACGCCAAGGCCGGCGCCGCGATACAGGATCGACTGCGCGAACGAGACGAAGTGTGTCGAGGGCGAGACCTCCATGATGTACTGCAGGGCCACCGGCATGCTCTCCAGCGGCGTGTTGCTGCCCGACAAGGTCAGCAGCGGAATCGCCACCAGCATGTAGAGCAGGCCGAGCTGCGGCATCGAGCGGGCGAAGGTGGCAAGCAGGACGCCGACCGACGTCGCGAACAGCAGATAGAGCGCCACCCCCGCCAGGAACAGCGGCACCGAGCCGGCGACCGGGATGTGCAGCAGCGCCTGCACGACCAGCGTCAGCGACAGCCCCGCCGCGACGGTGATCACCAGCCCGTTCGCCCAGATCTTCGCCAGCACGATCTCGGTCGACGACAGCGGCATCACCAGCAGGTGGTCCATCGTGCCGTGCTCGCGCTCGCGCAGCACGGCCGCACCGGTCAGGATGATCGCCAGCATGGTGCAGTTGTTGACGATGCCCATCACCGCCATGAACCAGGACGACATGGCGTTCGGGTTGTACAGGATGCGCGGCTGCAACGTGACCGGCTGCGCCGGCACGCCGGCGACGCGGCCGATCTCGTTGTTCAGGATCGACTCGATGTAGCCGGCGCCGATGCCGGCCTGTGTGGCCGCGGTCGCGTCGGCGTTCACCTGCACCCCGGGCTGGCGGCCCGATTGCAGGTCGCGCTCGAAGTGCGGCGGGATGACGACGACGAACGTGTCCATCGCGGTGTCCAGGCGCTTGTCGATCTGGTCGCGCGTCGCGGCCTCGGCCGGGCGGAACTCGTAGGGCAGGAAATCGCGCGCGATCTGGCGCGACAGCGGCGAGTGGTCCTCGTCGACGACGGCGACGGAGGCGTTGTGCACCTCCTGCGCCGTGTTCTGCGACATCGCCATCACGGCGATCGAAAAGGCGTAGAGCGAGAAGGCCAGCAGAACGGTGTCCTTGAAGAAGCTCCGCAGCTCCTTGCGTCCCAGCCAGAAGATGTTCGCCAGCGCCTCGCGCATCTAGCGCTCCTGCTTGCGCAGCAGCAGCAGCGACAGGCCGATCAGCACCGGGGGGAAGATCGCCAGCTGCCAGAGGAACGTCTGCAGCTCGGCGAAGCCGAGTGCCTTGCTGAACGCGCCGATCGCGATCGGCAGAAAGTACGTCATCGGGAAGGCATGGCCCATCAGCCACGGCATCCCGGACAGGGCGGAGACCGGCGTCAGCATGCCGGAGAAATTCATCGCCGGCAGGAACGTCAGGATCATCGTGCCGAACAGGGCGGCGATCTGCGTGCTCGCGAAGCAACTGATCAGCAGGCCGAACGCCGTCGTGGCCGAGACATAGATCACCGCGCCGATCGCCAATGTCACCGGGTCGCCGGTCAGCGGCACGTCGAACACCGGCTGTGCCATCAGCGCGAGCGAGACGAAGCCGAGCGATCCGATCACGACATACGGCAGCTGCTTGCCGAGGATGAACTCGATCCGCCGCACCGGCGTGACATACAGGTTGACGATGGTGCCGATCTCCTTCTCGCGCACCACCGCGAGCGCCATCAGGATCGCCGGGATCAGCGCGAGCAGCAGGGCGATCGTGCCGGGCACCATCGCGCGCGCGCTGAGGAAGTCCTGGTTGTAGCGGAAGCGGGTCTCGATGTTCGCCGCCACCGGCTGCGGCAGGCCATCGAGCAGCGACAGGTCGCGCAGGAACATGGCGTGGGTGCCTTGCACGTAGCCCAAGGCCGTCTCCGCATGGAACGGCAAGGCCCCGTTCAGCACGGCGGCGACTTCCGGCTTGCGGCCCGCGCGCAGGTCGCGGCCGAAGCCGGGCGGAATCTCGATGACGACCTTCAGCTCGCCGGTCTGCATCCGGCGTTCGGCCTCGGCTTCGCCGTTCACCGGCCTGTGCTCCTCGAACCACTTGGAGCTGCGCAGCTCGTCGATATAGTTGCGACTCTCCGGAGTACGGTCGCGGTCCCAGGCCGCAAAGCCGACGTGATCGACGTCGGTGTTGATGCCGAAGCCGAGCACCAGCATCAGGATCGCGGTGCCGGCCAGAGCGAAGGTCAGCCGCACCCTGTCGCGCGACAGCTCGCGCGTCTCGCGCACGGCATAGGCCATGATCCGGCGCAGGCTGCGCAACAGGGGGGCGCCTGGCGGCGCGGGTTTCGCCGCCAAGCCGTCGGTCGCGGCCGGCGGTTCCGGCTCCACTTCCCGAAGATAGGCGATGAACGCCGCTTCCAGGTTCGCCGCCGTCCTGCTGGCGACGAGTTCGGCCGGCGTGCCGATCGCCAGCACGCGGCCGGCGTGCATCAGCGCGACACGGTCGCAGCGCGCCGCTTCGTTCATGAAGTGGGTGGAGACGAAGATCGTCACGCCCTGCTCGCGCGACAGCTCGCCGAGCAGCGCCCAGAACGAATCCCGCGCCAGCGGGTCGACGCCGGAGGTCGGCTCGTCGAGGATCAGCAGTTCCGGCTCGTGCACGATCGCGACCGCGAGCGACAGGCGCTGGCGGATGCCGAGCGGCAGCGCGCCAGCTTCCGTCGCCATGTACGGGCCGAGCCCGCAACGCTCGACGAGGTAGGCGATGCGCGGCGTGACCAGCTCCGGCGGCACGCCGTACAGGCGCGCGTGCAGCAGCAGGTTCTGCCGCACCGTCAGGTCCGACCACAGCGAGAAGGACTGCGACATGTAGCCGACGCGGCGTCGCAGCGCGCGGTCGGTGCCCTCGACCTTCTGGCCGAACACCCACGCCTCGCCCTCGGTCGGCGGCAGCAGGCCGGTCAGCATCTTCATCGTCGTTGTCTTGCCGCAGCCGTTGGAGCCGACGAAGCCGAAGATCTCGCCGCGCGCGATCTCGAAATCCACATGGTCGACGGCGGTGAAACTGCCGAACCGGCGCACCAGGCCGGTTGCCTTCACCGCCGGCTCGCCGTCGTCGGCCACGCGCGGCGGGATGTGCGGCGGCTTGTGCGTCCGCCCGCCGGGCAGCAGGTCGATGAACGCCTGCTCGAGCGTGTCCGTGCCCGTCTGCGCCATCAGCGCCCCGGCGGTCGCGTCGGCGATGACGCGGCCTGCATTCATCGCGATCAGCCGGTCGAAGCTCTCGGCCTCCTCCATGTAGGCGGTGGCGACGACGACGGTCAGCTCCGGGTTCGCCGCGCGCATGCGGTCGATCAGCGTCCAGAACTGCCGGCGCGACAGCGGGTCCACCCCCGTCGTCGGCTCGTCGAGGATCAGCAGCGCGGGGTCGTGCACCAGCGCGCAGCACAGGCCGAGCTTCTGGCGCATCCCGCCGGACAGGTTGCGCGCCAGACGGTCGCGGAACGGCGCGAGCCCGGTCGCCTGCAGCAGCGCGTCGATCCGCGCCGAGGCGCCGCCGGGCGCATTGCCGAACAGGCGCCAGAAGAAGCGCACGTTCTCGTCCACCGACAGGTCGGCCGAGAGGTTCTTGCCGAGCCCTTGCGGCATGAACGCGATGCGCGGACACACCGCCGACCGGTCGCGCGCGCGTGCCATGTCGGCCCCGAGCACCGTGATGTGCCCGGTCTGCAGCCGCTTCGCACCCGCCATCAGGCTGAGCAGCGTGGACTTGCCGACGCCGTCCGGCCCGATGAGGCCGGTCAGCGTGCCGGACGCCAGCGCGAGCGACACGTCCTCAAGCGCAAGGACGGCCTTGTAGCGGTGCCCGACGCCTGTGAGCGCGACGACGCTCTCGGCCACGTGCGCCTACGACCGCGGCGCGCTGGTCGGCCAGGGCGCGTTCGGATCCAGACGCACGAAACCCACCCCCGGCAGGCCGGCGCTGAGCTTGCCCGCGGCGTCCAGCGCCGACTGATCGACGCGCAGCCGCACGCGGAACATCAGGTTGTCGCGCTCGGTGTGCGTCTCGACCATCTTCGGCGTGAACTGGTTCTGGTCGGCGACGAAGGCGACGTGTGCTGCGATCGGCTTGCCGGGGCGCGAGTCGAGCAGGATGCGCGCCTCGGAGCCCGGCATCGCCTGCCCGGCTTCGCGCGTCGGCAGGAAGACGTCCATGTAGACGTAGCTGGTGTCCAGCATGGTGTAGATCTTGCCGCCGGCGCCGAGCACCTCGCCGACATTGGCGAAGCGGTACAGGATCACGCCGTCATGCGGCGCGACCAGTGTGGCGTCGTCGATGTTGATCTTGATCGACTCGGCAGTGTGCTTGGCGGAATCGCGCGCGGCGGTTGCCGCGGCAATGCGTGCGGTGATCGAGTGCAGCGCGGACTGCGTGGCGTTCACCGTGTCCTGGCGCTGCTCCAGCAGCTCCTGCGTGGCGAAACCCTGCGGCACCAGGGACTGCGTGCGCGCGACCTCGCGCTGGGCGAGTGCCGCCGCGCTCTGCGCAGTAACGAGATCGGCCTGCGCCTGCGCGATCACCTGCTCGGCCGCCGCCTGATCCGCCTTCGCCTTCTCGAGCTGCGCCTGCAGGTCGCGCACGTCCATCGTGGCGAGCACCTGGCCGGCGTGCACGGTGTCGCCTTCGTCGACCATGATCGCTGCGATGCGCTCGGCGAGCTTGGTTTGGATGTCGATCTCGTCTTCCTCGAGCCGTCCGTTCGACCACGCGATGCCGGGGGGGATCGGCGGGGCGCGATGCGTCCACCAGTACGCCGCCCCGCCTGCCGCGACGACCAGCGCCAGCAGCAGGACGACCAGGCGTCCGTACGAACGCGGCGCGCGCGGCACCGACCGGCCCGCCTGCTCGACCCCGGGGATTGCCGGCTTGCGTTCGTACATGGCGAATTTCTAGGGGCGCACGCCCCAGACGGCATTGACCGAAGTCAAGCCGGTCGCGGCTCCGGAACCAGCACCGCCGCACCGGTGAAGCGACCTTCCCGCAGTCCCGCCAATGCCTCGTTCGCCTGCGCCAGCGGATAGGGATGCGTCTCGAGTTGTAGCGGCACGCTACCGGCGAGTTCGAGGAATTCCTCGGCGTCCTGGCGGGTGAGGTTGGCGACCGAGCGGATCACGCGCTCGCGCCACAGGATGTCGTAGGGGAAGGACGGGATATCGGTCATGTGGATGCCGCCGCAGACCACGGTGCCGCCCGGCCGCACCGCGCGCAGCGCCGCCGGCACCAGCGCGCCGTCGGGGGCGAAGATGATGGCGGCGTCCAGCGTCTCCGGCGGCGCCTGGCCGGAGGCGCCGGCCCAGGTTGCGCCGACGCGCAGCGCCAATGCCTGCGCCGCCGCATCGCCCGCACGGGTGAAGGCGAACACCGTGCGTCCCTGGTGCCTGGCGACCTGGGCGAGGATGTGCGCCGCCGCGCCGAAGCCGTACAGGCCGAGCCGGCGCGCCTCGCCCGCCATGCGCAGGCAGCGGTAGCCGATCAGACCGGCGCACAGCAGCGGGGCGGCGTCAGTGTCGCTGTAGCGGTCGGGGATGCGGAAGACGTAGCGCGCATCGGCGACGGTGCGATCCGCGTAGCCGCCGTCGATCTGGTAGCCGGTGAAGCGCGCGTTCGGGCACAGGTTCTCCTGCCCGCCGCGGCACCACTCGCACACGCCGCAGGTCCAGCCGAGCCACGGCACGCCGACGCGCTCGCCCGGCTTGAGGCGGTCGACGCCCGGCCCGCAGGCCAGCACGCGGCCGACGATCTCGTGGCCGGGCACGACGGGGTGCGGCAGCGGCGGCAACTCGCCGTCGACGATGTGCAGGTCGGTGCGGCAGACGCCGCACGCCGACACCGCGATGAGCACCTGGCCGGGCCCGGGTGCGGGGTCGGCGCGCAGCTCCGGCACGAGGCGTGCGCGCGGTGCATAAAGCGTCATGGCCAGCATGGCATTGCTCCTTCCGCCCACCTATATTGCATCGCAGCGGGACGTGCGCGGCCAGACGTGCGTCGATGCCGCTCTCGCCTCCGCCGGGTTCTTGTTTCGAATGCCGCAAATCCACCTGTGGCCACCGCAAACGCGCAACCAGAGGAGACAAGCCATGGCAAACAATCCTGTCACCATCCAGCGCCGTCCGGGCGCGATGACGGCTCCGTCCGACAGTTGGGCCGGCCTGCGCAGCGACTTCGACCGCCTGTTCGACCAGCTCACCGGCACGTTCGGCCTGCCGCGTTTCGGCCTGCCGAGCATGCCGGCCGCCGCGATGCCGGCGGTGCCGGCGATCGACGTGGCGGAGGACGACAAGGCGTACACGCTGACCGCCGAACTGCCCGGCCTGACGGAGAAGGAGATCGAGGTGTCGCTGTCGGGCGACATGCTGACGATCAAGGGCGAGAAGCGCCAGGAGCACGAGGAGAAGACGAAGGACTACCTGGTCAGCGAGCGCAGCTACGGCGAGTTCCGCCGCGCCTTCACGCTGCCCGACGCGGTGGCGCGCGACAAGGTCGAGGCGAGCTTCGCCAACGGCGTGCTGAAGATCGTCATGCCGAAGCGTCAGGAAGAAGCGCCGAAGTCGATCCCGGTGAAGCCGGCGGCCTGGCCGTCGCTTCCGGTTCCGACGGGCTCCGGGCAGCCTTGCCGGCTGCCTGGAGCCACGTTGCGGCCTGTTTCTTCGGCCCGCAACACTCTCCCGCAACCCCGCATGCAGCCTTGCAACGCGAGGTTGTTTCACGTTGCAGTGATTCGCGATTGTGCGCTGCCGCGCGGCAGTGTTGCAGTTTGACAACGTAAACGCGAGCCTGCAACCTTCCGAAAACCGCATAAACGCACGGCCGCCGCGCCTGTTCGCGACGGTGCGCCGGCGTCGGCGAGACGCGGTGCGCGCATCGGCTCCCATCACGGCAACTGCCAGGCGGCGAGATCCCGGAGCCGGTCGGTTTCGGCCCAACATCGCAGGAGGATCGGGCGATGGCGACAGACTTCTGGAACGGCAGCGGCAACTGGACCGGCAATCCCGGCGACTGGAGCACCGGCACCGCAGCCGCGTCCGGCGACGTCGCCGTCATCGAAAGCGGCAACGACAACCTGACGACATCGGCCTCGGTCAAATCGGTCGAAATCGCCCGCAACGCAACATTGAGCTTCGGCGACGGCGCGACGCTGACGACGACCGGCGGGGTGAACGACGACGGCACGTTCAATGTCACCGGCAACGGCGACCACGTCTCGATCGGCGGGACGCTCAGCAACGCGAACGTCACCAACATCGGCTACACCGCGCTGAACGCGTCGACGACGGTCACGGCCGACGGGCTCAGCAACAGCAGCGGCAGCTTTCTGACGCTGCAGCGCAATGCATCAAGCGGCACGACCGATCAGGCGACGCTGGCGATCAGCGGGTCCACACCGGAGACGGTGACCGGGTCGATACGCGTCCTCGGCGATGCGGACCTGGAGCTCAGCAACGGGATCACCGCGATCGGCTATGGCGGCTTCCTGCAGGTCGACGGGACCGAGGCGCGCGCGTCGATCGGCGCAGGGGCGAGCAGTTCAGCCCTGAGCGGGCTGACGCTCAACGACGGGACCGCGAATTTCGACGGCAACTGCGACCTTGGTGCCGGCGGAACCACGATCACGACAACCACGAACTTCACCAACGACGACCAGCTGATCATCGACTACTACGGCAACGACGGAGCCACGACCGTCACTTTCGGCGGCACGCTGACCAACAACGGCGTCGCCTCCATCGGCAACACCTCCCTCGGCGTCAACGGCGCCCCGGGCGTCGCGACGCGGGTGACGGCGAGCGGGCTGGTGAACAACGGCCAGCTGATCGTTCAGGGCAATATCGCGAACGGCGCCACCAACGAGGCGATCCTCAACATCACGGGAACCGGGCCCTCGACGGTCACAGGGTCGGTGCGCGTCGGCGGCGATGCGGACCTGGAGGTCGGCAACACGATCACGACGATCGGCAACGGATCGGCGCTGGAGCTGGACGGGGCCCAGGCGCGGGTGTCCCTCGGCGCGGGCACAAGCAGTTCCGCCTTGAGCCAGCTGTCGGTCAACGACGGCACCCTGCTGATGCGCGGCGACAGCGGTGACGGCGGCGGCGGCGCCACGCTGACCACGACCACCGGGTTCACCAACCTCGGCAATCTGTGGGTCGACTACTACGGCCAGGACGGGGGCAGCACGCTGACCCTTGGCGGAACACTGACCAACAGCGATCAGACCACCATCGGCAACAACAGCCTGAGCGCCTCGACGACGGTGACGGCGACCGGCCGCGTCAACAACGATGCGCTGACGCTACAGGGCAACAACGCGAGCGGCACCACCGACGAAGCGATCCTGGACATCACCGGTGCGGTATCCTCCACGCTGACAGGATCCGTGCGCGTCGGCGGCGATGCGGACCTGGAGGTCGGCAGTACGATCACGGCGATCGGAAACGGATCGGGACTGGAGCTGGACGGCGCGACCGCGCGGCTGTCGCTCGGCGCAGGAACGACAAGTTCCGCCTTGAGCCAGCTGTCGCTCAACGATGGAACCCTGCTGCTGCGAGGCAACAGCGGCTACGGCCCCGGCGGCGCCGCGCTGACCACGACGACCAAGTTCACCAACCTCGGCAATCTGCAGGTCGACGTTAACGGTGGCGATGGCGGCAGCAGCCTGACGCTTGGCGGCATGCTGAGCAACACCGGCGCGACCAGCATCGGCAATACGGGACTGGTCGCCTCGACGACGGTGACGGCGAAAGGTCTGATCAACAACGACTCGCTCCTCATTCAGGGCAACGCCTCGAGCGGCTCCACGGCCGAGGCCGTCTTTAAGGTCACCGGCGGCGTCTCCTCGACGACGTTAGGAACCGGGCGTGTCAGCGGAAACGCCGACGTCGAACTTGCCAACGACATCAAGACCATCGGGATCGGCTCGCAAGTCGAACTGGACGGCACACACACGCGCGCGTGTCGATCGGCGCGGGCACGACGAGTTCCGCCCTGGCCAAGCTGTCGCTCAACGATGGAACCCTGATACTGCGCGGCAACAGCGGCTATGGCGCGGGCGGCGCGACGCTGACGACAACCACCGGCTTCAGCAATGCCGGCAACCTGCAGGTCGACCAGTCCGGAAGCGATGGCGGCAGCACGCTGACGTTCGGCGGATCGCTGACCAACGCCAATCAGGCCACCATCGGCAACCAGGGCCTGAGTGCCTCGACCACGGTGACGGCGACCGGACTGACCAATACCGGCGACCTGACCCTGCAGGGCAACACTGGAAGCGGCACCACCAACGAGGCGGCGCTCGACATCACCGGCGGCGTGTCCTCCACGTTGACGGGAACCGTGCGCGTTGGCGGCGATGCGGACCTGGAGGTCGGCAGCAACATCAAGTCCATCGGCGTCGGATCATCGCTGGAGCTGGACGGCGCGCAAGCGCGGGTTTCGATCGGTGCGGCCACCACCAGCTCGGCGTTGGGCCTGCTGTCGCTCAACAACGGCACCCTGCTGCTGCGCGGCGGTTCCGGCAGCGGCGCCGGCGGCGTCGCGCTGACCACGACGACGGGTTTCGACAATGTCGGCAATCTGGAGGTCGATAGCTATGGCGGCGACGGCGGCAGCACACTGACGATTGGCGGAGTGCTGACCAACCAGGGCTACATTTCGGGCAGCCCGGCCCAGGTCAGCATCGGCAACGCCGGCATGAACGCCTCGACGACAGTGACGGCGACGGGGCTGATCAGTACGGGCGATCTGACCCTGCAGGGCAACAGCGGAAGCGGCACCACCAACGAAGCGGTCCTCGACATCACCGGTGGGGTTCCCTCCACGTTGACAGGAGCCGTGCGGGTCAGCGGCGAGGCGGACCTGGAAGTCGGCAGCCGTATCAAGTCCATCGGCGTCGGATCATCGCTGGAACTGGACGGCGCCGACGCGCGGGTTTCGATCGGCGCGGGCACCAGCAGCTCCGCGTTGAGCGAGCTGTCGCTCAACGACGGGAACCTGGTGCTGCGGGGTAACTCCGGAAACGGCGCCGGTGCGGTCTCGCTGAAGACGACGACCGGGTTCACCAATGTCGGCAACCTGTCGATCGACCCTGACGGCGGCGACGGCGGCAGCAATGTGACGATCGGCGGAATGCTGACCAACCAGGGCTATGGCACGAGCAATCAGGCGCAGATCGTCATCGGCAGCGCCGGCCTGAGCGCTGCGACGACGGTGACGGCGGCCGGTCTCGAGAACGACGGTGTGCTGACCCTGAGCGGCACCGGCACCGCTCCGACCAACCTGATCGTGAACGGCAACGCGACCAACAACGGCGACATCAACGTCAATGCGAATGCGACGCTCTATGGACCACCGGTCTCAACACGTTCACGCAGGATTCCGGCCAGACGATCGTCAACGGCACCATCAAGGCGGCCCAGATCAACGCCAACGGCGGCCTGATCGACATCGCGTCGTCGGTAGGCTCCTCCACGGGCATCGGCGCCTTCGACATCGGGCCGGCCGGCACGCTCGAGTTCGGCGCCGGGGTCGATGCCAGCCACGCGGCCACGTTCGTTGGGTCGACGGGAACGCTGGCGCTCGGCGACGAGGTGTTCGGTTCGCCAGGCAACTTCGACGCGAGCATCACCGGCTTCGCCGGCAACGACGTGATCGACGTGTTGAACGCAAGCAGCTTGTCGGGCTTGTCCTACTCCGGCAGTTCGACATCCGGCACGCTCACTTTCGTCGCGACCGACGGGTCGAACCACACCGTCGACCAACTGCAGTTCAACGGTAGCTACACCACCTCGAGCTTCATTACGGTATCGGACGGCCACGGCGGGACGGAGATCCTCGATCCGCCGCCGTCCTCGCACAATGGCAGCCAGCCGTCGCTGAACGTCGAGAGCCTCCAAGTGAACGCGGCACCGCCGTTCATCGGCGGAACCGATGCCGGCGGGCAACGCGACAAGGTCGGCCTCGCGGACCTTACCTCGGACACGCCGAACGGGGGCGACATCGCACTGATCGGCCACCACGCCCACCACGCCGGATCGGGCCGGGATGATTGGACGCAGTCCGGATCCGGTCCGCCGCCATCCGATCCGGATCCGGCGAGCCACTGGTCCTCGACCTGGGTGCCGCTGCATGGCGCGTGAGATGCGCCGGGTTTCGTGCAAGATGCGCCTCTGACCCCGCAAGCGGGCGGCACACGTTGCCGCCTGGGACCGGCTGGTCCATGTCCGCGGGTTGAGGCGGAACGGCGGGGGCATGGATGGCTGGTGCGGATGTAGCGGCAACGCCGCACGGCGGCGCGGTCAACGGCGTGCCGCGCGTGCTGCTGCGGGTCGAGGGTGCGCTGGTGTTCGCCGCGTGTCTGCTCGCCTACCGGTGGCTCGGGGAGTCGTGGTGGCTGTTCGCGGCGCTGTTCCTGGTGCCGGATGTCAGCATGTTGGGCTATCTCGCCAATCCCCGCACGGGCGCGGCTTGCTACAACGCCGCGCACACCGGCGCGGCGCCGGGGTTGCTCGCTGTCGTGAGCATGCTGGCCGGCAGTTCCTTCCTGCTGTCGCTGGCCGTGATCTGGGTCGCGCATATCGGCTTCGATCGCATGCTCGGCTATGGGCTGAAGTACGCGAGCGGCTTCGGCGATACGCATCTCGGCCGGATCGGCCGCGCAGCGGCCGCCGGCAACACGCGGTAATCACCGCAGCTCCGGGAAATCCTCCTCGCGGTACTCCGCCGGCTCCCGTGCCGCGCGCGTCTCCTCGGCCTTGCGCAGCTCCACCCGCCGGATCTTGCCGCTGATCGTCTTCGGCAGCTCCGCGAACTCCAGCCGGCGGACGCGCTTGAACGGCGAGACACGCTCGCGCACGTGCAGGAAGATCGACAGCGCAACATCGCGCGACGCCGTCTCTCCCGCGACCAGCGACACATACGCCTTGATGATCGCATGCCGCACCGGGTCGGGCGCCGGCACCACCGCCGCCTCGGCGACCGCGGGATGCTCGATCAGCACGCTCTCCAGCTCGAACGGGCTGATGCGGTAGTCGCTCGCTTTGAAGATGTCGTCGGCGTGGCCGACATAGGTCAGGTAGCCGTCGGCATCGCGCGCCGCGACGTCGCCGGTGCGGTACACCGTGCCGGTCAACGGCTCGATCGTGCCCTCGTCGGTCTGGTAGCCGCGCATCAGCGCGATCGGGCCGGGATCGAGCGCGATGCAGACCACGCCCTCCTCGGCGTCCTGGTCGTTCACGTCCAGCAGGCGGATGCGGTAGCCGGGCAGGGGGCGGCCCATCGAGCCGGGCTTGACGGTCTGGCCCGGCGGGTTGCCGATCTGCGCGGTGGTCTCCGTCTGGCCGTAGCCGTCGCGGATCGTCAGCCCCCAGGCGGCGCGCACCTGCTCGATCACCTCGGGGTTGAGCGGCTCGCCCGCCGCGCACACCTCGCGCAGGCTGGTCTTCCAGGCGCGCAGGTCCTCCTGGATCAGCATGCGCCACACCGTCGGCGGCGCGCACAGCGTCGTCACCCCGCCCGCCACGATCGCGTCGAGCAACGCGCGCGCGGAGAAGCGCGGCTGGTTGGCGATGAACACGGTGGCACCGGCGATCCAGGGCGCGAAGAAGCAGCTCCACGCATGCTTCGCCCAGCCCGGCGAGGACACGTTCAAATGCACGTCGCCCGGCTGCAAACCCAGATAGTACATCGTCGACAGATGCCCGATCGGATACGAGGCGTGGCTGTGCAGCACGAGCTTCGGCCGCGCCGTGGTGCCGGAGGTGAAATACAACAGCAGCGGGTCGTCGGCCTTGGTGACGCCGTCGGGCGAGAAGCTGTCCGACCCCTCGCGCAGGCCGGCATAGGCGAGCCAGCCGCGCGGGGTGTCCTCGCCCACCGCGATGCGCGACACCTTCGCCTCAAGCCCCTCGAACTTCGGTGTGTCGGCGGCGGCGGCGATCATGTGCTTCACCCGCCCGCGCGCGATGCGGTCGGCGAGGTCGGAGGTGGACAGCAGCGTCGTCGCGGGGATCACCACCGCGCCGAGCTTCATCGCCGCCAGCATCACCTCCCACAGCGGCACGACGTTGCCGAGCATCAGCAGGATGCGGTCGCCGCGCTGCACGCCGACGCCCCGCAGCCCGTTCGCGACACGGTTGGAGGCCGCCGACAGCTCGGCGAAGCTGCGCGTCGCGGCCCCATCGCCGACGATGGTCAGCGCGGGGTTGCCCGCGAGGTAATCGGGGCAGA
>Ga0209656_10000204_pt1 | contig 39204 bp, 45 predicted proteins | sample BogFormECP12_OM2_FD_188239 | JGI IMG/M metagenome (GOLD analysis project Ga0209656, IMG submission 188239) | Bog forest soil microbial communities from Calvert Island, British Columbia, Canada - ECP12_OM2 (SPAdes) (version 2) | ecosystem: Environmental > Aquatic > Freshwater > Wetlands > Bog ...
CGGCCGCCAGCGCGGGCACACCGAGGTGTACCGCGGCGCCGAGTACTCGGTCGACTTCGTGCCCAAGGTCAAAGTCGAGGTGCTGGTCGAGGACGAGGCCGTCGAGGCAACCGTCGCGGCGATCGTCAGCGCTGCCCGCACCGGAAAGATCGGCGACGGGAAGGTGTGGGTGTCCCCCGCCGACTCGGTGGTACGGGTGCGCACCGATGAACGCGGCGAGGACGCGATCTGACCCATCAGCGGCGCTGGACCGGCAGCTGACCCGAAACACGCAGATCGGCGCGCTGTCAAGGTCATTCCGTCCGTGACGGCCACGCGTCGTGCCGCCCGGCCGCGGCCGGGCGGCCGGGCGGGCGCCGGCTCGATTAGGTCTCACGTCCACCGCGAAGTAGTCTTGCCAGCGGTTCGACGAAGACCAAGGAAAATACGCATGCGCACGCACCTCACCACGCGGCGATTGTCCGCGAACTCCCCGCGCGGTACCCGCAGTCACCGGCCCGGATACCGGGTCGCCCCGCTGGTCGCCGGCCAGTGCTTCGACATCGACGTCAGCCCCGAGGTCAGCGGGTGGCTGATCCGCATCCCCGAAATCGGCGCATCGACCCACGCGAGCCGCCGCGCCGAGGTCGAGCTGGCGGCGCGCGAATGCATCGCCGCGCGCACCGGTATCCCGATCGGCTACATCGCAATCCGCGTCCGCGACTGACTTTCGCCAACGGCCCGATCCGTCCGCAGTCCGCGGCGTCAAAGCTTGCGACAGGCTATTGACTCCCGGATGTGTCGGTGACACCGTCGGGCGCAGAGCCGCCGGATCGCGGTGGCACAGACTCATCGTGGCTGTTCTCGTCGCGATGGCGGCGGAAGACGGTATTGCTCAGCTGAGAGTCCTCGATACCCCGCGCTTCCCAGCCGTCCCACCCCTCCGTGCTGCGGTTCTCCTCCGTCATGACCGCTGACCTCAGCCAGCGGGCGCCTTTGTTGCTTACCGGCGCATAGCGTCCCGATGCGCCATCGGGTGCGGTGCAATGGGGAAGCCTGCCGAACAAGGAGTGCAACGATGGGGCAGTGACCGAGCTCCCCGCCGCGGTGCTCGCGATGGCTGCCCGGGGGCCGGAGTGGCTGGCGTGGGTCGATGCACTGCCACGGGTCACGCGAAGCTATCTGGAGGCCTGGGAGCTCCACCCCGACGGGGAACCGATGCACGGGTTCTGCTCGATCGTGCTGCCCGTCCGTGCGCCGGGCGGCGCACCGGCCGTCCTCAAGATCAGCTTTCCCGACGTCGAGTCCGAGCACGAGCACCTCGCCCTCCGGCGCTGGGGAGGCGACGGTGCGGTCCGGCTGCTACGCGCCGATCCACGCCGCCGGGCCGTGCTGCTGGAGCGGCTGCATACGGAGAACCTCAACGCGCTGCCGGACGTCGAAGCGTGCGAGGTCGTCGCCGGGCTCTACCGGCGGATCCACGTCCCGGCCCTGCCGCAGCTGCGCTCGCTCACCTCGTACGTCGAGCGCTGGACCACCGACCTCGGCAGCCTTCCGCGCAGCGCCCCCATCCCGCGCCGCCTGGTGGAGCAGGCGATAGCCCTCGGCCGCGACCTCGTTCTCGACCCGGCCAGCACCGGCAGCGTCATCCACGGCGACCTCCACTACGGGAACGTGCACGCGGCCGAACGCGAGCCGTGGCTGGTGATCGATCCCAAACCGGTCAGCGGCGACCCCCACTACGAGGTCGCGCCGATGTTGTGGAATCGCTGGGGCGAGCTCACCGGCAACATCCGCGAAGGGGTACGGCGCCGGTTCCACGCAGTGGTCGGCGCGGCGGGACTGGCCGAGGACCGCGCCCGTGCGTGGGTCGTCGTCCGAATGATCCACAACGCCATGTGGGAGCTTGATGGCGGCCCGCAGGCCGACGCCAGGTGGCTCACCACGTGCGTCGCCATTGCCAAGGCCGTGCAGGATTGAGGGGTCACACCCCGAAGACCGGCCACTGGTCAGGGCCCTGCGCATCCGTTGCAAAGTCGCAGGTCCATCGTCTTCGTCGGGAGTGTCGAACGGCCCTAGAGCGTCCGGGCGCCATTCCCTAGTTTGGTGAGCGAGGCTTGACGTTCGCTGTCCGCCCCGAGCCCCGGCGTCCGGATCGGCGCTCGGCGGCGGATAGTCCGGTCAGGCAGGGCGTTTGGAGGTCAGACGTGGGCGGAGGCATCCCGATCGGGCGAATCGCCGGTTTTCCCGTGAGTGTCAACTGGAGTGTGCTGGTCATCTTGTGGCTGTTCACGTGGAGCCTGGCGGCCACGACGTTGCCCAAGACCGCGCCGGGGTATTCCACGGCGGCCTATTGGATGGCCGGAGCGTGTGGTGCCCTCGTGCTGCTCGCGTCGCTGCTGGCCCACGAACTGACGCATGCGATCCTGGCCCGCCGCGACGGCGTCGAAGTACTCGGGGTGACCCTATGGCTGTTCGGGGGCGTCACCCGCCTCCGAGGCGAACCCAAGACACCCCGCGCCGCGTTTCGGATCGCGGCCTCGGGTCCGGCGACCAGCCTGGTGCTGGCAGCGGTGTTCGCGGGCATGGCCACGGGCCTGGCTGCGCTCGGGGTCGCCCGGATCGTGATCGGCGTCGCCTGGTGGCTCGCGGCAGTCAACCTGCTGCTGGGCCTGTTCAATCTGTTGCCGGGCGCCCCGTTGGACGGCGGCCGAGTCCTGCACGCGTACCTCTGGCACCGCTACGGCGACAATGCGCGCGCCGCGATCGGCGCGGCGCGCGCCGGACGCATGCTTGCCTTCGTCCTCATCGGGTTCGGCCTACTGGAGTTTCTGGCAGGGGCCTTTGTCGGTGGGGTGTGGCTGGTCTTCATCGGATGGTTCATCTTCGCGGCTTCGCGCGAGGAGGAAACCCAGATCATTTCCCAGCAGGCCCTCGCCGGTGTGCGAGTCGCCGACGTGATGATCGCCCAGCCGCACACCGCCCCGGGCTGGATCACCGTGGAAGAGTTCATCCATCGCTACCTGCTGGGCGACCGTCACTCGTCCTATCCGGTCGCGGCCCCCGACGGATCGACCGTCGGACTGATCACATTGACCCAACTGCGCGGTGTCGCACCCGCCCAGCGCGCGACCACGCTGGTGCGTGACGCCGCCGCACCACTCGAGCAGGTTCCCAAAGCGGCGCCCCAGGAGCCAGTCACCGCGCTGCTGCAGCGGCTGACGCCGGCGCACAGCCGTGCCCTCGTCGTCGATTCCGGGAAGGTCGTCGGCATCGTCACGCCAAGCGACATCAGCAGACTGATCGACGTGCGCAGACTCGCATTACCCCCGTTCATGTCCCACAACTGACTACGCGGCGGTCGCGGCCCGGGGCAGGAGCGCGACGCCCTGCTCGGCGGCTTCGGTAACAGTGGCCGGCGAAGCCCCGCCCCTGCGCAGCGCCGCCATCCCCCTGATGCCGGCGAGCAGTAGGCTTTCCAGCGCAACGGGATTCGCCCGAGCGGGAGTCCTCGGCGCGCTTTCACCACCGAACGCATGAAAATCCGATTCAACATCAAGGCGAAATGGTATCGGCCGCGCCGACGCTAGACCCAAGTGTGTTGAGGCAATGCCTCTTTGGCGTCGCACTGATGTAAGGCGGATTGATCAAAATGTGCCAATGATGTTGTTAAAAACGACTTTGAGGAGCCCATTGGTGTAGCACCCCCTTACGCGCCAGAGCGTAGCGCCGGGGCAGGGCAATGTCTCTCCGAATATCTGGGAGGGAGGCAATGCATCCGGGGAACCGGCGCAAAATGGGACCGCGCAGTGCGCGCCGTGCTTATAGCATTCGTTGGGCCCGCGCCCAGATACCTTCTGTAGCCGGTCGACCGGCTGCGCCTGGCGGCTTAATGATCTCCCACCGAGCCATCCCGGTTGGCCAAGGGACCAGACCATCAGGCAGAGCCTGCGCCCCCGAACTGCCCGCCGAGGTCACTTCAGCGAGTAACGAATCGGCAGGTGTTTGAGTCCGCCGACGAAGGTCGTCGCGACAAACTTCGGCTTTCCGGCCAACTCGATGGACCTCAGCCGGGGCACCAACTCGCTGAAGAAGCTGTAGATCTCCATCCGGGCCAGTGCGGCGCCGAGGCAGAAGTGCACGCCGTAGCCGAATGAAAGATGCTTGTTCGGATCACGTCCGACGTCGAAGCGGAAGGGGTCTTCGAAGACCTCCTCGTCCCGGTTGGCCGAGACGTAGGACAGTAGTACCGACTCGCCCTTGGCGATCGGCACTCCACGCACGGTGGTGTCTGCCGTCGCGGTGCGCATGAACTCCTTGACCGGCACGACCCAGCGGATGATCTCCTCGGTGGCGGTGCCCATCAAGTCCATGTTCTGCCGCAGCCGGTGTAGCTCACCCTGGTTCTCCACCAGCGCCAGCATCCCACCCGAGATGGCCGCGCTGGTGGTGTCGTGCCCGGCGCTGGCGACGATCACGTAGTAGGAGGTGGTGTCCATGTCCGACAGCGGTTCTCCGTCGATCTTCGCGTTGGCGATGGCCGAGGCGAGGTCTTCGGTCGGATGCTCGCGGCGGGCGGCGGTCAGGGCGGCGAAGTAGTTGAAGAAGTCCATCAGCACGGCGAGTATGTCGTCGGTCGAGTCGCCGCGCTGGAACTCCGCGTCATCGCCGCCGAACATCTCCTGGGTGAGCTCGAGCATCCGGGGGAAGTCCGATTCCGGCAGACCCAGCAGCGACAGGATCACGTAAAGCGGGTAGTTGACGGCCACCTCCTGGACGAAATCGCATTCGGGGCCCTTTTCGACCATCTTGTCGACGTAGATCCTGGCGAGTTCGTCGACGCGGATCTTCAGGTCCCGCATGGCCTTCGGTCGGAACCAGTCCGCGCCGATCTTTCGCACGTCGCGGTGTTGCGGATCGTCCATGTGGATCAGCGTGCGTAGCCCCACGCCGGCCTCCAGTTGGGCACGCAGCACGTCGTCGGCCTCCGCGATGGTCAGTAGCGGCCTCGGCGAATTGGTGAAGAGTTCGTTGGCCCGCTCGATGTCCATGATGTCGGCGTGTTTGGTAACGGCCCAGAACGGCCGGTACGGCGGAGCGTCGACCCAGGACACCGGCGCATGGGCCCGCAGATGAGTCAGGGCTTCGTGCAGCCCAGCTTCATCGGTGTAGGCCAGCGGATTGGCTAAAACCCGCGCCGCATCGTCTGTGGTTCGTGCGCTCATAGGGTCTTCTCCTCGCGGGGTGTCAGGATTAACTTGACGGGTGTCAGTTTTCAGTTTGAGCGATGATCGTGCGATCGGGTCGGGTTTGCGGCACTTGCCTTCGCCGGCGGCTTGGGGCCCACCTGCTCGGCAACGCGGTTCTCGTCGATGGTGGCCAGCCACAGCGGGATCGTCTTGCTGTTGACGACGGTTGTCATGTACGTCTTGCCGTCGGCGGCAGTTATGGCCTTCTGGGCCACAACTGCCCATGACCTGCTCCGGATCTGGGGAAGCACCTCCCGGGTGACCCATCGCCGGAACGCCACGGCCTCCCGCTTGTCGGACCGGACGACCTCTACCTCTAAATAGCCACTCCGTTCACGACGGTCGCCTGCTGCGTGCGACCCATTGAGTCGATGACCTGAGCTGAACTCGCCCCATCAGGGTCAAGTCTTTCGGCCACCCGCGTAGGTGCTCAAGCCCGACACCGCGCACAGGTCGGCCAGAACGAACCCAGGCTTACGCCGCGCCGTTGTCGTCCAAGTACCGGTACTGGGTCGCCCGGTGACCCCGAGGTATTTGGCGATGTCCTTGCCGGTAGGGATGTAGTTAGGCTCCGCTACGACCCGGCACCACTGCTTCAATCCCAGTATCGCGCCCGCTATTTCCGCAGCTAAGAGCCGCTTTTTCGACCGGTGCGGAAAGTGCCAAGACGTTCTCAGGACAATTGTGTCCGCCAGCGTGCTTCGGCTGTAATGAAGCCGCCCAGCTGCTGGTCCAGTTGTTGAAGCAGTTGCTGCCACTTGGTGTCCTCAGCCAGATCCCAGCGGGTGCGTTCCAACCACTCCGCATGGCACTCGGGCAGCCCGGGGACCATCGGCCCTATCGAACGCCGGGGTCGGAGCGCATTCTGATGCCGAACTCTTCTGTTTCATAGGAGCGCGATGGCAGAGGGCACTGAGAAGAAGAGTGTGACGGAGCGAGCGTCGGACCTGTCCGACGAGCTGCTGGAACGGGTCGCAGCCAGACAGCTCGCCGCGATTGACGCTCTGCGCGAGTTCGTTGACCGCCTCGACGACGTGATGCCCAACCTCGTCGACGACCCGGCGCTGCGCAAGAAGGTCCTCGACGCCATCGGGGACTACTACGAGCAGCTCGCCACGACGACGAACGAGTTCCTGCGCAGGGTCGTGCGCGGCGAGAGCGGGATGGTGACCAAGCCGGGCAACGCGGCGAAGGACTTGTACGGGTTCCTGCGCAGCTTCGCGCGCGGCGCGCACGAGACGGTGACCAAGCAAGACGACGGAAAGCGCACTGATTAAGTCGCTGCCGGCGGTTGACATCGACCGCAGCGCCGCCAGCCCACCCCGCGAGCACCGCTCGATGCTTGCCCAGCGTGCGGCGAGGAGAGCTAGATAGGAACCCCGCCACCCCCCACGCGACCGGTTCCTCGGCCGACCGCTGGGCGCCAACACACCGAGACAGCCTTACCTCCTGGCCATCACGCTGACCCCGCCCAGAACCAGCCCGCATAGCAGCCACGCCGCGTCGAGCACCGTCACCGCCTCGGCTCCACAGCCCATAAGGCGCCAACCTGGTCTTTTGGTCCTCCGAGAGCGTCAGCCCCATCTGATCCTGGAACGAATAGCGGTACGGACACTGGTGAAGTCCTTAGCGACTGACACCGGACTCGAAGCCATTGGGATACCGCCTCACTCTCGACCTGACCAACTGAGCCCGAAAGCCCCACCGCGACAGGACTCTTCGCGTCAGAGGCTGTTTTTGAGCCTCAACCCTGAGCCTTGCACCACATATGTACCACTTCGTGCAGGAGCAACAACGACACGGCCAGCCACCAGATGAAGTTGAGGGTGAACGCGACGATCAGCAGGGCGAGCACGAGCTGCCAGAACAGTGGGTGTCGCGATTCATCGTGCTGGGCTGCTGGTGCGCGAGGGGATGGCAACGCCACCGCGCCGGCACGGCTGAGCTGGCCCGGGGCAACGCCGAGATCGCGGCCCGTGCCGATCAGCAGCACCAATGGGTGATGGCAAGGTAGCGTCGCGGCATGTACGGCGCATACCCCCAAACCCCGGAAGCCTCGGGGAGTGACCTGGGCGAGCGGCTGTGAGCGCCCGGCACGGCTTTTGTGACAGCAAGTCTCCGACGGACCCGCCCTATCTGTGCTCGCTGGCCCACGGGCACGAGGGGGACCACCAGGCGCATGGTTTCGACGACGTGTTGGTGCTGCGGGAGTGGCCGCAGAGCCTGTCTGAGCCTCCCGGCTCCTAAGCCGGGCGCAGCAAGCCGGTAGGCGTGGTCTGAGAACACCCCTATCGCCGGCCCTGGCGGGGCCGGTCAGCCCACTCCACCTGCTCCACCTAGATCAACGAGCAGGGGTCATGGCAAGGACCTTTGGCACTTGTAAGCGTGATGCCCGCAGCCGCATGGTGAAACAAGTAGCCGAGATGGCGCGGGTATCGCGTCGAGTCGGCTGAGAGGGGCAACGATCCTGCGGGTGGTGCGAGATAGCACCTCACAGGGTTGACCGCGGATTTCATCTTTGAGGAGAAGGCATGAACGTCGTCGCCGTCGTCATCGCGGTGGTCATCGTGGCGCTGATTGTGGTGGCGCTGTCGATTCGGGTGGTGACCCAGTATGAGAAGGGTGTGTGGTTCCGGCTCGGGCGGGTCATTGGTGTCAGGGAACCCGGCCTGAGGTTCATCATCCCGGTCATCGACCGGTTGTGGAAGGTGTCGCTGCGCATCGTCACGATGCCGATCCAGTCGCAGGGGATCATCACCCGCGACAATGTCAGTGTCGACATTGCCGCTGTCGCGTATTTCCGGGTCGTGGATGCGGTGAAGTCGGTGGTGGCCATCGAGAATGTGTACGCCGCGATCGGTCAGATCGCCCAAACCACGCTGCGCGAGGTCGTCGGCCAGCACACCCTCGATGAGGCGTTGGCGGAGACCAAGGTCATCAACGCCCACATCCGGGAGATCCTGGATGTGACCACCCTGGAGTGGGGTGTCGAGGTGACTCTGGTCGAGCTCAAGGACATCCAGTTGCCCGACAGCATGAAGCGGGCGATGGCCCGCCAGGCCGAGGCTGAGCGGGAGAAGCGCGCGAAGATCATTGCCGCCGAAGGTGAATCGATGGCTGCTGCCGCACTCGGTGATGCCTCGGACACCATGATGGCCCACCCCCTGGCCCTGCAGCTGCGCAATCTGCAGACTTTGGTCGAGTTGGGGGTGGACAAGAACACCACGGTGGTGTTCCCGGCGCCGTTGATGAGCGCGATCGGTGATGTCGGAAGTTTCTTCGCCCGCGAGACCGCCGCTGCGTCGACCATGCTGGAGCCGCCGATCGTGGCCCCATCAGCCAACGGAGAGACCACGCCTGGTGCAAGCGCCAAAAAGCCTGCTGTTTGACAGCAGATGTCGCGGAACGTCGTGGAACTCAACAATTCCCGTCCGCCCCAGCCCAAGGGGAAGAACCCGGCCCACGCGTCTCAGTAGCAGGGAAGGTTGGTGCGGCTTGGCTCCTTCGGCTGCCGCAGGCCTTGAACAAGCACACGCGGCGGCCGTCCAACCTCGACGCTCCTGCCGACCAGGCGGCGCCGTCCGTCAGGTGCCGAGACAACGGGCACGGCTTACCCCGAGGTGCTTGGCGATGTCCCTCGCGGTGTGACCGTCTGCCTTCATCCGCTTCACCGTGGCGATGTGCTCGGAGTCGTCGACCTTGCGGGACGGCCGAACTTCCTGCCGTTCGCCCGGGAGCTTCACGCTTCAGCGCCGTCCGCTCCTTGACCAGCTCGCGCTCGAACTGGGCCATGCTCGCCAGAACGCCGATCACCATGCGGCCCGCGGCCGTCGAGGAATCGATGCCGTCTGTTGTGGACGCCAAGACCCTAGAGGCAACATGACGTGTTAAAAGACTTTGCACAAAATACCGGCACCAGCCGCGCTGGCTGAGGGGCCGGTATGCGCCACGCGGTGCAGTTCTCACATCTGATAGAGCCCCTTGGTGGGCTTAGCGTTGGCCCTACAGTCCACGAAACGAAGCGATTGTCGACGGCAGCTGAATTTTGACCCCCTGGCGGCCTTGGGTTCGAGGGCCGCGCCGGGGTCAGTTTTCAGGTGCCGCCGAGAGCGATCTGCCTAATTCGACGATCGCCATCGACTCGCAGAAATCGAGGAGGGGTTTCGGCGTCTGCGCCTGACACCCGCCCCGGTGGCCGTTCTAGGGTGGTGACGCTTAAAAGGGTCTCGATGACGCTTGAACGCGCAATTGGCGCTTTCCTTCTGGCCTGGCCGATATGGCGGTAGCGTCAACAAAAGTTAAGACGGCGGAAAGGCATGAACGTCATCTTCGACCCAGACGGGATGTCGCCGCAACGGGTCGGTCAGATCTCATGGTGCGCTGTCGCGCGAAGCGGTCCGCTGAGCGGACCGAGACATTGCCCAAACGGCACCGCTGGAAGCGCAATGGTTTTGGCATGTGGCAAGTAGTTGGCGACCGTCCGGAATCCGCAATAGAGCTGACGACAGTCCGGTTCTATGGAAGGGGCGGCACCGTACCAACCAGATCGAGAGCAGGGGAAGTCATGCGAGAGTGTGCGGGGAATCGGCTGCCGGTGTATCGGGTGGCGACGACGGGGATCCAGGAGTCGGAAGCTCAGCAACTGGCGGAGGCGCTCAGGATCCCCGCCAAGGGGTTGAGGTGGCTGGACGGCGAGGCGTCATTTGTGGACCGCGACAAGTACCTCGCCGTTCCAAGCGTCCCCATCAACGACCCGGACATCGTCGCCCGCTTCACCGACGCCACCACGAACCACCACCCGGAGATCGCGATCGCCGTCACCGGCATCGACTACGCAGCGCTCGACCGGCACGTGCCGTTCGCCGACGACGTGGCGTTGAGGTCGGCCGCCGCCGCCCTGGAGAGCGCCAGGCTGACGCCGGCTTCGGCCCGGCCCATGGTAGGGCACACGGTGTTCACCACCGTGGCCATCGGTGCCGATGGTGCCGAGCAGGAGCAACGGCGAACGCTGCTCGACACCCATGTCAGCTACCGCTTCACCGTCGACGGATACCCGCTCGTCGGCCCAGGCGCGCAGATCCAGATCTCGTTCGCCGCCGACGGAGACGTCACCCGTTTGATTCACGCGACGCGAGTGCTCGAGCCCGGCCCATCGGTGGCGATCATCGACGCCGACGCGATTCGTCACCGGATCTCGTGCTCGGTGACCGACGACGTTGCGGTCGATGTCCGGCTCGTCTACCTGGCGCCGAGCCTGCGCAACGCTTTGAACGGTGCGTCCTACTGGCGGCCGAGTGAGATCATCCCGTGGTACGCGGTCACCGTCACGCGGATGGTGACCCACCCAGACCGGGGCACCGAGCACCCGCGCACTTCCCGGGTCCGCTTGATTCCGGCCACCGACGACACTCGTTTCGTCCCCGTCGGTGACCGTCGCGGCGAGTGCCGTCGAGGGCTCCCGCGTCGAGGCGCGTGCAACAGTGTCCGGCGGCACGGCGCCCTACTCGTTCCTGTGGGGAGGATCGAACCCTAATACCTCCACCGAGCGCGGCGCTGCGGTGAGCTACGAGCCACTGACTCGGGACCTGCGTGAGATTATCCCCGCCCAGTCATTGACGCGGACCGAGTACGTATCGGTCACGGTGGTCGACGCCAACGGTGTGTCGGCACAGGCCGACACCTCACTGCTGGTCACCGCCCGGCCGGCGCCGGACACGCACAACTCCGTCAGCTACGGGTGCGAGAGCCCCAACGATCCAGGCGCGTGGACCGGGGACCGCGTCGCCTGGCAGAACGCGATGAACACATTCGGTGGCGGGTCGGAGCGGTTCTGCTGGCTCGCCGACTCGTCCTGGCCCGGCGACTACATCGAGCCCACGCCGCCCGGTGCGCTCGTCGCAAACCCATGGATCAACGGGGACGCCGACTACGCCAACTGGGGCATCAACACGGCGAACATCGTCTTCTACATCGGCGACGCCGATCCCTACGGCTTCGCTGAGATGTATCCGGGTGCGACCCCGGCCCAGTACAACACGTCGGCGGGCGCATCCGTTCTGGTGCCGACCTCTTCGACCACCGTGGAGATCGGCAGCCAAGGCTACGACGTCCCGTACGCCGGCTCGTGGGGCGCCCCGTATCCCAACGACCAACTTCAATGGCTCCCGATGTACGCCTGCAACCTGCTCGAAAATGATGCAAATGCCTCGTCCCCATGGCTGAGCTGGGGCCAAGCCTTCAATGGCCTCCATAGCGTCCTCGCGTTCGATACCGAGGGGGCGGACAGCCACCCCTTCGTGTCGGACTTCGTGCTTAACTTCCTGGGCTTCAAGATCCTGTTCATCGACTTCGAGCCGCAGACGATCGTCCAGTCATGGCTGAACGCCGCCAACGCGACGGACATCGGGACGGCGGCGGCGATGGGCCCGATCACTAACGTCGATGTGCGGGGCACCATTGTCGGCGTCAGTGACTACGGCGACTACTACTGGGGCAGAGGTGCGGTGGGACCGACAATCCCTCGGAACATGATCGACGCCTGGTGGTACATCATGGGGACCGACGCCGTCCAGACCTTCCCGTAACCGCAGCCTGGCATCACATCTCACCGAGCTGCGCTCGACGAGATGACGGAGCTGCGCTTCCGGCCGTCTCACCGAGCCCTGATGCATCCTGCTCGCACCGGTAAGCAACGCCCGAGGCGGTTCAACGAGTGTTCGAGAGGCATCGAGCAGGCGCGACGCTCGAATGCGGACCTCCAGCCGGCGCTGGCTCAGTCACGGACGTGAGTGCCGTCGAACCGCCTGGAGTGCAAGCGGCAAGGAGCTGGGATTAGGAGAGCGTGGACAACGAAAGGTCCTTTCATCCGATGTGCCAGCCAACAGTGGCGATCCAGTCTTCTGGGGATGACCGTCGACTAATCTGCCCGCTGACGCGCTGACCATTTGAGCGCAAGAACGTTTTCCGGAAGATTCTCGTCGCAGCGCTTACCCTTTCGCATATGGAGCAGTTGCTGACCGGCTTCGGCCTGGCCAGCGCGGCCGGTCTCAATGCCTACATCCCGATGCTCACCCTCGGGTTGCTGGCGAGGTTCACCCACCTGGTGGCGCTGCCGCACGGTTGGTCGTGGCTCGAGAACGGCTGGGTGCTAACGATTGTCGCGGTGCTGCTCGCCGTAGAGGTGGTAGCCGACAAAATTCCGGCGCTCGACAGCATCAACGACGCGGTGCAGACGTTCGTACGGCCGACGGCCGGGGGCATCGTCTTTGGTTCCGGCACCGCCGCGCAGACCGTCGCGGTCAGCGATCCCGGCGCGTTCGCTCGCTCCGGTGCGTGGGTACCGGTCACGGTCGGGGCGGTCGTCGCCCTCATCGTGCATCTCGGCAAGACCGCTGTACGGCCCGCCGCGAACGTCGCAACGGCGGGCGTGGCCGCCCCGATCCTGAGCACGATCGAAGACATCGTCAGCCTCACGCTGGTGGCGCTAGCGATCGTCGTGCCCGTGTTGGCGCTTGTCGTTGTCGCACTCCTGGTGTGGGGGGCGACGAGGATCATGCGACGCCGCAGACGAAAGCCGGTGACCTGAATCCAGATTCCCTTGTCGACCGCGACGACTCCCCGGCGGTAACCGCGAAGCGCCCCTCTTGCGGTGGGGGGACTAGGGCGTGTCTCCCATTGATGTGGGTGTTGGCAGTCACGATCTGTCTCATGACGCGTGTGGGAGTGATATCGGATGAGTTCTGGGCTGTTGCCGCGCCGCTGATGCCGTCGGATGTGGGCAAGCGAGGTCGTCGGTTCGCCGATCATCGGCTGATTCTCGAAGGGATCGCATGGCGGTTCCGGACTGGGTCGCCTTGGCGGGATCTGCCTGCGGATTTCGGGCCTTGGCAGACGGTTTGGAAACGCCATCACCGGTTTTCGTTCGACGGTACCTATCAGCGGATTCTTGACGTGGTGCGGGCACATTGGCGCGACGGCAAGCTCGACAAGGACCTGCAGCTGTTGTTGTCGGTGGACTCCACGGTGGTGCGGGCGCATCAGCATGCGGCCGGTGCGCCCCACGCCGGGGACACAGGGGGCTGACCCGAATTACACGAATCGGCCCGCCGCCGAGCCCGGTGACCATGCGCTCGGGCGCTCGCGCGGCGGGTTGACCACCAAGATCCACGCGTTGACCGACACCGCGACCTGCCCGGTCCCGCTCTCGCTCACCGCCGGGCAGGCTCACGACAATCCTGAGCTGTTGCCGCTGGTCGACGGCTATTTCGGGGCGGAGCACAGCGGCGAAGCTGCGCGCGAGGTCCGGCTACTCGCCGACAAGGCCCACTCACATCCCTCCACCCGCGCGGCGCTGCGCCGCCGCAGAATCAAGCACACCATTCCCGAGCGCGATGACCAGATCACCCGACGTAAGGCCAAGGGTCCAGCCGGCGGTCGCCCACCGGCATTCGACGCCGGAATCTACAAGCAGCGCAACACCATCGAACGCGGTTTCAACCGGCTCAAGCAATGGCGCGGCAGCGCAACCCGCTACGACAAATACGCGCTGAGCTTCCTCGGCGGCGTCCTTCTTGCCGCATCAGTCATGCGAATACGCACAACCGCCCTAGAGACAGCGGTCGCTATGCCCCGACCGTTTCGCCGGTGAAGAAGCCCGCGGGTGCCCACCGGCGCCGCTTGACGAACTCGCCCACAAAGCCGTCAGAGTCGGCTCGGCTGGCGAGAAATGATTCGCAGCAAACGGTCACGCGCCGCGGTAGGCAGATTCGTCACGAACGCGAGCTGCAACTTCGGCACGGCCCCGACGACATAACGCGCCCGCGGCCGACGCGCGGTCAGTGCCTCCTCGACGACCCTTGCGACCTTCTCCGGTCCCACCATCTTCTCCCACATAGGCATCGACTTCCTCACGCCCCGCAGGTGCCGGTCGTAGAGCTGCCTCGTTTCTGCCGACATGGGCGCGGCGGTCTCGGCGGTGCGCCACATGTCGGTATTGGTTTGCGCTGGCTCGGCGATCGCGGTGCGCCACATGTCGGTATTGGTTTGCGCTGGCTCAACGATCACAACGGGAATGTCCCACAGCTTGAGCTCCATCCGCAGCGTGTCAGCCGCCGCTTCCAGCGCGAACTTCGACGCGCAGTAGGGGCCCATCAGCGGGAATGCCACCTTGCCGGTGACGCTTGAGATGAACACGATCCTGCCGTGAGACCGACGCAGCCGCGGCAGCACGGCCTGCGTCACCACTATCTGGCCGATCACGTTGATCTCGAACTGCCACCGTAATTCGTCAGGGGTGACGGCCTCCATTGGGCCGCCCACCGCCACACCGGCGTTGTTCACCACGGCGTCGAGTCGCTCGGGCAACGAATCATCAAGCGCCGCAATATTTTCAGAGTTTGACACGTCGAGGATGACCGGCGCGATGCGCGGGCTCCCGGCCTTCACCTTGGCCGCGTCCTCCTCACTGCGGACGCCCGCGATGACATCCCACCCGTTGGCGGCAAGCAGTGTGGCGATCGCATTGCCGATTCCCCGCGACGCACCGGTGATCAGGACTGAAGGCATGGCCGCGACGTTACTCCGGCGCGGTCACGCGTACCGGCGGAGCAAATCGAAACATCGCCGCGCAGGCCGCCACCACCGCCGCCGCCAGCGCGTGAGCGGCACCACGGTAAAAACGCGACATCGTCGCGCCGATCGCGTCACCATTAGGAGACACGGCCTAGTCCGTAGCGCAGTGCGACGATCTGTAACAGATTGCTACGTGCTTGGGAGAAATGATGGCCGACGTCGCCGACCGCGTCACACCGGGTCGCCGCCGACCTGATGGACAGCGCGGCAGCCGAGGGCGCGCCAGAGCCGCTCGGCCAAACAGCAGCTGGATCACTGGGCGCGCGTCGAGCGCGCGGTCTCGAGCCGACACAGCGCCTCGCGCCGCCGCGTCGAGGCCGCGCTGGCCGGCGATCGGCCTACCACTGACCTAACCGTCGAGGAGGGCGTGGTCTTTAACGCCGAGATCGCCGCCGCCATCGATGAAAGCCTGGCTCGTACGCACTACGCGGACGTCCTGGCCGCCAGCCGAGCTAAGACGTCCGTTCATCGTTGAGACGGTGTTCTGCCATCCCTCCAAGCTCGGCCTGATCGACGCGGCGCGCGCCGCGGGCTACACCGTGGCGCTGCATGCGGTGATCGTGCCGGAAGACGTAGCTGTGCAGCGGGTCCGCCACCGGGTGGCCGCTGGCGGCCATGACGTGCCGGAGACCAAGATCCGCGAGCGGCACCGTCGGCTGCGGGATTTGGTCGCCGACGCGATCAGCCTGTCCGACATCGCCGCGGTCTACGACAACAGCGCTCGGCGCGGTCCGCGCTGTCGCCCAGATGAGCGCGGGCGAGATCATCGGTGCGCCCGCCTGGCCGGTGTGGGCACCCCACGAGCCGGTCAACGGCTCGTCCGGAACTGTAACCCGGGGCGCTATTCATGATCGGGCTGCGGCGTTCTGCAGCGTGACTTCTCCACGTCGGCAGGCAGGGACTCGCGATGGCACAACACGATGTTGCCGCCGAGGTGTTGCTGGCCGCGCTGTGGCGCGCCATTGCCCTGGCGGCGCGCCGGCGAGAGACGTTGCGATGAGCGATGAACACACGCGCGTTAGGGCGGTACGTGGACGACCTGCTGGGTGGCCGGCGTCCCCAGCCGTTTCGGCCCGACGACTTCGAAACGGCGCAGATCCGGGCCGCGATCGACCTGCGGGCAGCGCGGTACGGCCGCGATAGCCCACGCCAGGAGTTTCTCACCGACCTGCAGCGGCGGCTCGCCGCGCAGATGGACGGCAGTGCAACCGTCGGTTCGTCGCCGAGGCGGTTGCACGCGAGCCGCCGGCAGGTGATCGTCGGTACCTCCGCCGCGGCGGCGGGCGTGGCCGCCGGCCCGACCGCCGATCGCCTGCCATCGAGCGGCGGTCGCACCGCGGGTAGCACCAACTCCGCTGCCGGCGACATGGTACCGGGCCAGGGCAGTTGGCAGGCGGTCGCGTCGAGTGCGGATGTTCGCGACCGCGATGCATCCGTTCGAGCACGGTTCGCTCATCGGGTTCGTTCGACGGGTCGACGGCCGCTCGGAGGCGGTGTCGGGCATATGCACGCATCAGGGCTGCCGGCTGTGGTTCGACCGGGCCGACGATCGGCTGCGCTGCCCCTGCCACTCGACGTCCTTCTCCCCCACCGGGCAGGTGGTGTCCCATCAGCTGCCCATCACGCCGACACCGTTGCCCACACTCGAGGTTCGCAACGCGACGGCGCCATCGAAGTATTCGTCCCGATCGAACCGACGCAGCCGTCCTGACCGGACCGGTCGGTGGTGTAACCCGCCGTCATATCTCTGGGCGAGCGGCCCGCGTCCGCGGGCTCGTCATCGATCGGGGAGGTTTGCATCGTCATGCTCCGGCATCGTCATCGAATGCCCGCTGTCACCGCGGGCGCCGCAGTGGCCGCGGCTGCCATGCTCCTGGTCTCGGGTTGCTCAGGATCCAGCCCGTCACAGAACACGCCGCCATCCATCAGTTTCGGGCCGCAGGCCAGCACCACGCCGGGAATGGCGGGGCACGGCACCGCCGCCGCGCCGGCGGCCACGTCCGCCGCGACATCGTCGACCGCGGCGCCTGACGCACCGCAGGGCCCCAACGCGGTCAGCATCAACAACTTCAAGTTCGACCCGGCGACCCTCACCGTGCCGGTGGGCACCACTGTCACCTGGACCAACCTCGACGAGGAACCACACACCGTCGCGGCCAAGGACGGCTCGTTTCATTCCCCCGGCCTCGACACCCACGGGAGCTACAGCTTCACCTTCACCACCCCGGGCACGTTCGACTACATCTGCTCAATCCACCCGTTCATGACCGGCACCGTGGTGGTGACCAAATGACCGCCGAGCGCGACCCCACGGGATGAACCCGGCGCCAACTGATCCGCCACGGCGCGTGGTTCGGTGCGGCGGTGGTGCTATCCGTCGCCGGCGGCGAAGTGATCTCCCACATCGCCGGATCGACCGGCGAGACTCGGGCGCAGGCGCGGCCGACGCTGCGGTTCGTGCAGATCAGCGACAGTCACATCGGATTCAAGGGTGCCGCCAACCCCAACGTCGCCGACACGTTCACCCACGCCATCAACCAGATCAATTCGCTTGGATACACACCGGATTTCGTGATCCACACCGGCGATCTCACCCACCTGGGCACACCCGACCAGTTCGATCAGGTCAAGCAGATGCTGACCGGGCTGAACACCCCACACATCTTCACCGTGCCCGGCGAACACGACTCCACCGACGATGCCGGGCAGAAATACCGTCAAACCTTCGGCGCCGGCACCCACGGCGACGGCTGGTACAGCTTCGACACGGCCGGCGTGCATTTCATCGCGCTGGTGAACACGCTGCACTTGCAGAAACTCGGCCACCTCGGCGCAGATCAGCTTGATTTCGTGGAGAAGGATGTCGCTTCACTATCCAGTGACACGCCGATCGTTGTGTTCAGCCACATCCCGCTGTTCGCGATGTACCCCGACTGGGGGTGGGGCACCGAGGACGCCGCGCAGGCGCTGAGCTATCTGCAGCGGTTCTCATCGGTTACCTGCCTCAACGGTCATGTGCACCAACTCTTCACCAAGACCGAGGGCAACGTGACCTTCTACAGCGGCACCACCACCGCCTACCCGCTGCCTCATCCAGGCGACGGGCCCGCGCCCAAACCGGTCACGCTGCCCGCCGGCCAGCTTCACGACGCGCTCGGCGTCCGCGAGGTCACCTACACCAAGGGCCAGCAGGCCCTCGCACTGAAAGAGCAGAAGCTGACATGAAATCACGACAAGCCAACCTCCCCGCCCGGCTGGCCCTCCGCATCGCCATCAGCGCCACTGTCGCGGTAAGCGGCGTCATCCACGCCTACCTGTATGTCGAGAGCTACCGCTACATCCCCACGGTCGGCCCGGGTTTTCTGTTGCAGGCCAGCATTTTCTGTGCGCTGGCAGTGCTCATTCTTTTCGGCGCGCCGGACTGGTTGGGGTGGCTCGCGGCGGTCCTGTCCGTCGGTGCGTTGATCGCGTTCGCGCTCTCGCGCACCGTCGGCCTGTTCGGGTTCACCGAGCGGGGATGGCAACCCTCCCCGGAGGCGGCGCTCGCCGTCATCGCCGAGGTGCTGACCGTGGTGCTGGTTGCGGCGACATTCCTGCCGAGGACCACACACCAGGCACACGGCGCAACCTGAGGCCAGGCGCACGGCGCAGACCGAGGCGCTGGCCCGATGCCCGGGCCAGCGCCTCCTCCCGACTGCTCAGGGGGCCCAGGTGCCGTACGGCACCAGCGGGTCGCTCCCGAACGGCAGGGACGGATCCGCGCCACCGATCACCTGATCCTGCGGATAGATAACGGCGGGTCCCCCGGGAGGCAGGGCCACGGGGCCCCCACCGATGCCGGGCGGGGCGGGGGCCACGCTCGCCGCGGTAGCCGGCGTCGAGGGTGCCGGGGCCGGGATGATGTCGGCCTCGGCGGCGGCCCACGGAGCCGCAGCGATGGCGGCCGCAACAGCAACACCTGCCAGGCCCGACGAGAACGCGAACTTGTTGATTGTCATGTCAATTTTCCCCTGTCGTCTCGAGCGTCAACGTGTTATGGCGCTTCGTCTTTGAATAGACAGCCGGGTTACACATCCGATAATGAACCGAATCACGCCGCTTTTCGTATAACAGGTGTGAGCCGCGGCGGGTCGGTACCACCCTTCGCGGCGACGGAAGCCTGCCCCACAGGCATTTTCGTGTCAGCTTGATCTCGTGGTGCCCGTCGTTGATGACGTCTGGCACTGAAATACGTTGGACTGCAATTATTTCCGAGTAGAGGACCCACCCTGTGCCGGATGTAACCGGAACCCCTATCTATGAGTGTATGAACAATCGGCGAGTCCAAAAGGACATGCAGGCAGGAGTTTTGATCATGAACCGTCTTAATCTCAGCAGCGCGACGTTCGCGATTTGCGCAGCGGCCTCCGTTGCATTGGCCGGTACCGCTGCGGCAACCGCCATTGGGGGGTCATCGGCCGCCGATGCGGTCGACCAACTCAAATCAGACGGGTACAACGTGCAACTCAACCTGAACGGCGCACGGGATGTCCCGCTGTCGGAGTGCACGGTCACCGGCGTCCACGGACTTCCCGACACAGCCCCGGTCGGCGGAGCGACACGCCCCACGCAGTTCACCACCGTCTACGTTGACGTCGACTGCCCGTCAGACAACTGAGATGCGCCGCTAAACGGGTGTCCCGATCGTCGCGCAGTGCCAGGATGTCCACCATGACTGTGGTTCTGGTGGACGGCAACCCGGAGACCGAAGCGATCTGGGGCCCACTGGTCGATGCGCTCGGGCGTAGCGATGTGGTTTGGCTGTCGCCACCGGGATTCGACGCTCCGCTGCCCGTCGGCTTCGCCGCGACCTACCTGGCTTACCGTGACTGGTCGAGCATGAGCTGGCGAGTTTCGACGAACCGGTCGACGTGGTCGGGCACGACTGGGGCGGCGGCCACGTAATGAACGTGGTGATGCATCGAGGTGAGCTCGTGCGCAGCTGCGCCAGCGACTCCGTGGGCCTGTTCGACCCCCGACCACGTCTGGCATGACCTCGCGCAGGTATGGCAGACGCCAGGCGACGGCGAGCAGCTGGTGGACACCCTGCTCGGCGGCACGATCGGGGACCGGGCGGAACAGATGATGGCGCTGGGCATACCCGCGGACATCGCGACCCCGATCGCGGCGGCTCAGGGCCCGGAGATGGGCCGGGCGATCCTGATGCTGTACCGCTCGGCGCGCCAACCCGCGATGGCTGAGGCCGGGCGGGCGCTGGAGAGCGCCGCGGCCCGGCCCGGACTTTCCCTGCTGGCCACCGAAGACCCCTACATCGGCTCCGGGGAGCTCCGGCGTCGGGCCGCCGACCGAGCCGGAGCCCGCACGGAGGTGCGCGACGGGCTCGGACACTGGTGGATGGTGCAGGACCCGGCTCGCGGCGCCGCGGCTCTCAGCCGCTTCTCGGAAACGCTCGGCTGAGCACGCTCGTCGATGGCCAGCCACAATGCCGGCTTGTGGTGCCACAACCAAGCGACCACTACCGACACCGCGGCGCCCGATGAACCATCAAAGCCATGAACACATCAGCACACACCCTGCGCCGCGGTGAGGCCGGCGCCCTCATCGCCGCCGGCCTCACCGCCACCGCACTCGGCGCCGCCACCCTCAGCCACGCCGACACCACCACGCACGGGCCCCACACCACCACCGGACCGTCCTACAGCCCGCCACACCCCAGCATCGACGGATTCGGCCGCGGAACCCCGGGCCATCACCCCACCCCCCACCACCGCAACGCCGGCAGGCACTGAACACCCGGGCCGCGATCCGCTCACGGGCGGGTCGCGGCCTTGTCGTCGGCGGCGACGAAGCGGCCCAACACATCGGTGATCGAGCGCTGCAGCTCCTCGTCGGTGAGATCATCCAGACCGGTAGCTGCCCGCAGGAAGCCGCCGAACAACCGCCAGCCCACTCGCAGCGCGATCGCGTGAGCGGCGGCCAACCGCGCACTGCGCTCGTCCGGGTGCCGGCGGCGCATGTGATCGAGGAGCTCCGCGATGTTCGGGAAGCGGGTCTGCAGCTCGCCGATGGGATACCCGTCGAGCGTCGTGCGGGCGATCACCCGCAGTTGGCGGTCGACCGCCGCGTCGATGTCGGGGCCGGCAGCGCCGCCGGCGATGAGGTCGGCGAGGTGTTGGCCGAGGTAGTCGAGGACGGCGCCGACCAACTGTTCCTTGGTACCGAAGTGTCGATAGACCAGCCCGTGATTGACGCCGGCACGCGCGGCGACATCCCGGATCGACGTGGCCGTCGGTCCCCGCTTGGCGAACAGGTCGGCGGCGGCCTCCAGCGTCGCCGCGACGACCTCGTCGCGCCCGACCGGGCCGTCGGCCCGCTGAGCAGCTGTGCTTGCACGGCCTGTAGTCATGCGGCTACAGTAGCGCCCAGCACCGGTGTACACACTCGACTACACCGGAATCGGTGCCACAGAGAGGACACTGCCATGGCCACGGCCCCGGAAATCACATCGATCTCGGTAACCCAGCTGAGCAGCCGCATCGGTGCGCAGATCGACGGGGTACGGCTGCGTGGCGATCTCGACCGCGCCGCCGCCGACGCGATCTACCGGGCGCTGCTGCGGCACAAGGTGGTGTTCATCCGCGGCCAAGACCACCTCGACGACGAGCAGCAGCAGGCGTTCGGCAGGCTGCTGGGGACACCGGTCGGTCATCCCACCATCCGACACCCCGACGCCGACAAGACGCTGATCCAGCCCATCGATTCGGAATGGGGAAAGGCCACCCAGTGGCACACCGACGTCACCTTCACCGCGGACTACCCGAAGGCGTCGATTCTGCGGGCGGTGACCCTGCCCAGCTACGGAGGTTCGACGCTCTGGGCGTCGACCGTGGCCGCCTACGAGGCGCTGCCCGCACCGGTGCGGCAGTTGGCCGACAACCTCTGGGCCCTGCACAGCAATGCCTTCGACTACGCCGCACCGGCGTCCGCGGCCGGTGGCGCGGCGCGCGATCTCGCGGAGATCTCGGCGTTCACGGCACCGGACTTCCGCACCGAGCATCCGGTCGTGCGGGTGCACCCCGAGACGGGTGAAAAGTCACTGCTGCTGGGTACGTTCGTGCGGCAACTCATCGGCCTGGACAGCTACGAGTCGGTCACGCTGTTCGAGCTGTTGCAGCGCCGCATCACCCGGCCCGAGAACGTGATCCGGTGGAACTGGCAGCCCGGTGACGTCGCCATCTGGGACAACCGGGCCACCCAGCACCGCGCCATCGACGACTACGACGATCAGCGCCGCGTCATGCACCGCGTCACCCTCGGCGGCGATGTTCCGGTGGCGGTCGACGGTCGGCGTAGCCGTGGCATCGGCGAGGCCAACCCCGACGCGGACGCAGCCATGCTGTCCGCCGACAAGCGCGATGGGATCTACAACCCATTATTTTGGGCCAGCTCACCCATTTAGTCCAGGGTGGTCTCACCTGTTGGAAGATGCCGGCGCCAGAGTTTGGCGGGTCAGGATTTGGGCTTGCGGGACCCGGCTCCGGGTCGGCGGCCCCTGGGAGAGGGCGCGAAGGAGCGGACGTAGTCCACCGCGGCGTTGACCGCCGCGCGGACCGGTTCCGTGCTGCCGGTCGCGTGGGTGAGCATGGCGCCGCCCTGGTGCGCGGCAACCAGGGCGACCGCCAGGTGCCGGGGGTCGGCGCCGGGGCGCAGATCGCCGCGCTGCCGCATCGCGGTGAGCCCCGCGCGAAACAGTTCGAGCCATTCGTCGTAGCCCGCGGCGAGATCGTCGCGGATCTCATCGTCGGCTTCGCTCAGTTCACCGGCCAGCGAACCGTAGACGCATCCGCCACGGCGATAGACCGCATCCGCGTCGGCGACGCAGGCGTCGGCCCACGCCTGCAGCGCCTCAAAGCTGTCCAGGGCGCCCAACTTCGGCTGGGTGTGAAACGCGGCGACCTGGTTGCGACGCGAGGAAATGACTTCGCGGGTTAGCTCACGCTTGTCGCGGAAATAGTGCGAGATCTGCGACCCGCTGACCGCGGCCGCGCTGCGCGCCTCATCGATGCTTGTGCCGCCCACGCCGTGCTCGAACATCAGCGCGGCGGTCACGTCGACGATGCGTGCCCGGGTCGCCAGTCCCTTGCGGGTGAACCGCGCTGTACTGTCCTCGGACACCATGCCGCCTTTGGCCCGTCGATCAGTGGACGTCATCGCCCTCGCCGCGCCCTCCCAGGAAGCTCCCAGGCTTTGCGGCCAGATGCCGGCGCGGTCATGACACGCGATCGAAGAGATTGCCGGCAGGCGCGTCAGCTTTCTGCGCGGCCGAGCCGGTTGTGCGCCGCCCACGGGGCCGGCGGGGTGGGCGCGCGGCGCGTTCGGCGGGGTCGGCGGCGAACATGCGCAGATAGTTCACCGCGAACCGCACGGCGTCGGCGTGCGGCCACTCCTGGCGATAGGTGAAGGCCACGGTGCCGCCGCCCTGGTGCGCGCTGACGACGACCAGTGCCAGCTGTCGCGGGTCGGCGTCGGCTACGAGAACGCCTCGGTCTTTCATCCGCTGGATGGCCTGCTGGAGTAGCTCGACCCACTGCCAGTAGCCCGCCGCCAAACTCTCGCGCGTCGCGTCGTCGGACTTGGCGAGTTGCCCCGCGAGGGCATGGTAGGTGGGCGTGCCGACGTAGCCGATGCGCCTGAGGTAGCGCATGTTCAGGTCGATCCACCGCTCGAAGTCATCGAACGTATCCAGTGCCCGAAGCTTCGGTTGGCGGTGAAAGTTGAGCACCACCTGCATCTGGCGCGCCACGACGGCCCGGATCAGCGCCTGCTTGTCGGTGAAGTAGTGGGCAAGCTGCGAGCCACTCACCGACGCGGCGGTGCGCAGCTTGTCCATGTTCAACGCCGAGAGCCCCTCGGCGAGGATCAGCTCGGCGGCCACCTTCACGATCCGATCGCGGGTGGCACGCCCCTTGGGGGTCAGCCGCTGCACGTCGGGCGGGTCGGCGATAGCCATTGCGCCAGGCTACCGGCCGCGGCCGCCAGATTATGGGATATGCGGCCCACTATGTCGCCGCGGCTGTCAGGCGGCCGCGAGCTGCTTGGCGAGGAAGGCGCGGATCAGCCCCGTCACCTCGTCAAGAGCCGACTCGAGCAAAAAATGCCCGCCATCGATCAGATGGATCTCGGCATCGGGGAGGTCCTCCGCGAACGCCTCCGCACCGGCAGGGCCGAATATCTCGTCGCCGCGGCCCCACACCGCCAGCAGCGGGACCCCGCTGGCGCGGAAGTATTCGTGTAAGCGCGGGTACAGCGGCGAATTCGTGGCGTAGTCGAGCAGCAGTTTGAGCTGCACCTCGTCATTGCCGGGCCGGGAGATCAGCGCGTAGTCGTGATACCACGATTCCGGATCGACCAGCGTCTCGTCAGCGACACCCGTGACGTATTGCCAGCGAGTGGCCTCCAAGGTGAGGAACTGCCGTACCGGGGCCTCGGTCCGGGCGGTCGGCCGGGTTTGGTAGTCCCACACGGTCTTCCAGAAGCTCTCAACGAAGCCAGCGTCGTAGCCGTTGCCGTTTTGGCTGATGATCGCCGTGATGGCGGCCGGGTCGGCAAGCGCGAGCCGCCACCCGATGGGGGCACCGTAGTCCTGCACGTACATCGCATACGTGTCGATTCCCTGGTTACGCAGCAAGCCAGCCGTCAGCGCGGTGAGCGCGTCGAAGGTGTAGTCGAACTCTTCGACGGAGGGCGCGTCAGAAAGCCCGAAACCCAAATGATCCGGCGCTATCACGTGGTAGCGGTCCGCCAGCGCCGGAACCAACTGCCGGAACATGTATGAGCTGGTGGGAAATCCGTGCAGGAGGACCAGCGCGGGCGCGTCAGGGTCACCTGCTTCGCGAAAGAACAGCCGGTGACCGTCAACAGTGGCGTAGCGATGATGAACAGGTCGCATTGGCGATTCCTCCTGAGGCGATGTGCGATTCATGGGTCGGCCGCACGCGATCGGCCCACGCCGCGGTGTTCCGGTGAAGCCCTCGGCACCGGTCGTCATTTCTGGGTTATGCATCCCAGTATGCACAGCGGACCGGGTGCGCACCAGTCCGCGCGACCGAAAATTTCTGAGCCGGCGGTCCATGCATCGCCGGCGGAGCCTTGACGCGGCCTGCGCGCGACGCCGATCGTTAAGGCGGCCAGACGCAAAGGAACACCATCGACGCAACTACGCTCCCCGTTCCCGGCGGTGTCATCGCCCACGATCTCGATGTCGATGGCATCCGGACCCGGGTGTACGAGGTTGACCCAGCCAATCGGCTCACTCCGCTGCTCCTGCTGCACGGCGCGGGTGTGGACTCGGCGCTCGTCTCGTTCGGAACCGCCCCTGTCGCGCTCGGGCAACGCCGGCGGGTCGTGGCGCCGGACCTGCCCGGCTACGGCGACACCGAATTCGCGGCGGCATCGTTCTCCATCCCGTGGTACGGCGACTGGGTGGCCGACCTGGTGCGTGCGCTCCGCCTCGATCGGGTCGATCTGGCGGGTTTGTCGCTCGGGGGATGGATCACGCTCGAAGTCGCCGTCAGCCACCCCGACGTGGTGCGCCGGGTCATCCCGATCAATCCGGGTGGCGTGACCGAGAAGGTCCCGTTCATGCGCACGGCCAACTGGATCGCCAACCGTCCTGCACTGCACAAACGCCTGTACAAGTGGTCTGCGGGCATGGGGCGCCGATTCACCCGCCTGCAGTTGCGCAACGCCGCGGTGGAAAATGCGTCGGCCCTCACCGACGACCTGATCGACGCCGTCATCGTCAACGGCAGCGCGCGCACGCCGGGGAGGCGTTCGCGGCCACCCAACGATGGGCCTTCGGACCCGGACGGTCGATTGTGTCCCGGCTGCCGCGGGTCAGAGCCAAGACGCTGGTCATCGCCGGGCGGAACGACAGACTGGTGCCGGTGGCCGACTCCATTCGCGCGAGCCGACTCGTCGGGGATGGCGACGCCCGGGTTCTGGAACCGTGCGGGCATTGGTTGGTGCGCGACTGCCCGGCGCAGTTCGTCGACGCGGTGAACCAGTTCCTCGACGCGGTCTGAGAGACCGAATCCCTGCAGACCCCGGCCTTCAGGCGGGGATGTAGTCGAACTCGTCGGGGTTGGGTCCGGTGCGGCCGGACTCGCCGCGATCCAGGCCGGTGATCGCGCTCATCTCGTCGTCGTGCAGCTTGAAGTCGAAGATCTCGAAGTTCGACTTGATCCGCTCGGGTTTCACCGATTTCGGGAACACGATGTCGCCGCGCTGGATGTGCCAGCGCAGCACCACCTGCGCCGGTGTCTTGCCGTGCGTGTCGGCGATCCCGATGATGACGTCGTCGCCGAGCACCTTGCCCTGTGCGATCGGCGACCATGCCTCGGTCGCGATGCCATGCTCACGGTCATAGGCGCGCACCTGCTCGTTGGTCAAGTAAGGGTGCACCTCGATCTGGTTGACCGCGGGTACGGTCTCCGAGCCCGTGGCCAGGCGGTCCAGATGTGCGGGCTGAAAGTTCGACACGCCGATGCTGCGGGCACGCCCGTCCCCGGCGAACTCCTCCAGCACATTCCAGGTCGAGACGAAGTCGCCGTCATAGAGCGTGGGCAGCGGCCAGTGAATCAAGAACAGGTCGACATAGTCAGACCCGAGCGCGCTCAGTGTCGCGTCGAACGCGCGGCGCGCATCGTCGGGCCGGTGGTACCCGTTGTTGAGCTTGCTGGTGATGAACACCTCGCCGCGGTCCAGGCCGGCGTCGCTGATGCCTTCACCGACTTCCTTCTCGTTGCCGTACATCTCGGCGGTGTCGATGTGGCGGTACCCGATCTCGAGGGCAGAACGGACCGCCGCGGCGGTCTGATCGGGCTCGATCTGGAAGACGCCGAACCCCAGTTGGGGGATCGTGTTGCCATCGTTGCACCTGATCGACGGGACAGTGCTCAATTTCGGCCTCCTAGTGCATCGGGCTCGCTCGGTCTTGTCATGAGTGCCCGTTTTCGGCGGAAGAAACCAACCTCGTCAGGATCCCACCTGCGGCGCGCCGTCAACCCGAGCGCCCAGTGATCAACCGCGCTACCGATATCCGCCGGATTGTGGAAATTCAGGCTTCGCACAGGCCTCGCTCAGCCTGCTCCTAGTTGGCAAACAAACCCTGGAGACAACTGCTGATTCATGGACAGCTTTGGAGAAAGGCGGCAAATGCCCACACGACGATGGTGGTGGCCCGTCATCGCAGGCGCGCTACTCATCGCACTGCTGGCGCCCGCGCGCCTTACGGCGCCCCATCCGTTCGACCTCACGAGCTACGGGCGGAATCTGGTCGGCCGGACTCCGGCTCCCGCGGTCAACGCTGCCAACGTTGCCGCCCAGGTGGATCAAGCCCTGGTGCTGATCAATACGGACATGAGCTATCAGGGCGCTGTCGGAGCCGGAACCGGCATCGTGCTCAGCCCCGACGGCGTCGTGCTGACCAACAACCACGTCGTCGAAGGCGCCACCCGCATCGCGGTGAACAGCACCGCCTCCGGCGCCTCATACCCCGCGACGGTGATCGGTTACGACCGCAAGCACGACGTCGCCGTGTTGCAGCTGCGGGGCGCCAGCGGGTTGCCGACCGCGCCGCTGGCCACGTCGTCACAGGTCGCAGTCGGTGATCCGGTCACCGCGGTCGGCAACGCGAACGGACAGGGCCTGAGCCGATCCGAGGGCACGGTCACAGACGTGAATCAGACGATCACCGCCGCCGACCAGCTCGCCGCGCCCGAGCAGCTCAATGGCCTGATCCAGGTGTCGGCGAATCTGATCCCGGGAGACTCCGGCGGGCCGCTGGTCAACAGCAGTGGGCAGGTGATCGGCATAGACACGGCGGGCTCCGGAAACTACCGGCTCTCGGACCAAACCGATCGGCAGGGCTTCGCGATCCCGATCGGCACGGCGCTGTCGATCGCCTCGCAGATCCAGTCCGGCGCTTCGTCGGGTTCGGTCCACGTTGGCGACACCGCGATGCTCGGCGTCGGGGTCAACACGCAGCGCCAACGCGGCGTCACGGTCGCCCAGGTGCTACGGGGCTCCCCCGCGGATCAAGCGAGTATCGCACCCGGGGACGTGATCACCGGCTTCGCCGGCAACAGCATCACTTCCGATACCGCGCTCAGCGATCTCCTCGACCAGCAACACCCAGGCGACAACGTCGAGGTGATGTTTTTCGATCGGTCGGGTCAGCAGCACAGCGCCAACGTGACCCTGGCGCCCGGACCGGTCGGCTGACCCGACCGACCGGGCGGTGATCGAGCCCGCCGCGCACGGCGGCGGGCAAAGCTGCTCGACCTAAGCCGAGTCGGCCTCTTGCGCAATCCATTCGCGCGCTTCGCCGGCTTGCGCCGCCGGAAACGCGCGGTACTCCCCGGGCCACAGAAAGCCGAGGAACTCACTGAATTTCGCCACATGGTTGACCCAGTCCACGTCGCTGACCACCGCGCAGCGTTCCCAGTCGAAGTAGTGACCGACGCCGAACTTCGTATCCTCCCAGACCGCGCCGGGGTCGAACCCGACCAAATCAGGCGCGATGTCGAGGTAGATCCGCAGCTTCTTGTGCCGTTGCAGCCTGTCTTCGAAATCGGGTACCAGCACCGTGTCGTAATCGGTCTTCGTCACATGCCCATGGAACGCAAACGCGGCGACGTTGTCGGGGAAGTCCTTCAGCGCCTCGATCACGATGTCCTCCTCAACGACACAGGGTCTGCTCTCGTGTCGTCATGGTCTCGTCGCCGGGCATCCCCGGGTAGAGACCAAAGTCACCGACGACGCGCCGGCGGGTCGTTATAGTCGAACGGAACGACACCGTATCGTCAGGAGGGAGCAGCTTGCCATGCCAGTCGACGGCGTCGGCGGCACGCCGCCCGCAGCCGGACGCCGACCACCGCCCAGCCGGCGTGGGCGGTTCGCCCCGGGACTCGACGCCGCCATTCTGGACGCGGCGCTAGTAGAGCTGTCCGAGCAGGGCTACGACCGGATGACGATGGACGACATCGCGTCGCGCGCACAGGTGGGCAAGGCCGCAATCTATCGCCGCTGGTCCTGCAAGCCCGCTGTCGTCGCCGACGCGATCGTTCATTGGCGAAAGGGACGGGGACCGGGCGAGCCACCCGACACCGGCAGCCTTCGCGGCGACATCGACGCGCTCGTTTCAGCCGTACCCGACTACGACGCGGCCGATCTCAGCACAATCAAGGTGATCGTCGGCGTGGCGACCGCCGCGACGCACGATCCCGTCCTGGCGGCCGCGCTCGACGACCTGGTCCTGTCCACGCCGCGCCACATCATCAGATCGGTGCTCGACCGCGCCGTCGCCCGGGGTGAAGTTCCCGCCGGCCGCGATCTTTCCCTGGTCGCCGACGCCGCCGTGGGCGTGAACATCCTGCGCGTGGTGACGGGGCGCCCGATTGACCGTGTCTTCGTCCGGCGCGTGCTCGAGGACCTGATTCTGCCGCTGGCCCCGGCTGCGCCGACCCAGACAACCCAAGGGCCCAGAAGCGCCCCGGCGTGACCCTTGCGTCAGGCCGTCATTCGTGCAACGGTGGATAGATAACGGAACTGTCTAGTTCCGCCAAAAGGAGTCATCATGCGCAAAGGGAGCCGGTTTGGTTGCGTGGTGCGCGGGCTCTTGGCGGTGCCGATCGCGGTGGTCTGCGTGGTGGGCGCCTTGTACCTGCTCCTGCTTGCCTACTCTCCCCTGCTGCGACTCAAGTGGTTCAGCGACAGGACCCGCCGTTTGAGCACCAAGGCCAATCGCGTTACGGGCAGGCTCGCCGGGACCCGGCTCGGCATGCTGTATTTCAATCTCAGCGTCCTGCATCACGCCGGGCGCCGCAGCGGGCGCGCGTACGTCACGCCACTGAGCGCCTACCCGCTCGGTGACGGCTTCGTGCTGGCAGTGGCCTACCCCGAAGTCGACTGGTGCCGCAATGTCCTGGCGGCCGGCACCTGCACGCTTACCTGGAGGGACAAGGACTACGCGCTCGATCGCCCCGAAATCATTCCCCGTGCCCAGGCCATGAAGGCGTATCCGCTGATGGTCAAGCCCTATATCTACGCCCCCGGGACAACGAAGTTCCTCTGGCTGCATCGCGCGAATTCCCCTCAGCGGCAACGTATCAACGCCGGTACCGGGCCCGCATAGGGTGGCTTGGCTGTGATGCGCGACGCCAGGCGTGTGCCCGTTCTCGTCGTCGGAGCCGGGGCCGGAGGGCTGGCGACGGCTGCCCTGCTCGCCAAGCGCGGAGTTCGCTCCCTGGTGGTGGAGAAGCGTCACGAGGTCTTCATCTACCCGAAGGCACGCAATCTGAGTTTTCGCAGCCTGGAGATCCTGCGCGGTCTCGGCGTGGGCGACAAGGTCCACGCCGTGGCCGAGGGGACATCGGACATGGTGGTCAAGCGGACGCTCAACAGCGTCGACGTAGAACGGGTCATCGACTTCGACAAGATCTTCGCCGAATTCGACGAGCTGAGCCCCGAGCCGTCCATGCAGTACTGCCCCCAAAGCAAGCTGGAACCGATCCTGCTGGCCTACCTGCGCGGGTTGGGCAGCGCGGCGCACTACGGGACCGAACTGACCTCGATCGCGCAGGACGAGGACGGCGTCTCCGCGGTGGTGCGCCACCTGGATTCCGAAGAATCCGGGACGATACGCGCCGATTACGTGGTCGCCGCCGACGGTGTGCACAGCCACATCCGCGACGCGCTCGGCGTGGCCACGACCGGCTACGGCGCGTTGCCGATTTACGTCGTCTTCGTCTACTTCCACGGTCCGTGGCGGGAATTGGTTCCGCGCCTCGGGGAAGGGGGTGCGGTGCAAGTCACCAACGCCGCCGTCGACGCGGTATTCGTCGCGGCCGAAGGCGACCTGGGCATGTTCATCACCACCTACTTCCCCAGCAGAGGCGAGAGCGCCGCCCAATTCACACCCCAGCGCTGCCGCGAGCTGATCCTGGCTGCCGCCGGCGAGCAGATCGACCTTGACATCATCGACATCGCGCCGTGGCAACCCTACGAGCGGGTGGCCGAACAGTTCCGTTGTGGTCGTGTCTTTTTCGTCGGCGATTCGGCGCACGCCATGCCGCCGTTCAAGGCCGGCGGGGCGAATGCGGCCATCCAAAGCGCTGACAACCTGGCCTGGAAGCTCGCCGCGGTCCTCGACGGGGTCGCGGGCCCCGGTTTGCTCGCCAGCTTTCACGCCGAGCGCCACCCGGTCGGGCGTTTCAGTGCGCGACAATCGCTGACCGGGCCGCCCGTGGAGTTCCTGAGACTCGACGACAACCGACCCGCGCTGCCGCCCGACGAGGAGCGGCCCATGTTCAACCTGCTCGTCGGTTACCAGTACCGATCCACCGCGGTCATCACTCACGAACCCGCTCCCGCGGACCCCGACGCCGCTGCGCTCGTGGAGGAGCTGCGAGGACAGCCCGGCACCCGGGTCCCGCACGTCTGGCTCGATGGCCGGGCACAGCGCAGATCCACGCTCGACCTGCTCGGTCCGGGATTCACCCTGCTGACCGGCGACCCCCGAGGTGCGTGGGCGTCGGCCGCCGGTTCGGTGTCGGCCGAGCTCGGCGTCCCCATCACCATTGCGCGCATCGGCACACACAGCAACGACGCCGACGCGGCCCGGCAGTGGTCGGCCAGCACGGGACTCGGGGCCGACGGTGCGCTGTTGGTGCGCCCGGACGCCTTCGTGGGGTGGCGGGCAGAGACACTTCCCGATCATCCCGATCAAGAACTTCGCCAGACGGTGTCGGGCATACTCAGCCGCGCGTAACACATCGGTTCCGGCCTCGCCGGGGCGGGTGTCAGCCACGATGTGGGCTTGTGGCGCCACACCGGCGGGACCGCTACCTTTACGACGACGTAACGAACGACTCACCCCCCAGTGACCTTGGGCACTAGTGCAGTGGTGCCGGCAACCAATAGCGTCGATCACGCCGCACAAGCAATCCTGGATTCTTTGCAGGACAGACAGATAGCGGCAACACACCGAGGCTGTTTAGGAGATTTATCATGACACAGGCTGCACACAAGACCGAGCCGCGCTGGGCCGAGCTATCCGACGAGGTGCTCGCATCGGTCGAGGCCGGCCGCACGACCGCGATCGAGGCGGTGCGCAAGTTCATCGACGAGGTCACTCCGGTGCTGGCTGACGGATCCCGCCGCAAGACCGTCATCGACGCCGCGCTCAATCTCGCCGAGGAACTTCTCACGACGCGGATCGAGTTCCTGCGCAACGTCATACGCAGTGCAGCGGAGACGGATGGCAAAGAGTAAACGGGCCGCGCATGACTCTGCCACCGGCTGCAAGGGTCGACCGCCCGATCATCGACGATTGTCGACCATCCGGTGAACGGCAGAAGTCGCTGAGGCCAAATGGTTGCCGCGGCCGACCGAGTTTGACCGCGCCTGACCCGTGCCGGCGATATCGTCACATCCGTGACCGAGTTGCGCGTGGAATACCATCAGCGCCTCAACGACATCGACGCTGCGGTGCAGCGGATACTCTCGCTGGTCGAGCAGGACATCCTCAACGCGGGTACGGCATTACTCGACGCTGACGAGAAAGCCGCCGACGCGGTCGAAGCAAACGAGCGGATAGTCGAGGAATCCTACGGCCGAGTCGAACAGCTGGTCGTGAACCAGTTCGCACGCCAGGCGCCCGTCGCCAGCGAGCTGAGGTTCCTGCTGGCGGTGTTTCGCATCCTGCCGGAGTTGGCCGCCTCGCACGATCGAGCCGCGCAACTCGCCCCGCGCGGCGTGACCGGTCTGGCCGCGGAACTCCCCGACCGGGTGCGCCTGCTGATCAAGGAGCTCGTCGACGCCGCCGCCGAAATGTGGCGGCAGGTCAGTGCGGTGTACCTGAGCGGCTCCGCCCAGATTGCCGACGACACCGAGGAAGACGACGATGAACTCGACGAGCTTCACGCCAGCCTCAGTGCCGAGCTGGCTTCGACGGGCCTGCGCACACCGGTTCTGCTGGAAATGGGAGTGGTCGCCGCCCTGCTCGAGCGGCTCGGTGACAGCGCCGTCGAAATCGCCCGCCAGATCGAATCGTTGAGCCCAACCCGACACGACGACGGCGCACGCTAGCTACGTCTGGGGGTCCCGGGCGCAGTCAGCTTGCCCCGGGGCGTTCGCACGACAGCGCCGCGTTAAACCTCACCGTGGGAGCGTCAAGAAATCGTCAGCAGCCGAGCCTGATCCGGCTCGCGAGCGTAGTCCTGATAACGAAGGCCCTGACCCGACTCCCATGACTCGGCAGGTGAGGTGAAGCGAAGTGGTCGTATGCGAAGCGGCGCCGCAATCACATCGAGGGGTTCGATGACCCACAGATCAACGCCCCTGGTTGCGATAACCCACGCATCGCGGCGGTGGTGGGCGCGGCGGCACCTGACCTCGCAGGAACGAAGCAACCTGTCAGCGTCGCGAACGCCACTGGCCGTCTTCACCGCCTCCCTCGGTGGCCACCCGCGCCTCTGACAGGGTGACCACGGTTGGCCGGTCGTGTCGTCCCCGGCTTCGCCACTGCCGCGCCACCCGATGCGCGATCAAGGCGACCAGCACCCCGGCCGCCCCGGCAACCGCCGCTTGCGGCATCGCCAATCCGGTGATCATCAGGTAGCCGAACGCGACACCGACCGCAAGCAACACAATTCGCGTGGCTGTCCACCGCACGGCCGAGCGCAGCCGCAACGACAGCCCCATACCCAGCAACAGCGCACTCGCGTGCCCGATGGCGGTGAAATCCGCCCCGGACGCCGCGACCAGTGCGACAGCCAGCCACCAGCCGATCCAGGCGGGCCGCCAGCGTGGCGGGATCGCGGCCGTCAAGGCGCCCAACACTCCTGCGGCGCCGTAGCTGATCCCGACGTCGCTGGCCTGCGTGACCGAGACCGGCAGCCAGCCCGCCTCGATCGCGACGGCCAGCCCCGCCGCGACGATCACGGTGGCCCCGACGTGCCCGAGCGCGAACGCCGCGATCAGCCGCCGGCCGCGCCACACCAGCTCCCCCAGCGCCAGCAGGCACACCACTCCCGGGAGGCAGACATAGATGTCAGTGCCCTCGGTGACAAACGCGCTGCCGACCAATGTGGCCAGATGGCCTTGCCCCAGGTTGTGCAGGTTCGTGCTCAGGTGGCTGATGACGGTGTGCTGCACATGCGGACCGAGCGCCAAAAGCGTGGCGCCGACGACGGACAGCACCATCGCGTAGGCCACCGTGACACGCACCGAGACCAGGCGGGCCACCATTCGCGACGGGTCGGAGAAGGTCATCTGGCTAACCCCACTAGGTTGCCGCGGCCCCTGGTGGCGCGGCGTCTTGCCCGTTACAACGCTCACCGGGACCAGATGAAGCCGCCGCTTACGCTTTCTTTACGGCACCGGCGTAAATCCTGACCGCGCCTGTTGTGGGGTGCGCCCAACGCGGGCCGCTACGGGGCGGCGTTCATCGGCTGAGCGGCCGGTTTCTTGAATGCCTCCCGCCGGATCACCTGCCACAACGTCGGTGTGTGCTCGGTGGTGGACACGGTGACGGTGCGACCGACGGTCGCCGGGTCCGCGGCGAGCCTGCCGAGGTAATCCGCCAGATCGATGCGCGCTGTGAAGGCGCCGACCGGATCAACCTCGCCCGCAACGTAATCGGTGCGACTCGGCAGGTCGAACAAGCCCGACGGGCGCACGATCGTCCAGTCGAGCCCGCTATCGCGCACGACCGTCTCCATCCGGCGAATGTCGTCGTAGACCGTCTTGCCAATGGTGCGGGTGATGACCGGCTCGAACAGCCGCAACGACAACGGCACCCGCCGTCGGCCCGGGCTCGGGTAGGCGCCGGCCGAACTCACCACCGCCAGCCGGCGCGCCCCGGTGGCGGTCATCGCCTCAACCACGTTGGCCGTGCCGAGGGAGTAGGTGTCAACGGTGTCGCGAGTGAACGGCACTCCCAGCGTCGAGAGCACCGCATCGGCACCGTCGACGACGTCGTCGAGGGACAGCCGATTGCGCACGTCCGCATCAGCGACCAACAGCCGCGGATGCGTGAACGGAAAGGCGTGCGGGCCCCGCGTCACCGCAACCGCCCGGTGGCCTTCGTCGAGCACGCGGCGGGTAAGCAACCGGCCCGTCTGGCCGTTGGCGCCGAAGATCACGATGTCCATGTCTACCTCCCGTGGAACGTACGGCCGCGTCGTTACATCTGGCCTCGTCGTCAAGGACGGGACACGGGAGGGGAAAGTTACACACCGCCCGGCCCGCCCGCCGGATGCGGCGAACCGCCGCGGCCATAGTGTGAGGCGATGGGCCCCAGGGAAGCGGACGCCAGCGCGGACAGCGTCGAACCGGACGTAGCTCCGCGCGAGGAAGAAGACACGTTCGACCGTCTCGTGGACGAGGGCCGCCAGCGCCTCGGGCGGTCGTGGGTGCAGCTGATCAGCACGGGATTCCTGGGAGGCTTCGACGTCGGAGTCGGCGTGCTCGCGTTGCTTCTCGTCGAGCAGTTGACCCGGAACCCGCTGCTGGCCGGCTTGGCGTTCTCGTCGGGCTTCATCGCCCTGTCGCTGGCGCGCAGCGAACTGTTCACCGAGAACTTCAACGTGCCCGTCGTGGCGGTCGTGTCGAAAGCGGGAACGCCGGGCGCGCTGGCGCGGCTCTGGGGCACCACGCTGGTGACCAACCTGATCGGCGGGTGGGTGATCGCGGCGTTGCTGATCGTGGCGTTCCCGAACCTCGGGGGTACCGCCATCGAAGTGGCGAAGCCGTACATCGACCTGGGCGTGAACTGGCGGGCGTTCGCACTGGCCCTGGTGGGCGGCATGCTGATCACCGTGATGACGCACTTGCAGCACGCGACCGAATCGGACGGCGTGCGACTGGTCCCGGCGGTCATCGTCGGCACGATCCTGTCGATCGGGCACATCAACCACGCGATCGTTGCATCGCTGGTGTGCTTCGCGGCTCTCGTCGCCGGCGCGCCGTTCGGCTACGCCGACTGGGGAGGGATGGTCGCCCTGGCCATCGCCGGAAACATGGTGGGAGGGTTGGCGCTGGTGACCCTGTTGCGGCTACTGCAGCTCCCGCACAAGGTGAAAGAGGCTCGCGGTTCCTGAGCGCCACGTGTTGCCGGGGGTTCAGGCCGGGTACCGGAACACCGGGCTCGTCATGGATGCATGGTCCCTGTCTGGAACTGCGTGTGTCAGATCACCGTCGAACCGCGAAACAGGACGCGCCCAGTCGCGGCCCATATGATCAGCAACGCAATGGGAGCCATGAGCCGGCGTCTGCCGCCAAGAGCAGCAGCAGCGCTGCGATCTGCCGCCGCCGCGGTTGGATCAACGGTGGCACCTTTCCTGCCGCCGGCAACGCCGCGCTTTCTGCCGGGGCCCGATGACGGGCGCACCCATCGGCTGCTCGCCGCTGCCGCCGTCGGTGTCTGCTTCCTCGCTTTCGGCGGTGCGGCCTCAAGCGTGGACACCGCCGCTGTGGCGAGCAGCCCCGCACCGCCGTCTCGCGGCGCGATGACCCCGCTCGACGGACTGCTGCTCAGCCCATCGGAGATCAACGCCGCGCTGGGCGCCACCGGCATGACCATCGACCACAGCACCGACACACCGTCGGGCGATGAGATCGACGACGGCGACGAGGATTGCCTGGCAATATCGAGCCCCGCGCAGGGCAAGGTCTATGCCGGTAGCGGATGGACCGCCCTTCGCGCTCAACAGCTCAGTGAACCCGGCGCACTCCCCCACTCGGAGCACCTGGCCGTTGAGGCGGTCGTGGGTTTCGGCTCCGCACATGAGGCCGCGGACTTTTTCAGCGCATCGACACGCAGCTGGCCGGCCTGCGCCGAGCAGCCCTTCACTGTGCGGGAAGCCGGCGAGGACGTGGCCTGGAACGCCGAGCCGGCATTGACGGCCGACGGCACCCTGTCAGGGGCGAAAACCCTGGCAGACAACGTAGATTGGATCTGCCAGCGGGCGCTGACCGTTGCCCGTAACGTCGCGGTCGACGTGGAAACGTGCAGTGTGAACCCCACCGACCCGGCGGCGGCGGCGATCGCACACCAAATCGCCGCCAAGGTGGGACATGACACGTATCAGGCGGCAGCGGTCACATGGTCCGGGCTGCCTTTCACGGCCTACCAGATGCCGATTCCGCCGGACTCCTGAGTCGGGCCCATGGGGCGACGTGACCGTGAACGACGCGCTACGCTCGCCGCAAGCCGGGATAGCGGCCCATACAGGAGAGAACGGCACCCACTTATGACTGAGCCGCAGCGCACGGCCCTCATTACTTCAGCGATCCAGGTGGCCAGGATCGCCTTCGCCGGCGCCATCATCGGAGGGTGCGCGGTGGGCCTGGCGGCCCAGGCGGACGCGTCCTCCGGCAGTGACTGCAATCCGTTTTACCTATCAATGACACCACAACCCGTGCTGGGGTGTCCCGGTCCCGATGCGGCGCCGCCGGCCGATGGGCCGCCCGCGCCCGGCCCCCTCAACGACGTCGCCGGCCCACCGACCCCGGGTGCGCTGCCTGCCCCGGGCCAACCGCCAGCCGCCAGCTCGACCGGGTAGACGCGGTGGGTGCCGCTGAATCCCTTCAACTCGACTTCGCGAACCGCTCCGAACGCGAAGTCGTCACCGACGGCGTCGTGCACCGACTCGCTCACCAGGATCTCGCCGCCATGGGCCTCGGTCGCCACGCGGGCGGCCATCGCGACGTTGCGCCCCAACAGGTCCTCACCGCGGCGCACGGACTTGCCCATATGGATGCCAATGCGCACGCGAACGTTCCCGTTGCGCGTGCGGTTCACGCCGCCACTGAGCGCGCGCTGGACGGCGATGCTGCAGCGCACGGCCTCATCCGGGTGCGCGAAGGCGACCATGAACCCGTCACCCTGGCTCTTGACGACGTGACCGGAGTGATCGTTGACTAACTTCCGGATCAGTTTGTCGTGTCGCTCGATCAGCTTCACCCACGCGCGGTCACCCATCCGCTCGTTCAGCGCGGTCGACTCCTCGATGTCGGAGAACAGGATCACCACGTTGCCGTCCGGGGTGAGCCGGGCCAGATCGGCGACCTTGGCCCAGTCCCAAGTGAGCCGGGCCAGATCGGGCCGCTCGACCTTGGCCCACTCCGAGGTGTGCCGGGCCAGATCGGCGACCTTCGCCCAATCCGAGGTGAGCCGGGCCAGATCGGGCCGCTCGACCTCGGCCCAGTCCGCCAGTTCCTCGATAGAGCTGCGCACCGCGGCGCCGAATCCCTCGTTGCGGACCAGGTTTGCGGTCTCCAGCGCCCTTTTGACCGCGGGGGAGGCGGTCAACAGGGTCTCCCACCCTGCGTGTGCGGTACGCACGATGTTGTAGAGGGACGGGTGGAAGGTCCAGCGCAGGTCGGCCGCCGCTTCTTGAAAGCCCGCGCTCGCGATCGCCTCGTTGAATTCCTCAGCGCTACGCCAGTGCGCGATGTTGACGAACTGGAAGTCGGCTGAGTCCGCGATCGCCTGGTGTAGCGCTGTGTCGAGATGGCCCGGGTATTGCTTCAGATAGTCCCGGGTTTTTCCCCACGCCCGGATGAACTCGTCCGCCTCGGCGGCAGGCACCTCAAAAACGTTGATCAACACGACCGGCCCCGCCACAACGCTCCAATCTCGACCGATGTCCACCGTTTCGCTACGAAGCTGACAGACTACGCCTTCCTGACTCGTGATGCGGTGAGGGCTGGCCTGAATCGGCGCCGGCTTTGCAGCCTGGCTGAAAGCCTCCCCGGCGGCGCGCTATATGCCGAGCAAATTGGCGCCTTGATTCGTCATTTGCGGGCCGCATGTCCTCGCGTTGTCCCAAACTGCGCTGTTGTTCCAGGAGCGGTCGTAGAAGGTTGACCGGCACGCTGGGTTTCGACATTGTTTGAGTCGCTGCCATGTCCCGGCGTGCTGACTCAGCAGAACCTCACTCCAGATCGCACTGGAAAACCAGCGCCATCCGTGGCCGGTCGGCATCGTGCAGATGTCGCCGCGGTCGTCAAGCGCGAGCTCGACGGCCCCGACAACGTGGCGCTGCCCCACCACGTGCCCGGTGAGCAGGCCGTCGAGGGTATCGCGTAAGTCCCTGAGTCTGGCCGCATCGTGGTTCGTCAGCGTGGGTGGACTGATGTTTGTCCCTCGCAGCGCCGACCAAGCCGGTGCGACGTGTGCGGCCCACGATTGGGCGCGAGCCCCGTCGCCGAGCAGGTCCGGTCCGTGTTGGGCACTGGTCCTGGTATTGAGAAACTCTTGCACCAGCGCCGGTCCGCC
>Ga0209656_10000205_pt1 | contig 39160 bp, 40 predicted proteins | sample BogFormECP12_OM2_FD_188239 | JGI IMG/M metagenome (GOLD analysis project Ga0209656, IMG submission 188239) | Bog forest soil microbial communities from Calvert Island, British Columbia, Canada - ECP12_OM2 (SPAdes) (version 2) | ecosystem: Environmental > Aquatic > Freshwater > Wetlands > Bog ...
GACATGGAGGGCAATAAATCCCAACGGAGCTGCAGGATAACCACCGCGATCGGCGGTTATCCTGCAGCTCCGTTGGGATTTATTGCCCTCCATGTCGCAGCAAGTCTGGTATTCGTCCCGCGCACCTTGCTTGCCATCGTCGCCGGGCTGCTCTTCGGCACCGGATGGGGAATTGTTTGGGCCGAATTGGGTAGCGTCGCCGGGGCGGCTGCAGGCTTTCTCCTCGCAAGATACGTCAGTTCCGGGTTAATCGATTTCCAACGCGGTACGCGCGTCAGTTCGCTGGTCGCGCGGGTCGAGCGAGGCGGCTGGCGTGCCGTGGCATTATTGCGGTTGATCCCGATCATGCCCCACAGCTTTGCCAATTACGGCCTAGGTCTGACCGGGCTGTCGCTCGGCGCCTACGCTTTCGGATCTCTAATCGGCCAGTTGCCTCTAACGATCGCTTACGTCGAACTGGGTGCGGCAGGGGAACGGTTGCTGCTCGGCGGCGCCGGCTGGATGGTCCCGACTATGATCGGCCTCGCCGCGCTCTCGCTGTCGCTCCTGTCCCCCGCCTATTTCCGCCGGCGCTCCCGATGATCGGCCCACAACGCTTTCGGCTCCGGCCCGCCCGTGGCCCAGTCGAGGAGTTCGACCGTATGTACGATCGGCACTGGGGAACCGGCAGCGAGTTGGGTGATGCAGCCGATGTTGCCGGTCGCGACCAGATCCGGCTCGGTGGCTGCGATGTTGGCCAACTTGCGCTCCCGCAGCGCCGCAGCGATCTCCGGCTGTAGGATGTTGTAGGTCCCCGCCGAGCCGCAGCAGAGATGCCCTTCCGGCACGTCAAGCGGCTCGAAGCCTGCCGCTGCAAGGAGCCCCTTTGGCCCCGCGTAGATTCCCTGTCCGTGCTGCATCGAGCACGCGGAATGATAAGCGACGCGCCGGTTCCGGGCAGTAACGACGCCTGAAGGTCCGTTGAGGCCGAGAGTCTCGACAACCTCGGTGACGTCGCGGGCGAGCGCGACGATGCGCACCGCCTTCTCCGCATAGACCGGATCCTCGCGCAGCATAAAACCGTAATCCTTGACCGTCGTTCCGCAACCCGAGGCATTGATCACGATGGCGTCGAGGCCGGACGCCAAGCGCTCACGCTCCCAGGCGTCGATGTTGGCGCGAGCGAACCGGAGAGCGGCTGCCTCCTGCCCGAGATGGTGGACGAGCGCCCCACAACAGCCGCTGCCCTTTGCCACGACGACTTCGCAGTCGTGTCGAGTCAGCAGTCGGATCGTCGCGTCGTTGATCCCGGGTGCCAGAACCCTTTGCGCGCACCCAGGCAATAGGGCGACCCGCATCCGCCGCACGCCTCTGGCGGAAAACACTTGCGCCCGGTCCGTTGCAGAGGCGGCCGGTATTGAATCGGGGGTGAGTGCAAATACAGGCGCGAGCCGACTGGGCAGATATCGCGCCAAGGGCTTGGCAGCAGCTGCGCCGCGCAGCGCCAGCCGGAAGAGCAGCGGTCGTGACAGGACCCTGCCGAGCAACCGCCGCAGCACTCGCTCCGCCCACGGCCGGCGGTAATATCGTTCAATCCACCGCCGAGCATGGTCGATCAGATGCATATAATGCACGCCCGACGGGCAAGTTGTCATGCAGCCTAGGCACGAGAGACATCGGTCGATGTGCTTTACTGTATCGGCGGTAATCTCGCCGCCGGCGAGCATGTCCTTGACGAGATAAATGCGCCCGCGGGGGCTATCGAGCTCATCGCCCAGCAGGACATAGGTCGGGCAGGTTGCGGTGCAAAATCCGCAGTGGGTGCACGTCCGCAGCACCTTTTCGGATTGCGCCGTATCGGGATCGGCAAGCTGTTCCGGCGTGAAATCGGTCCGCACCGATTTCAACCCCCTTCGACCGTGCGCCCGGGATTGAGAATGCGGCGCGGATCGAAACTCTCCTTTATCCTACTGGCGAGTGCCGCCAACGGTGGAGGCTGCGGTTCGAACACCGGGACCGAACGGCGCAGCTCGGGCGAACCCTTGATCAAAGTGGCGTGGCCGGTACCTCGCCCGTCCGCCCCGCGAACCGCGGCGCGGATCACCGCCGCGCCACCGTCCTCGGCGCCGGCAATCGCCGCCCAAACGAGCCCGCCCCCCCAATCGAGATACCAACTGACGTCGAGACGGCGTGCGATAGCCTCACCCAGTTCGGCCCCCCGGCTGGGTGCGACCGAAACGCGCCAGATGGCGCGGTCCCCGAACCCAGCGAGCGGTAGGACATCGCGGATCGCTCGCCAGAATGCGATAGACGATTCGTCGTCGAGCGAGGTCGCCCCGCAATCAGATCCTAATTCAGCCAAAAGCCGCTCACGCCGGAAGATCACTGAAGGGAGGGGACCCTCGAGGCGAAGCGCGGCGACGCCGGACACCCCGGACAGCGAAGTCAAGGCGGCTGCCGAAGAAGCGGGTATATAGACAGCGCCCGAGACCTCATGTGGTGAGCCGAGCGCTCGGCTTAGGCGGCGGACCGCGGCCGCGGCATCGAGCCCGCAGAGCATCACAGTGGAGACGGCTTCCGGCTGAGGCAGCACCTTTATCGTGATTTCCTCAAGCGCGGCGAGCGTCCCGTAGGAACCGGCCATCAGCTTGGAGAGGTCGTATCCGGTGACGTTTTTGACGACTTTGCCACCTGCCTTGAAAACTTCACCACGTCCGCTCACGCCGCGAAAGCCAAGGAAATGATCGCGTGCGGCGCCCGCTTTGATCCGGCGGGGCCCTGACAAATTACAGGCAAGCACACCACCGAGAGTGCGCCGGCCCGCTGCGGTTGCCGGCAAGCCGAGGAGACTACCCCAATCCGGGGGCTCAAAGGCGAGCATCTGCCCGGCCGCAGCGAGCGTCGCCTCGATTTCCGCGATTGGTGTCGCGGCCGCAGCGGTCAGCACCAGCTCGCTCGGCTGGTAATCGCGGATGCCAGCGAGGCGCGACAGGTCGAGTGAGCGCGGTAGCTGGAGCGGTCGGCCGAGCCCCCGTTTGGAGCCCCCGGCGACGACTTCGAGCGATTCTCCCGCAGCGACGGCCTCAGCGACGATGTCGCGCAGCTCAGAGAGATCAGCGGGGGCGAAGCCGCTCATGGCCTCCGGCGGGATCAAAAACGCGGCAGATCGGGGAACGGCAGCCGGCCGGCATGGACATGAAGACGGCCCAGCTCGGCGCAGCGGTGCAGCTGTGGAAACACCTTGCCGGGGTTGAGCAGACCATCGGGATCGAATGCGCATTTCAGGCGCTGCTGATGCGCGAGGTCGCTTTCGTCGAACATCGTTCCCATAAGGTCGCGCTTCTCGACGCCGACACCATGTTCACCGGTCAACACGCCGCCGACCTCTACACAAAGCCTGAGAATGTCGGCACCAAAAGCCTCGGCTCGTTCGACCTCGTCGGGCTTATTGGCGTCGTAAAGGATGAGCGGGTGAAGATTGCCATCACCCGCGTGGAACACGTTGGCGACTGCGAGCCGGTACCTGTCCGACAGCCCTCCCATCCGGCTGAGGACTTCTGCCAGGCGCGCCCGCGGAATTGTGCCGTCCATGCAATAATAATCAGGCGAGATCCGACCGACGGCCGGGAAAGCCGCCTTGCGCCCGGACCAAAAGGCAAGCCGCTCTGCCTCGTCGCGGCTGGGCCGGATCGCAATAGCATTATGGCCGCGGACGATCACTTCGACCTTGCCCATCAGATAATCGACCTCCGCCGGGGGGCCGTCGAGCTCGACGATGAGTAGTGCCTCGACATCGAGGGGGTAGCCGACCTTGACGAAAGCCTCAGCGGCATGGATCGCCGGCCGATCCATCATCTCCATGCCGGCCGGGATGATCCCGGCGGCGATCACCGCAGCGACACACCTGGCGGCATCCTCGGTTGTCGGAAAACCGACCAGCAATGCCCGCGCCGTGGTCGGGTTGGGTAGGATACGCACGGTGACCTCGGTAACGACCCCGAGCAACCCCTCCGACCCGGTCATAACGCCCAGTACATCATAAGTCTCGGCGTCGAGATGCTTGCCGCCGAGCCGGATGACCTCACCGTTCATCAGCACCATCTCGATGCCGAGGATGTTGTTAGTGGTCAGCCCATACTTGAGGCAGTGCACCCCGCCGGAATTCTCCGCGACATTGCCACCGATCGTGCAGGCGATCTGGCTCGACGGATCCGGAGCATAGTAGAAACCGGCGCACTCGACGGCTTTGGTGATCGCGAGATTGGTGACGCCTGGCTGAACGACGGCGCAACGGTTGTCGTAATCGATTTCGAGAATGCGATTGAACTTGGCCATGCCGAGAAGGATGCCGTCAGCCAGCGGCAGCGCGCCGCCGGACAGCGAGGTGCCGGCGCCGCGCGGGACGACTTTGACCCCGAATTGCTCGCAACAGCGTAGCACCGCCGCGACCTGTTCGACGGTCGAAGGCAGCACGACAACCAGCGGTAGCTGACGGTAGGCAGTCAGCCCGTCGCTCTCATAAACTCGCCGCTCGGCCTCGGAGACGATGACGCCTTCACCCGGTACGATGTGGCGGAGCGCCTCGACGATGTCGGCGCGCCGCTCGACGACCGCGGCGTCCGGCGTCGGCATCCTCATCTACGGAACCCCGGCGCCGCGTCCGATGCCTTGCTCAGCCCTGTCGCGCCTTGTAGCGCGGATTGGCCTTGTTGATGACGTAGACCCGCCCTTTGCGGCGCACAATGCGGCAGCCCTTGTCTCGCTTTTTCAATGTCTTCAACGAATTGACGATCTTCATATCCGTGGCCCTTGGTAAGGGCCGGAACATAGGGAGCCGCCCGAGAGGAGTCAAACCCGGCGAAACCGAATTTCGATATGCAGTCCTTTAAGAGTCCCGCGAGACATGCTGCTAGTCCGACGCCGCCGCGGCAAAGTTCTGGTCGCGGCGGCGCAGTTCGGCTGTGTCGTTGCGGCCGGCGAGGAAGGCCTTGATGTTGCGCGTCGCCTGACGCAGGCGCTGTCGGTTCTCGACGAGGGCGACACGGACGAACCCCTCGCCATATTCGCCAAAGCCGATGCCCGGCGATACCGCCACATTGGCCTGTTCAAGCAAGAGCTTCGAAAACGCGAGGCTGCCGATTGCGCGGAAGGCGGGCGGAATCGGTGCCCAGGCAAACATCGTCGCATCGGGTGTCGGCACTTCCCACCCGGCGTGGCGCAACCCGTCGATGAAGACGTCGCGGCGCGCGCGAAAGCGCTCGCGAATTTCAATAATGCAATCCTGCGGACCGTTGAGCGCTGCAGTCGCTGCGACCTGGATTGGCGTGAACGCGCCGTAGTCGAGGTAAGACTTGACCCGCGTCAACGCTGCGATCAACCGTGCATTGCCAACCGCGAAGCCGATGCGCCAACCGGCCATTGAATAGGTCTTGCTGAGCGAGGAAAACTCGACCGCAACATCCCGGGCCCCCGGCACCTCGAGAATCGAGGGCGGCGGCTTACCGTCGAAATAGATCTCGGCATAGGCGATGTCGGACAACACGACAATGTCGTGTTGTCGGCAGAACGCGACGATCTCTTTGTAAAAATCGAGATCGACGGTCTGTGCTGTCGGATTGGCCGGAAAATTGAGAACAATCGCGAGCGGCGCCGGGACGCTGTGCCGCACCGCCTTTTTGAGTTCGCTGAGGAAGTCGAATTCGGGGCCCACCGGAACATGACGTATCGAGGCGCCAGCCATTATGAAGCCGAAGGCGTGGATCGGATAGCAAGGGTTTGGGACGAGGACGATGTCGCCGGGTGCGGTGATTGCCTGCGCGAGATTGGCGAGCCCCTCCTTCGATCCCAGCGTGACAATAACCTCACGCTCGGGATCGAGTTCGACCCCGAAGCGACGCGCGTAATAGCTGGCGCAAGCGCGCCGCAGCCCCGGAATGCCACGCGATACGGAATATCCATGGGTCTTCGGATTTTGCACCGCTTCGATGAGTTTGGCGACGATATGGGGCGGGGTCGGAGCGTCGGGATTACCCATGCCGAGATCAATGACGTCGCGCCCGGCGGCGCGCGCCTGGGCCTTCAGCGCATTGACCTCGCTAAAGACGTAGGGGGGAAGGCGCTTGATGCGATAGAAGTCTTCGGGCATGGCATATCGGCGGCAGGTGGACGACCCTTTTTAAGCCTGCAAGCCGTATTTGGCGAGCGCTATACCACAGCGCGACGATTTGCTATGTGGTCGCCCCTCCGATACTCGTCAGGTTGAAGCGAGCGGGCCGCGCCACTAGCCGACGAAAACGGGTCTTCAGGGACAAAAGCGGAGGTCGTCTCGCTCGTTCTCGTAATCCTCCATCGCCTGGTGAAGGACGTTATCGGAGGGTAAAGCGCGCAGGGCTTGCGAGATTTTCTTTAGAGTTGCGTCGTCGTAAGCAACCGGTTTGGGACATTTGCAGGAGGTATCATGCGCGACGCTGCAGCCGGTTAACACGAGAATTGCAACGATCGCCTCGGCGCAGCCCCCCGCCTTCGAAAGCATCCACATGTCCTGCTCCCCTACCAGCCCCAGAGCCTGCGTCAAGATCAAGACCACCGCGTTGTCTCGATCGAGAGCCTGGTTCCCTCCCGATCAAGGTTCCAGTCGTAAGCCCGCCAGGTAGTATCAGAGCTGGGGGTTCTTCCACCAAGCGATGAGATCGGCGATCGCGCCGGCGAATCGGCTGCGATCACATCTGCCGATCCCCGCGACCGGCACCGCGTCGGCTCCGACGCTTCCGTCGGTGTGCTGCCACAGCGCCCATTTCGACCAGCCGGGTGGACAAACCGGCCGCGAGTTGTAGGCGGGCAACCACAGCGGGCAGCGAGACAAGACGGTGTTCGGAAGACCGGTGCCTCGTTGGTCGGGCCCATAGCGGTTAATGTAAATCAGCGGCATAGAACCGGTCGCCATATGCAGCCGCCCTGCGGCTTCGGCGGCCTGCGCGACTGTCACAGTGCCGCCGATCGCGTTCGACTCAGCATCAAGTCCCAGCACGGGACAGCCTTCTGCCACCGATAGGAAGTTCTCGACCTGAAGTTCCGGCGGCGAATCATCCAGGAAATGATAGGCCCCAACCAGCAGTCCGGAAGCAGTTGCTGCCGCGAGCCGTTGAGCGAAAGACACGTCGATCCAGTCCGAGCCCTGCGTAGCCTTCAGGATTACCGCGGCGATTCCAGCCGATTTGGCCCGCGCAAAATCGACCGGTGTCTGCCAATGACTGAGATCGATCACAACATCGGACGTAATCCGCGGGATGTAGGGCGCGGATTGCAGTGGCAACGCCCCTGGTTGTCCCGCGGCAAAGGGCAAGGAAGTCATTGGTGGAAAAGTCCCAGAATTGCTTGCTTGAACTGTGCCAGGGCCGTAGCCGCCGCGACGATGCCGCCCCCGAGCCAGAGAGCGACGCGCAGACTGAAGCGACCGCGATCGGCAACCATCACGAGGTCTTCGACTTGATCGACAAGACCTCTGCGACCCTTGCCGTCGCCGTGGAGGGCATGGTGGATCTCCTCGATGTCACGCCGAATCAGCGCGAGCTGAGTCTCTACGGGGTACGCCACCTCCCGATTATTCGCGGGCGCCACGCGCCACCTCAAATCCCCGGATCCTCCCGAGGGCTTCTCCCGCTGGGATAGGACCGGCGTTTAATAGACGAATCATCTTCTCCGCCCGACGATCCTGATCCCGCGGGGCCCGAAGCTTAGCGTCTTCGTTTCGCCGCCGACTTGAATGCAGCATTCACCAGTCGCCTCGTCGGCCGTGATGATCTCGCCCGCCACGTCGGTGTAGTTGTCGGTACGTACGATCTTCCAGCGCCGTTTATCCTCGGTGCTGTGCCAGGATTCGAGCTTCATTGCATAATTCCCGTGATGGTCCATGCGAGGTTTGCCAGCGTCGCGTCGGGCGCGGCGGGCGCGACGAGGCTCAACACGTCGCCGGTATTAAATACAGTCGCTGAGTTCATCGTGAATTCGGCCGCAGCAACCGAAGCGGCGAAAACCATGGTTCCGACGTTCGTGCCGTTCTTCTGGATATTGAACGTCGAAGTCGCCGTTGCGACTGTCGCAGCGGTGCCACGGCTGCCGGAAAGCCCGGCCGGGACAGTCATCGGCGCAGTGAATATGAAGCTTTGGAGTACGAGGTTTGCCGTTGGCCTGCCGCTGAGCGAGCCGCTGACAATAATCGAGAAGGTCTGCCCGGTTCCTCTGACGGCGTATGGATATACAGGCAGCGAGGCAAGGCTCTGCAGTCCGCCGCCGACGATATTCATCGACAGGAATTTCAAATAAATCGTTTGACCGATCAAGCTATTGGGATATGAGAACCGTCCAATGGATCCGTCAAGCCTAGCGAACTGCGTTCCCGGCGGATGATCGATGATCGCGCTGCCGTAAGCGCCCCGATAGAGGGTCGTCAGCCTATATTTGCTAGGCGCGCTAAGCGTCGCGGTTTGGTAGCCGAGAAGCTCACCACCGAGGTAGCAGAGGGTGACGAGATTGGCGGCATCAGTGGCAGAGACTGAAGCAAGCTGACCCTGGCTTTCGGTCAGATCGACTGAAAGGGTGTTAGTGGCATCGGGTGAGGAATGGGGCGGCAGATCGGCCGTCAATACCCCTTGAGCCGCCGATGAGTTGACAGTCCCGGCCAGGGCATACGAGTTGCCGTCACTGGAGATCCAGACCTGGGCTCCACCCCAACCGGCACCGCCCGACAGCGCAACCCAGATTTCCAGTCCGCCGGTCAGCAGCATGGCTGGAGGCTCGAAAATGATCGGCGGATTGACGTCACCTGGCGCCGAATTCCAATTCGGGACATAACCGGCGCTAGACTGCTTCGGATAGACCACCGCTGTGGAATATCCACCAAAGAAATCCTCCGCCGTGATCGAAAGCGTGCCTTCCTCGTCTTCTTCTACCGCCGTAATGCGGACGGTCAGGGCCGAAGCACCGAGCAGGGAATCGGTGATCTGGACGAGGTCCATCGGCTCGAGCAGGCAATATTTCCAGCCGAGCTTGAAGTGGTAAGTATTGCGGAACAGCAACGCGCGCTGCAGCAGAAGCTGGGCCACAAGAGGGCCAACGTTGATGGGGTCGACGATCGCGCGCGCCTTGAGCGAGCTGTCACGGCGTACACCGTAAAGCTCGATCGCCGCCTGGTCGAACGCCTCGACAATCGCCGTATTGTAATTATTGGAGCGGTCCAGGCATTCCAATTGAATCGAGTTGTTGGCATCCGCCGGTGTCGACCGGACTACCCGTACGGGATCGTCGCCGAACCCGCCGGTGACCGGCCCCGAACCCGACCGCAGCGCCGGACCGCCCGGGGTCACTCCTGAACTTCCTCCGACACTTGACTCCTGAACGATGAAATCATCCTCGTCGAGGCTGTAAATCGGGGTCGTATTCGGCATGTAGGCGGCACCATTGCCGGTGGCCGGCTGATCACCATAAGGGATGATCTTCAAGAGTCCACCCGACCACACAATGGCACTGTTGGTGATCTTAACTATATCTGCGAGATGTTGTTGCGCTTCTTGCTGCGTGTCGAGCATTGGCGACAACACCAGGCCGAGAGCCTCGCAATACGCCGAGTAGAGACTGAGGTCACCGAGGTTGCCGGCCGGGAAATCGGCTCCGTACCTGGGATTAGTGAGGAAATCGGAGACAATCGCACCGGGATTTGCATCGAACCCGTTGGTGCCGCTCAGCGACAGCAAGCCTTCCACCTCGAACGAGAAATTTGGAAGGGTCGCTGTATTGCCCATCGCGAAATTATTCGCGACGACAGTGGCAGTCCCCGAATATCCAAGGGCCTTTACTGAATGGTGTGTTTCCCAATAAGGATCTACTGCCTGACCGTCACTTCCGAGATACACCGCGGCCGGCAAAGTGGAGAGTGTTCCGATGTTTTTGTCCCACCACACGGTGGCAATACCGGCGATCGGCCCCTGGCACAGTCCCATAATCACCGATGCACTGTATTTGTATTGTTGCCCACCTCCCTTCCCTCCTCCACCGCCTTTGCCCGCCCCGCCTTGTCGCGCTGAGGGGGTCGCTTTGAAGTCGTCGTAGTCGATCAGATTCGGCGACACCCGGGTGGTGCCATAAACAAGCGGGATGACCCCGCCGTGCTGGGAGGTTTGGAACTGCAGCGCGCCGACTGCCTTCTGCTGCTTGGCATTCGATGCGCCGCTTAGAATCCCGCCCATGGCCGCCGGTCAGAACCCAGGTATCGGAAACGGGTCAAAAAATCGAACTTGACGACCGATGAGCGGCGGCTGACCAGCATCGGCAAAGACAACTCCCGAGTCGCACCAGGCATGTATCAACCGCGGCCAGTAGACGACGATCGCGCCATGCGCAAAGCACCGGCCAAACTTGAAGACTGCCACATCACCGCACTGAGGCCGCCCGCCGATCTCGCGGGCATAGCGCATCAATCCCTGGAGATAGCGTTCGGTGTCGCGATGCAGGTTCCAGTCGGGAGGGTAAAACGGTACATCGACATGGGAGATCACACCCGCTGCTTCATAGACCTCAGCGAGCAGCATCAGACAATCGGTGCCACCGCCTTTGATCCGGCCCATATGGTGATAAGGTGTCCGTAGCCATGTTTCGGCCTCGGAGACTACCCGTTGCCGTTGGCTCATACCGCGGTCTCCGGCGTCGGTATGTAGGGAAAGCCGCCGAAGTGAATGGCGTTGTTAAAGACATTCGCACAGGTCGAGAGCGTACGGTCGCAGCCTGGGAGCAGTTGGAATTGGTCGCCCACCAGTACGGGCGAGGGAAGTGCCAACTTCACAGAAACCCATCCGCCACCGATGTTTGCGACCGTGCGGCTCGATCCAGCATTTGCCCCCGTCACTCCGAGTACGGTCCCCTGGATATACAGGTTTGGTGGGCTTGGGCTGACGGAAGTCGCGATTTGAGCCTGAGTTGAGCCGGGCCCGGCCGAAAACGTCGCCTGAAGAGCCGACCGGTCGAACTGGCACATCGCATCGCCGAAGGTGTGAGTGCAAGATGACTGCCAAAGCCGCCGTGGCATTTGGATATTGAGGAGCTCGAGATGGGAGCGGCATTTGAGGTCAATGCCGGTACGGGTGCAGTCAATATCCGAAATGCGGCCGGCGAAGAGAACCACGGTTCCTGGGCTCGTGTCGCCGTAAGTCGGCATGAAAGCCCGTTCAAGCTGCAGGAGTGCGCCGTCGAGCTGTCCCTGCCACGCCGCCTGCAGAAATGGCATCCCGCCGATCAGATCTGTCGGCTCTGTATAAATCCTGACTTCGAGTTCGTCGACCTGGGTACCGATAACAATCTTGGTTTTGGAGCGCTCGAATTTAGGGCCAAGTGCAAAAATGTAGCCATTCGCGGAGAGCGCAGTCGGCGCAGTCGAATAGCGCAGTACCGACCCGCCTAAAAGGGTGATCGTATAGAGGTCCGCCATAATGAACTGATCGGTACTCGAGAGGAGCGCGATCAAAGCGGGGCTGGCCGTTTTCATGACCTTACCGATATAAATGTCAGCTTTTTTATCTGCCACAACCGATACATGAAGTTCTCGAAGTCGTACTTGTCGTCAATGAACCGACAACGGAAAAAATAAGTAAAATCTGCAGTGATGATCAGGCCGCCTCTCGGAGCGGTGCCAAATGTCACCAGCCCGGTAGCCGGGTCGACGCTGTAGCTGGACGGGTCTTGCGTAATCCCATTGAAGTAGATCGCGCGCACGACATCCGGGGCGACGATGGGTTCCAAGAAGCCTCCGCCAGGCAGAGTCGCACCCACTGCGCGCTGCAGCTGGAAGACGGTCGTGCTCGCATCGCCGATGCCGATCTGCTGCCCGGTGACTTGGCGGTCGCTGGGGTCCTGAAACAGGAATGTGCCGAACGCTCCCTGGCAAAGCATAAAGAATCCCAGCAAAGTCCTCAGCTCATCGTAGCCCGCTGCCGGGTTGTCACGCAGAAAGTCATAGACCAGCGCAAATTGCCACAGTGGATATGGATAGTCGAGCGCACGCAATTCGCGGCCGGATACTGCACGCTGGATACGCGTCTGAAACGTTGGAGTTTTGGTGACGCTCCAGGCGAGCCCGGGCAACGTTGGAAAAATCAGAGCCATCACGTCTTCCGCAGCATTGAACCGTTGCGCATGGCCTTGTTGAGGGCGTTTACGAGAAGGCTGCCATTGCTCTGGAAAAACCGCTTCACGTCTTGACTGTCGATCGCCGAAACGTTAACCACGACCGGGTTTGCACCAGCCCCAGCTCCACCATTGGCCGAGATAATATTCTGAAGGCCTTGGCTTATATTCGCGGGCAGGATCATTTCGTTCTGATGCACCATAGCGAGCTGATTTGACGGGACCACCCAGCCACCCGCCGCAGAGGCGATCCCGCTGGCGGCCGCCATCACGGTGGCTTCTCCGGCTGCAGCAGGTCCAGCCGCCGCCGGCCCCATAATCGGAGCCAGGAACGCAAAAATGCCCGAGAACGCCTGCGCTGAATCAGTCATGATGCTTTTGATCGCATTTGCGGCCTTCATGGCCAGCCCGGTCACCATTCCCTCGCTTTCGGCCGTAGTGCGAGCCGCAGCGCCGGCCTCGGTCGCGGTCGTCATGGCGAGCTCGCTCGCAATCCAGTTGGTCACCACCTTTACGCCGAGATTGACAAATTCGGCGATGATCGATTGCGCGATATTCGCCACCGCCTTCTGCAATGTCGTCGTACCCAAGATCATGCCGGTGATCGAGGTATCGAAGGCACGCTGGATCGGCTGCATCAAGCTCTGCCAGGTTCTTTGGCTGGTCTGCGCTGCCTGAATATCGAGCTTTCCCTTCTCGCTCTGAAACTTCTGATAGGCGAGCAGCTCTTCTTCCCACAGCTTTTCATCAGCCGTAACATCATCTTCGTTGCCAAGCGTAGGACTGGTTTGAGCAAAGCCGGAGGCATTTCCGAGGCCGCTGCTCGGCGTCATGGCTGCACTCATCGACCCCGCGAGGTCTGCAGTTTTGGACTGCAGCGCACCGATGCCGGTTCCGATTTGGCCGGTGGCGGCGGTAAGCTGCGACTGCGCCTGCTGGGCGATGTCGCCGAGCCCGGCAAGTTGCGCGCGCATCGCATCGGTCGCTGCTTGGACAGAATTCGATGCGGCCTCCATTCCGGATCGGAGGCCGTCAATTTGGGCGCTGATAACGACGCTGGTTTCAATATCGGCCATCATACCCTCGTGATGACAAACCGCCCTCACTGCCGCTTGCGGCTAGTACCTGGTTGCATAAGTCAGCGTATGTAATCCCAGCCTTTTCGTCATGCCCGCGAAAGCGGGCATCCAGGCCGAATGGCTCTAGCAGTTGTCCTGGACCCCGCTTGCGCGGGGGTGACGATAACCCGACGAGATGCGGCTCCACACATTCGCTAATTTATGCAACGAGGTACTAGCCCCGATCTTGCGGGATGGGTCAGTCGAAAACCGCCGCCCCGCGGCGTAGTTCGGCAAAATCGAAGGTCACGGGCGTTAGCCCGGCATGGACGTCTCCAGCGCTGAACCCCGGCCCCAATTGAGCGAGCATCGAACCGACATCTGAACTGGGTCGCTGCCCTCGTCTCGAGGATATCGGCGGCATCGGCGGGCGCTTATCTTTGCCGACGCCAAGGTAGGCCCCGACCAACAAGTGCAGCGGCGGGTGCTGTGCCCAGTAGGATGTCAGCTCTTCGACCTGGAAAAGCGTCATTTCGTCGATTACGGGGAAGCTGTACCCGCAGGCGGTGGCGAGGAGACCGTAGATTTCTCGCCAGTGGTCACTCTCCCCGATATCGTGCCCGAAAGTGACGGGGGGCTCGCCCGGCCTGCCCCCGAGCTCGCGCCGGGGGCAGGCGCTTCCCCCAGAGCGGCTCCGCCTGGCTTCAGGCCCGAGCCGGTGAGGACGGCATTCAGCACGGCACTAGCATTCCCGAGATCAAGCAAATTCTCGACTTTGTCCGGCGTCATATCGGGATAATTGCGCTGAAGCGCCGCCGTGACGATGTCGACCAGCACCGCGATCTGTGCTTCTCCCATTGACACTCCAATTTCGGTCAGTTGCCTTACCTTGGGCATCAGCCGGCGGAGCTGGCCGAGGGTAAGTGGCGGCACCGTCCAATCCTGGCCGCCCATTGCGACCGCCACGCCAGGGATCATCACTCCACCGTGCTCAGATAGCCGATCGCTCCCGAAGCGTCAGCAAACGCCATGAAGTCGAGCTCGCTGATTGTCCAAGTATCGAGCTTCGTCGGGAGTGACAACTTATTTGCCGTGCAGGCGTTGAGACGGAGGGCGGTGCCGCTGCCGTTGTAGGCGGTGTAGAACGTCGCCTTGAAAGTGGGGGTAATACCCATCGGCTGGTTCATGAGGGTCAGTCTGTTACCACTCGTCGCGATGTTGTATGTGTATGAGAGCAAGACCGCAGCACTGGCGTCGGCAGAGGAGAAAGTATACACACCGGTAGCGAAGTTGACCGAGTATTGGCCGGCAGCCGAAGGCGTGGCCACTCGGTTGAAACGCTTGCCGCTCGCGGCGTAGCTCACGCCGAGATCATCATTGTAGCTTGCCGCATTGGCGGGGATGACGGCGTAGGGCGTCGTCGCCGGAACCGCCGCGGCCTCGAGCTGCGAGACAGCAAACTGCCCGGTAGACGGCGTCATCCCAAAAAAGATATCTGAATACAGCAAACCGAGAATCTGCGCGAATTTCGCTTTGCCGGTTATCTTGCCCTGCCCCCGCGCGATCGCCACGGGGAACTGCAGCTGGCCGTAAAGCTCTTTGTCGGACCAGTCGAAATCGATCTGTATGTCTTGCAGCACGCCGAACTGGCGCGGTCCGGTACCCGAGCCGGTCACATCGGTGCGTTCGCCCCATACTGCGCCGGAGCCGAAGCTCAATTGCATGTCAATTACTCCCCTTCAAGAGCCGCTTCAGCTTCTCCTTGGCGGCATGGGCGATATTCCAGGCCTGCGTGTCGCGGGCGACCGCTGAACCCGGGAAATGGTCGGTCCACCAGCGTTCAATCAGCCTCTCGATCGAAATATGCACGGCGGCTTGATCGGTGCTGTAATCTTTCTCGGCCATTGGCCACTCCGTCGAATAAAGGCGCATTGATGGAACACCTAGGCGCGTGTCCAACAGGCGTCCGCTTAGTTTAGCCGCCGATCATCAAATACAGAGGATCTCAACGGGTACGATCGCTATGGCCTGATCGCCGAGTACGCCTTCGTCAGTCTGAATCTTGCCCGCGATATAGGCATGCTGAACCATTTGAGAGAGCCCCAGGTTCTGGATCCCAGTCGTTGGTGACGGTGCGAGCGCAGCTTCGAGTGCATCGAGCAGCGGGTTCAAGATCGTTGCCGGCGCCAAATAGGGATCGTTTGAATGGCAGTACATGTAGAATTCGGCGTAGAGTGTCCATACGATCGGCGCGCCGAGTTTCTTCACTGCGGCTTGGCCACCTTTTTCGCTCATGAACAACGCCGGCTGCTCCATTGGAGCCACGTCAGCCCAATGCCGCAGACGCCGATTTGTACTGGTGAATCGGGCGGCGCTCGCGCCGAGCTCCCATAATGCCGCATAAATGGTTTCACGAATTATCATCGGTCGATTTCGATTGACAGGCCGCGACTACCCTCTCCTGCAATGCGTGTCAGCAAAGCGAGACCAGCCGCCTCTAATCCTGAGGACGAGGAAGCAGAGATGATATGCCGAGCGATCATCATCACGTAAGTGCCTCGTGCAACGCGGCTTCCACCTCATCGCGGATCGCAGGGTCCATATCCTCCAGTGCCGAGCGCATAAACGAGCGCTCTGGAAGCTCCATCTGGCGACGGTAAGACCGCACATTGATCGTCTTCCCCGATATCGGGCGCCCGAACACCTCTGTGATACGGCGCAGGGTCGCCTTGATATCGACCGTACCGGCGAAGCCATATTCGTGAGCGTGGGCATACTCGCTTTCGCTGGAGACCGTTGCTGAGATCCCCTCGCCGCTCTCATCGATTTGCAGATCGATACTCGACTTGAGCGACCCCGATCGAACAGCGAGTATTTGGCCGGTGAGCTCATCCTCCTGGATTTTGCGTTGAAGATCGATACCCAGCTTGGTGATGGCACGAGCGAGACCCGAAGCGGCCATATCCGGAGTGGAGCGCAGCCAAGCCAACACCGCGTCGGCGCCGACGAGGCGGGCGGTAATCACAGGACACCGGATACAGTTGCGGCATCGGCACCGGTCACTGCAGGTATTGGGTGGATCGCGACGATCGGCGCAACCAGCCGATATTGTTGCAGCAACGTTTTGATCGCGTCGCTCATGTCCTTTTGCGAGTAAGCGACGGTCTCTGCGCCGCCTAATGACCTCGAGAGTTCGCCGATGCGAGTACGCTCACGGTAGCGAAGAGCGACAATCTCGATGCATGCTTGCGCGACTTCGGGCGGAGTAATCGAATACCCAGACGTGTAGGCGACAACGACGTTCTGGGCTCCGCGGTTGAACCGGTAGCCGCGAACCGAAAGCTGCGTGGGACTGAAGCTAAAGCCTGCGGCAGTGATCGAGGGTGCGAAAGGAACAGCCTGACCGTCAATCGTCAACGAAAGCACAGCACTGACGGGAAAGCATGCGAACTGCAGCCTGTGGCCTCCGGTTCCGTCACGCGTTTCGAGGTAATCCGTTAGAGCGATCTGTCGATTGAGCCAGGTCTGAATATATTGACTTGCCGCTGTGATAAGACGGGTGAGTAGCGCGTCGTCGGTTGCAGGGAAGGCGGTCTGCCCGGTTTGCAGCCACGCCTTAACATCGGCGAGCGTCGTCAAATCCCCAAAGGTCACCGGATCAGCCCTTTTTGGGAACGATTGCTCGGCGATGCTTTCACTCGAGTCGAGGCCGCTATCGCCTCCTCGAAAATGGGGACGAAGCCATGCGCCAGCAGGTCGGAAGTGGCCTCAGCCGCCACGAGCACATCCCCATTCGCATCGCCGAGATATTGACGGCCGGCATAGGAAAAGCCCGCAGCATCGTCGTGGTGCAGTTTGAGCGGGCCGGCGGAAATCGCGTTGTCGCCGGTTTTTACCAAGACGAACCCCCCGATTGTGGTCAGGGGGCCGACAGCCTCTAGAGGCACTTGGATCAGACCGTCGTTATCGACCGGATACCGTGCCGTGCCGTGATTGGCCTCATCCTGACCGAATGCGGCGCGCAGCGGTATCAGGTCCCTCCCGAGCCAGACCCCCGGGCTCGACCCGGGGGCTGCCGCAACAGATGCTTCCGAAGGAAGCGCCGAGATCTCGGACACTCCCGTCACCCGTTTGCGATATTGCAGATGACGCCCATTGCAAAGGGAGCATAGACGGCCAGTACTGCCTCGGCATAAACACCGACCTGTCGCTGACGAGTCACGATCGGCCAATCGATCTGGTAGTAGTCTTGCCGTGTTTTGATCTCGGCGACATTCGGGACCTCGTTCGACTGGTACTGGATCGGCAGGTTCTCGGCCCAGCCGATGACCGTCCCGGGCGGCACCTTCGGGTGGATTCGGATCGGAATTCGAAGCCCGCCATTTATAGCGAAGGGATTGTAATAGAACTGGACCACTCCGGAGGCGGTCAACTGATACTCACCGGCGCTACCGTCCGCAGGACTGTCGTAACGCAGCAACGGACCAGAGGCGTTCGACAGCACCTTAGTCGTTATATTCTTCAATTCTTGTGAGTTGACGTAGAGAACCGTCGGCGACACCTGAAAATTGTCCCACATCTTCTGGAACATCGTATCGATCTCGACGACCGAGCCGCGGCCCGATGCGGTCAGCGGCATGCCAGTCCCCGCCGTCCCAGTCGCCATGATATTGACGTAGGCGTTCGAGCCCGGTTTGAGCGCCGTCGTCAACAGCCCATCATATGCGTAACTCGGGTTGGCCGAATTGTCGGCCGTGATGGCGCTTTGCGACTGGGTGCCAGCACTCAGCGGCGCGGCTATGGCCAGGCTGTTTATTGTGGTGATCGCCTGCAAGGTCTCGCTGCCGCTTGTGGTAGACACATACCAAGCATACCCAACCGCGCCCTGGACCGGGCTGACTGAGCAGAACAGCGTCTGGCCTAGTGTTACCACCTGGCTCGCCTCAGCGCTAACGTTCGAGGAACCGCCAGACAGTGCGAAACTCTTGCCGTCGGCTCCGACCACAGTCTTCGAGGTCGCGACACCACTCAAGATAGTGGAATTCTGGTAACCTTCGAGAGTCAGCGCTACGACTTTTACGAAGTAAGTCGCAGCCGGAAGCGCAGCGCCGGCGCCTGATGCCGACAAGGTCGGAGTTGAAGGCGTACCGAGGGTCAATGAGGCGTTGCCGGCAAGGATCGCCATCTCCTCCTTAAGCATCATCTTCTGCAGGAGGCGGAACGCCATCTGCGCCTGGATGTCTTCGAACTGGCGGCCGGCGGAGATCGCTTCGAAGGTTGCCGCGTCTTCCTCCCCGATCGTGACAAAAGCGGAGGTTTTGTTTGAGGTTGAATAAGACATCTGGCCCGAGCGTTGGCCTTCCGGCACCCACCCCATCGAATCGAAGCCGGAGCCGATGATGGCGTTCACTTGGCGCCAGTTTGTTGCGGAGCCGACGCCGCCCCCGACCCGTGGAACGATGTTCCTGAGGGGGGTGACAAACGGATAAAGATTTTTGGCCGGCGCCTGAAGATCATAAGCCAACAAGCCGGTCGCAGTCGAAATCGATTTAGCCAGGCTAAAATCCGGCTTTGCCAGAGCCCCTTTCATGAGCTCCAGCGATTCTTGAGTGATTGTGTTCATCAAATTCCTCCCGGATAAGGGGGGCAACAAAAAGCCCGGCAAGGCACCGGGCTCGGCGACGGCCGTTCGGCCGGATGGTGTTGCGGGGCGGTGACCCATCGACGGCTTGAGGCAGTTGCGCCCGGCGATTGGTCGTCCGCTGATTTCAACGTTGATCCGCAGCTAAGCCGGGGATCCGAATTGGGGTCGCATAGCTGGCCTTTATCAGCGTCAGCGTCTGTTCCTCCTTGCTCATCTTTGCGAGGGCTGCGGCGACCGCTTCTGGCGACATCTCCGGGTCGCCGCTGCCAACGTCGCTTCCGCGGTCTTGCTGCTTCGATACCGAAATCGAGCCCTTGGCCATGGTCAAGGGCGGTAAGGGGGTTCGAGCAATCTCGTCGACTCGCTTTGCCAGCTGCTCGATCATCGGGACGACTTCGCCCAGAACTTTCGTCAGCGCCGCCTTTTCGGCGCGTTCATCGGGGAGCGCGTTCGCCAGATCTGCCGCACGTGTGTCCGTTCCGGAAGCGAGTTGGGCCGGCAGGCGCGGCTCGTCGACGCTCGTCGCATTGCATTCGGCTCCTGCCGCTGCCAGATGACGATGCGACGCATTTAAATCCTCCATTGTCTGCTTTGAATGCCGCGCTCCAAACTTCGCGGCCTGTTCGCAAATTCGCCCGTCCGTCAGGGCCTTCAGGCATTCATGAGCCAGATCCATCAGGTTCTGGGGGTCACGCTCCCGTTTGCATAGCACCTCGGTGACGATGCGGAGCACTCTGACAGTGTCGACATCGGCGGTGTCACCCATCGGGCATCCTAGCGACGCTGGCGAAAGGTCACGGTTCCCCGCTTTTTCGGCGGTCCAGGGCGGGGTCGGCATGGCGCCAGCTTCTTGCAGATGGTGGCGTGCTCGATCCATATTTGCCTGCTTGTCAACCGACAATCCGCCGATTTTCAGACATTGGTCGCACGCGAGATGTGCCATATTCAGCAACGCTTGGTCGGCTTGCGAGTGCTTGGCCTTCGCCACGATGCCGGCGGCAAGGTGCTGCATATTGGGGTCGCCTTTCTGAAGAGAAGCAGCTACGCGTTCGATATCAGACGCACCCACGGCGGTGTCGAGCATCCCTGGCATTGCCGACGCAGGAGGTAGGCCGTCCGTTTCCGTCTCGCCCGAGATTTCGCCGATCTCTTCGGTTGCCAAGGAGTTCAAGAAATCACAAAGTTCATTGATGATCGCCTGCAGCCGGAACGGCTGCGGCGATTGGTCGTTCTCGATCGCCGCTTCGAGCTCCAGAGCATCCCTCAGCCAGTCGAGTTCGGTGATCACACGAGCGATTTGACTAACATCGCGCAGAGCCCCTGTCAGCGAAGCCCGAGATGCCTCATCGCGGTCTTCGGCGGCGGGGGGACCGTCGGTCCCGATCTTCGCTTTCCATCCGGCGATGTTTTCATCCCGGACACGTTTTAGCTGTTCTCCCGTGTATTGTTTGCCAGTATCAGGCCTGTTGATGCGGGGGGCCCAAGCAGCACGAAAATGGCGGTTCGTGTCGATTGGATAGCGGACTCTCCCGTCCGGTTGATAGCCGGGATCGGCGGACCGGTCACTATGATCGGTCTTGCTGGACTCAGTGGTATTCTGGCGGAATTCGGCGCCCGAGACGGTTTTCTTACTGTCGGCCACAGTCGCCCTCGCGGCGGCGCTTCCACGAATCTCTCCTTCCGGTCCGGTATCGCCCTTGAGGCATTTAAGCGCATCGGCTTTGGCCAGATGACGGTGATCGGGAACACTGCAGGCCCAGATCTGGATTGGCGCGTCGAACGGCTCCCGCGCCAATGGAACCTGTATTGAAGCGGCCGGTCGCCGCTTCGCGACAGGAGCTTCGGCGGAACCAAGGGGAGCATCCGGCGCTATAGCCGATTTCCAGCAGTCGAAAATGGCTTCCGGGTTAGCCGGCCGGTCGACCAAAGAAATTTCGTTTAGCACGAGGCCGGTGATCGTTTTCGGGTTCCCGGCCTCGCGCTGCGTGACGCGCCCACCAATAGAAAAACCTCGATAGACCTGATTTCTTACTTTGGCCACCGCGACCGGGTCGACAACATGGGCGACAATGCGGGTAGTACCGTCGTCGCAAACCTCGGCTTCGAGCGTCGTTCCTGCGGCGGAGAGTTGATGCATCTCTCGGAGAGCAGGGAAACGCATGTAGTCGGGGATCGCTGCGCGAATGGCGTCGGCCCGCACGATCTCTCCCTGTTCGTCTACAGCCTCGGATGTCGCGATCCCGTGCACCCGCACGGTCCCGTCGTCCTGAGGCTCGACCTTCTGGATTGCACCGTAAAGCCGCATAATTCGAAATCCCAGTCAGATGTCGGAATTAGTCAACGTAACCAAACGAGAGATACCGTGCCTGCCCCGAAGTCATGACCCCGTGGGATTGCATTGAACTGTCGCATTGAGCTTCAATAGACGCCCGTCGCTGAGATTAGCGGTGGCCTCGAGAATATAAGTGCCGCCAGCTGCTGATACCGGCATGCTCCCGATCAAGCCGACGGAAAACACCCCAGTGCGCGTCTGCAGCGAGCCGTCCACCGGCGAACGCACCAAGATTGCGGTCTGTGGGGAGACCGACAAGACCCGTGACTGAGGCGCCGGATCGATTGCCATCTCGTAAGGCCCCTGTGCGCAAGTCCAACTCGTCGATACGATCGTAGCCGCACCTACATCGGGCGTGAAATCAAAAGCAAAATAATCGGTTTCACCGACCTCGATCGGGGCGAAAGGCGTCGCGATACGCATCCGGAAACCTCACTGACCTCTGAGCGGGTGAATGCTGTCGGGACCGGCAAGGATACGGACCCTGCCGGGCGAGCGCAGCAGCCGTTCACCCGCAACGAGCAGCAAGGACGGCGGGTCCGCCCATTCCCAGTAGAACGGGCAATCGGCCGAGATGCTGATACCGCTCGTCAGCGATTCCAAAGCGAGGAGCGCTTCATCGCCTGGAGCGGCGAGGAACTCGAGGCGAAGTTGCAGGTCTCTGGCAAGCAAAATGCGCGATTCTGAAAGAAGTGCGGGATCGACTCGACACCTCCCGAGATGTTCGACGGCAACCTCTGCACCGATCGCCTCGGTCGCGAGCCATTCGGTCGGGCCAATGGCCTTCCTTGATGTACCGGCAGTGATTTCATCGAGGGCCAGCGTGTCGCGGCGCAACGATGCAGCAGCTTCGAGTTGAAACAGCGCATTCACAATGACGGCGGCGGAGCCCGCCCACTGGATAGGGATCCACGAACTCCGAAAAGCAACACAACGAAAGTCAATTGGAGCTTCGGTATTGCATCGAACGCCGCCGCGCCCTTCGATCGGCAGTCCGCCGTCGCTCCGGGCAGACTGGCCAAACTCTATCGCGTAAAGGGCATCCTTGCGGCAGACCGTGTCGTACTCCAGTACGTTCCGAGACTCCGCCGTTATCATAAAGCTTACTGCGGGCGTATAGGTAACGACAATGATCCCTTGGCCACCGACGCCACCCCCACCGAACGTCGCTCCATTTCTCGGATAACCGCCGCCGCCGCCACCACCGCCGTAATTGGCGCCACTGCCGCCGCTGCCAGCGCCCTCTGTAGCGCCAAAGTCGCGCCCGCCGCCAACGCCGCCACCGCCACCGGAGCCATGCAGGCTGTCGAACTCACTGCCGGTCGCACCGTTGCCGCCGTCATCTGAAGTGGCGTACTTCCCGCCACCGCCACCGCCGCCGGTTCCCGTGGTTGCATTACCGGCTCCGCTCCCCGTATCGCTGGCACCTCCGCCGGTCCCGCTGTTGCCGTTGCCGCCCGAACCGCCATTTCCGGTAACGCTGTCGCCATTGCCGCCGGCAGTACCATTGCCATTGCCGCCGCCGCCACCGGCACCCGCAACGGCTTGGTTGCTCGGGCTGCCGCCGTCACCGCCCGCCCCTTGTGGCCCGGCTCCACCGCCGCCGCCGGCCCCAGTCCAGGGGTCGGGACCTCCGAGGGCAGCGCCGTTGCCACCAGAGAACTTGGTCTCTCCGATGCCGCTGACCGAAGCGCCCCCCGAGCCGCCCGAATTGTCGGCACCTCCGCCGCCGGCCTGGGCGCTCACGGATGACGTACTGATGCTGGTTCCGTTGAACCAGGTGTCGCCCCCTGCGGCACCGGAAAGGCCACCCCCGCCAACCTGAATCGCGATGGTGTTGCCGCCGTTGAGCGAAAGGTTGGTAATCTTGGAGTACGCTCCTCCGCCACCACCGGAACCGGCATAGGAGAGGCTGGCGGTTTCTCCGCCACCTCCGGCCCCGATCGTCTCGACGCTGTTGTTGCTCGAGGTCCAATCCGCCGGCACCGTCCACGATGTGCCGGAGAGAATGAAGATTTGGGTCACGTCGGAACGGCAATAAAGCGGAGAGACCGGCTCGAATGCCGGGCTGCCGTTCCAGAGGACATGTGTTATTTCCTTACTGTCGCCGAAAGAGCACCGTCAGTCGGCGCAATTGCCGATGTTCCCAATGGGACCGAATTGGATCAACCTGAGTTGTTTGCTCGAGCTCCAGCGACCTCGGAAGCGGCATTACGGTCCTCCAGGGCGGCCGAAGGAACCAGATTTCTGCCTGGGGAGATCGCCGGTTCACAAATTGGAAGCCACGCCGTCGACGCGACGGCGTCCGATGATGCGTGCGCCACTCGATATCGACGCAGGAACACGCCGTCAACGTAACGATCGCCAAGTCCCGCATTTTCGCACGCGACGATCTGCCCTTCGGGATGGGTGTCCAGAGCGGGATCGGCATTGCAAAGCGCAATTACATCCCCAGACTTCCCAATGATGCAGCATCGACCGCTGGGTGGCGGGACACCCGTTGCGGATGCGATTGCCGCTCGGCACGACGCGTCATCATGAGGCCGGCTCAGCGGCAGCAGGAGCATGCTCTCGCCCGGGGCAGGGTGCAGCGCCTCAAGCTGGGCATCGCAATCGGGTATGACTTTACGGCGGAGAACTTTGCTGTCCGTCGCATAAAAGACGGCGAAACCGCGCGCCATGGTCATGGGGGGGTCATCCTCGGGGTACGAAAGAAACCGGGGAGAGCACAGCCGATGCGGTGTCGGGTCGGGCCGCCTTTTAGACCGTAGTTCCCTGTGTCCGCAGATCGGCCGAGCCCTTATAGGCAGCAGTACCGGCCGGCAAGGTCAGCCGGAGCCACACGCCTTGCGCGCCAGCCGTATTTGGCGCCGACCCCGACGGTAGGTTGCCCGGGCCGGTCACATTACCGAAGGCGGGTTGCGCGATAAACGAGCCCACGCCCGAAGAAGGTGGGGCTTGACGATTGGCAGCAGTGCCGGTGTCATTCAGAGCCGTCGTCAAGGCCACGTCCAACAAAGCGCCCGAGGGTAAGCTCGGCGTCTCGCTCGTGACCTCTATCTGCGCTCCGGTCAGTGCGCTGCCAGTGTTGTTATTGACCACAAAGACTTTTTCGTAATAGGTGCGTTGGGCCCCGGTCGCTCCATCAGCCGCTGTGTTCGAGAACATGCGGATAACGGCCGTCACTGCATTTGGCGAGATCTCAAAGAGCATTCCTTGAAGGATTTTGTAAGTGGTAGTGTTGTCCGGTATTGCTCCCCAGTCACCATGGACCGCGACCATATCCGTACCGTAACCCGAAGTAGCGATAATCTGACGTAGTTGGTTCGACCCACTGCCGCTTTTGGTCCAGATGATTTGTCCGACGGAGACGCCAATGCCGTCGCCCGACTGCAGTTTGAACAGCGCCGGGGTCGTGCCGCTGTGATTGGCGGAGCCATTTTGGGCGGTGCGCACGCTCGCGTCGGTAGTTACAGAGCTCGATGGCAGCACACAGTTGTGGGCGGCGAAGGCTACGTCACCGACGGCGGCGGTTCCCCCAGGGTTGGCTACCGGGCCGTTGGCGGTTGCCCCTGACAAGGCGGCGTATAGCATCCGTTCCAGCGACTGTGACCCGGTTACCCAGGTTTGACCATTCAAACTTAAGGTTTGGCTTTGGATGACGCCAGTCGGATCACGACCATAATAAGTGATCTTGGTCGCCGTGTCGCTGGCTGAGCTCGATATCACGTCAAAGCTGCCAGCCGGGGAGATGTCATAGAATGCGACACGACGGGTGAAATCGACCGCGCCGCCGTTGATTGCGCCATCCGCCTCGGGCATATTGGCCGAACCATAGACGACGATGTCGGAGGGCAGAACACTCATTAAGGGCTCCTACTGTGCCTAGTCATCGAGTTTGAGCAATCAGTCGAGTAGGCCAGGTTCAAGTATGGACAATTGCAAAGCATGCCACCGGCGCGTTGATAGCCAATGCGGAATACCACTGCACGTTCACAAGACCTAGTCAGAGCGAAGCACGCGCGATGCCGTCGGCCGCTTTGTTGACGATAGTTCCAACCGGCAGCTTGCAGCTTGGACGAAATAAATCCGAAGACGAATGCGGCAAGCCGAATCTAACTTTCCTGCTTACCGGCTTCGCTTTCTGCACCGGCCTCGCTCAGCAGCACAGGACCTTGTGCGGTCAAGAACATCGGTTCGTCCCCGCCTGCGACCGGTCCCATTCCCAGACTGTCGCGCGCCTCATTGAGCGTGTAGATCCCGTCCCGTACATAACTGCCGAGAATCGTTGCTTGGTCCTTTGGATCGGTCGGCCGAACATCCGACCAGGCAAATTCGAGATCGGCATGACCTGTCCGGGTCTGAATGACGCTGTCGACCAGCCGCTTGACCCAGCCGAGTAAGGGTGCGAGCCCTTCTTCGAGGGCTGCTTCCTGCGCAGTCTGCGCGGTGGCCCTATTGACCTGCGGGGTAAAGGCGGTCGGCGGCAATGAGAATGCATAGCAGACGATCCGCGCGAGCCACTCGTCGAACTCGTCCTTGTATGGCGCCTCCTTGAAGGCCTGATATTTAGCGCCACTGGGGCCCCAGACGAGGCGCGCGCGATTACCTGTATTTCCGGCCAGAATCGAGTCGAACCACTCCTGAAATTGACGGATCTGTTCAGGGCTCCACCCGTCGGGCGCGTTAAGCAGACCGGGCGGAACATTGCCCTCTGTGAAATGTTGCAGCTGCATCGCTTGGCGGCGCAGCCCAATATTGACCGTCATCACGATCTGCTCGACAGGGCTGAAACCATACGCCTTATGGGGACGTGGGTTCCGCGGCAGGTAGATCAGCTCGTCGCTGGTCAGGAGACGCCACGGTCGCCCGTGAATGATTTGCTCGTAAGCCGGGGCCGGCGGCCGGGGCCGGCGGCCGGTATCGTCGAGCAACACCTTGATCGTCGAACCGTCGACGATATCGAGCCCGATGATATCGCCGCCACGGTTACGGCGTAATTCGAACGCGGCCGCGTCGAGCACGAGGACATCCTCAAGCGCTTCGCGAAGCCAGGTTGCGAAGGGTTGCTCGCCATCGGGCGTCCGCCAGAACTCGGTCAGTCGGTCAATCCGCAAAGCGGCGTCGGCACCTAGCGTTTTCTTGTTGCGTGACTTGATCGTCCACTCGAGTTTTTCGATCTGGTCCTTCCGGGTTTCGATCGCGAGCCGGGTAATATCGTGACTTTCGGCTAGCGCCCTCAGCTCGTCGAAACCGATCGCTTCGTAAGACCGTGGTGTGTAGATCGCATTGTAGCCGACTGGATAATCCCAAAGGCGTACCCGCTCGCGCTCCGGCGGCACCAGCGGATAGCCGGGTGAAAAACTTCCTCGGTCGGGCTGGAATATATCGCGAAATCGAGTGACGTCGTTCTGACTTCCCCAGCCACCCCAAGTATATGATGCTAAAGAGGTCCGCTTACCGTCAGGCGCAGTCATCAGAGCGTCTCCATGATGTTCTTATAGCGAGCCGCAGGGATGTCTGCGTTCCATCCCATTCCCCCGTTGTCAGGGCCCCGATCATTGGAAGCCAACGCACTGATAGACGAGGACGTCGCCGTCAGCGAATGTCCCGGTAAGCGCCAACCTGGCAGTCGAAGTGGCCATCGGCCGGACGAGGGTCCCCGTGGTTTCGTCGAAAGCCGAGCAAACCGGGGGGTTGGGCCACGGCGATACGAATGTGATCGTACAACGGCCACCATTGGCAGCACCGACGGTAACCCGCCCGGCACTGTCATTGCCACCGATTGAAGGCGAAGTGCCACAATCGCTGGACCCCGAGCCGACCGCCGGGGTCGCGCCGGTCGTGATCTGATGCCCGAACATGCCGAGTGCCGCGGCGCTGCGTGGTGTAATCGACATTATTCGGAAATTGCTGCCGTCGAACTGCAGCGCGAGAAATTCGTAGTTGACAGCGGCGAGCGTCACCGCGTTGCCGGCGGTGCCGGTCGCCCCGGCCGGATAAAGGATATCTCCGCCCGACGCGGCGTTGACCTGAACGGTCATGATCTTGCCGTTGTCGGTGGCAAAGCCCATTGTCCAGCCGGCACTGATCGCACTCGTCGGCGGCAAAGTCACTGTCAGGGAGCTGGTCGGAGTGTTGTAACTGGACAATGCGTTGCCACTGTCGCTTTGCGAGGCAGCATAGGTACTGACCGCCGGAAAAGTCCAACGATTGATCCCCGGGGCAGTGCCGGTAATCCCCATGAAGGTGGCCGTTGCCGGTGTCGCCTGGATCACTCGAAAATTGCCGCCGTCGAATTGCAGAACGAGAAGCTCGTAGTTTGCTCCGGCGAGCGAGGCCGAAGTCGTGGTCGCGCCACTACCCGGGTAGAGAATGCGCCCCCCGGAAGTGGAATTCACTTGCACCGAGGCGATCTTGTTGCCCTCGGTCGCGATCCCGATCGTCCATCCAATCGGCACGGTCGTTGTCGACGGTAGCGTTACTGCCAAATAGGAAGCCGTGCTGTTGAGGCTCGACACCACATTGCCATTGTCGGCAACCGTGGCGGAATAAGAGCTGACCGCGGGGAAACTCCAGCGGCTGATCCCGGCGGCGCCGATCATGCCGATCGCCTGTGCCGTCGCTGGTGTCGCTTCGAGAATCCGGAAAATGCCGTTGCCGTCGTACTGCAGCACCATGAATTCGTAGGCGCCCTGGCTCGTGTTCGCCATCGCCAATGATGTCTGCGATCCGCCGGAACCCGGCCATACCATATGGCCGCCGGCGTTGTTGTTCACCTGGACCGTCAGGCTCTTGTTGTTGTCGGTAGCGAAACCCATGGACCAGCCGTCGGGAAGCCCGTTTGTCGAGGGCAGCGTAATGGTCAAACCAGCGCCGCTATTATAACTCGATAGGACGTTGCCGTTGTCGCTGAGGCTGGCGGCGTAGCCGGAACTGGCCGGAAAGAGCCAGTTGCTCGGCCAAGGCGGTGGTTCGAAGCCGTTCGCCAAACGCGTATTTCGAGTCGACGAGACGATGCGGAAGTTGCTCCCATCCGATTGCAGCCGAACATATTCATAATTCCCGGCGCCCAGCGTTAGCGATCCGACGCTCTTGCCGCCTGAGATGATCGAACCGCTGCTGGTCGTGATCGCCATGCCTTTGCCATTGTCGGAAGCAAATCCCATGCTCCAGCCGGCGTTGACGCTGGCGATTGCCGGCAGGGTCACTAACATAGACGCGCCGGGGGTATTATAGTTCGAGACACTGAGCCCGTCATCGATCGGCTCGGCGATATAAGACCCGGCTGCTGGAAACAGCCAATTGTCTCGCGATCCAGTGCCGACGACCGATATTCCGGTCGAGAGCGGTCCGTAATTAACCGTTGCACCGCCATAATTGGGGTTGATCAGCACATTGCCGACGCTCGCCGTCGCATTCACCGCTGTGACGCAGTCGAAATAGGGTGACACGAAAGTGTTGAGGCCATTGTGATTGAAAGTTATCGATAGGCAAGTCGGAGACACTTCGAGATCGAGAGCGAAGAAAGTGTTGCTGAAGTTATAACCGTTCTCCAGGACCACCCCACGGCCTCCGGTGCCCTCTGCCGTGCCCGCGCCGGATATCCGGGAAAACTGCACCTGCTCAAATGCGAGACCAGCCGCCCCACCGGCCGCCACGCAAACCGCGTAAACATCACTGTCGAGCAGGTAATTGAACTGGCACCCTCCTGCCGTTGCGGCAGTACTGGCATTATTGACGATCAGATGGTCGATCTTTGTCGAATTATGCGCATCGGAGAAATCGGTTTTACCGAGCTCGACCACATAGGCCGGAGTATTGCCGTTGACGAATAAAGTCCCCTCTTCTTTAAAATAGAAACACCCAGTTGGGCCGCTGGTCGTACCGCCGCCGCATTGGATCTGTAGCACTGGGCCGGACGCGATCGCTCGACCGTCAATGACCGCGCCGTCCGAGATGAGGCGAAACCCATCGCTAGCTTGGGTGGCGTAATCGATGGTTATCCGCGAGGTAATCCTGTAAGTCCCGGCCGGTAAGCGTACGGGCCAGTTATTGGCAATTGCGGTGGAGATCGTGCTGTTTATGGCGTTGGTGTCGTCATGATATCCATCGGCCGTGGCGCCATTGCAACGTACATCGAGCCACGGGTGCCCGGAGCACATGACCACGTCACCTTGCAGGGTGGACTGGCCGGTGATGTTGATTGAGGAGCCGCTGATCGTCTGCGCCAGGGTGGGGAGCGTCACCCCAAGACCAAAGGCGAATGCCGCAATCCGCAGAAGGGTCCGGGTGATCTGCAATCCATTAGCTAAGTGCCGCTGAACCGGGCGGACTCCGCCTGTCTGTCTGGTAGTCACGGACTGCTTCTCCAATCTGGTCGGACAGCCCGAACATGGGTTATGTGGACTGCTCGCCACCTGCTAAAGAGCCAAAACTTAGCGACGCGGCGCGTCAGCCCGGTCTCCGCGAGTAATATGGCTGTCGTCGTTGCGAACCAAATTCCGAGAGCTACGGCAAAGGCCGTCCTTGACGTAATGACCAGATCCGGCACAGAAGTTGGTGTTGGTAGAGACATCACCATCTCCGAGCCGCAAAGGACTGGCCTGTCGAACTGGCATAGAGACTGACAGCGCCCGCCGGCTTGTAGCCGGACGGCGTGATGAACACAGCGCCCGGCGCGATCGGGATCGACCCCCCGCCGGGGCTTGCAACACCAACATCCGAGACGTAGAGGGTGGCCGAGGAGTTGTTCGCGACGAGAAAGCCGTTGACCGGAATCACGCCGGCAAACAGGGTCTGCGCCATGCCTCCGGTCACCACGGTGCCGCTGCCGTCGATCGCCGCGGTACCAGCAGCATTGATAACCGGCAGAGGGGCCGTCGGGCCGACCGGCGTCGCTACGCCACCGGAGATTGCCGCCGGCGCATGAACCGGGACGAGGTTGCCCGCAATGTCAGCCTGCGTCGAAATCGATTGGGTCGTAGTGTTGGCGTCCTTGACGAGCAGCGTCAATGATCGGCTCCTTCCCGGTAATGATCAGCGAACAGCTTTAAGAATCGCGTTTTGCATCAACAGCCGGCTGGCGACCCAGCTGACCACTCAGCTGGCGATAGACCTCGTAAATCCCTTCTCCAGGCATCGGTTCGACCAAAAGATCGGTCAATGCCCAAACCAGCGCATCGACCCGATCCGGGGAGCAGCCGGCCGAACGGGTCGAGTGGTTGCTGTGCGCGTCGGCGGTAAATGCGCACATCTGATCCTCAAGTCCCGGGAACACGCCGAGGTGGTGCACCCGGCCTTGCTCGTAGAGCGCCGCTATCGGTTCGGCGCGGGTTACCTTCCCGCGGGAAGCCCGCACGGCAGTAAACGGCGCGTTTGGTTCGATCATCCGCAGCGTCGCCTCGACCATGGCGCCGCCATTGTTCACCTCGGCGACGATTCGATCGGCCTTATGGGCGCGATAGACTGAAACTGCTGTCCTGGCCCATTCAGTGGGCTGATAGCGACCCGAGGCATCAGCGAGCACCCAACCCCGTCCACCTTCGTCTCTGCCGGCGACGATGATGCCGGTTTCGTCGGCCCGGTCAGTCGAGCTCACCGCCGGATCGATGGCGACCACCACTCTGATTAGCGGCGGGGCCGTGCGGGCGCGCGATCCTTCCAACATTCCGCGGTTCCACAAGGCGCCGGGAACATCCTCAAGGAGTTCCGCTTCGAGCTCTTGGCGGCCGAGGCGAGTCCCCCGATACTTACGGATTATCTGACCAAAAAAAGCCGGGGCGAGATTGGCCCGATTCTCGTAAGTGGTCCCCCGCGTAACGAAGACCGTCGGATCGGCGATCAGCCCACGAAGCAACGGTGTCGCCCGCGGTGTCGTCGTCACCACAACGCGCGGATCAGTTCCCAGGCGCAGTCCGAACATTAGCATGTCCCAAGCCTCGGGATGACGCCAGCTGGCAAGCTCGTCGCACCACGCCGCGTCATGCTGCGGTCCGCGAAGGCGTTCGGGTTCGTCGGCACTGAAGAGTGTGGCGATGGCGCCATTGGGCCAGGTCAAGCGCCGCTTTGAGGGCTCATAGCGAGGCCGCTCCCAGGGTGGCGAGATAGCCAGGATGCCGCTTTCGCCTTCGACCATGATATCGCGGGCATCGCCGGCTGTCGGCGCCACGAGCGCGAGGCGATGGGCCATTCGTGCCGTCACCCGGGTGCGGATCATTTCTGCGCCCGTTCGCGTCTTGCCGAAGCCGCGGCCGGCAAGCACGAGCCATACCCGCCACTCTTCATCGGGCGGCAACTGATTGGGACGCGCCCAGAAGGCCCAGTCATAAAGGAGCGACCGCGCTTCGGCAGGCGTTAGGGCGGGGATGAGCTCACTCCTTCGGACCTTCGGTATCGAGGTAAGCGACCGGGCCTGCAAGCACCTCACGCGTATCCTCCGCGAGATCCCCTTCGGTGTGACGCCTTGCCATCGTAGTTTTGGTGCCGCGAACGTGCCCGTGATGGCGTACGATTCATCCGGCCCGATTTCTTGTCGTAGCGTGATACCGCTGAATTCCGGCACCGGACGCGGCCAGGTCCAAAATCGCCCCGCATCCGCATCGATGAGCGCTTGCGACGTCAGTCTCGACGCTCTTTTCCTCTAATTCTGTGGCGCCAGCGGACCGACCCACTCGGGGTGCGTTCCGTCATGCCAATCGGCCCGACGTGATAGCGTCACCCATTCTTTCCAGCTTGAAACAACTATAGCATCTCGATCCGGAATTGTCAATATATAAATATTCCTATGAGCAATTGCGTGATCTGGAGAAATGCGCTTCGAGCGCTCCTAGAGAGGCGATGAGGATGCCGGACGCCGCCTCCTGGCTCACCCGCCGCCCGCTCCAGCCCTGCTCGAGGGCCCACTCCTTAAGCGACTGTTGCCAGCCAAGGACGTGCCACACACACGAACCGCCGGCGGAACCGAGACCGCCCACGGCGAGGATCGCGCGCCATACCACCTCGCGCGCATTCTCAATGCGCGAACCGGGCGCATTCCCAGATCTGAAACCCGCCCCGCTGCCAATCTTTGGCCGCGATATGTCGAAGGCGCTCAACGGGTCGAGTTGCGCGATGGCGAAGCGATCTCGAAAATCCTCTCCGGCTTGCCGCATCCCGGCGGTGATCGAACCGCGTCTCTCCATAGCCGCGAGCGTGTCGACAAAACGGTAGGGGCGGCCAGGACGGCCGGAATTGTCGCTTATCGCCCGCTCCAGTCGTTCCACGACGCCGTGGTTGTGGCGCTCCGGTGTCGGCACAATATCGCCACCTTCTCGGGCTGATGGCTTGCGCCGAGGACGATTTTCTGCCATCAATTCCTCCGAACAAAACGTGAACGATTTGCTCATGAAAGGTCACGAACCGCCTGTTCCAGACGTTTCAGGAACTGTCGAGTGGGCGCCGCCCGTTGTCGCGCACGCCGGCCGCCGACAGCGCTCGCCAGCGCTTCGACTTCGCGCAACCGGTCGATTTCGGCCTCGCTGCCGCACACGATATGGCAAAGGGAATGGTGGTGCGGACAATAAGACGAAGACGGTTGCCGCGTAGCTCCGCAAATACGCCGGCCATCCGTTTCGTCGACGACATAGGCGCAACCGAGGTTGTCGTCGAAATCCTCGTTCGCCGGGTACAAAAGAAGCTTTGTCATATTGATCCAATTGTTCATCATTTGGCTTGTCAGTAATGCACCGGTATGTTAGGCATCCGCTGTTGCCGTGTCAACAAGATCAAATTGTGAAGGACGCATTATGGACGGTACCTGGTTCAACCAAGCCTTGGCACGTGTCGGCGCGTCGCAGGCCGATCTCGCTCGCCATCTGCGTCTTGCTCCATCAGCCGTATCCCGGATGCTGAAAGGAGATCGCCAGATGAAGCCGCTGGAGGTCGTCCACATCGCGGCTTTTTTGCATGTGCCGGAAGACGAGGTCCTACGTCATGCCGTCGATACTACGACCCATCCGCCCGCGAGCGAAGGGCCTCGGCCCGGGCGGGGTCGCCCGCCCTCTGCCGGGTCGGCTGCGCCCGCCGCTCCTCCCTCGCGCCTGCTTCACGACCCGGATCGGATACCGATTCGCAGTGGCGCACGCGGCGGCGCCGACCAGGAGATGTTTCTTGAAGATGGCCCGATCGGATACACGCCGAGGCCCGCCAACTTGAACGGCGTGCGTTCGGCTTATGCCATTTATATGGTCGGCGACAGCATGGAACCGCGCTATGAGCCGGGTTGGCTATTACACGTAAATCCGTTTAAGCCACCGATCCGCAGCCGAGACGTGGTCGTGTATAAGGAGGGACAGGCGGTCTTAATAAAGCAATTCGTGGGCTGGGAGGGGGACACGCTGGTCCTGCGCCAATTAAACCCCCCGGACACACTACGGATCCCGCGCGACCAAGTCCGCGAATGCCATCTCGTCGTCGGCGCCGATCAGGAAGGATGAAACCGGCGTCCGAGTTGTCGCGTGCCCAGCCCTCGTGACGCTTTTTGTCAGACACCGTTCTCGGCGTGCTCAGAACCCGGACGGCTGATCGTCCGGCAGTGGCTGGGGCGAGGATTGCACCAAATTTTCTTCCGCCTCGTGCTGTTCCCCCTCGGCGCCGCCCATATCGAGATCGGCGGGCGTGGTCGGGCGCGGCGGCGCCCCATGTGAATTGGCCTCACCGTTTGCATTCATGACGCGGAAATAGTGCTCCGCGTGCTGATACAGATTTTCGGCCGAAATGCGGTCGCCGCTTGCCGCCGCCTCACGTGCGAGCGCAACATAGCGTTCGAAGACTTGGTAGGCGTTGCCACGGATCTTTACGTTCGGACCATTGCTGTCAAAAGTCTGGATCCGGTGAGGCATTCGCGGACGGTTATGGTGCGGATTATTTCCATTGTTGCGACCGCGCGAGCGTTTGTTTGGTCCTGGTCTCATGACACCTGTCTAATCGCGGTGGACATTATCGGACCTTTGTCCGGCGGGAGCATCCCCCAGCCCCTCTCGGGCAGTTTCAGGTGGGTACCGCCGCTTTCGTCGCGGCACCGAGCCCCCGAGCGATGCCAGCCTAGACGGGACCGCGGCGTATTCCAACCTTTTTCTGCCTTCAGCAGTCTTGCGGCGGGCGACGCGCGACCGTGCATCGAGCGATGCCGGCAAGATCCTTCTCGATACCGTCGGCGACCAGGCCGTTAGCCGTCATCAAGGCGGCGACCGCATCCGCCTGACCGGCGCCGATTTCGGTGACAATGATCCCGTGGGGAGAAAGAAGCTTTGGTATAGCCCCGGTTATCTCCCGGTACGACCGCAAACCGTCCTCGCCCCCATCGAGAGCCCGCCTTGGGTCGTGACCGGCGACCTCGCGAGGCAGCAGCGCAAGTGCTTCGCTCGCGATATAGGGCGGATTGGCGAGAATGGCATCAAACCTGCCTGACACTGCAGTGGCCCAATGACCGACGAAGAAGCACGCCCGATCGGCAAAACCGAGCAAGACAGCATTACGTGCCGCAGTCCGCACCGCGCCCTCGGCGATGTCGACGCCGACGCCTACTGCGGCCGGGAATTCGTCGAGGAGCGCCAACAGAAGGCAGCCCGTACCGGTGCCGAGATCGAGCAAGTGAAGGGGCACTTGTCGATCGGGCTTCCGCCGCAGCACAGCCTCGACGACTGTTTCCGTCTCGGGCCGGGGATCGAGAGTGTCGGCCGACAAAATAAACTCCAGCCCCCAGAATTCGCGCCTTCCAAGGATGCGGCTCAAGGGCTCACCGGCGACCATACGACCCAACAACGCCCGCACCCGTCCGATCTGCTGCTCGTCCACCGCGCGATCAGGGTAACCGAAAACATCGGGCTGCGGTATCGCGAGCGCTGCAGAAACCAGTCGACGGGCCTGGCGCCGGGGATCCGCAAAACCGGCACTCGACAATGCTGCAGCGGCTTCGGCCACAATCGAACCGCGCGTCTCCATCAGCCAGGTTCAACCGCGGCAAACCTTGCCGCTTGATCCTCGGCCAGAATTGCGTCGATGATTTCGTCCAACGCCTCCCCGCTCATCACCTTGTCTACCTTGTATAGGGTGAGGTTGATGCGGTGGTCGGTAACTCGCCCCTGGGGGAAATTGTAAGTGCGGATCCGCTCCGATCGATCGCCGCTGCCGACTTGACTTTTCCGCTCCGCAGCGCGTGCGTCGTCGCGCGCCTGCCGCTCCATGTCGTAAAGGCGAGAACGCAATACTTTTAGCGCCTTCGCCTTGTTCTTGTGCTGCGATTTCTCGTCCTGCTGGATCACTACCAGCCCCGTCGGAATATGGGTGATCCGCACCGCGCTGTCGGTCGTATTCACCGACTGACCGCCGGGCCCGCTTGCGCGGAAGACGTCGATGCGCAGGTCTCTCTCGTCGATGCGGATATCGACGTCCTCCGCCTCGGGAAGCACAGCGACCGTTGCGGCGGAAGTGTGGGTGCGACCACCCGCCTCAGTTTCGGGTACGCGCTGGACACGGTGAACGCCCGATTCGAATTTCAGCCTGGCGAAGACGTTGCGACCGCTGATCAAGGCGCTAGCCTCCTTGAACCCGCCGAGGCCGGTTTCGGAAAGATCGAGGATTTCGAAGCGCCACCCCCGCAATGCGGCGTATCTTTGATACATGCGAAAGAGTTCCGCTGCGAACAATGCCGCCTCGTCGCCGCCGGTGCCCGCGCGGACTTCGAGGATCGCGTTACGCTGGTCGTCGACATCCTTCGGAAGCAGCGCCAACTTTACCTGCTGCTCCAGACCGGGCAGACGCTCGCGAAGCACGTGCAGCTCGTCCTCGGCAAGCTGCTGTAAGTCCCTATCCTCGCTCGATCCGGCGATATCCGCGAGCGAGGACAACTCGTCGCGGGCGCGGCGCAATTTCTCTATTCCGTCGACGATCGGGGTCAGGTCGCTGTATTCCTTAGACAATTTTGCGAAATCAGCGCCCGCGAGCCCCGTGCCGGCGAGTGCATCGCGCAGTTCCGCGTGGCGGCGGATGAGCTGATCCAAATGCGCTTCGAGAGAGGCTTCCACGCGCTACTCAGAAATTGGTTTGCTCGTCGGCCAGCATCTGGAGTCGCGCCGGCAATTCGGCCAGTGGCACCTCGCTTTGCACACCGTTACCCAGATTACGTAAGGTCGCAGTACCGCGTGTCAGCTCGTCGTCGCCCAACAATATGGCGGCGAACGCGCCGATCCTGTTGGCCCGGCGCAGGCGGCGCGCGAGATTGCCCGCATATCCGAGATCGATCGTGAATCCCTGATCGCGGAGGTCTTCGGCCAACTTGAGAGCCTCAGTTTCGCCGACCTCGCCGATCGGTACCAGCGCGACCGGGCTCCGCGGCGGGGGCGGTCCGGCTATCAGCATTGCGAGTCGCTCGATACCGGCCGCCCAGCCTACTCCGGGCAGTGCTGGTCCGCCCATCATCTCGACCAGCCCATCATATCGGCCGCCGCCCATCACCGTGCCTTGCGCCCCCAGATCGGTCGTCACGAACTCGAACGCCGTATGAGTGTAGTAGTCAAGCCCACGCACGAGCCGTGGGTTCAGCCGGTAGTCAATGCCGAGCCGATCAAGCCCCGCGCGGACCCGATCGAAGAAGCGGCGCGACTCGGCATTCTGGTAATCGGCAAAGACCGGAGCATCCCGAGCGACTCGCCGGTCGGTTTCTTCTTTGGAGTCGAGGATGCGGAGCGGGTTGCGCTCGAGCCGCCGCCGGCTGTCTTCGGATAAGTTGGACACGCGCGCCGAAAAGTAAGAAATAAGGGCCTGGCGGTAGGCTGCGCGACTCTCGAGGTCGCCCAGCGTATTGAGTTCGAGCACGATGCGGTCACCTACCCCGAGCGCGTCGAGAACGCGGCGGCCCAACGCGATGACCTCGATGTCGGCTTGCGGCTGCACAACGCCAATCAGTTCGACGCCGATCTGGTGGAACTGACGGAACCGGCCCTTTTGCGGCCGTTCATACCGGAACATCGGGCCGCTATAGAAGAATTTGAGCGGCACGCTCTGGACCAGGCCGTTCGAGAGCACCGCGCGGACCACACCGGCAGTGTTCTCCGGCCGCAGAGTTACCTCTTCGCCGCCGCGGTCGGTAAAGGTGTACATCTCCTTGGCAACGATGTCGGTGTGCTCGCCGATGGGCCGCGCGAACACGTCTGTGAATTCGAAGATCGGCGTTGCCATCTCAACAAAGCCATAGAGCTCGGCCAGGGCGCGCGCGGTCTCCGCCACTTGCCGGTGGCGCCGGGCCGCCTCCGGGAGAAGGTCTTGGGTGCCGCGGACCGGCTTCAAGGGGCGCATGCGCAATTCTCCGGTGACCGCTACCGATAACGGAGCCAGCTCGTCACTCGCGAAAAGATGTTAGCTGGCGATGCACGCCACAAGAGGTGTTGCAGCACTGAGCCGATGATCAGCCCGCCATGCTAATCCTGTTTGATCGGAACAAAGATCGAATGCCTGATCTTCCCCTCGACGTGCTGTCTTGGCTCAAGCACGGCTGAACGCCGGCATGACATCCTTGGCGAACCATCTGAGCTGCTCCTTGAATTCCTCGGGCGGCAACCCCTCGGCCCAGTGAACCATAAAATCCTCCAGCCCCGGATACTTCACCTCGATCGATTTGATCCCCTCGATGACTTGAGAAGGCGGCCCGCAGAACCAAGCCTTCTGTTGCACGCCATCGCGCAGCGATGGCACCCGCGCCGGTGCTCCAGGGGTACCCCAAGTCCGGCCCTCTTCATCGGCATAGCGCACAAAGCCAAACGGAGCGAACCATTTGTAGCGCTCGTCGTGTGAGGGCTCGACCCGACGGATCGCCTCTTCCCGGCTGTCGGCCAGGTAGACACCGGCACCCCAGATCATATCTTGGCCTATCTGTGAAGCGCGGCCGTGCCGGACGCAGGCGGCGTGGAAGGCGCGAACGACGTCATCGAGGATCTTCTCGCCGTTCAAGGTAACCATCGCCTTCAGGCCGTATTTCGCCATCATATCGATGGTCCTGCCGCTGGCTATCGGCATCCAGATCTCGACCGGCAAATGTCTCGGTCGTGGCACCATCGTGATTTCCTGAAGCTGGTACCCGCGATAGGGCACGGAAGGCGGGCATTCGAAATACTTACCTTTGTGATGGAACGCCTCCTCGTTGAAGCATTTCAGCAGAATCTGGAGCTGCTCTTCGAATAGTTCGCGATTGGCTTCGGCATCGAGAAGAGGAGCTCCAAAGGTCTCCACTTCGCGGGTGTGATAGCCGCGGCCAACTCCCATGATGACGCGGCCGTCGGTGACGATGTCCGCCATCGCGTAGTCTTCCGCCAGCCGGATCGGATGCCACATCGGGAGGATATTGAAGGCGCAGCCGAATTTCAGGCGCCGCGTCTGGGTGGCCAGCCACAAGCCAAGCTGTATCAAGTTGGGCAGACATTCGTACCCTTCGCGCTGGAAATGGTGCTCGGCTGTCCAGAAGGCGTAATAGCCGAGCTCGTCCATCTCCCGGGCGACATCGCGGGCGGTCCAGAATACCTCGCTGAACCGCTCGTTCGGATACCGGCGGTCGTTTGCCGGCGTGCCTTGCAGGCCAATATTGTCCAGCTTGATTTGGCCGACATATAGTGCGTGAAACCGTTTGATCATCGAGTTGTTAACCTCCATCGAGCCGGAAGCAAGATCCGTTGAATTCCTGCACGGCGGTCCAGCATTCTGGCGAAGGATCGCCGTTACCGAAAGATCCCAGGCCCCGGCGGAGCCCAGGCAAAGGGGTAGCTCGGGGCGTAACCATATGCAGGTGGGCCGGCAAAGAAATTGGGATAATACGGGGGGGGAGCCCGTGGCGGCGCCGTCCGGGGAATCGTGGTGTTTTCAATCCGCGGAACTGAATCGTCGTTCGGCGGCGAAAGATAGCCGATCCGAGGCCCGACTGGTGAGCGATCCCGCCCTTGCTTTGTT
>Ga0209656_10000206_pt1 | contig 39141 bp, 33 predicted proteins | sample BogFormECP12_OM2_FD_188239 | JGI IMG/M metagenome (GOLD analysis project Ga0209656, IMG submission 188239) | Bog forest soil microbial communities from Calvert Island, British Columbia, Canada - ECP12_OM2 (SPAdes) (version 2) | ecosystem: Environmental > Aquatic > Freshwater > Wetlands > Bog ...
ATCATGGCCACCGCCGTCGGGCGGCACTGGGCCTACTACGTGATGTCGCTGACCATCACGGTGGTGCTCGCGCTGGCCGCCAACACCTCATTCGGCGCCATGCCGCTGCTCGCCAGCCTGCTCGCCAGGGACGACTACTTGCCGCACCGGTTCGCCCTGCGCGACGACCGGCAGGTGTTCGCCTCCGGCATCTGGACGCTGGCCATCTTGTCCGCGGCCCTGCTCATCGCCGTGGACGGCAACACGCTCAGGCTAATCCCGCTGTTCGCCATCGGGGTGTTCACTGGCTTCACCCTTGCTCAGGCCGGAATGGTCCTGCACTGGTGGCGCAGCCGACCGCGTGGCTGGCAGCAGCGCGCGGCCACCAACGGCGTCGGCGCCACCGCCACCGCCATCGCCACGGCGGTCTTCCTGGTCACCAAGTTCACCGAGGGAGCCTGGGCGGTCGTGCTGGCCATACCCGCCCTCATCGTCCTTTTCACCCGGATCCACCGCTACTATCAGCGGGCCGGGCACGCCCTCGGCCGCGACACGATCCTGGGTCCGCCGCTGACCAAGCCCATCATCGTTGTCGTGCCGGTCACCGAGCTGTCCCTGCTGACCTGGCACACGATCTCGGAAGCGCTGTCCATCAGCCCGCACGTGGTCGCCGTGACCGTAGCGGCCGCCGACCCTGACCAGAGCACCGGGCACACCGACAACCTGCGCCGTCAGTGGGACCTCTGGAACCCGGGGGTACCCCTGCAAGTATTGGACACCCAGTACGCCTCGATCGCAGGCCCCGTCGTGGCGTTTATCGACGAGCTCCGCCGGCACCGCAACGAGCATGTCCTCGTACTGATCCCCGTCGTGCGCCCGGACCGGCTGCGCTACCGCCTCCTGCATAACCACCTCGACGTCGTCCTCACCACGGCGCTGCAGACCCGCACCGATATGGTCGTGGCCCGCGTCGGTATGCCGCTGCAGCTCCGAGGAGACGGAACCGACCCGAGCCACCCCTAGCCGATGCGAAGCCGGCCCGTACCGGCCTGGCCGCCCCAGCGACGCCCACCAGGAGCGTGGCCGCCAGCAGCGGGTCGCCGACGCCTTAGTCTGCAGGGGATCGCTGGTTCCGGTTCAGCTTGATCCGCAGGGCGGCTGGTGGCTGCAAAATGTCCGTTTAAGCGTATGCTGATCACAGGTTGCGATGGCTTCGTCTTGCCACCCCAGCTTTGCTGCATAGGCGTTGCTCCGGACCCCGGTGGCGTTCCGTACCGACACGGACGTTTGCTCACCAGGAGGTCGCGTTGGCATATTCAGTCGTCCAGTCGCCGGTTCCCGCGGACGGGTTGGCGTCTGGTTGCGGGTATTTGATCAATCTTCTCCTACGGGAGTACCGGCACGCGACGACAAGGAAGTCATCTGATGAAAGCTCTGGTGTACCACGGACCGGGTCAGAAGGCGTGGGAGAACGTACCCGACCCGAAGATCATCGACCCGACTGACGTGATCGTGCAGGTGGACATAACCACGATCTGCGGCACCGACCTGCACATCCTCAAGGGGGACGTCCCGGCGGTGACCGACGGGCGGATTCTGGGGCACGAAGGTGTCGGGACCATCACCGAGGTCGGCCGGGCGGTGAGCAATCTCGCCGTGGGAGACCGCGTGATCATCTCCTGCGTCACCTCGTGCGGCTCATGCTCTTACTGCCACCAGCAGCTGCCCTCGCACTGTCTCGATGACGAGGGCGCCTCCGGCATCGGCTGGATCTTCGGCCACCTCATCAACGGCACCCAGGCGGAGTACGTGCGCGTACCCTTCGCCGAGAATTCCCTGCACAAGATGCCCAGGGGCGTGAGCGACGAGGCCGCGGTCATGCTCTCCGACATCTTGCCCACGGGCTTCGAGATCGGGGTGCGCAACGGCCGCGTCGAGCCCGGCGACGTCGTCGCTGTCATCGGTGCCGGACCGGTGGGCCTGTCGGCGATGATGACCGCCGGGCTCTACGGCGCCTCTCGTATCATCGCCATAGACCTCGATGACAACCGGATCCAGCAAGCCAAGTTCTTCGGCGCCACCGACGGCGTCAACAGCGGCGATGCGGACTGGAAGGACGAGGTGCTGGCCATGACCGACGGCCTGGGCGTGGACGTCGCGATCGAGGCCGTGGGCATGTCGGCGACCTTCCAGATGGCCACCGAGCTCGTCCGCGCCGGCGGGACAGTGGCGAATGTCGGCGTGCACGGCAAGTCGGTGGAGCTGAAACTCCAGGATCTGTGGATCAAGGACATCGCGCTCACCACCGGCCTGGTGAGCGCCACCACGACCCCGATGCTGCTCAAGCTGGTCACCCAGGGCAAGCTCACACCGGAGAAGTTCGTGAGCCACCGCTTCACGTTCGAGGCCATCATCGACGCCTATGACACCTTCGGCCGCGCGGCGGAGACCAAGGCCCTCAAGGTGGCCATCATCCGCTGACCCACCGCCGATGGCCCGATCCCGCCGCCCGGGGCCGGGCCATCGCGGTCCTAAAGGATGTCGAGTGGACAGGCCCGGCCGCAACGTCGGACGGTCGCGGCCCGGGCACTAATCGGAACAGGAGCGGGAGAGGTCATGGGCGTCGGTCACGGTCCCGGGGTGCGGGTGCTGGAGGATCCGCTGACGAACAAGGGCACCGCGTTCTCCGAGGAGGAGCGCTCGGCGCTGGGCTTGCGTGGCCTGCTGCCGACCGTGGTGGAGACGCTGGAGCAGCAGGTGCGCCGCAGGTACCAGGCCTACCAGGAGCAGCCCACCGACGTCGCCAGGCACATTAACCTGCGCGCGTTGCAGGACACCAACGAGATGCTGTTCTACCGGCTGGTGTCCGACCACATCGAGGAGATGCTGCCGATCCTGTACACCCCGACGGTCGGGCTAGCCTGCCAGCGCTTCAGCGAGATGTACCGCCGTCCGCGCGGCCTTTTCATCGCCTACCCGGACCGCGACCGCATCGGGGAGATCCTGCGTAACCGGCCCCGGCGGGAGGTTGACGTCATCGTCGTCACCGACGGGCAGCGGATTCTGGGCCTGGGTGATCAGGGCATCGGCGGCATGGGCATCCCGATCGGCAAGCTGTCGCTGTACACGGTGCTCGGTGGCATCGACCCTGCGCGCACCCTGCCGATCCTCCTGGACGTCGGCACCGACAACGCCGAGCTCCTCGACGACCCCATGTACCTCGGCTGGCGGCACCACCGTGTCGCCGGCGCCGACTACGAGGACTTTGTCGACCGGTTCGTCCAGGCCCTGCGCGCCGAACTGCCTGATGTCCTACTGCAGTGGGAGGACTTCGCCAGCCCGCACGCCCTGCCGATCCTGGAGCGCTACCGCGATCAGCTGCTCAGCTTCAACGATGACATCCAGGGCACTGCTGCCGTTGTCCTGGCCGCCCTGTCCGCGGGGGCAGCGGCTACCGGGTCGCGGCTGCGCGACCAGACCGTGGTGATGCTCGGTGCCGGGTCGGCTGGCATCGGAGTCTGCGAGCAGGTCGTGCGGTCGATGGTGGCCGACGGCCTGTCCGAGCAGGGCGCCCGCGGGCGGGTCTGCGTGGTCGACATCAACGGCCTGGTCACCACGGACCGCCCGGACCTCGACCCGGCGCAGCGCCGTCTCGCCCAGCCGCCGGGCGCTGTGCCCAGCCGGGAACCTGCCCGGCCAGCCGACCTCACCGACGTGATCGACGCGGTGTACCCGACCGCGCTCATTGGCCTTTCGACCGCGAGCGGGGCCTTCACCGAAGAGGTCGTGCGCCACATCGCCGCACACGCCAAGCGGCCGGTCATCATGCCGCTGTCCAACCCGACCAGCCGCAGCGAGGCCCGGCCGCAAGATCTCGCCGACTGGACCGAAGGCCGTGCGCTCGTCGCTACCGGATCCCCGTTCGGCCCAGTGCAGGTCGGCGACGCCAGCATCCCCGTCGCCCAGTGCAACAACATCTACATCTTCCCTGGAGTCGGCCTGGCCGTGACGGCCGTGCGCGCGACCCGCATCACCGACGCCATGATGACCGCGGCGGCCGTCGCCGTCGGTGACGCCGCCACTATCCGGCACGACCCGCACGGAACACTCCTGCCCGACCGTGGTCAGCTCGCGGACATCGCCGCCGTCGTGGCCAGCGCCGTCGCCAAGGCCGCAGTCGCCGATGCCGTCGCGCCCGCGCTCACCGATGACCAGATCGACCAGGCCATCCACCGCATCAGGTGGCTACCCCGCTATTAGCCGGCCTGGCTGGGGGATCGCGCTCCGCCTGGCGGGGCCAGCGTGGTGGCCAGTCCGGTTAGGAGGATGTCGAGGCCGCGTTCGAGTTCGGCGGCGCCGTCGTAGGCGGCCAGGACGGGGGCGAGGCTGCGGAGCAGGGGAAATTCGCCGATCGGCAGCCGGTACAGGCCCAGCCGCAGCAGGTCGTCGGTCTCGTCCGGGTTCTCGACGAGTTCTTGCAGCTCGTTGAGCACATGGCCGTGCAGGAAGCCGAACAGGGCCCGGTAGATGTGCAGCGCGTCGGCGCCGCTGAAGCCGGCGCGGGTGAGCAGGGCGAGAACGTCTTCGAGCGGGCGCAGGGTGCCCGGGGGCCGCAGCGCGAGCGGTGTGGCCAGGGGCCGGGTGACCAGTAGCGGCACCACGTGCGGGTGGGCCAGCGCCAGCGCGCGGTAGGCGCGGGCGACGGCGCGCAGCTGGCCGGCCCAGTCAGGGTCGGCGGGGTCGACCTTGAGCCGGGCGAGCACGGTCTCGGCGACGCCGTCCAGCAGCGCTGCCTTGTTGGGCGCGTGCCGGTAGAGAATCATCGGGTCCCGGTCCAGGGCGCGGGCGAGGCGGCGCATGGACAAGCCCTCGGCCCCCTCGCGGTCGATGATCTCCAGCGCGGTGGTCAGCACCATGTCGCGGGTGATCTTGCCGTCCCGGTGCGCGTCAGCATCCTGGACGGTGCGGTCGGCTGGCGGCCGGGGCATTGCAATAGCACCTTCTCTCATGCGGCGGAAGCCCGATATCCGTCCAATTTCGTAGATCTACAACGTAGAAAATATCTTAGCGGAAGCGTCGACCATAGCGCGGGCCTACGCCTTCGAGACCATGGGCAAAAGGCATTTGACTCCGAACGGACTGTGGTGACAGTCCTGCGCAGGGCTGCCACCACTGGACGCACCGTATCCGGTCCGGTCAGTGCACTGTCTGCCCTGGGCTGACCAGCCAGCCGAGTCGCCGGTGACGCATCATGTCCCACGCAGCCGGTATTGCCTTCATCGTCCTTGGAGCGATCCTCACGTTTGCCGTGAAGGGCGGACACATAGGCAACCTCGATTTGCATGCCGTGGGTGTCATCCTGATGCTCGCAGACGTTGTCGGGATCCTGCTGCCTACGTTGATACATAACAGGTCACGCCTTTCCCGGCCGACTATCCGCAGTCGGCAAGACGTCATGGACGACGGGACGCGGACCGTCGTGAACTATACCGACGGGTCGCAGACCCTCGTGGAACATGAGGACGGCGCGCAGACCTTCGCGGAACACTTCGACGCCGGTCCGCCCGCTCAATGATGGCCGCAGGACTCATGACCCGATCCCGCCCCGGGCGGGAGCGGGCCAGAAGCTAGGTCCGGACCTGACAACCCCAAGTCGGTCGGCTGACCGGCACCGGCGGGCTTGGCGTGAATAAGCGCCGGCGCGTGCCGCCAGGTGAGGCAGGCGATCGCGCCGAGGGGGATGGGGGGCAGGTAGGTGACGGCCCGGTACAACAGCACGGCGGCTGTCACTTGCGCGCTGGCCCGGTGGCCGGCGCCGACGGCCAGGGTGGCGATCAGTCCGAGTTCGGTGATGCCGAGACCGCCGGGGGTAATGGGCAGCACCGTCAGCAGCCGGACGAACGCGAAGGCCGCCAAGGAGGTCTGCCAGGGCACCTGGGCCTGGGTTAGGCCAGTGCCGCGCAGGCACGCCAGCAGCACGAGCCACAAGGTGAGGTTGCTCGCGGCCGTGGCGGCGGTGATCCGCCAGCCGCGCGCGGCGATCAGGGCGCCGGCCCGATCGCGGAAGCTGAGCAGTGATCCGCGGACGTCGAAGGACGCCGGCCGGCGTACCAGCCGGCAGGCCGTGACGAGCGCGAGCTGCAGCGCGCGGCCCGCGCGGAGCGCAAACGGCTCGCTGTGCATGAGAAGGCCGAGCCCGGTGGCCATGACGGCGAGCAAGACTAGGCCGGCCGCGGCGGCGGCGATCAGACCGACCCCGGGCCGGCCAGCCGTCGCCAGGATCATCAGGGCGAGGACCGGCAGGCCCAGGCGGGCGAAGACGTTCCAGATTCCCGACACCAGAGTGTAGAGCACGTACTCAGCCGTGCTGACACCCCAGCTCGAGAGCATCGCCCAGCTGACTCCCATGGCCAGGGCCCCGCCGGCGGGCAGGGTGTTCGCCACGGCGTTGGAGCCGAGGTTGACCACGGCCGCTTCGCGCAGCCGTATCGATGGCAGTACCGAGCAGATCATGATCCAGGTAGAGGCCATGCTTGCCGCCGCGGCCGCGGCGACGAGCAGTGCCTGAGCCCACGTCATCGCCTCGATGCTGGCCCACACGCTGCGGTAGGACGCGAAATGCGGGAGAGCGAAACCGAATATGGCCGCGACGAGGGCGACCGACACTGCGGTGCGGAAGATCTCCCGGCCGGGCCGCGGCCGTGGCCGCCTCAGATCCGCAACAACGGCGGCTGGCGGATCGGCAATGGCCGTCATCGGATCCCTTGCCGGCCGCAGGCCGGATCGGAATGGTACATGTTCTGTCAGCTCTCGCCGGACGGCGTCGGCCTGCCATGGGGCGCCGCCGTGGCGCGGCGAGCAGGCCGATCATGCTCCAGTCAACCCCGGCAAAACCAAGGCGGAAATGGGCTACTTGAGATCGGTCTATCACCGGAACCGATCACCCTGCGGTGTCTGACCATCTTGCATCGCGACGTCCACGGCGAGGATCGCGAGTGTCGAGAGGGCCGGGCCGGCTGGAGTAATAGTCCACTCTGCTCGCCTTATGGGAGGTACAGAATGGTCTAGGCAGCCTGCGTCCGGAGTCTGGGGCTAGCCACGTGACACAATGACCAGACATGGATGACGGGGGTCCCTCGGTAACCGCCCGCCGGGTGGCAGCGCACCGGCTCGGCTTCTCCCGGGTCCCTGCGCCCTACGGGGCTCCCGCTGCCGACGAGGCCCTGGCCGCCGACGTCGCGGCCGGTCTGGTGGCCCCGGCGAACCGGATGCACGACTACCTCGCCGCGCGCACCTCGTTCTTCGACCGGACCGTCGTCAGCGCCATCGACCGCGGTGTGCGGCAGGTCGTGGTCGGCGCGGCCGGCTACGACGGCCGCGCGTTCCGCTACGCCAAGCCGGGGGTCCGCTGGTTCGAGGTGGACCATCCCGCGACCCAGCGGGACAAGCTGGAAAGGCTGCAGCGGCTCGGCATCTCGGCACCGCACGTGCGGTTCGTCGAGGCCGACTTCACCCGGGACCCGATGGCGGACCGACTGCATGCCGCCGGGCTCAATGCGGCCGTGCCCAGCCTGTTCCTGCTCGAAGGGGTCGCCGTCTACCTGGATCCGGCCGTCCTGGAGACCGTACTCGGGCAATTCCGCCTGGTCGCCGCCCCCGGCAGCCGCCTGGCCATCAGCGTGTCCCTGTCCCGGGAGCACGACGAGGGCGCCCGGGCCCGTTTCCAGGCTGCGGTGGCCGCCCTGGGGGAGCCGGCCAGGTCCACGTTCGACGCCGACCAGGCTGAGGACCTGCTCGCGCGGACCGGGTGGCGGACCATGCCCGGCCGCGCGGACACGGCCGCCAAACGCGAGCGACTGCGCTCGGCCGGGCTGCTCACAGCCAGCGCCGGCCCCCGGGCTCCCCGGGCACCCACCGCGTCCAGAGCGTCCAAGCAGCCCACGTCACCCGCCCTATCCGCACCCCAGCCGGGCATCCCCTCCCTATCGGCCCTGCTATCCCAGGCGCTGGTCGCGTTCACGATCGAGTTCGACAACGAAGCCGAACACCGCCTCCCGCACCGCACCACCGACCACGGAGCGTCCGGCCACGGCGACGGCGCCTGGCTGGTGTCACTGGTCATGTGGGAAAACTGCCTGCGGCACGTCACCGACCAGCCGATCACCGTCGGCGAACTGGAGACCCGCGCGCGCACCGGAACCAACCTGGATGGCATGCGGCGCTGGGGCTATATCACCATCGACGGCGCCGCCAGGAAGATCCACAAGGGCCGTCCGGGACCGGACGCCGTCCTGCGCGCCACCGCCGCGGGGCTGCGGGCCCGCGAGGTGTGGCTGCCGCTGCCCGGCCTCATCGAGCAGCGCTGGCGGGACCGATTCGGCACCGGCCAGGTTGACCAGCTGCGCGAGTCCCTCGTGACCGTGGCCAGCCAGCTTGATCCCGGACTGCCCGACTGCCTGCCGATCCTCGGCGCGGCCCTGCTCAGCCGGGGACCGGACCCCGCGCTCCCGCCGGCGGGCCACGTCGATCTGGCCGGGCTGCCGCTGTCGGCGCTGCTGTCCCGGGTGCTGCTGTCGTTCGCTTTGGAGTACGAGCACGAAACGGGGCTGTCCCTCGCGATCAGCGCGAACGTGCTGCGTGCCCTGGGCGCGGACGGGACCCGGCTGCGCGACCTCTCCCCGCTGACCGGCACCTCCAAGGAGGCCGTCAGCTGGGCGCTGAGCATCCTGATCCGGGCGCACCTAGCGGCCGAGGAGCCAGCCCCGGCCGCGAGCCGCGGCAAGATCGCCCGCCTCACTCCACGGGGCCTGCAGGCGCAGCGTCTTTACTACGAGTTCGTCGGGACGATCGAGCAGCGCTGGTGCGAGCGCTTCACCGCCGCCGCGACCGACGCTGTCCGGACGTCGCTGAAAGCGCTGGCCACCGCACCCGACGGTGAGCCGCCGCCCCTGTTCGCAGGGCTGGAGCCCTACCCGGACAACTGGCGAGCCGCGGTCCGCCGCCCGGCCGCCCTGCCGCACTACCCGATGGTCCTGCACCGCGGCGGCTACCCCGACGGCAGCTAACTCCCAGTGTCGGTGGTTGTGGCCAGCGGCCGCGCCCTGAGGAACCTGACGAGGAGCATCGAGTCCGATCTGCCAGGGGTTTAACCCGGACGCAACACGTTGTCACACGGCATCAACAATGCGGGGCTACCGTGATCCATCCGCTGTGACAAGCGGCGAAGGCGTGGCGGTACGGCACTTACGGGGATCACGACAGCATTTCACCTGCTTACCTCGCGAAATGCCCAGTCCGAAACGAGGGTCGCATATGCATATGCCTGTTCGGGATTGGTTCGAGAAGCGGTCGTTTCAGCACCAGGATTTCAGCGATCTTGCCAGTTCCCGCGAGGCGATGCGCCGCCCGGCCATCACGCTGATCCTGCCGGCCCGCGAGGTCGCGGGCACCATCGGCCCGATCCTGGACACGGTGGCCAGGCTGAACGAGCGCAGCGGTCTGGTTGATCAAGTGCTCGTGGTCGACGCGGACTCCGCGGACGGCACCGCCGATATCGCCCGGGCCCATGGCGCGGAGGTTTACTCGGAAAACGAATTGCTGCCGGAATACGGGCCCGCCCAGGGCAAGGGCGACGCGATGTGGCGTGCCCTATCGGTGGCTCGCGGCGATATCGTTATGTTCGCCGATGCCGATACGCGTGATTTCGGTGAGCATTTTGTCTACGGCACGCTCGGCCCGCTGCTGATGGCGCCGGGAGTCCAGTTCAGCAAGGCGGCCTACCGGCGCCCGTTCACCAGCGCTGAGCAATCTGTCGCCGACGGCGGCGGCCGGGTCACCGAGCTGATGGCCAAGCCCCTATTGAATTTCTTCTTCCCCGAACTCACCGGGTTCGTGCAGCCGCTGGCCGGCGAGTTTGCCGCGTCCCGGGACCTGCTGCTTCGCACGCCGTTCCTGACCGGGTACGGGGTGGAGATCGCGATCCTGATCGACGTGCTCGGCGCCGTCGGGCTGCCCGCGATGGCCCAGGTGGACCTCGGCTCGCGGCAGAACCGTCACCAGCCGCTGTGGGACCTGACCAGGATGAGCTCGGCCGTGCTGCGCGCGCTGGCCCGCCGGGTGCCGGCCCTGGACAATGCGGTGCCCTCGCCCCGGGCGGCCGGCCTGTGGGACCTGCCCGGACCGGTCGGCCCGGAGACCTACCTGCACGCGGTCGCCACCCAGGACGGGCTGCGTCTCGACGAGCACCTCACCGAGCTGCTCGAGCGTCCGCCCATGACCCAGGTCCTGCCCGCTCTAGAAGAAATCCCCGCCTACCAGGCCAACATGTAAATCCGGTTGTGCATGGTTGCGGTATCCCGCCCGGCCGATGCCCGGGCCGGCGTCGGCGCGCACCTGCCCGGACGGGTCGGCCAGGTCACGGGCAGGTGGGGGAAACCCCAGGACGCGACGGGGACTAGCCGCATTCCGCTTGTCTGCCCGAGGTCCGTACCGTTTCTGCAGGGGTCGACGGAACGTTCGGAGGGCATGATGGCCACAGATAGCCAGGCTGAGATCGCCGCCTCGGTGGCCGCCCTGCAGGACCTTGGCCCCGGTTATGACCAGGCACTGGCCGAGGGTCTGGTGGAACGCATCGGCGCGGACATCGACAAGCGGATCGCGGCCGAGATCGACAACCGGGTCATGGCGGAGGTGGACAGCCGCATCCTGACCCAGCTGGACCGGTACGCGGGATGCCGGCACCAGCGCCGCCGGGCCAGACGCATGATCCGGGCCGAACGGCGCACGATCCGGGCCGAGCGGGCCGACCGCCCCGGCCGGCAGTGCCTCATGCTGGCCCTCGGGTCCATGCTGGTCGTCCTGCCGGTGACCGCGATCGTGCTCAGGGGGTCCCCGGGCGTCGCCGCCATCATGCTCATGGCCCTGATCTGGGTCATCGTCGGCATCATCAATGTGGCCTACGCCATGCGCAAGCACCCGCCGCAGTAGCCGCAGCACGCGACGAACAGCACGAGCAGCACAGCACCGGTCATCGCCGTCAGGCGCTCGTTGCCCGCCGGGCCGGCGCGACGGGTCGGCTCCTCAAGAATTTGCGTTTCCCGCGTGGTCACCGCCTCATGCTAGGCACCGCCCGCCGGCCGCCGACATGGGGATGACCGCCGTCTTTAGGGTAGGGCTAGGTACACCCCGGTCCCCGATCACGCGAGACCCGTCCGGGAACTGCACGAGGGAGTCGCGGGTACGGTGCCACAACCATGCGTCCAAGGCGCCTGCTAGGGAGCCGTTTCCGCGAGGACTTCCAGGATCTGCTGGCCGTATCTGGCCAGCTTGGTCTCGCCCACGCCGTTGATGAGGCCGAGACCGGAAAGCGTCGACGGCGGCGTCGCCGCGATCTGCCGTAGGGTCGCGTCGTGGAAGATCACGTACGCCGGCATGCCCTGTTCCTTCGCGACCGCTGCCCGCCAGGCGCGCAGCCGCTCGAACACCTCCTCGGCCTCAGGTGACAGTTCGGCCGCAGGACCAGCCGACTTACCCCGGGAAGTGCTCCCGGCCCCGGCCCCGCTCCCGGCCCCGGCCCCGCTCCCGGCCCCGGCCCCGCTCCCGGCCCCGGCCCCGCTCCCGGCCCCGGCCCCGCTCCCGGCCCCGGCCCCGCTCCCGGCCCCGGCCCCGCTCCCGGCCCCGGCGCCGCTCCCGGCCCCGGCGCTGGCCTTCGGCCCCCGCCCGCCCCGCGCCGCGGGCGAAGGCGCTGGCCGCGGAGCGTCCCGCCGGAACAGGACCTCCCGCTCCCCGCGCAGCACTTCCGCGCTCAGGTCGGTCAGCGCCAGCGTCCCGTGATCGCTCTTGACCGCGAGCAGCCCGGAGGCCAGCAGCTGCCGTACCACGCCCCGCCACTCGCCCTCGTTCAGTTCGCTGCCGATGCCGAAAACAGGCAGGGAATCGTGCCCGTAAGAAAGTACCCGCGGCGTCTTCTTCCCGAGCAGGATGTCGATCGGCTGCCCCGCGCCGAAGGAAGGCCCGCTCAGCCGTCCCAGCCGGACCACGGTCGAGAGCAGCTTCTGCGCCGCCACCGTGCCGTCCCAGACCGATGGCGGTGCCAGGCAGGTGTCGCAGTTCCGGCACGCGTCCGCCCCGGTCTCGCCGAAGTACGCCAGCATCTGCCGGCGCCGGCAGCCCGCCGTCTCGCACAGGGCGAGCATCGCGTCCAGGTGCGCCACGAGACGGCGGCGGTGCGCGAGGTCGCCGTCGGAGTCGTCGATCATCCGCCGCTGCTGGACCACGTCCGCCAGCCCGTAGGCCAGCCAGGCCGTGGCCGGCGCACCGTCGCGCCCGGCCCGCCCGGTCTCCTGGTAATACCCCTCGACCGACCTGGGCAGGTCGAGGTGCGCGACGAAGCGCACGTCCGGCTTGTCGATGCCCATCCCGAACGCGATCGTCGCCACCATGATCAGCCCGTCCTCGCGCAGGAACCGCGACTGGTTCACGGACCGGGTCCGCGCGTCGAGGCCGGCGTGATACGGCAGGGCGATGAACCCCTCGGAGCAAAGGAACTCGGCCGTCTTCTCCACCGACGCCCGGGACAGGCAGTAGACGATGCCCGCGTCACCCGGATGTTCCTGCCGCAGCAGCCGGAGCAGCTGCCGCCGCGGCTCGTTCTTGGGCTCGATCCGGTACTGGATGTTGGGCCGGTCGAAGCTCGCCACGAACTGCCTGGCCTCGCCGAGCGCCAGCCGGGTAGCGATCTCCGCGCGGGTCTGCTCGGTCGCGGTGGCGGTCACCGCGATCCTGGGCACCGCGGGCCAGCGCTCGTGCAGCACGGACAGGGCCAGGTAGTCGGGGCGGAAATCGTGTCCCCACTGCGCCACGCAGTGTGCCTCGTCGATGGCGAACAGGGCCACCGTGCCGCGGTCGAGCAGCCGCAGGGCAGACTCGGTCCGCAGTCGTTCCGGCGCCAGGTAGAGCAGGTCGAGTTTGCCGTCCAGGAACGCGTACTCGACCCCGCGGCGCTCGTCGGGATCCTGGGTCGAGTTGAGGAAGCCCGCCCGCACGCCGAGCACGGTAAGCGCGTCGACCTGGTCCTGCATGAGCGCGATCAGCGGCGAGATGACCACGCCCGTGCCCTCGCGCACCAGCGCGGGGATCTGGTAGCACAGCGACTTACCGCTGCCGGTCGGCATCAGGGCGATGGCGTCGCCGCCGGCGCAGACGTGCTCGATGATCTCCTGCTGCTGGCCGCGGAAGGAGTTGTAGCCGAACACGCGGTGCAGCACCTCGGCCGCCGCTTCACTGATTCCGGGCAAGCCCACGCGGCGATTCTACGGGCCGCCACCGTCACTCGGTCGCCGAACAGGTGCCGGAAATACGACTGCGGGTCCCCGCGAAAGACATTTTCGCCCGAACGAGCAGTGGTGCGTGCCCCCCGCAATGCCATACGGTGCCCAGCATGGACGCCTCGCTTGCCGATCGCCTCGCCATCCGCGATGTCGTCGAGACCTGGGCCAGCGCCAGGGACTCCGGAGACTGGGAGGCCTTCCGCGCCTGCTGGCACGACGACGGCTACATGATGGCCACCTGGTTTCAGGGACCGAAGGAGGACTTCATCCGGGTCAGCCAGGAAGGCGCGGCCCGGGGCGTGAACATCCTGCACTTCACCGGCGGCTGCCGGATCACGCTCGCGGGTTCGCGGGCCATCGCGCAGACTCGGATGACGATCATGCAGCGCGGTGAGGTCGAGGGCGTGCTGTGCGACGTCGCCTGCACCGGCCGGTTCTACGATTTCCTCGAGCAGCGGGAAGGGCGGTGGGGGATCGTCCTGCGCCAGCCGATCTACGAGAAGGACCGGCTGGACCCGGTCGACCCGGCGGCCTCGCTCGTGCTGGATCCCGAACTGCTGGCCCGCTACCCCGAAGGCTACCGGTACCTGGCCTACCTGCAGGTCCAGGCGGGCTACCCGGTAAAGCCGGACATGCCGGGCCTGCGCGGCCCCCAGGCCAAGGGGTTGGAGCGCCTGTACCAGCGCGGCGCCGCCTGGCTGGCCGGGGAGCCGGTCAGCCCGTAGCGAGCCCGATCCTCGCCTCGGCGGCCGCCCATGCCGCGCTGTCGCCCGCGGGGGAGAAGGTGCGCAGCGGCTGGGTGGACCGGATCAGCGCGCGCATCCCGGCCAGGTCGCCGGGCGCGGCGTCCAGGGTGCGGGCCTGGACGAGCACGTTGCCGAAGCAAGTGGCCTCGGCCGGGCCGGCGATCACGGGCAGCCCGGTGGCGTCGGAGGTGAGCTGGCAGAGCAGCGAGTTGCGGGTCCCGCCGCCGACTATGTGCACCACGTCCGCGTGCCGCCCGCTGAGCGACTGCGCCTCGCCGATCGCGCGCCGGTAGGCCAGCGCCAGGCTGTCCAGGATGCAGCGCACGGTCTCGGCGGGCTCGGCCGGGACGGCCTCGTCGCGGTCGGCCAGCCACGAGGCGATCCGCCCCGGCATGTCTCCCGGCGACAGGAACACCGGGTCGTCCGGGTCGATCACGAACTTAAGCGACGGCAGCCGCGCCGCCTCCCCGAGCAGCGACTCGAGCGAGGCCCCCGGCCAGCCGCGCAGGCTCTCCTGCAGCAACCACAAGCCCATCACGTTGCGCAGGTAGCGGATCGTGCCGTCGATACCGGTCTCGTATGTGAAGTTGGCGGCTCGGCTCGCCTCAGTCAGCACCGGAGCGTCGAGCTCGACCCCGGCCAGCGACCAGGTGCCCGATGAGATATAGGCGAAATCGGGTCCTTCGGCCGGCATGCCTGCCACCGCCGACGCCGTGTCATGGGAGCCGACCGCGATGAGCGGAAGCGAGGTCCCCGGCCCGTTCGGCCCGATGAGCGGACCAATGACGTCGCCCGGGCGGCGCAGCGGCGGGAAGATGCGCGGCGGAAGCCCCACCTTCCGGATCAACTCGGTGGCCCAGGCCTGGGCGCGGACGTCGAACAGCGACGTGGTCGAGGCATTGGTGATCTCGGCGCCGGCCTCGCCGGTGAGCCAGTACGCCAGCAGGTCCGGGATTAGCAGCATGGTCCGGGCGTGGCGGAGCATGGGCGTCGCGGCGAGCTGGTAGATCGTGTTGAACGCCAGATGCTGGATCCCGGTGACGGCGTAGAGTTCGGCTGCGGGCACGGCCGTCAGGACCCGGTCCGCCACTCCGTCGGTGCGCCGGTCGCGGTAGTGCACCGGGTTGCCGAGCAACTCGCCCGTCTCGTCGAGCAGTCCGTAATCCACGCCCCAGGAGTCGATGCCCGCACTGGCCAGCGGGAACTGGCGCGCGGCCAGCTCTAGGCCGTGCCGCACGTCAGCGAGCAGGCGCAGGATGTCCCAGTACAACGTGCCGCCTGCGGTCACCGGCAGGTTCGGGAACCTGTGCACCTCGTGCAGCGCGATGCCCGCTGCGCTGACCTGCCCGGCCATCACCCGACCGCCGGAAGCGCCCAGGTCGACGGCGGCCACCGCCACCGGCCTCATCGCAGGAACGCGGCCGCCACACCCGCGTCGACCGGGATGAGCAGGCCGGTCGTCAGCGGCAGGTCGCCGGCGCACAGCGCGAGCACCGCCGCGGCCACGTGCTCGGGCAGGACCTCCTGCTTGAGCAGCGTCCGCTTGGCGTAGAACGCGCCGAGCTCTTCCTCAGGCACGCCGTACACCGCCGCCCGCTGTGCGCCCCAGCCGGACGCGAAGATCCCCGAGCCGCGGACCACCCCGTCCGGGTTGATGCCGTTGACCCGGACGCTGATGTCGCCAAGCTCGGCGGCCAGCAGCCGGACCTGGTGCGCCTGGTCAGCCTTGGCGGCACCGTAGGCCACGTTGGCCGGCCCGGCGAAGACCGCGTTCTTGCTGCAGATGTAGATAATGTCGCCGCCCAGGTCCTGTTCGGTCATGACCCGGGCGGCCTGGCGCGAGACCAGGAACGAGCCGCGGGCCATTACGTCGTGCTGGATGTCCCAGTCGGCCAGGCTGGTCTCAAGCAGCGGCTTGGAGATGGACAGGCCCGCGTTGTTGACCACGAGGTCCACGCCGCCGAAGGCCAGCGCGGCCGCGTCGAACGCGCCCGCCACCGCGTCCTCCTCCGTGACGTCCACGGTCACCGCGGTCGCGACATCCCCTGGGTTGACCGACCCCGCGCCGAGCTCGCCGGCGACCGCGCGCGCCGACTCGCCGTCGCGGTCGGCCACGACCACGCAGGCGCCCTCGGCGGCGAGCCGCAACGCGATAGCCCGGCCGATGCCCGACCCCGCGCCGGTCACCAGCGCGATCCGGGTGGCCAGCGGCTTGGGCTTGGGCAGCCGGGCGAGCTTGGCCTCCTCCAGGGCCCAGTACTCGATCCGGAACTTCTCCGACTCGTCGATCGGCGCGTACGTAGACAGGGCTTCGGCGCCGCGCATCACGTTGATCGCGTTGACGTAGAACTCCCCGGCCACCCGGGCGGTCTGCTTGCTGGCGCCGAAGCTGAACATCCCCACGCCGGGCACCAGCACGATCGCCGGGTCGGCCCCGCGCATCGGGGGCGAGTCCGGGCCGGCGTACCGCTGGTAGTAGGCCGCGTAGCCGGCGCGGTAGGCCGCGTGCACCTCGCCGAGCCGGGCCACGACGTCCTCGAGCGGGGCGTCCGGCGGCAGGTCCAGGACCATCGGGCGCACCTTGGTGCGCAGGAAGTGGTCGGGGCAGGACGTACCCAGCGCGGCCAGCCGCGGGTGCCCGGCGCGGCTGAGGAAGTCGAGCACGGCCTCGGTATCGGTGTAGTGCCCGAGCTGCGGCCGGTCGGTCGAGACCAGGCCGCGGATCACCGGCGCCAGCGCGGCCGCGCGGGCCCGGCGCCGCTTCGCGGACAGCGGCTCGTACCCCGCGATGACCGGGCCGAACGGATCCGGGCGCCCGTTCGCCTCGATGAACTCCGCCGCGGTGCGGATGATCTCCAGCGAGCGGGCCTCGCACTCATCGCTGGACCCGCCCCAGGCGGTGATCCCGTGGCCGCCGAGGACGCAGCCGATAGCCTGCGGGTTTGCCGCCGCGATCGCGGCGATGTCCAGGCCGAGCTGGAAGCCGGGCCGCCGCCACGGCACCCACGCCACCCGGTCGCCGAAGCACTCTGTGGTCAGCTTCTCCCCGTCCGCCGCGGTCGCCAGCGCGATACCGGAATCCGGGTGCAGGTGATCGACGTGCGGCTGCGCGACCAGGCCGTGCATCGCGGTGTCGATCGACGGCGCGGCGCCGCGCCCTGCTGGCCCGGACCCCACCACCCCGCCCAAGCCGTGCAGGCAGAAGTCGAACGCTGCCACCATCTCATCCTCCCGGTCCACGCCGGGGTAGACGCCGGCCAGCGCGCGGAGCCGGTCCAGCCGCAGCACGGCCAGGCCCGCGGCGGTCAGCGTGCCCAGGTCACCGCCCGAGCCCTTGACCCAGAGCAGTTCGACGTCCTCGCCGGTGACCGGGTCGGTGGCGGTGCCCTTGGCCGAGGTGTTGCCGCCCGCGTAGTTGGTGTTGCGCGGGTCGGCCCCCAGCCGGTTGCTGCGGCCGATCAGAGCCTCGACGTGCCCGTGTGTCATGCCGTGTGTCATGTCCCTCAGGTTCCCCAGCTGGCCGGTGTCCCGCCCACCCGCTCGGCCACGATTTTCTCCGCGTAGCCGGATCTGCGGTAGGCCGCGACCGGATCAGGATCCAAGCCGGTTTCGTCGCGCAGTTCGGCCAGCAGCGGGCGGACGTCGGTGTTGTACGCGTCCATCATGGCGGCGTTGGCGCCCAGCACGTCGCCGGCCTGCTGGGCCTCAGCCAGCGCGTCGGCGTCGATGAGCAGCGCCTTGGCCGTGGCCTCTTGGACGTTCATCACGGACCTGATCTGTGCGGGGATCTTGGGCTCGATGTTGTGACACTGGTCGAGCATGAACGCGGTGCCCGCGGTCGGCGTCAGCGCGCCGGCCCTGATCACCTCGTGCATGATCCGGAACAGCTGGAACGGGTCGGCCGCGCCCACCATCAGGTCGTCGTCGGCGTAGAAGCGGCTGTTGAAGTCGAAGCCGCCGAGTCGGTCGGCTCGCAGCAACATCGCCACGATGAACTCGATGTTGGTGCCGGGGGCGTGGTGCCCGGTGTCCACCACCACCTCCGCCCGGGGACCGAGGGCCAGGCAGTGCAGCAGGCTGGTGCCCCAGTCGGGAACGTCGGTGCTGTAGAACGACGGCTCGAACAGCTTGTACTCCAGCAGCATCCGCTGGTTTCCCGTCAGCCTGGCGTAGACGGTCGCCAGGCCCTCGGCCAGCCGGTCCTGCCGGCTCCTGATGTCGTCCTGGCCGGGGTAGTTGGTGCCGTCAGCGAACCACAGCTTCAGGTCGCGCGACCCGGTAGCGTCCATGATGTCGACGCACTCGAGCAGGTGGGCTACGGCCTTCTTGCGTACTCGCGGGTCGGGGTTGCAGACGCTGCCCAGCTTGTAGTCGTCGTCCTGGAAGACGTTCGCGTTGACGGTGCCGATCCTGATCCCGAGGTCGGTGGCGTGCCGCGCCAGCGCCGCATAGTCCTCGACCTTGTCCCAGGGGATGTGCACGGCCATACTGGGGGCGACGCCGGTGAACCGGTGGACCTGCGCTGCGTCCTCGGCCTTCTCCCACGGGGTGCGCGGCACCCCCGGCTGGCCGAACACCTTGAACCGCGTCCCGGTGTTCCCGAACGCCCAGGACGGCAGCTCGACCTCGTGCTGTTTCAGCGCTGCCTTGACGGCGGTCAGGTCACGCATTCCGGTTCATCTCCACTTTCAGTTTCACTTTCCCCGTCCTCGTAGCGGCACCGGGCCCGGTCAGTCCGGGTGAAATATCTCGGCGATCCGCCGGAACCCCTGATCAGGGAGCCCGCTCCATCTAGCGTCCTTCCTGGCTCACTGAATTCCCTGGCTTCGCTGGCGGCACTGCTGACACAGTGCTCCGCGGATCCCGGCCGACCTTCGCCGTTGGCGGCGGCCGGGATCCGCGGGGTCTGCTAGAAGTTGAACTGGTTGATGTTGGCCTTGGTGAACACGAACGGCGGGCCAAGCAGGACGGTGCTGTCCGCCCCGACGGTGAAGCTGCCGAGCTTGCCCGCGGTGAAGGACTGCCCGGCGCTGTTCGTGATCTTCTTGGACGCCAAGTTGACCGCCGCGTACGCGGCCAAGTAGCCGAGATTCGCCGGGTTCCACAGCTCGAAGGACTGGACGGTGCCGTCAGCGACGAACTTCTTCAGGGAATCAGGGGTGCCGAGGCCGGTGAGCGCGATCTTGCCGCGGTACTTGGACGTGTCAAGAACCTGCGCCGCGGCGAGGATCCCTACCGTCGTCGGCGAGATGATGCCCTTGAGGGACGGGTAGTGCTGCAGCAATCCCTGGGTCACCTGCGTCGCGGTGGTCGGGTCGTCGTTGCCGTAGACGATGCTGACGAGGTGCATGTTCGGATACTTCTTCAGCTCCTGCTTCATGTACCCGATCCAGGCGTTCTGGTTCGTCGCGGAGGCGGCAGCGGACACGATCGCGATATCCCCGCTGGAATTGATCTGCTTCGCGAGCACGTCGACCTCGCTGGTCCCGATCTCTGCGGTGGACGCCTGGTTGATGAACATGTCCCGGCAGGTGGGCGCATCCGAATCGTAGGTGACGACCGTGATGCCCTTCGCCATGGCGGACTGGAGGGTCGGGCAGAGCGCGGACGGGTCGGTCGCGGACACTATGAGGGCGTTGGCGCCCTTGGTGATCGCGGCCTGGATGGCCGGGATCTGCGAGGCGGGCGTCGCTGCGGTCCCGCTGGTCTCGGTTCCGCTCTCACCGAGCTCGCTGAGCGCGGCGAGAGCTCCGCCGGACTGCACGCTGTCTGCTGTCGTGAAGTACGGGTTCCCGAGGTTCTTCGGGATCACGAAGACCTTCAGTCCTGTCTTCAGCCCGGCGGCCGCACTCGACGAGCCTGTGGACGAAGCGGAGGAGGATGTGGCGGACGAGGCGGATGTGGAACTTGACGACGAGCATGCGGCGAGCGTCGCGGACGCCGCGAGGAGCACCGCGGGAGCCCATAGCGCTCTCTTAACGGAACCTGTCAAATCTGAATCCTTTCAATTGAGCGGAACATGACATGGGATGGATGTAGCTGCGGCCCTTCTCAGTCATTTGCTGCTCCGATGGCCGATCTGGGGGCAGGCCTCCTGCTGATGGCCAGGCCGCGGGCCCGGCCCAGCAAGGCGGCGGCGTTGGGTACGAACACGCTGATGAGCAGGAGGCTGCCGGTCACGATGCCGGTGGCCTCCTGATTGAAGTTGGTGAGCAGGAGAGCGTTCTGCAGCCCGGCGAAGACGATCACGGCGAGCACCACGCCGATGATCGATCCCTTGCCTCCGAAGATGGATACCCCGGCCAGCAGGACAATGGCCACGACGCTCAACTCCATGCCGATGGCGTTGTTCCAGACGGCCGTAGACAGGCGGAACGTCCAGAGCGCGCCCGCCATGGAGCAGACCAGGCCCGATACCACGAAGAGCATGGTCTTGACGCGCTTGACCCGGATCCCGGCGAACAGCGCGGCTTCGGGGCTGGCGCCCATGGCGTAGATGGACCGGCCGGTCGCCGTGGCGTGCAACACCACGCCGAAGATCACGGCGAGCACGATGAAGATGGCCACGGAATAGGGGACGTTGGTGTGCGGAATCGGATTGACCCCGATGCGGTTGTAGGGCGCGGGGAAGTTCGAGACCGTGTTCGAGCCCAGGATGATGAGCGCGATGCCGCGGTAAAGGCCGAGCGTGCCGATCGTCACCGCCAGGGACGGCAGGCCGACGCGGGTCACCAGCAGGCCGTTGAACAGGCCGGCGATCACGCCGAGCACGGCCAGGACGACGAAAATGGCCAGCATGGGCCAGTGCTTGCTCCACAGGAAACCGAGCATGGCGCTGGACATGCCGAGGATCGATGCCACAGAAAGGTCGATCTCGCCGCTGATAATGATGAGTGTCATCGGCAGCGCCATGATCGCTATCTCGCCCGAGCTCACGCCCATATTGAAGAAGTTCCCGCTGGTCAGGAACTGTGACGAGGTGAGGACGCCGAACACCACGACGGCCACGGCTACGATGGCCAGGCCCGTTTCCCAGCGCAGGGCGGGCTGCAGTGCCGACCGAAGCCTGCTGGCCCGCCGGGGTGAGGTAGTACGCTGCGCTTCCGTTTTCTCCGGCGGAAGGCCCTCGGGCGGGAGGGCGTTCTGATCAGGTTCCAACGCCGGAACTCCTTTTCCGCAGCGCGGCCGCGAGCTTGACAGAGATGCCGCCGTCCAGCGTGATGGCCACCAAGAGCAGGAAACCGGCGATGGCCTGGTCCCAGTCGGGCGAGATCCCGAGCACGTTCAGCGCCGAGCTGATGGTGCTCAGCAGAAGCGCCCCGACCGCCGCGCCGACAGCACTGCCGCTCCCGCCGAAGATTGCCACACCGCCGACCACCACGGCCGAGATCACCGTCAGTTCGTAGCCTGTCCCCGCGGTGGAGTCGATGGTCTGGTACTGCGCGGCCCACAGCACGCCGGCCAGCCCGGCGATGGTGCCGCTGATCGCGAAGGCGGTGAAGACCCGCTTGCCGGCCGGGATCCCGGCCAGCCGCGCCGCTTCCGGATTCGAGCCGATCGCGTAAAGCTCGCGCCCGGACCGGAAGGAACGAAGGTAGTACGCCCCGGCCCCGATCACTGCGGCGATCACGATGGCCAGGTACGGAACCCCGAGCACATTGGCCCTGGGGATCGCGATGAAGCTGGACGGGAGTGTCTGCGCGACCACTTCGTTCCCGCCCACAATGAGGATGTCGATTCCCCTGATGATGTAGAGAGTGGCCAGCGTGACCACCAGGCTGGGCACCCGGCCGATGGCCACCATCAGGCCGTTGGCGACGCCGCAGGCGAGACCGATCCCCAGCCCCACCAGGAAGACAACCGGGACGGGAATACCGGGTGATTGCCCGAACAGGCTCGTGGAGACATAGGCCGACAGGCCCAGAACCGAGCCGACCGACAGGTCCACGTTCCGGCTGATGACCACCATCGTCTCGCCGAGTGCGAGGAGGGCGAACACCGTGGTGTTACTAAGGACGAACTGGATGTTCGCCTGGTCGATGAACCGTGGCTGGATGCTCGCCATGATCGCGACGAACACGACCAGGACGGCGATGATGCCGGACTCCCGGATCCGGAACACCCGCTCGGTGAGCTTACGCGAGCTGGTCCCGGCGGGCGTGCTGGAAGGATCTTGGCGCTCGGTCAACGCGGCGCTCATCGCGCCTGCTTTGGCTTGCCGCGCTCCCCGGCCGGCCGCTGCACCATCTCCCTGCCCACCATCGCCCGCACGAGATCATCCGTGGTGAGGCCCGCCAGTTCCCTGGTGAGCACCTGCCTGCCGTCGCGCATCACGGTCACTCGCTGGCAGATCGCGAAGACTTCCTCTAGGCGGTGCGAGATGAACAGCACCGCTGCCCCTGCCGCGCGCAGTGTCCGCACTACGTCGAACAGCCGGCCGACCTCGGTCGCGGACAGAGCGGCCGTGGGCTCGTCCATCACGATGACCCTCGCGTTCAGCGAGAGCGCCTTGCCGATCTCGACGATCTGCTGGTCGGCGATGGAAAGCCCGCGGCAGACCCGGCCCGGGTCCAGGCGCACTCCCAGCCGCTCGAACAACGCCGCCGCCTCCGCCCGCATGAGCCGGCGGTCGATGCGCCTGCCCGAGCGCATCGGTTGGCGGCCCATGAAAATGTTCTCCTCGACGCTCAGGTCAGGAACAGCGTTGGCTCCTGGTAGATCACCGCGATCCCCGCGGCCTGGGCGTCGGCCGGACCGTGCAGCAGGACCGGGCTGCCGTCAATGAACAGCGAGCCCGTGTCAGGCTGGTACACGCCGGCCAGGATTTTCACCAGCGTCGACTTGCCGGCGCCGTTCTCTCCCACCAGAGCGTGCGCTTCGCCGCCGCAAAGGTCGATGGACCCGCGCACGATCGCCTGGACCGCACCGAACGACTTCGACGCGTCCCGCAGCGACAGCAGTGGGCCGGCCGAATGGGCGTCCGCCACGGGGGCGGGCCCGGCATTTCCGTCGGCGGGGGTAATGCCGTCAGGACCCACGGCGCTATCTCCCCTCGGCACAGTGGCTGTTGCAGTTCGTTCTGGTGAAGCCTGGTGTGACGCCGTGGAACGTTTCAAATATGTGAAGAAGTGTCGGACCGTCTCGCGAACCTGTCAATAGGCCCTGCGCCCTGGTAGTTGAATCGTTACAGACAGGTTTCAGGGCCGTTGCATAGCACGGGTGCCCGATTGAGGTGCCCCGGCGTGGCGGGCAGCGGCCGGGCCGCGCAGGTAAGGCATACGTTTGGTTTGACACGTTCCAATGGACCCAGGAAACTGGCTGCACAGGAGGACGCCGTGGCGGATGCGCCGGTGAGCATCAGGGAGGTCGCCGCCCTGGCCGGCGTCTCGGTCGGGACTGTGTCCAACGTGCTCAACCGGCCGGGGGTCGTTGCGGAATCGACCCGCAACCGGGTCCAGGCGGCGATCAAGTCACTGGGCTTCATCAGGAACGAGTCGGCCCGCCAGCTCCGGGCCGGGCGGAGCCGCATCATCGGGCTTGTCGTCCTCGATGTCGCGAACCCGTTCTTCACCGACGTGGCACGCGGTGTCGAGGACGAGGCCAGCGAGTCGGGACTGGCTGTCATCCTGTGCAACAGTGACGATCAGCAGGCGAAGGAATCCGGCTACCTTGAGCTGCTCGAAGAACACCGGGTGCAGGGCATCTTGATCACGCCGGTGTCCGGTGCCGACGAGCGGCTAACGCGGCTGCAGCGCAGAGGCACCCCGGTGGTCCTCGTGGACAGCAGGTCGCCATCTGGTGGCCAGTGCTCGGTGTCGGTTGATGACGTGCTGGGCGGCGATCTGGCCGTGTCACATCTGCTGGAGACAGGCCACAAGCGGATCGCGTTCGTCGGGGGACCGATGAGCATCCGACAGGTGGCTGACCGCCGCGATGGTGCCCTCCGGGCGCTGCAGCGTGCCAACGGCACGAGGGAGGGCCTGCATGTTATGGAGACTCCAGCCCTGAATGTGGCGGCCGGGCAGCAGGCTGGCGCGGCACTCGCAGAGCTCCCGGCGGGAACCAGGCCTACTGCCGTCTTTTGCGCGAACGATCTGCTCGCGCTGGGTGTGCTCCAGGAAATGACGGCTCGCCGGATCCGGGTCCCTGAAAGCATCGCCCTGGTGGGATACGACGACATTGACTTCGCGGCTGCAGCGGCGGTGCCACTGTCCTCGGTGCGCCAACCCCGCCATCAGCTCGGTCGGTCGGCTGCCCAGCTGCTGCTAGACGAGACGCTCGGCGGGGAGGCACACCAGCACCGCCAGGTCATCTTCGAGCCGGAACTGGTGGTCCGCGAGTCCAGCCAGGCCCAGCGACACCGCCCGCCGCGCTCCAGTAGCAGCGAAAGGGCTACCTGCGCAGCGCCCGCAGCACGACGGTGACCATCGGCAACGTGAATTCGCCGTTCGAGGTCTCCGGCTGGGTCCGCAGGAAGTCGCGAACCTGGGCGAGCAGCCCGGTCCGTTCGGCCTCATCCATCACCAGCAGGTGAGAGTGCGTCGCGATGGTGGCGAGCAGGGAATCGGCGGTGCGCACCTGCCCGTGCCCGAACTCACCTTCCTCGGCCGCGTAGAACAGCCCGGAGCCAGCCTCGAGCAGCCGCTGCTGCCGGGACCGGGCCCCGCCATCGCGCCATCGCAGCAGCGTGATGCTGGCCTTGCGCTTGCTGAACTTGGCCAGTTCGGCGACCCAGCCGACCCGGTCGTCGTCCACGTTCCACAGTCCGGCGAAAACTCCGCCCGGCGTGAGCACGCGGACGATCTCGGGCATCGCGCGGTCCATGTCGAACCAATGCATGGCCTGGCCGGCCAGGACGGCGTCGACGCTGGCGTCAGGCAGCGGAATCTCTTCCGCGCTCCCCGGCGCCGAACGCACCTCGGGCATCGCCCGCTGCAACTCCGCCAGCATCTGCGGGTCCGGTTCCACCGCCGTCACGTTGGCGCCGAGGCCGACCAGCGCCGCGGTCAGCTTGCCGGTTCCCGCACCGATGTCGGCCACCCGCACCGGCCGGCGATCCCCGACCGGCTCCAGCGCCCAGCGGACCGCGGCCTCGGCATAGTCGGGGCGGTGCTCCGCGTAGGCGGCCGCGGCGGCGCCGAACGACGAGCCGTGCCGCAGCCTTTCTTCGTCCTCGGCCTGGCCCTCGGCTTTGTTGACCTTGGCCGCTGCCGCGGCGGGGCTGGCCGATCCAGTCTGGTCGTTCACGCGAGCGAGCTTATTCGCACCTGTGCCTGGCGTCATAGGCGGCCCGGGCCGCCTCGATCTCGGGCAGGTGGCTGTCCGCCCAGGCGACAAGCTGGCCGATGGTGGCGAGTAGTGTGCGTCCCATGGGGGTGAGCGCGTACTCGACCCGCGGCGGGATGACGGGATGGATCGTCCGGGTCACGATGCCATCGCGCTCTAGGCCGCGGAGCGTGACCGTGAGCATCCTGGCGGTGATGCCGTCGATGGCGCGGTGCAGTTCGCTGAACCGCATGGTGCCCTGTCCGAGCAGATCGATGACCAGGACCGACCATTTGTCGCCGACGCGCTGGAGCACCTCACGCGCGCGGCATGTCATCGGCCCGCTGGCCGCCCCCGCATCGTCAGTCGCGCTAGAATCACACGCCACCCCCGACGGGTTGCCGACCGATCCTGACGGCTCGCGGACCGGGCCGGCTTGCCCGGAATTCAAGAAATCGCCTCCTAAGTACCCACACCAGGTTACGTCGCGGTAGCCACGTGAGCCTAGTGCTTGACGCTTCAATCACACCAAGGTTACTATAAGGAAGTTAGGTACGCGAGCGAAGTCGCGTACGAGTAAGAACCACCTACCTGGAGGAATGATGACCGAGACAGCCGTGGAGATTCCCGGCTACGTCGCCGGGACCTGGACCATAGATCCCGTGCACTCGGAGGTGTCCTTCGTCGTCAGGCACATGATGGTGAGCAAAGTCCGTGGCCGTTTCGACAAGTTCGAAGGGACCATCGTTACCGCCGAGGACCCGCTGCAGTCCCGCGTGGACGCTACCGTCGACCTGAGTTCCGTGAACACCGGCGAGCCTAACCGCGACAACCACATCAGGAGCGCGGACTTCTTCGAGGTCGAGTCGCACCCCACGTTGACCTTCCACTCCACCGGTGTGCGCCCCGACGGCGACAATTTCCTGCTGGACGGCGACCTCACCATCCGCGGCACGACCCGGCCGGTCACGCTGAAGCTTGAGGTCAACGGCTTCGGCCCGGACGCCTACGGCGGCACGCGGGCGGGTTTCTCCGCCACCACGGAGATCAACCGGACGGACTGGGGCGTCAGCTACAACGGCCCGATCCCCGGCGGCGGCGTCGCCGTCAGCGAGAAGGTCACGATCACCCTCGAGGTCGAGGGTGTCCTGAACAAGGGCGAGTAAGGCCTGGCTAGCGTGGGCCGGAGGACCGCCAGGGCCGGTCCTCCGGCCCGCGCTGGCGACCGGGCCCGCACGGGTGTCCCGGCCGCACCCGGCGCGCCGCCCGCTCTGTTCTTTTGGGCCGAACGGAGCGCAGTGCGTGCCCCGGCTCAGCCGCCGGCGCCGTGCTTGGTCAGGTAGTCGATGTAGAGCGGGCGCAGTGCCTCGGCCACGTCGCCTTCCCCGGAGTCGATCGCGTCCCCGAGCAGCGCGGTAACCTTCGTGATGTCCCGCCCGGCCTCGACCGCATTTCCCTCGGAGGCCTCGGCCGCCGGGATCGCGCGCAGCAACTCCCAGAGAAACTCCACGTCGACGTGGCGCAACGCCCGCCGCACGGCGAGGTCGTGCAGCTTACGCGAGGACAGCGCGTCCAGCTCATCACGGGTCACCCGTGGACTCTATCGCCTGCTCCCCGCCCCGCGTCCGCTGCCCGGCCCCCGCCAGGAGCCGACGATATGGGCGTTAAGTCCCAATAGTCCGGTGTTGTTCGATGGCATCCGTAAATTATTGGTAATACTTTTCTAATTCGGTCACTCTGTGGTGAACCTGACGTGATCTTCAGAAATCATCCGTTACCAGTATCGAACCGGCCATAGCTGGCCAGATCATTATTTCTCCGTTACGGACCAGATGACGGTTTTGTAGATGATTGACGGCTGTTCGCCGTGATTGTTAGATTCCGTCGAAAAGCGTCTCGGATAGCGGGACGGTCGCACCGGCGTGACCGGCGGGCCTGGGACGGACTGGGACTGGCGGCACGCGTGAGCGAAAAGGATCGCACATGCGCATTCCCTGGGCAGGGCGGGGATCATCGAGAAGGTCCGGGCGGGGATCGCCGCCTGCGGGCGGGCGGAGGTGGCGGCTGCTGCTGGTACCCGCGCTGGGCTTGGCGGTCATCTGCCAGTTGAGCGTCACCGGCTCGGCGGTGGCGGCGACCGCCGCGACGGCGGCAAAGACGGCAACCACGGCGGCTACGGGTGCCGTGGCGCCCAACGCGGTCAGCGAGGTTGACTGCAACGGCTGGAGCCCGAAGTACGCGGCCGTCAGGAAGCTCTCCGCCGACTGCACGGACCCCATCAAGGTCGTCAACGGCAAGGGCCAGCGGTTCATCGACAACAAGTGGTATGAGGGCCACGACGAGCCCAGCGTCAAGTTCATCTCGAGCACGCCCGGCTCCGGCAACACGATGACCTACCTCACGAAGATCCCGGTGGATCCGCGTAAGTCCCCGACCGCGTCCGGCAGCGTCACGAACTACGGCCAGCTGTCCGTCGCACCCTGGTTCGGGTTGCCGATGTGCGACCCGAAGTCCTACCCGCAGAACCCCTGCACCCCGGACAGCGACAGCAACTCCGGCTCGATGAGCGACCCGAACGCGGCCGGTTCCGCCTTCATGGAGCTGCAGCTGTACCCGCCGGGTTACACGCCGTTCATGGACGACACCAGTTGCAGCGCGACCAAGTGGTGCGCGGCGGTCACCATCGACAGCCTCGAGTGCAACTTCAACTTCGCCACCTGCAACGCCACCTGCGAGGAGCCGATCAACTTCGCCTACCTGCAGACCAACGGCGTCCCGGCCGGGCCGCCCAGCCCGCAGCTCGCCGACGTCACCAGCATGGTTCCCAACCAGAACACGCTGATGATCAACGGAGGTGACACGCTCGTCGTCTCGATCTCGGACCCGCCGCAGGGGTTCACGACAGTAATCCGAGATTTGACCACCCATCAGACCGGGTTCATGGTCGCCAGCGCGTCGAACGGCTTCATGAACACCAACATCGCCGACTGCTCAGGCACCCCGTTCACCTTCCACGCGGAGTACAGCACCGCAAGCCAGCCGAACCAGGTCCCGTGGGCCGCGGCCGAGGGCGGCGTGCTGATGGAGCAGGAGATCGGTCACTCCGAGGTCTGCAACTCGGTGACCAACAACGACCCGGTCGCCCTTCCCTTCCCGGGCGGCCAGTCCTACAGCGACCCGAAGTCCTTCGACACCTGCATGGGCGGTTCTGAAGGCCCGAACGCCGTCGGCGAGGGCCCGTGCACCGCGACCGGCTGCCAGAACGCGACGACCCAGGGTCCCAACGGTCCGGTGGCCTGTCCGACGAACAACCCGGCCAGCGGCGCGCTGTGCGAGTTCGCCGACGGCTACTGCTTCCAGAAGGGCACCAGGACGGCGCTCGTGAACGACGTTCCCACCACGGAATTCTCGGACGCCAACCAGTGCACAGCCAGCCGGTACCAGAACGGTGACCTGGACTTCGACGGTCTGGATTACATAGCGAGCTCCTGGCCGGACGGCCGCTGGAACCATCCGACGGCGTTCGAGTACGCCGGGCCGTTCCAAGCCAACGGGAAACCGTATCCGCAGATCCAGTTCGAGTCCGACATCGGCGGCTCGTCCGCTCTGTGCACCGTGTCCACCGGCGCGGGTTGCACGGTCCCGCCGATCAGCGCGGCGTTCTACCCGTACTGGTCGCTCAGCCCGCTGTCTGGCGGGATGGGTGGCCGCGCGACCGCGTGCGTGTGGAACTTCGGGAAGGACCTGCCGACCACCATCAACGACTTCGGCAAGGACGCGCAGTACGGCACGCCTGACGTGGCCCGCTACGGCGGCACGATCATCAGTGCGGTCCAGCCCAATCCCGAGTTCTCCGGCGGCTGCACGATCTAGCTGCTAGCGCCCGAGAGGTCAGCACCGAGGTACCCCGCCCACCAGGCGGGGCACCCCGGTCGCGTTTCCTGGTCGGCGGTGGGGCCGCCAGGGGCTAGCGGCGCAGGCCGCCGGCCACCGCCGCCGCGACCGCACGGACCCCGGCGTGCGCGGGCAGGTCCTCGAGGAGCACCGGGTCTCCGTCGGCGCCGGTGAGCGGGATTCGCCAGTTGGGGTACTCGTCCACCGTGCCCGGCATGTTCTGCGGGCGCCGCTCGCCGGCGGCTTCGGCCAGCGAGACGCCTATCAGCACGGCCGGGGTCCGGGTCAGGAAGCCGTACAGCGCGGCCGTGAACTCCTGCGGTGACGGCCGGTCCCGCCGGGGGAGGAGGTCTTCGCGGGCCAGCATCGCCAGCCACCCGGCCATCTCCGCCTGAGCGGCGGCCCGCTCCTCCGCCTCGGGCTGGGTCAGCAGGCCGAGCTTGGCCCGGATGGTGACCTGCTCACCGGTGAGGAACGCCGCGGCCGGCGGCATGTCGTGTGTGCCGACCGTGGCCAGGCAGCCGCGGCGCCATCCGCCCGGCCGGCGCGGAGTGCCATCCGCCCGGCGCTCGAACCACAGCATGGATGTACCGAGCAAGTGGCGGTCGGCCAGGAACTTTCGCAGCCAGGGTTCCACCGTGCCGAGATCCTCGCCGATCGCCAGCGCGTCCGCACGGGCCGCCTCGGCGGCCACCACGCCGCCCATCAGCTCATGGTCGTACCGCACGTAGGTGCCCAGGTCCGGTGACATCCCGGCCGGTATCCACCACAGCCGGGCCAGGCCCATGACGTGGTCCACGCGCAGGCCGCCGGCGGTGCGCGTGTTGGCCGCGATCAGGCTGGCCAGCGGCCGGCCACCCTGGGCGGCGAGCCGCCCCGGATGCCACGGCGGCAGCGTCCAGTTCTGGCCCCGCTGGTTGAACTCGTCCGGCGGCGCGCCCACGCTAATGCCGGGGACGATGACGTCCTGGCGGGCCCAGGCGTCAGCGCCGCCGGGATGCGCGCCCACCGCGAGGTCGGTGATGACGCCGATGCTCATGCCGGCCCGCCTGGCGGCCTGCTGCGCCGCAGCCAGCTGCTCGGCCGCCAGCCACTGCAGCCAGGCGTGGAACTCGATCCGGTCGGCCAGCGTCCGCCTGAGCTCCGTGACCTCGGCTGAGCCGGGATCGGTCAGCGGCGCGGGCCACGACCGCCAGTCCGGTCCGTGCATCTCGGCGATGGCACACCACGCCGCCCAGTCGTCGAGGGCGCGGCGGTCGCGGGCGAGGAACGCGTCAAGCTCGGCGCGGCGGCTCGCGGTCAGCGGCACCGCGCGGATCAGCTCGAGCGCGGCGCGCTTGGCGGCCCAGACCGCGTCCCGGTCGATGAGCGCCGCGGTGGTACTCGCGGCGCGCAGCGGAGCGGCCAGCGTCTCGACGCGGGCCCGGTCGCCGGCGCTCAGTCCCTGGTATTCGGGGATGTCCTCGACGCGCAGGTAGAGCGGACTGAGCTGGCGGCGGCTCATCGGCAGGTAAGGGGACGGGCTGACCGGCGGCCGCGGCTCGGCTGCGTGCAGCGGGTTGACCAGGACGAAGTCGGCGCCAAGCTCCCTGCCGCTCCAGACGGCGAGGTCGGCTAGATCGTGCAGGTCGCCGTGGCCCCAGGAGGCGCGCGAACGAACCGAGTAGAGCTGCACGGCGAAGCCCCATGACCGGCGCCGCGGAAACGGTGCGACCGCGCCGTCTAGGGCCTGGACCCCAGGACCGGCGGACCCGGCGTGGAGCTCGGCATCAACGAGCGCCCCGTCATCGCCAAGGGCGCCGAGCACGGCGGCCAGCGTGTCGTCCGGTACCTCGACGAGATGGCCCCGCCAGTTCTTGTAGGAGACCGCCACTCCTTCTCGCTGCGCCCGGCGCGTGAGTTCTGCCCGTCCTGTCATCGCACCAGTTTGCCGCCTGCCTAAAGAGGTTCTAACCAAATGCCGCTCATCTCGGTCTTAACGGGCAGAAGGACACCGCGAACAGCGGATCCCATGCCTGACAGGACGGCACGCAATGAAGCACCTCTCCACTACCGCCCGGCGGGTGGCCGCGGTTATCGCCGCCGCCTCCCTGACCGGGCTGATCGCCGCCACGACCGCTTTCGCGGCCGGCTCCTCAGGCACCACGCTCGCCGCGGACACCGCGCCTGCCGCCGTCCCCGCCTGCACGGCGGCCGACCTCGGCGCCTGGGTTGCGGTCGACCAGGGCAACGGCGCCGCCGGCAGCATTTACTACCCGCTGCAGTTCACCAACCTGAGCCGGCACGCCTGCGCGATGCGCGGCTTCCCCGGCGTCTCCGCCATCGACCGCAACGGCCACCAGCTCGGCAGCCCGGCGGGCTGGTCCACCATGGTCGCCGCGCACACCGTCGTGCTCGCTCCGGGCGCGACCGCCCACACGATACTCCAGTACAGCGACGTCGAGGTGACCACCGCACCCGGGTGCCAGCCGGTTTTCACCACGTTCGAGCTGCGCGTCTACCCGCCGGGCCAGTACGGCGCGACGCACGCCGCCTTCGGCCTGGAGGCCTGCTCACACGCCGGGCCCGTCTACATGAGGGTCGAGCCGATCCTGCCCGGCGTGGGCACGATCAACGGCTAGTTAGCCGGCTCCAGGACGAACACCGGGATCTCGCGCGTGGTCTTCTCCTGGTATTCGGCGTAGGGCGGGTACGCGGCGACCGCTCGCTTCCACCACTCGGCGCGTTCGTCCCCGCTGACCTCGCGGGCGATCATGTCCTGCTTAAGGGCGCCGTCCTGGACTTCCACCCGCGGGTTCGCGCAAACGTTGTAGTACCACAACGGGTGCTCCGGGGCGCCGCCCTTGGACGCCACCATGGCGTACCGGCCATCGTGCTCCACCCGCATGACCGGCGTCTTGCGCACCTTGCCGCTGCTGGCACCGAGGTTGGTCACGATCACGACCGGCAGGCCGGTGTCCCGCAGCGTCGTGCCCTGGGTTCCGCCCGAACTCTCGTACAGCTCCACTTGATCGCGCACCCAGGCCTGTGCGCTCGGCTCGTATTCTCCTTGAACTGGCATACCGACAAGTCAACACCAGGAGCCGGCGGACCCGCACCCAGGGTCCGCCGGAACCCGGCCGGCCGTTATGCTGTCCGGATGGCTCCAGCGAAGTTAACGCTCGGACCTAGTGCACGCATTACATCGCGCCAGTTCGCGGACGCGGCAACCGCATCCTTTAGCTGGATATCGGACCATGTGCGTTCCGATCTGGAAGGTCTAGCCATATCCGGACCATAGCGCCCGGCACTGACAATTTGGCTAAACGTTGAACTCTCCTATGTCGGGATGCCGGGATTTGAACCCGGGGCCTTCGGTCCCCCAGACCGACACGCTAACCAAACTGCGCCACATCCCGCCACGCCGCGACATCAACCCCTGCGGCGCATACCTGCCATACCTCTGCAGGCTTCGTTAGCTTAGCGCAACCGCGGCGTCGCTCGGAACAAGCCCGGTCCAAACCGGTGCCCAGCCGGACCGGAGCCACCTCCAAGGCGCCGCGCCGCCGCAGGTGGATGCATGATTCCCGCCGGAGCGGAAAGTTGCGATGTGGCGGGCATCGCGAGGGTGCCTCGCTCGTTGTACTAGCGGTAGCCGCCGTCGTCGCAGTCACCCCGGAGGGGGGCAGTTGAGAGCACTCGGGACTCGCCGCGAAGCCTCCTCCGACGACAACTTCGGGCCGGGGGGGAGGACCCGGCCTCTCCCGGTCTCCAGACGGTTCCGGATCGTCTTCTGGATCGCGAAAATCATCCTCGCCGTCGTCGTAACCTTCGCCGTCGCGATCGGCTTGATCTTCGTGCTCGCCCCTTCGGCGGGCCAGGCCACCGCCCTGGTGCAGGGGCAGGCGCGGGAGCACCACATCGCCTACCCGGGGCCGCCGGTCCCGGTTTACTTCGCCCAGGCTCTGGTGGCGACCGAAGACCACAGGTTCTACTTCTACACCGATCCCGGCGTCGACCCGCTCGCGCTGGCCCGGGTGGTCGTCTCATGGGTCACTGGGCACCCCGACCAGGGTGGCAGCACCATCGACCAGCAGTTGGCGAAGAACCTGTATACCGGCGGCCACAGCGGCTTCACGCAGGTCCTGGAGCAACTGGCCATGGCCGTCAAGCTCAACCAGATGTACAGCGGGCCGGAGATACTCCGCATGTACGCGGAGATCGCGTACTACGGCCATGGTTACTACGGCCTGGCGGCAGCCAGCTGCGGTTATTTCGGCCGGCCGCCGGATCGGCTGACCCTGGTCCAGGCGGCCATGCTGGCCGGCGTGGTAAACGCGCCCACCTACGATGACCCGCTCGACTACCCGCGGCAGGCCCGGGCCCGGCTGGTGCACGTCATCGGCCGGATGGCCGCAGTGGGTTACCTGACGACCGCACAGGAAACCGCGGCGCTCAACGCCCCCCTCGGCTTGTCCGCCGTCCGCGGCTGCCAGTAAGCCTCTGCCGTCCGCGGCTGCCCGTTCCCCTGATCAGGTACCGGAGGTCTCTGGCTCCAGTTGCTCCGTCATCGGCGTGTCGTCGGCCGCCAGGAACACCCAGCGACGGTAGCAGTACAGCCGGAATATGGTGGCCACGCCGATGCCGATGATGTTCGCCACGTTGTAGGAGAGCGTGTCCGTCAGGCCGAGCCCGTAATGCACGGCCGCGACGAACGCGAGCTGGATGAGCAGCCCGATGCCGTTGAACACGAAGAACAGGACAGACTCCCGGCCCAGGTGGCTGCCCGTCCGGTGCCGGAATGCCCAGAGCTTGTTGCCGAAGAAGGCGAACACGGTGGCCACGATGGTGGCGATGGTCACCGAGGTGAGCGGGCCGAGTCCAGCCCCGGAACGCAGCACGTTGGCGCCGACGATCGTGATGAGGAACGCGAGGATGCCGACTATGCCGAACTTGGCTACCTCGTGTATCAGAACCCTGAATCGGGCGTAAACATCGCGGAGGAGATCCACTCGCTTCGTCCTTGGTAGGTCCATCCCGTATAGGTCAGAACCTTACCGTGCCCTCAGGTGCGTAGTGCGTAGCAGGCGGTAAACCGTTCGAAAAATGTCATACCCCCCAGGTACCGTGAATCGGGTGTCCAGGAGTGAAGTGCTCGTCCGGGCGCGCGGCCTGACCAAGCGGTTCGGCGATTTCACGGCGGTGGACGGGATCGATTTCGACCTGTACCGCGGCGAGGCATTCGGTTTCCTCGGGCCGAATGGCGCGGGCAAGTCCTCTACCATGCGGATGATCGGCTGCGTCTCACCGCCGTCCGGCGGGGAACTGACCATCCTCGGCGCCGACCCGGTCCGGGACGGCTCGGCGATCCGGGCCCGGATCGGCGTGGTGCCGCAGGACGACACCCTCGACGTCGAGCTGACCGTGGTCGAGAACCTGCTGGTCTACGGCAGGTACTTCGGGCTGCCCCGCCGCATCATCAGGGAGCGGACGGCGGCGCTGCTGGAATTCGTGCAGCTCGCTGACCGGGCCGGGGACAAGGTGGAGCCGCTGTCCGGTGGCCTGAGGCGCCGCCTGACGATCGCCCGCTCGCTCATCAACGAGCCGGAGATCCTCATCCTCGACGAGCCCACCACCGGCCTGGACCCGCAGGCCAGGCACGTGGTGTGGGACCGGCTGTTCCGGCTCAAGCAGCGTGGCGTCACGCTGATCCTGACCACGCACTACATGGACGAGGCAGAACAGCTGTGCGACCGGCTGGTGGTCATGGATCACGGGACGTTCGCCGCCGAGGGCTCGCCCCGCGACCTGATTACGCATTACTGCTCCCCGGAGGTCCTCGAGCTGCGCTTCGACCCCGAGCTGCACGACTTGGCCGCGGACAAGCTCAAAGATTTTCCGGCCGAGCGGGCCGAGGTGCTTGCCGACCGCATACTCCTTTATGTCACCGACGGGGACGCCGCCCTGGCGGCGGTCCGCGCCGGCGGCCTCGAGCCGCTCACCTCGCTGGTCCGCCGCGGGACCCTCGAGGATGTGTTCCTGCGGCTGACCGGGCGGAGGCTGGAAGACTGATGGCCGGGGGCTCGCTGCCTCCGCTGTCGGCGCGCGCGTTCGGCTGCTGGCTGACGGTGTACCGGCGGATCTGGCGGTCCAGCATCTGGTCCAGCGTGCTCGGTCCGCTGTTCTATCTGGGCGCGATAGGGTTCGGCCTCGGCTCCCTGGTGGACAGGCACGGGACGGCGAGCCTGGGCGGGGTGAGCTACCTGGCCTTCGTAGCCCCGGCCATCCTGGCCACCAGCGCGATGAACACGGCGATGGGCGAGGCGAGCTACCCGGTGTTCGGCTCGGTCAAGTGGAACAAGATCTACATTGCGGCGCAGGCCTCGCCGCTGCGGCCAGGTGACATCTTCCGCGGGCACCTGATGTTCATGACGATGCGGATCGCGATGAACGCTGCCGTAGTCACGGTGTTCATGTGGGCGTTCGGCGCGACCACGTCTGCCTGGGTGGTGCTGGCCTGGCCCGCCGCGACGCTCACCGGGCTGGCCTTCGCCGCCCCGATCGCGGCCTGGGCGGTCACGGTCACGACCGAGAACTCCTTCGCCTACGTGTTCAGGTTCGGCATGATGCCGCTGATGCTGTTCTCCGGCACGTTCTTCCCGTTGTCCCAGCTCCCTGCCTGGCTTCGCCTGCTTGCTTACGCGACCCCCCTGTGGCATGGCGTCAACCTGTGCCGCATGCTCAGCCTCGGCCATCTCGACCTGCCCATGGCCCTCGTGAGCGTCGCCTACCTGATCGTGCTCGCCGCCGCCGGGATCTGGGCCGGGGCCCGCACCTACCGCAGGCGCCTATATGTCTAGCGTGTCGCTGCGGATGCTGCCCCCTACCGGGCGGCTGGCACGGCTCCGCCGGGCGGGTAGCGACGTGGGCAGCCTCCGCCTGATCGAGCGTCATGCCCGCGTCTACCGGCACGCCTGGCTGGTGTTCGCGTCCGGTGTCTTCGAGCCGCTGTTCTACCTGCTGTCCGTGGGTCTCGGCCTGGGCGTGCTGGTCGGCAAGGTGCCGGGGCCGGGCGGGTACCTCATCCCGTACCGCGATTTCGTCGCGCCTGGCCTGCTCGCCGTGTCCTCCATGAACGGCGCGATGTACGACTCGACGTTCAATATCTTCTTCCGGCTGAAGTACGCGAAGCTGTACGACGCGATCCTGGCCACGCCGATCCGCCCGGCCCAGGTCGCGCTGGGTGAGATCGGCTGGGCGCTGCTCCGCGGCACCATCTACGCTGCGGCGTTCACGCTGGTCATGCTGGCGATGGGCCTGGTGCACTCGCCGTGGGCGGTGCTGGCCGTGCCGGTGGCGGTGCTGATCGGCTTCGCCTTCGCCGCCCTCGGCATGACCGGGACGACGTACATGAAAAGCTGGCAGGACTTCGACTACGTGATCCTGGCCAGCATGCCGCTCTTCTTGTTCTCCACGACGTTCTATCCGCTCACCGTCTACCCGCGTGCGGTCCAGGTGATCGTCGAGTGCACGCCCCTCTATCAGGGCGTCGTGCTGCTTCGCGACCTGACCGTCGGGGTGGTCGGTCCCGATCTGCTGTGGCGGGCTGCCTACCTCGCCGTACTCGGGCTGGTCGGCCTGTATGTCTCCGGCCGCCGACTCGGCCGGCTCCTGCTCGTTTGACCCGCGCTCCGTCGGTCGGGAACGATAAGCTGCGCGGGGATGCTGGAACAGCAACGGACTCCGTCTAGTGCCGAACCGGTCCAGGGTTTTCGGGACGGGACCGAGGCGCTCGCGGCAACCGTGGGGCCAGCGGTACCGCAGAGTGAAGCTCTGGTATCTCAGAGTCCGTCACCGGACTCCCGTCCCGCGCCATGGCGTAAGCGCAGGCTCTCCGGCGCCTACCGGGACCCGTTCATCTGGGTGACTTCGCTCGCCGTTTTCTGCGCCTGTCTCGCCATCTCGCTGTTCCGGCTGTTGCAGCTCAACCCGTCCTCGTGGGATCTGGCCATCTACACCGAGTACGTCAAGCAGGTCGCCGGCTGGCACGCGCCGGTCGCGGACGTCAGGACCGCGGGCTTTAACCTGCTCGGCGATCACTTCCAGCCGATCGTCATGATGATCGCTCCGTTCTTCCGCGTCTTCCCCTCGGCGGCGACGCTGGTGGCCGTGCAGGCGCTGCTGGCCGCGCTTTCCGTCTTCGCTGTCAGCCAGGCCGCCCGGGAGAAGTTCGGGCGTTTCGGGGTCGGTCCGAGCCGGGCCATCGCGGTCGCGTACGGGTTCTCCTGGGGTCTGCAGCAACTGGCCAACTTCGATTTCCACGAGATCGCCTTCGCCGTCCCGCTGCTGGCCTTCTCGCTGTCCGCGCTGGTCCGCGGCCGCATCAAGGCCGCGGTCTGGTGGGCGCTCCCGCTCGTCTTCGTCAAGGAGGATCAGGGCTTCACGGTGGCCGCCATCGGCCTCTACCTGGCCATCGCCGGCATGCGCGTCGCCGCCCGCGAACCCGCCGCCGGCGAACCCGCCGCCGGCGAACCCGCCGCCCCCGGCGCTGCCGTCACGTCCGCGGATCCCGACGGCAGGCGGCGCATCAAAGCGGGCCAGGTCCTCTTGATCTGGGGTTTTGCCTGGTCGTTCCTGGCCATCGGGGTGATCATCCCGCACTTCAACCCGGCCCACCAGTACGACTACTGGAGCGACGGCGGGATCCTCGCCTCTGGCGGGCACCCGACCGTGGCCGGCCTGATCGGCCAGTTCTTCCACGCCTGGCCTGACAAGCTGCAGACGATCGTGATCCTGCTGCTGCCGACCGCGTTCATCGCGCTGCGCTCGCCGCTGGTCCTGATCGCCGGGCCGAGCCTGCTGCTGCGTTTCCTGTCCACGAACGCGAGCTTCTGGGGAACGTACTGGCACTACAACGCCACCGTGATGCCGATTATCTTCATCGCGGCCATCGACGCGATGGCCAGGATTAACGCCGCCATGGACGCGGAAGACCCGGCTGGATACGCGAGCTGGGCCAGCGGAAGCCGGGGTACGCGTCGCGCGGTCATGGCCGGAGCACGGCGATACGGTGCCGCCATGATGCTGGCGATCACGGTCCCGCTGGCCTTTCAGTTCCCGCTCAGCACTGTCTGGAACGCGCAGAGCTACCAGATCAGCCGTCACGTGAAGTCCGCCGACGCGGCCATGGCCAAAGTGCCCGACGGCGTCACCGTGCAGGCCACACTGGACCTCCTCGCGCCGCTCGCCGCCCGCACCGACACCTTCTGGATCGGCAACAGCGGCAACCCCAAGACCCAGTACATCGTCTTCGACAGCCTGAACAGCGACTACAGCCCGGCGATCAGCAACGTCCCCGCCTTCATCGCCCAGCTCTATCCGGGCCACAGCTACACCCAGATCTTCCAGTCCGGCGACGTCTACGTCTTCCGCCGCACCACCTGACGCAATCGAACCGCAGCACACGCGAAGCGGGCAGCCAAAGCGGACAAACGTACTGGCGGGTAGGTAGGCTGGACGGCGATCCCGTGAAACCCTGTGGAAGCGGCCCATCGAAAGGTTGTGCTCCATGGACTTCGGCTACGACGCCAGGACGCTTGATCTGCGTAAGCAATTGCTCACCTTCATGGAGGAGCGGGTCTACCCGGCCGAGGCGGTGTTCGCGGCGCAGGTCGAGGCCGCGGCCGCCCAGGGTCAGGGCCAGGGGTGGGAGCGGGTGCCTGTCACCGCGGACCTCAAGGCCGAGGCGCGCAGCCGCGGGCTGTGGAACCTGTTCCTGACCGGCAAGGCCGCCACAGCGGTCGGCAAACTCGACTCGAGCCTGCTGCCGGATCCGCCGCTGACCAACCTGCAGTACGCGCCGCTGGCCGAGATCACCGGCTGGAGCGGCGCGCTGGCGCCGGAGGCGCTGAACTGCGCCGCGCCGGATACCGGCAACATGGAAGTGCTGG
>Ga0209656_10000208_pt1 | contig 39105 bp, 34 predicted proteins | sample BogFormECP12_OM2_FD_188239 | JGI IMG/M metagenome (GOLD analysis project Ga0209656, IMG submission 188239) | Bog forest soil microbial communities from Calvert Island, British Columbia, Canada - ECP12_OM2 (SPAdes) (version 2) | ecosystem: Environmental > Aquatic > Freshwater > Wetlands > Bog ...
TATCGTGGGCAGTGGTCATCGCGTCGATTCCTTTGCTCGAGTGACTTTGGACGGTCTCTCGAAGAATCACGCGATGACCTTCATCTATCCGGCTACGACACGCCGGGCCATGCGATCAGGCCCGACTAATACACCACCTTGGTGGACGCAACCGGGTGACAGCTCGTCGACGCTGCAGCAGCAAGAAAAGTTCTATGGGGATAGGGCTGATGAGGTCAACGGGTTTTCCAAGCAGGTTTTCAATAATTATTGGACGGCCGGGGCGGGGGCGGAGGCCGCGCAAACGGCCTACAAAGCAACCGTACAAGCCTGCCTGGATCAGGCCGAAGTCTGCAAGGTGGCATGGCCACTCGTGGCTCGCGCAGCCAGTGATGTTGAGCGCACTAAGCGCTTAATGGCCCAGGAAAGCGACGCGGCCCACCAAGAGATCGGGGCGTTTCTGAAAAGCGGCAGCGGCCAGTCGCTCGCGCAGGTGGCGGTGATCTTGACGACGCATCGCACGGCGATTCAGGCGCTCGGCGGCGAGCTGCACACCAACGTCGCCAGGGACACGCTCCTGTTTACCAACCAATTTCCGCTGGACCCGCCGGGCCTCGGCCCCAAACCTCGGCAACCCGGAGTCGATGCAGATAAGTCGCCTGATGACCCAGTCACCGTCGTTACTCTGGCTAACAACTGGTGCAGATCGGTTCAACCGCGGTTCGGCGTATTAAGATCAGCCGGCGGCTGACCCGCACGGTCGATGAACTACCACAGGCGTCGAAAATTCGCGCGGGCAACGGTTCTTAGGGATCAGCTGGCAGGTCTACTACCGGTGGTCACGGCGGTACCAGGAGCAAGGCATGGACGGGCTGCGCGACCTTTCGCACCATAGGCCCCAATGCAACCAACTCGATGTGGGCGGCAAGATCCTCTGCCTCCGGCAGAACTACCACTTCGGACCTGGCGAGATCGGGATGCACCTCAAGCGGTACCGCGACATCGCGGTGACCCAAATCGACGTCAAATTCGTTGAGCCAGTGAAGGTCGCGGCCCGGCCCGCCTTCGGTAGAGAAAGCATCACGTGCAACCAAAGGCGTAGGCCTGTGCGCCGCTTTCCGTCAACTTGATCGCGAAGACCCGAAGTTGCGCTGCGACTGGGCATGCTAAAGTGGTGAAAACTATTGGCGGCATTGATGTTACGCAACCACTGTAAGGTGGTGAGGGTTATCGGTCCGGCCATACCGAGCGTAATGACGTTGCCGCGCTCCATCCAGGAACGGCAATTCGCATGCTGACAAGAGTCGGTGCGACGAAGGCTAGGTTGCCGCCGTTGATGGGAGACCCGGACTGTCGACGATGTCCGTCAGTTTTAGAAAATCGGTTCACTCCGGGTAATTCGGCGAGCACCGCCGCGCTAGGCCAACGGTGGCAGATCCCTGACTACGGGCTTTGGACTCCGGCTAGCACGGCAACTGACATGCCCGAATCGCCGTCGCGACCTCTGACGTGCTCGTCGACGATCAATCCAGCAGGTACCCGCTCCATCGGCGCATGGCTTGACAGTGGCCATTTCGCATGATCTTTCCCATCTGCGCCAACGGCGCCATCAACGGAAAAGCAGCGCACGGGCCCAACCACAACCGATGCATGCCGGCCCGTGCGGGCGACATTAAGGTCTCTCCCTGACGACCTCACTGGGCTCCTTATCGGAGCGTAGGCCGGTGTAGCGGGGATGGCGCAGCTTGCCGTCACGCGTCCACTCGCTGAATCCGACCTGTGCCACCAGCTTCGGCTGCACCCAATGGACATTGGCTTGAAGGCGTCCTGCGCCTGCGCGGGCCACCCTGAGCCCACGACTAAACGGCGGCACGTCTTGTTCGATGGCGCAGAGCCTTTCGTGCAAGTTACGCAGTGTGGCTGTATCGAAACCGGTGCCCACTTTGCCGGCGTATACCAGGTCGTTGCCCTCGTAGTAGCCGACCAGCAGCGCGCCCAGCCCGATGCGGTGGCCTTTGGGTGCGGTATAGCCGCCGATGACGAACTCCTGATCCCATACGCATTTGAATTTCAGCCAATCCGGTGACCGGCGGCCCTCTTGGTACCTGGAATCGGCTCGCTTGGCGATCACCCCCTCATCGCCGCGCTGGCAGGCTTCTCGATAGGCAGCCAGACCCTCGGTCCATCGGTGTGGTGTAAAGCGTAGCGGATCCTCGAACTGAATCGCGTTCTCCAGTAGTTTTTTTCGCCAGATCAACGGCAGCTCAGTGGTGTCGTATCCGTCGAGGTGCAACAGATCGAACAGGCAATAGAACACTGGGATTTTCGACCTTCTCGCTTCCTGGGCGTCGGTAATGCCCAGCCGCCCCTGCAGCCGCTCAAAACTGGTGCGCCGTCCCTGGAAAGCCACCACCTCACCGTCGACAACGAACTGGGAGGTGCGTTGCGCGCCGAGCGCATCAGCGAGTTCCGGATAAGTCCCATTGAGCGGTTGACGATTGCGCGACAACAGGCGCACTCGGTGCCCGTCGCGAAAAGCTAGGCACCGCTCACCATCAAACTTCAATTCGAAGATCCACCGCGGGTCGGAGAACCGCTTGTCGGTCAGCGTGGCCAACATCGCAGCCCGCCAGTCGGGCACCACCTCGGGGCGCAGAACTGCACGCAAGTCATCAGGCAGGTGTTCCATCACAACAAATACCGACCTGCGGGATGCGCCCAGACAGCAGCGATACCGGTCGACCGCGCATCGCATGTAGTCATCGGCTGCTTACCCTGCAGCAACCATTTTTCAGCCCTGCTTGCCCCGATCCAGGCGGGCGCGTAGTCGCCACGCAGCTCTGGCCGTCGAGCAGATGCGGCAGGTTTACCAAGGTGCGCGCCCATGTGCCATGCCGACCTATAGCAGCCACTTCTCGTGTTGCCGACCTCGCCACATTCGAACTTCCCAGCCAATAATGGTCAATCTCTTCGGACACCGAGGTCAACTCCTCGAAAACACGGGTAGAAGAAGCCACTCGTAGTATCTATTGCAGGCACATCAACGCCAGTCACTGCAAGCACCGTGGCGTGATCGTCGAGGTGAAGGCGGCAGCGCGAGATCGGGGCGCGGCCCGGTGGACCACAGCGTCCGGTGCAACCCTGGCGATCCAATCGGGACGGGCATCGGGCCGATGTCGGTGCCCGGGGTGATCGCCTGCACGCACGCTGGTATGCCGTCGAGGTGCAAATTGACCCTGCGCCAGGATCGGTGCGCTGGCAGCGTTGGTCCCGGTCAAACGTAGACCCGCACCGCCACTTACCCCGCGATGAACCACCAGCCGTCTGATGACATCGGCTACCCGATCGGCCTCAGTTGGCGAAACCATTCCACGCCAGATGAGCAGAATTTCAGCGACCTCGAGAACCGATTCGGGATTTCGTGCCGCCACGTCCCCACTTTTGGTCACACTCGTTGCCCGGATCTAGGGTCAGAAGTCCCAAATCAGGCCGCGCCCGCGGGCCAGGGCAGCGCCAAGCGCTTGTTGGCGAACCGCGGCCGCCGAAATCGGCCCTACAAGGTCACACAATGGTCGCCGCGAGACGCGCCCGCGAACATCCGAATGGGGTATCGAACATCCTTACCACTGGCGTGGCCAGTCAGCGAAAACATGGCTTACTTGGCATCAAAGCCTCGTGAAACACGCCCCGTTGCAACGGATTCCATACATGCCAGACACGCTCAGCCGTAGAACCTGTGAAGCGGGACCGACCGAACATGAACTTTGTTCCGGCAGCGTGTCGAGGACGAGCCGACCAAGTGATCCGTGATAGTCGGTTGCAAGACAATAAGTTCGACCTGCGAGCTTGCTCGATTCCCGGCGGTGCGACCCAAACCGTTGCTCAAGGCCGGCCGGGCCCAACGTCATGGTCGCAGCGCAAGTTTGTTCATGATGGTCTTAGTTTGATGGCGTGTGGTGCCAGTTGACGTTGTTCGATTCGCGCGCCTGCCATCGCCGCAGAGAGGCGCCACCTGCTGGAAGTACCCTGCTTGGACCGGCTCGCGCGTGCTCAAGCCTTCCCACAGCGACGAGTTGAACCGCCCCGGCGAGTCCGGAGACTCCACTTCTTGGGAGGGTTGGAGTCATGTCAGGTGGTTCGTCGAGGAGGTATCCGCCGGAGCTCCGTGAGCGGGCGGTGCGGATGGTCGCCGAGATCAGTGATCAGCACGATTCGGAGTGGGCGGCGATCAGTGAGGTCGCCCGCCTGCTCGGGGTTGGCACGGCCGAGACGGTGCGCAAGTGGGTGCGTCAGGCGCAGGTCAATTCCGGTTCGCGGCCGGGGACGACGACCGAGGAATCGGCTGAGCTCAAGCGGCTGAAGCGTGAGAATGCTGAATTACGAAGAGCTAACGCGATTTTGAAGACAGCGTCAGCTTTCTTCGCGGCCGAGCTCGACCGGCCACAACACTAGTCACCCGGTTCATCGCCGATCATCAGGGCCACCGTGACAGCCCTGATGGTCTGCGGTGGGGCGTCGAGCCGATCTGCACACAGCTCACCGCGCTGGGTGTGCCGATCGCCCCTTCGACTTACTACGACCAGGTCAATCGTGAGCCCAGCCACCGGCAGGCCCGCGACGAGGAACTCAAAGCCGAGATCAAACGCATCCACGCGGCCAACTACGGCGTGTATGGGGCCCGCAAGGTGTGGCTCGCACTCAACCGCGAGGGCATCGCGGTGGCCCGCTGCACCGTCGAGCGACTGATGGCCGAACTGGGCCTGACTGGCGCCACCCGGGGCAGAGCCCGGCGCACCACGATCGCCGACCAGGCAGCGGCCCGACCCGCTGACCTTGTGCAGCGGCAGTTCGGGCCGCCAGCGCCCAACCGGCTGTGGGTAGCCGACCTGACGTATGTATCGACGTGGTCGGGGTTTGCCTACGTGGCCTTCGCCGTTGACGCCTACGCTCGGCGGATCCTGGGCTGGCGAGTGGCATCAACAATGGCCACCTCGATAGTGCTCGATGCGATCGAGCAGGCGATCTGGACCCGTCAACAAGAAGGTGTGATGGATCTGAAAGATGTTGTGCACCATACTGATCGGGGATCTCAGTACACGTCGATCCGGTTCTCCGAACGCCTGGCCGAAGCTGGGATCCAACCCTCGGTGGGAGCGGTCGGCAGCTCCTATGACAACGCCCTGGCCGAGACGATCAACGGCCTGTACAAAACCGAGTTGATCAGACCACGCAAACCGTGGCGGACCATCGAGGAGGTCGAACTGGCCACCGCCGAATGGGTCGACTGGTTCAACCACCGCCGCCTCTACGAGTACTGCGGCGACGTCCCACCTGTCGAACTGGAGACTGCCTATTACGCTCAACACCGGAGACCAGCCGCCGGCTGAGTTCTCAGATCAGAAAGTCTCCGGACTCACCGGGGCGGTTCAGCCCGAAGGCCGCATCCCCGTCTTGTGACGGTGGGTCAAACCGGTTCTCAACGAACCGCGAACGGCGGGACTTCGGGCAGATCACCGGATTTCCCGGCAATCTCAACAATGTCTGCGATATGGGCCCGTGGCGAAGGGCCGAAAGTCCCCAGACCGCCAACAAAAGTCACTGCCAATCCCCGCAGGTCTTTCGACCATGCCCTCGATGGGCGAACACTTATCGTGCAGGGATCGCATACACCTGTTGGCCACAGGTAAGGAGTCGACATGGCTAACAACCGTTATCTCGAAGTCATCAAGCACCTACTCAGCGCCGAGACGTATTTTCGCCGGCGCGAGGAAGATAAGGAGCCTGAACGCGAACGCCCACCTCCGAGGAAGAGGCGAACTGAGGACCGAGAACCTGACGTACCTCAGTGTGGTCATTCGGCGGGCCAAACCACAACTGTATGGGCTGCGCTCAGGTGAATCACCCCTGCACGGCACAAAGACCCACCTAACCATCGGCGTAAGCCGCTGTGATTATGACCTTCTCAATTTTTGTCTTGGGTATCGAGATACCTTTCCTCCACAGCCTGGATTAGCCGGTGGCGTATTCGTTCTAGGTCCGAGGCTTGATGCGCCAGCAACTCGTCCTCCCATGCCGCCACGTGCGCGGCGAAGTCCTTGTCGGCGATGGTGCCATCCAGCCAGCGGGAGAAATCACCCCGTTCGAGGTGGTAGCGAAGCGATTCTGGGTCCAAATGCTTTATCGCGCTACGGAAGTCGTGCATCGTCGCGGCTGGAGCGATGTACTGGCCGTCTACCGGCTGAAAGTAGAACTGCCGCTGACGGGGCAACGACACGTCGGCGTATTTGTGCCGGTGACGTACGTGTGTGGTCCGGCGATCAGCGAGGGTGAGCGGACGAGCAGGCCCGGAACCAAGACGTAACGTGTCCCGCGGGAGCGTCTTAGAAGGGACTCCCCCAGGGGTTTCATCGTGCGCGAGCTCGAGCACTACGTCAGTACTGTCGATCTCGTGGGCCGGTAGCGATGCCGGTGCGAACGTCGACATTACGTAGCCCTCTCGCCGTAGCCATCGGGCTGCCTGCTTGTTGCCGAGTAGATGCGCCTCGTCGTAGATCACCCAGTGTGGGAACCCATGGCGTTCGCGATGCGCTTCCACCGTCGAGCGCAATCGATGCAGGTAGTCAAGTTTGTCGCGCTCGGCGAGCACCGACACATCCAACACAATGCTGCTGTCTGGATGTAGCAGCGTATTGACCAATTCTGTCGGCTCAGGAAGGTAGTGGCGGGCATCGACAACATGCACCTGGCTCAGATCCTGCAATTCGGTGTGGTCGCCTTCAGGGTCTATGACCAGAATGCAGTAGCCAGCCAAGATCCATCGCTCTGCGATCAGCCCAACCAGGTAACTCTTACCCGACCCGGCAGGGCCGGTGACCAGGATCCTGGCCTGACTGCCTGGTATTCGCGCCGGCGTGCCGTCGTCGAAGGTGCCGATCTCGATCCACCGCCGTGGAGGACACAAGCGTTGTGCCCCCGTCAGATAGGGCCCGGTCAGCAGGCTGGCAACACCAGCCCCGTCTTCTGCCTCCAGGACCAGATCGGCGTGTTCTCTAACGGAAGGTACAGCGTTGGCCACAGCGGCACCGATTTCAGCCATCCCGAACAACGACAGGTCGTTCTCGGCGTCGCCGACCGCGATGGCGTTGTGCGGCGAGACATCCAGCTCCCTGAGCATCCAACGCAGCCCCGTGCCTTTCGTCACTCCTGCGGGCAGCACCATCAACGAAGCCCGGTTGCGCACCATCTGGCAGTCAAGGCCCAGCTCGCTGATCACTTCCAGCACGGTTGCCGCATGCTCACCATCAACGGCCACCAGCACCTCTCCGCGTCGGTGCGGCACGCCCCGATCGGTGAGCACGTCGTCGAATGCGGCATCCACGGGCGTCGATAGTGCACGAGCCGTTCCATCGACAACTGCGACCGCCCCGTTTTCGAGCACCAACGCGTCGACGTGGTCGGCAATCTGGGGAAACTCGGCGTGCAACTCCGATGCGATCCGGCCGGAGACAAGGATGACCACTACTCCGTTTCGTCGAACCTCGTCGATGGCATCCAAGGCCTCGGCGGAGAGCTCGCCTCGCGACGTGAGCGTGCCATCAAGGTCAAGCGCTACCACCTTGAAGAAGGCCATACTGGCTTCCTAATCTATTGCGCGACGCTTAGCGGTCGGACGCTCCGGGATGGTGAGATGTCCTGCCACCGATACCGGTCCATCGATCACTCGACCTTGCTCATCGTGCAGCGTCGGGCTGGCATCGCTGTCGCTGGCGCCGACATCCGGGAAACCATCGCTCGCCTCATCGAGCAACGCGATCACCTCGTCGTCGGACGTCTTGCGGAACCTGTGGTAGCCCTGGGCGACCGCGGCGTAAAAATAGAACGCGGGTGTTTCCAGGCACACCACTTCATTGGCGCACGAGCGCAGTATGTCAACGGCATCTGGAGAGCCCACCGGCGCGGCGATCACAATCCGGTCGGCCCCCTGCGCACGAACCGCCTGGCACGCCGCCTTGGCCGTCGCCCCGGTGACAAACCCATCGTCAACGATCAGCGCCAGCCGCCCGGCGACCGGAACACGTTCGCGCCCACGACGATAAAGGTGGACTTGCCACCGTAGCCGGGCAAGTTCTACGTCTTCTACGTCGGCGATCTCTGCATCGGTCAGCCCGGTCTGTTCCAGCACTGCATCGTTGATCACCCGCGCCCCACCCTCAGCGATGGCACCGAAGGCCAATTCGGACTGGAACGGCACCACGAGCTTGCGCACCACAAGCACGTCAAGCGGCGCTCGCAGCGCCTTGGCGACCTCGAAGCCTACTGGCACCCCGCCGCGTGGCAGGGCCAATACAACGACATCCTGGCCGCGGAATGACTCCAGACATTGGGCCAATCGACGTCCAGCATCCGCACGATCATGGACCAATTGCATGTCATCGAGTCTGTGGCGATACGCCGGCGCGCTGAAGGGTCCTATGGCCACTCCCGCCGGGGACTAACGCCTCTGAGCTGACATATACCGCGACCACTTCCGGGTTAGTCGCTGCTTCCGGCCAGCTTCCGGTCGGCTGTTTTCGCATAGAGATGTTTGTAGCCAGGTCATTCGGCGTCCGGCTCGCCTGAGATACGCAGGACGGCGTCTCGGGCAGCACGTTGCAGCTCTATTGCCGCAGCAGCCCAGTCTGTGCCGAAGGCTGGACCGGCTCGCCGATCACGATGCCGACCGCGCCTCGTCGCGGAAAGTCGAGCACACTGCGTCGAGCCAGCTCGAGTGGTTGGCAACGACAATGGAGGTTCCTGGCGGGATGCGTTGGCGGCCAAGCACACTGACCGCAGTCCCAGTAAGACCGGCCAGCAGCCGGACGGTGCCCTGGGCCACCCGCCAGCGCCATTGCGACCGCGGAAGCACTGCCAGCAAGACCACCAACGCCAACGCAAGGAGACCAAAGACCTCTACTTGGTGGCTAATGGCTCTCCCGGCGCGCTTCTCGCACTTAATACCGTTGCGAGAAGCCAGCCACATACCCAGACAAGCCAGAGGAGAAAGCGGGGACGACATGCGATCACAACACCTCCGATCGCTGGTCAACGCGCAAGGTCAGTTCGCCTCAGTCTTTTTCGACGACTCGCACGACACTCGAGATGCTGTCGAGCAACTCGAAGCCAAATGGCGCGACCTCAGCAAACATCTCAAGGCACAGGGAGCGGACGCTGAAGTCATTGGCAGGCTTGAAGATGCCGTCCTACACCATCGACCGGCTGTGGGCCGGCGCGGCCGCGCGCTGATCGCAACCGGCGAGCAGCTGCTTGTCGACGAATACCTGATCAGCCCACCGGCAGCCCCGATCACCCGCTGGTCGGATTACCCCTACATCGTGCCGTTGATTGAACTCGAGATGTGGCGACCCACATATGTATTCGCTGCGGTGAACCACGCGGGTGCGGACGTGATGCTGTATCAGGACGACACCGTCAGGTCCATGAGCGTCGACGGTGGTGGCTATCCGGTGCACAAGCCGGTCACCGCCGGCTGGAGCGGCTACGGCGACTTGCAGCACACCACCGACGAAGCCGTCCGGATGAACGTCCGCGCGGTCGCCGACTACCTCACGCGGCTGGTGGATGAAACGGACCCTGAGGTGGTGTTCGTGTGCGGCGAGCTGCGTTCCCGCACAGACTTGGTTTCCGCGTTGCCGGAGCGCGTGGCGCACCGTGTCTCGCAATTGCACGCCGGAGCACGCAAAAGCAGTCTCGATGAGGACGAGATCCGGGATCTAACGGCCGCAGAGTTCGCTCGGCGCCGGTGCGTCGAGAACGCAGACATCGCGGAACGGTTCCAAGCGGAAATCGGCCGCGGGTCGGGGCTGGCAACCGAAGGGTTGGGCCCGGTATGTGCGGCGCTGCGTGACGGCGATGTCGACACACTGGTCGTCGGTGAGCTCGGCGATGCCACGGTGGTTACCGGCAAGGCCCGCAGTACCGTCGCGCCAGATCCTGATGTGCTATCCGAGCTCGGGGAACCGGTGGAACGCGTTGTACGCGCGGATGAGGCATTGCCATTCGCCGCTATTGCGATTGGCGCCGCATTGGTTCGGGCCGACAACCGGATAGCACCCGCCGACGGGATCGGCGCATTGCTGCGCTACGCCGCGGCCAGCGGGTTCACCGGCTAGACAAAACATCAACGGGTTCCATCGCATAACAAGCCGATCGGTCGTGAACAATTTGCGGCGGACGATACGGCGCTCAGCGGGATCGAACGAAACATGGCTCAAGAGTGCGGGTCTGCGTGTGCGCGCTGCTAGGAAATGTCGTCAGAATTCGCAGGATCGCCCAGCGCAGCCGCCGCTGAACTCGGTGTCGGCCTGGGCCAGTACCGGTTGTGGCGCGGCGTAGGTCAATACCTGGCCGCCGCGGCTACCGTACCGATAAACCGTGATTCCCTTGACTTTTGCTTTCCAGGCGGCCAGGTAGATCGAGCGGACGTCATCGACAGTTGCGGTCGCGGGCAAGTTGATCGTCTTGGAAACGGCGGCGTCGACGTGACGCTGCGCGGCGGCTTGTACGCGCAGATGCCACGCCGGGGCAATCTCACCTGCGGTCGGGAACGCCGACCGTACCTCGGCCGGCAGCTGCGGATAGCCGCGCACTCCCCCGCGCTGTGCGATCTCGGCAATCAGCTCGTCGCTGTATAAGCCTCGGTCGCGGGCCAGCCGGTCAAAGCACTGGTTGACCTCCAGCAGGTACCTGCCGACGATAGCGCGCGTGAAGGCAATGGCGAACATCGGCTCGATCCCGGCGGTGGTGCCGGCGATCAGCGAGATGGTACCGGTCGGAGCGACGGAGGTGACCTGTGCGTTTCGCTGCGGCCCTGAACGCGCCAACCTGCTGTCGGCGAAAGCGGGGAACGAGCCCCGGTCGTCTGCCAGCCGCCTCGACGCCGTGTGTGCCTCCTGCTGAATGTGACGCATAACCTGGCCGGTCAACCGCACGGCATCCTCGCTGTCGTACGGGATGCCCAGTGTGGCAAGTAGTTCGGCCAAACCCATCACACCCAGCCCGATCTTGCGGGTCGCCCGGGTGGCCTCATCCAGCTGGGGGAATGGGTAGCGGCTGACATCGATGACGTCGTCGAGGAACCGCACCGCCAGCCCCGCCACCACGGCCAGCCGGTCCCAGTTGACGCCACCATCAGCAACCATCCGGGCTAGGTTGATCGAGCCGAGGTTGCATGACTCGTAGGGCAGCAGCGGAACCTCCCCGCACGGATTGGTCGCCTCAATTCGGCCATGTCCCGGCACTGGGTTGGCCCGGTTGATCGTGTCGAGAAACACAAGCCCGGGATCGCCGCATGCGTGCGCAGCTTCGCAGATGGCGCCGAACAGCTCGGCGGCAGGTATCCGCGCGACGGTCTTACCGGTTCGCGGGTTGACTAGTCGGTGTGTGCCGTTGCGTTCGACAGCGCGCAGGAACGCGTGGGTGACTCCGACCGACAGGTTGAAATGCGAAAGTTCGCTGCCTCTTTCGGCTTTGATGGTGACGAAGTCATAGATATCCGGGTGTGACGCGTCGAGCACCGCCATGCATGCGCCGCGGCGACGACCGCCAATCGAAACCACGTCCGCCGCGGTGTCATACAGCCGAAGAAACGAATTCGGTCCGCTCGCGGTGCCGGCCGTAACGGACACTCGATCCCCGGCGGGTCGCAGGTGGCTGAAGGTGTAACCAACGCCCCCGCCAGTGCGTTGGATCTCGGCAGCATGTCCAAGGGTCGTGAAGATCGAGTGCAGCGAATCCGCCACGGGCAAAACGAAACATCCGGCGAGCAATCCGACGTCGGTGCCCGCGTTCATCAGCGTGGGCGAGTTCGGCAGGAACTCAAGGTTGCGCAACAGTGCCGAGAAGCGTTCGGCCCACCGCGCCGACGTGCCGCGCCGGTACCCGTCCTCCGCGCCCGCGACAAAGCGCGCCGCCCGGTCCATCATCTCGCCGGTCGACTCGGTCGGCCGACCCTGCTCGTCACACAGCAGATAGCGTTTCCGCAGCACCACCACGGCGGACAGGCCCAGCTTTAGCTCGTCGCGTACCCCGAGCAGAGCTTTTGCCATGCGCAGCTCGTTGCGCCGCTGCCGGTAGACGATATAGGCGCGGGCGACATCGTCCAGGCCGGCTTCACCGAGCCGCGCCTCCACAAAATCCTGAATCCGTTCGATGGACGCAATTGCGGGCCCCAGCGTGTCGGCAACCGCCCTAGCCAGCGCAGCCGGCATGTCGGGGTCGTCATAACCCACCTCGCGGCTGGCGCGCGCGATCGCTGCCTCAATCCGTCTGACATCGAAGGAAGTGAACGTCCCATCGCGGCGCCGAACCTGCGCCGGCCACCCGGGCGTCGACGCCGATTTCATCGCCTTATCCGAAAGCGTCCTACCTGCTCTGATCATGGAAGATGGCCGACTGGACGGCGCCGAACCGATGTTGCGCATGCTCGTCGGCGTCCGCTTGCTCCGCAGCCGTGACTATGACCGCGTCGGCACCCGGAAAAACGGTCGCCTGGTGGTCGGTTGCAAGCCATCGCACCACATACGGTGGTGTGCCATCTTCTGAGTGAACCTCGGTGATCAGCCCCCGTTGGTCTGGCTGATCGATTGTGGTGCCCTTGATCACCAGCCAGTCACCGACCTTTGCCTTCATCCGCTTTTCCTTTCTTGGGAGTTCAATCGTGCACACGTGGGGCACGTCGGCGGGAGGGGTATCACGTCACCAACGTGGATGGCCAAAGGTCCCTCGCCGCATCGGTTAGCAGCCCAAGACGGACACGTCTTTGGGCTCGGCCGCGCCACGAGTGATCGCCAACGCGGCGCTGCCGTCGACGCTGCAGCGTGTTCCCGGGTCGGCGGACAGGATTCGAACCGCCGTGTCTTTTTCGATGAGCCGGATGTAGTACAACGCCGCGTGTAACGCGCTGATGCGTTCAATGCAAGCCCGGATGACCCCTGATCGAAAAACAGGTAGCTGAAACAGATCCCCGCGTCATGGGCCGCCACCCCAAGCGCGCATGCCATCAGGCGCAGTTCGAGTTGTCGCAGTCTCGGCGCCAGCGCACCGGGGCGTCTGCATTCTCCTTTTTGAATACTGGTGTCGGACAGCGGCTTTCACGACAACCGAGATCATTCGCCAATGGGCACCGTCGATGCTGCATCCGCCGATGGCTATCGGGATCGGAGTAGTGCGTGTCGGAGCGTGTGCAGATCAACGGCGGACATGCACCACTGCCGCGTCCCAAGTTGTTCTCACGAAGGGCCCAATGGCCCTACAGGTTCCCGGCCTATCACCCTAGGTTCCGACTATCGGCCAATAGATCCAGAAGTTAGGGAGAAAGTTATGACCACTGCGCGTGAAATCATGCATGCCAGAGCCACCTGTGTCGGCGAGCACGAAACACTGACCGCCGCAGCCGAGCAAATGCGTGATCTCGGTGTCGGCGCCCTGCCGATCTGCGGCGACGATGACCGACTGCACGGAATGATCACCGACCGCGACATCGTCATCAAGTGCATCGCGTCCGGGCGCGACCCGAATGCCGTTACCGCAGGTGAGCTGGCCCAGGGCAACACCTATCGTGTCGACGCTGGGGCCAGTATTGAAGAGATGCTCAACGTCATGGAGGAACATCAGATTCGCCGGCTACCGGTCATCGACAACCACCGCTTGGTGGGAATCGTCAGCGAAGCCGATATCGCACGCCATCTTCCCGAACATGCGATCGCCCAGTTCGTGAAGGCCATTTGCTCGCAGACGGCCATCACCAGCCACTGAGTTATCCGCCATACCGTCGTCAATCGCAGGCCGTCGATCAGGCATGGCGCAATGGTCTGGTCTTCGTCGTACCTACCGGTTCCGATGGACACCGCACTCGCCGATTGTCACGTCCGCGCACAGCGGTATGTCGACACAGGGATAAAGCGGCGCGGCCATAGCGATGACACCCGATGCGGCCGAGGAGAAGTGCAGCGGATTTGCGGATGATCAGCAACTTTCGAGATGCGTCTTTCGTCGCCGAGCCGTGCACGATCTGCGCGGCGGTGTATTTCGCGCAGACACCGTCGTTGGATGGAACGATTCTGGCTCATCGAATTGCAAAGTCGATGGCTACTCGTCGGCGCGCGCGTCCTGCCCCGCGGATACCAGTGCCACGGCGCGGTGGCCAGCTGAATGCGTCGACATGGCCGGAGTAAAGGTCGCAGCTGGCAAGGAATTGGGCTCGCTCGAGTTCTTTGCCGGTATCCCCGCCGGCGACCTCGTGGTACTTGCGGCCAAGCTTCAGCCGCTGCACGCGGTCGCCGGTGAGGTGTTGATGCGGCAGGGCCAGGAGGCAGTGTCGTTTGCGATCATCGCGTCGGGCCGAGTTGAGATCAAACACGTCGGACCGGACGGACAGGTTCTCCTGGCGGAGTTGCCGGCGGGGCTGATCGTCGGGGAAATCGGTTTGCTGCGACATAGGCTCAGGACCGCGACCGTGACGGCGAAAGATGACGTACGCGGCTATCTCGGCTACCACGACGCTTTCGAATGCATGCTCGCCATGCCAATCCTTGCCGAGCGGATGGTCCGCACAGCCCGGCAGCGATTGGCCGCACTTATCACCCCGATCCCGGTCACGGCCAAAGACGGCACCGAACTGTTCCTACGTCCTGTGCTGCCCGGCGACGCCGAGCGCTTCGTCGAGGGTAGTGCGGCGTTCTCGCGGGAAACCTTGTACCGGCGTTTCTTATCCGGCGGCGCTCCCACGAAGGCGCAACTGGCCTACCTATTCGAGGTCGACTACGTCGACCACTTCGTGTGGGTGGTGACCGATGGTCTCGACGGGCCCATCGCCGGCGATGCCCGCTTCATCCGCGACACAGATAACCCTGCCTCAGCCGAGATCGCGCTCACCGTCGCAGACGCCTATCAGGGCCGCGGCATCGGCACGTTGCTGCTGGGTGCGCTCGCGGTTACGGCCTGCGTCGATGACATCAAGCAGTTCCATGCCCTATTGCTGGCCGACAACGGAGCCGCCCGCGCGTTGGGAGATAAATTCAACGCCCGGTGGGAACCCGAAGAGCCCGCGGTTGTCACCACCACAATGGCGATCCCCCGCCTCGAGGACTCGCCCATCCAACTGCAGGCATACAGGCAGATCCACCATGTGGCACGCCAGCTCATCCACGCACTCGACTAGAGCGCCATCGCTTTCACGCGGATTTGGCTGCGCCCGGTGTGCTCAGATGATCGATGAACCAATCGCGGGCCAGCGCCGCAACTTGCTCGAGCGTGCCTGGCTCCTCGAAGAGATGCGTAGCACCCGGGACCACGAGAACCTTGCTCTCGCCGGGCATCATCGCCCGGGCTCGTCGATTCAGTTCCAGCACCAAATCATCGCGTCCACCCACGATCAGCAGCGTCGGCGCATGCACCTTGGTCAGCGACTCGCCAGCCAAATCGGGCCGGCCACCGCGAGACACCACCGCTGCCACCTTCACGCCGGGGTCGGCGGCGGCCACCAGCGCCGCGCCTGCCCCGGTGCTGGCGCCGAAATAGCCCATCGGCAGCGCCGCGGTATCGGGTTGGCCTGCCAGCCAGCCCGAGACATCAACGAGCCGCCGGGCCAGCAGCTCAATGTCAAAGACGTTGGCGCGGTTGCGTTCCTCGTCGGGGGTGAGCAAGTCGAGCAGCAGCGTGGCAACGCCCGCTTGGTTCAACACATCGGCGACGTAGCGGTTGCGTGGGCTGTGGCGGCTGCTCCCGCTGCCGTGCGCGAAAACGACGATCCCGACTGGGTGCTCAGGAACCGTAAGGTGGCCGGCCACCACCGCCGGACCGGCGGCCACCCGGACTTCCTCATCGCGCACTGGCGGGTCACCGGGCGTGCCAGCGGCCGCGGGATCCCGATAGCCGTCACGGGCGCGGTCGAGCAACGCGACCACCTCGTCATCTGAGGTCTGGGCGAAGTTGCGGTAGCCCTGACCGACGCCGAAATAGAAGTCAGGTATGTGTAAGCAGATCACTTCGTCGGCGTACCCGCTAAACCGCGCGACGGTATCGTCGGCGCAGATCGGAACCGCCAACACCACGCGGCTGGCGCCCAGCGCACGGGCCACCTGGCAGGCCGCCTTAGCGGTCGCGCCGGTCGCGACGCCGTCATCGACGATTACGGCGGTGCGCTTTGCCAACGAGATGTGGCCACGCCCCCGACGGAACCGCTCTACGCGGCGCGCGAGCTCGGCCCGCTGCTTGGCTTCGACGGCGGCCATCTCGTCCTCGGATAGGTCAGCTTGCCGCACGACGGACTCGTTGATCACCCGGACCCCGCGCTCACCGATCGCGCCGAAGGCCAGCTCGGGCTGAAACGGCACGCCGAGCTTGCGCACGACAAGCACATCCAGCGGCGCCCGCAGCGCCCTGGCGACCTCGAAGGCCACCGGCACCCCGCCGCGCGGCAGGCCCAACACAACAATGTCTTGACTGCGAAACGATTCCAGGCGCTCAGCCAGCTGACGCCCGGCATCGACCCGATCATCGAACACCCTCATATCACCGCGAAGCGAAGCCAGCCGACGGGTCAGTCGACGTTGCACATCGTCACGGTCCTTGAACTGCGTCATACCTCGACTGTGCCGCGCCGGGTCGCCGCGCCGAAGGGTCTTAGGACCACTCCTGCCGGGACCAACGCCTCCTGACCCGAACGTCGGCGGCCATCTAGCGTCGGATAATGGGGCCTGCCGCGCCCCGCATCCAGACGAGAAGGACGGCCAAATGCCCAGTCGCAGCACAGATGCGGGGATCGTGGTGGGCGTCGACGACTCCCCGTCATCGACGCTGGCCGTACGGTGGGCTGCACGTGAGGCAGTCATGCGCAACGTTCCGCTGACCGTCGTGCACGTCTCAAGCCCGCTAGCCGTCAGCCCTCCGGTGCCGATCCCCGCCGGGCTTTACCGACAGCAAGAAGAAGATGCGCGCAAGGTTCTCGCCGACGCGATCAAGGCCGCCGAAGACAGCGTGCGACACGGCAACCGACCCGAGATCGACACTCAACTGTTGGTTGCGGCGCCCGTGCCGGCCCTTATCGAGCTGTCCAAAGAGGCGCACATGATGGTCGTGGGCTGCCGCGGGCAGGACGCGGTGCAGCGGGTCCTGCTCGGCTCGGTAAGTACGGGCCTGGTCCATCACGCCCACTGCCCTGTTGCGGTGATCCACGACGAAACCCCGATCCTGCTGCAACCCTCACAGTTACCGGTGCTGGTGGGCATCGATGGCTCGCCGGCCTCGCAACTGGCCACCGCGATCGCCTTCGACGAGGCATCCTTTCGCGGTGTAGAACTGGTGGCCCTACACGCCTACAGCGGCGCCGACGTGTCGATTGCGCCGTTCATGGAGCCACGGCCCGCCGCCGAGAAGACCCTCTCCGAGGGCCTAGCCGGTTTTCAGGAGCACTACCCGGACGTCCCCGTCCGCCATCGGGTTGTGTTTGATCACCCGGCCCACCATCTGCTCGACGAATCCGAATCTGCACAACTGATCGTGGTCGGTAGCCACGGCCGCGGCGGATTCGGCGGGATGCTGCTCGGCTCGGTGAGCACCGCGGTTGTACATGCAGCCCGCATTCCGGTGATAGTCGCCCGCCAACAGTAATCGGTTGTCCAGCAACACCATTGGAGGTCATTCGACATGGGCGGCATCCCGATAGGACGAATCGCCGGATTTCCGGTCAGTGTCAACTGGAGCGTGCTGGTTATCCTCTGGTTGTTCACCTGGAGCCTGGCCTCCACGTTGCCAAGCGCTGTGCCCGGCTACCCAAAGGGACCTACTGGATCGCCGGGGCGTGCGGCGCACTCATATTGCTCGGATCGTTGCTCGCACACGAGCTGACGCACGCGGTCCTGGCGCGCCGCGCCGGCGTCAAGGTGTTCGACGTGACGCTGTGGTTGTTCGGCGGCGTCACCCGCCTCGGGGTGAAGCAAAGACACCGACGGAGGCATTTCGAATCGCGGTGTCGGGTCCGCTGATGAGCCTGACGCTCGCAGCGGTCTTCGGGGGCGCGGCCTACGGGCTCGGCATGCTTGGGGTCGCACATATTGTGCTCGGCGTCGCGTGGTGGCTCGCAGGGATCAACCTGCTGCTAGGCCTTTTCAATCTGTTACCAGGTGCCCCGTTGGACGGCGGGCGGGTCCTGAAAGCCTATCTCTGGCGCCGCCACGGCGACAGCGTGCGCGCTGCGATCGGCGCGGCGCGCGCCGGGCGCATACTCGCGTTCATCCTGATCGCCCTCGGACTACTGGAGTTTCTGGCAGGGGGCATGGTCGGTGGCGTGTGGCTGGCTTTCATCGGATGGTTCATCTTCGCTGCTTCCCGCGAGGAGGAGACACAGGTAATAACCCGACAAGCCATCGCCGGTGTCCGCGTCGCCGACGTCATGACGGCCGAGCCCCACACGGCTCCCGCCGACATCACTATCGAGGACTTCATTCAGCGTTACCTACTCGGCGACCGCCATTCTTCGTATCCCGTCGCCGACCGCAACGGATCGATCATAGGGCTAATTACTTTGGCGCAACTGCGCCGCGTTCCACCGAGCCAGCGGGCTGCCACCTTGGTCCGTGAAGCCGCGATACCCCTCCCACACGTGCCCACCGCGGCTCCGCGTGAGCCGCTCACCGCGCTACTCGAACGTCTGGGATCAGACGCCGGTAACCGGGCTCTTGTCGTCGACGGGGGCCACCTAGCCGGCATCGTTACCGCAAGCGATCTCAGCCGGCTGATCGACGTCTACCGGCTTACGTCGCCCCCCGCGGACTTCGCTCAGCGGCACTGATTTCGCAGTCCTGCCCGCCTTCGAATATGTAAGACCGTTCGGGACAAGCTCTTTCGGCAGGCAAGCTACCGTTCACGTGCGGGCTCGTTGCCCAAATCATCACCGCGCGTTGTCAGAAGTCATCCAGGGATGTTTATCATTGCGCACGGAAACAACTTCCAGCAGGTCGTTAGGTCGCGCTGCAACCTGAATCCCGAATTTGCGGCTGGCGTGCTGAAGGGTCGTGCGCAGCCATTCGGCGTCGGCCCGCGAGGCACGCTCAAGTCGCATCCTCCGCACGCGTAGCGGAATCATCTGTAGCGAAACGAGTTCCCCGCTGGCCGGATCGGTCGACGTCAGATACAGCAGCCTGAGCTGGGCGCGGAACTGCTCGTGGCCGCGGATGCCTTCGTAATCGTCGATGACGTCACCGCAGCCGTACAGGATCGGTTTGCCGCGGTAGATCTCGATCGGCCTGGGATGATGCGAGGAATGTCCGTGGACAACGTCGACTCCGGCGTCGATCAACCGGTGCGCGAACCCAATTTCGTCTGGCGCTATTACATAGCCCCAATTAGATCCCCAATGCAGCGAGACGATCGCGACGTCGCCGTCGCGCTTGTGCTCGAGCACCCCGGCTGCCACGTCGTCGGCGACATGCCTGGACAGATCGCGTATCAACCACACCCCCGGCCGGTCGCTCTCTGCGGCCCACGATTCGGGAACGCCGGCCGAGGTCATCGCCACCGAGCCGACTAGCACCCGGTGTTCGTCGTGAACCGTCACCGCCGCCGGACGGCGGGCGGTATACAGGTCGGCTCCGGCCCCGGGACCTTGGATGCCCGGTTGGGTGAGAGCCTGGACGGTGTCGGTGAGCCCCTGGTAGCCGAAATCGAGAATGTGGTTGTTGGCCAACGCACACACGTCGGGCCGAAACGCCCTCAGTGCCGGAAGATTATCCGGGTGCATGCGATAACACACCGGCTTGCGGTCGGCGAATTGGCCGTCAGCGGTGATCGTGGTCTCGAGGTTGATCAGACGGACATCCACGGCGGCCTCATTGAGGATCTCCAGCACCTCGCCCCATGGCCACGCCCAATCCACCGGGCGTGCGATCAGCCCGTTTACGCGCTCGGCCAACCGGACGTATCCCCGCGCATCACGCACATACGGTTCGCGTAGCTCCGGTTCGCCTGGATGGGGCAGGATCTGGTCGACGCCACGCCCGAGCATGACGTCACCGCCCATCATTACCTTCACGAGATCAGAATCACCGGCCATCCCAACCACTGCCGTCCATGATCAATCACCGACGTATACGCGCGCTGCCACGGTCGCACCGAGCTAACCGCGCGCCGAGGGGTCGAACGTCCTCAAGATCGCGCCTAAGGTCACATCGCCAGCTCGCGCTGGGCCAGCAGAAACAAGTTCCCAGCATGGACGTCGACAGTCGGGGGACGTTCGCCCTTGGCGTTAGCCGCGACAGAGGGCACCGGCTTAAACCTATGCCGAACTCACCGTAGACAGATCGCGATTGCCGCGCTTCATAATCACCATTGGCGATCGCAAATCAGCAGCGCGCAACCGGCGGCATCCAGCGTGGCGCGACCGGAGGGCCTCAGCAGAACATCCGTCGGCCCCGGTCGCATCGGATCCACCACAACCAGTTGGATCGGCGTGGCCGCTCTTTGCAGCTGCTCCAGATAGTTGAGCAGGCTGAAGTGATCGTGCACCGACTCGATATCGAGATCCGGATAGTTTCTGCGCCAATGGGTGAGACGGTGATCGATTTGTCTTTCGATACGATGACTTCGATCGGCCGCCGGGCGGGCATCGTAGTCACAACCGATTTGCCTGCGCTGCATTGTGATAACGCGCAACGGCGCCCCGCGCAGCCGGGCTTCCTGGACAGCCAACTCCAAAACAGCGCTGCAGGAAGGTGACTCATCCACCGCGGCGAGAATCAAACCGTCCTGAAGCGGCACGCTGCTCGTTGGCATAACGGCGACCGGACAATGCGCAGCAAGCGCCAACGCTGCAGCGGTGGACCCGATGCGTCCCTGCATGGCGTGTTTGACCCCGGTCGAGCCGACGCAGATCATCGCCACTGACCGCGAGGCCTCCAGCAGCGCCGCGGCCGGATGGGAGTGCACGACGTCGGCCTCTATCTTGACCTGTTTGCCCGTCGACTCAATTTCGGTGATCACGTTCTTGATGGCATGCTCGGCAGCGGCGACTTCAGTCGCATCGTCGCGATCACCCTCGTTGGTGGCGTCGATTGCGCACACCAGCTGCAAGGGGACGTCACGGCTTACGGCCTCATCGATCGCCCAGAGTGCGGCTTGGGCCGCTGAGCGAGAGCCGTCGATTCCGACGACAATGGACGATGACGACGAGTACGGACCGCGCATGGTGGCTCCTATCAGACCGTTACCTAGCCATGATTCGTCGCCGTCGAGACGGAAGGACAGGGCCCTTGGTCCTCGATCCGCCACCATCCGGCCCTCCCTTCCATCGCAGCCGCCGAGCTACCGGAGTTCGTCTAGTAAGCCGGCTCGTCGCAAGCTCGTTATCCGTCCCTACGGTCCTGGTCGTTTCATGACTGGCGCGACAACCGTTCCTGCTTCGATTCGCGCGTGCCAACCCGCAGCCAGCATGGCGACGCGAAGTGATCGAGCACTGCGCCACAACTGATGAATGCCTCTCGGCCCGAATGGTCTGTCCCCGGCACCGTCCGGTAACGATCGACGAACAAGCGCAGACGCCCTCGGCCACCTACCGCCATGGCTGGCTGTTGTGCACGGATGGAGCCCGGCACGTCACTAGCACCGCTTTCCGCAGAACCTCGATGTCCCGCGTCGAATGCATGACGTCAACCCCTCGCCGAGTTTACGGTTCGCTATTGACGGCAGGGCGCTAGCGGTATCGCTGACTAGGGTCGTATGTCCCCGTCGGCAGGGCCAGCTCACGTGATTCCGTGCGTCGATTGACGTTCGACGCCGGGCTTGGACGTCTTGGTTTCGACGTAGTCGACCAGATCAGCCAACGTCCGCAGCGACGCGTAGTCCGCTTCTGGGATGTCGACGTGCAGCCGCCGGTGGATACCACGCAGAAAGTTCAGCCAGTCCATGGAATCAAGATCGACTTGATCGCGCAGCAGGACGTCGTCGCGAATGTCATCGGGTTCGATTTCGGGTGCAATGGTTGTCAGCACAGACAGGACCACACCACGCATGTCTTCTTCAGTCATGGCACGTCACTTTTCTAGGACGTCGGGTTGCTGGAGCAGCTCGTTGATCGCGGTGAGGAACAACGCACCCCGGTGACCGTCACTTGCTCGGTGGTCGGCGGCGAGCGTGGCTTGCACGGTGGTGACGACGCGGATTCCTGCGTCAATGACGCACACTCGCTGGGCCGGCTTGCCGAATCCGACGAGGGCTACCTGCGGTGGGTAGATGACGCCGAAGACAGCGTCGACGCCTTTGTCGCCCAGGTTGGTGACCGTGATGGTCGGGTCGGACATTTCTGAACTCCGCAGTGAGAAGGAGCGTGCCCGCGCCACGAGATCGGTTAGATCGTCCATCAATTCGTCGAGCTTCTTGTCCGGCACGTCGTGTATGGCCGGCGCGAGGAGGCCACCACCGCGCAGCGAGATCCCGACACCGATATGAACCCCAGTCGCGGGCTGGAACCCGTCATCTCGCCAAAATCCGTTGAACTCGCCGAACCGCTGCGCAGCGATGCCGACAGCCTTCAATAGCAAGACGGCTGGCAGTACACGTTCATCGATGGAACGCTGTGCGTTTCGCGTAATCAGCCAGGTCAGCGAGTTTTCCAAGATGATTTCGTCGGCAAGGTAATAGTGCGGAATCTCCCGCTTGGACCGGCTCATCGCGGCCGCGATCGACTTCCGCATCTGTGCTGCGCGGTCGGCCGACGTCGGCTTGGTTTTCGGCTTGGTGGCTGGTTCCTTGGAGGCGGCGGCGTGCTCGACGTCGCTTATGGTGATTGACCCCTGCGGACCGGTGCCGCTCACCGTGTCGATATCGACGTCGAGACTTTGGGCCAGGCGGCGTGCGGCCGGTGATATCCAGCGACGTCGTTGCGGGACCGTCGGGGAAGTGACGGCGGCGCCCCGCGCGCTCGACGGTGCCGGCGCCGGCTTTGCGGCGGCTCTCGTCGACGGCCGAGGCCGTCGACGAGGCCGTCGTTCTGCACGCTCACCCGGTGCCAGCAGCGTGGCCAATACTGTTCCCACTTGGACGGTTTCACCGACAGGGACGACTAGCTCGGTGACCGTGCCCTCCTGCCAGCATTCGATTTCGACCGCGGCCTTGGTGGTCTCGACGACCGCCACGATTTGGCCCCGAGTCACCTTGTCACCGGGTTTGACCAACCATTCGTCTAGGGTGCCTTCGTCCATATCGGAACCCAGGGCGGGCATCTTGAACTCGATCATTGTTGCTCGCCGAATAGGCTTTGTACGGCGGCGACGATTGTGGCAGTTTGGGGTAGCGCCGCTTGTTCCAGGTGCTTTGCGTACGGCATGGGAACTTCGGCGCTGCACACTCGAGCAACTGGCGCGTCGAGGTCGTAGAAGGCTCCCTCCATCAGCCGTGCCATGACCTCTGCCGCCAAGCTGCCAGTACGCCACGCCTCGTCAATCACGACGGCACGATGTGTCTTGCGCACAGATTTGAGGATGGTGTCATCGTCAAGTGGTCGCAAGACCCGCAGATCGACCACTTCGCAGTCGATTCCGGCCAGTGACAACTCGTTCGCGGCGTCGAGCGCCTTCGAAAGAGACCCACCGTAGGTCACCACGGTGGCGTCAGTCCCGCTGCGCCTGACGACTGCCCGGGAGATATCAGTAGGGGTAAGGGCCTCGACGTCGGCTGAGGTGTTGTAGAGCTGAACGTGCTCGAAGATCACCACCGGGTCCGGGTCCGCCAAGGCCGGCCCGAGCATGCCGTAGGCATCTTCGACGGTGGCAGGTGATACCACCTTGATGCCCGGAATGTGGGCGTACCACGGCTCCAGGCTATGCGAGTGCTGGGCGGCGAGCTGGCGCCCGGCCCCGGTCGCCATTCTGACAACGAGCGGGACAGAAAATTGCCCACCCGACATATGGCGAAGGGCCGCGGCGGTATTGACGAGCTGATCCAGCGCCAACAGGCTGAAGTTCACCGTCATGACTTCGACTATCGGGCGGAGTCCGTTCAGGGCTGCACCGATTCCGACACCAACGAAACCCAACTCCGATAGTGGGGTGTCACGCACCCGTTCGGGACCGAACTCCGCCAGTAGGCCCTTGGATGCCGCGTAGGTTCCGCCGTAGCGTCCGACGTCTTCCCCCATCAGCACAACGCGTGGGTCGTCGCGTAAGGCGTCGCGAATCGCATCGTGAACAGCGGTTCGGTAGGTGGTCTTCATCGTGCCGGCTCCCGGGTTGACTCTTCGATCGCTTCCCATCCCTCGGACGAGGAGGGTGTAAGCACGTCACGCTCGAGATCCGCTGCGTCTTCCCATGTCCCCGCCTCAGCGAACGCCACCGCGGCCTCGATCTCGGCTGCCGCGGAATCTTCGATGTCACGCACGTCATCATCGGAGAGTGTTCCGTCGAGCAGGCACTGCTCGGTAAATGACCGGATCGGGTCACGCTCGCGCCACTGTTCGACCTCGGCCTTGTCTCGATACAGTTCCGGGTCGAACATCGAATGCGCCCGGAACCGGTAGGTGCGGAACTCGATGAAGAAAGGGCCACCGGTGTTGCGGACCTGATCGACACCCTGTTGCGCGGCGGTGTGGCAAGCCTCGACATTCATCCCATCGACAGCCAGCGTCGGAACGCGGTACGAAGCCGCCTTGACGGTGAGATCGGTCTGCGACTGCGCCCGCTCCAACGCGGTGCCCATCGCGTAAAGGTTGTTCTCGCAACAGAACAACACCGGCAAGTGCCACAACGCGGCCATGTTCAACGACTCGTGAAACGCGCCCTCGGCCACGGCGCCGTCACCGAAATAGCATGCAGTTACCCGCTTTTGCTGCAACATCGCATCAGCGAGCGCGATGCCTACCGCGAGTGGCAGGCCACCGGCGACGATCGCGTTGCCACCGTAGAACCGCTTGGACGCATCGAACAGGTGCATCGACCCGCCGCGTCCACGTGAGCAGCCCTCCTGCTTGCCGAACATCTCGGCCATGATCGAGGTCATCGGGATGCCGCGCAACAGCGCGTGTGCATGCTCGCGGTAGGTCGCGACGACGGCGTCATCGTTGGCCAATGCGCGCAGTGAACCGGCCGCGACGGCTTCTTCCCCGACATAGAGATGAAGGAATCCACGAATCTTGGCTGCGCTGTAAAGTTCCGCGCATTTCTCCTCCATGCGTCGTACGCGGACCATATCCGACAACAGTCCACGCGCCAGGTCCCTATCGGTCATAATGGCACTCCCTCGGCGTGGTGGTCAGGCTGTTGCTCGATGGTGGAGGTATCACCTTCGGGCAGCCCGAGTTCGCGGGCCTTCAGCAGCCGGCGCATGATCTTGCCGCTGCTTGTGTGTGGCAGCGTGTCGGCGAACTCGATCTCTTTGGGCGCCACCGCGGCCCCGAGCCGCTTGCGCGCGCGGCCAAGCAATTCCAGGCGCAGGTCTTCGTCGCCGACTACACCATCTTTCAGAGTGACAAAGGCTTTGACGATTTCGCCGACTGTTGGATCGGGCTTGCCGATGACTGCCGCTTCGGCCACCGCCGGATGATCGGTGAGCGCGCTTTCTACCTCGAACGGGCCGATCAGATGTCCCGCGGACTTGATCACGTCGTCTTTGCGTCCGACAAACCAAAAGTAACCGTCGGCATCTTTCTTGGCGAGATCTCCGGTCAGGTAGAGCCCGTCGGTGAAGCACTTTCGGTATCGCTCCTCGGCGTGCAGATAGCCGCGGAACATCGATGGCCAGCCTGACTTGAGCGCGAGCTCACCCTCGATCCCGGGTTCGTCGATGACCGTCGTTGTGCCGTCGTCGTTGTGGCGCACTATATATGCGTCCACTCCAGGCAGCGGCCGGCCCATCGAGCCAGGCTTGATGTCGAACGCCGGTGTATTCGCAATCATGATGCCGCCCGTCTCGGTCTGCCACCAATTATCGTGAATCGCTAAGCCCAGCACGCGCTTTCCCCACCAGACCGCTTCAGGGTTGAGCGGCTCGCCCACACTTGCGATGAAACGAAGCCGCGGAAAGTGGTATTGCGCCGGCAGTTCGGGGCCTGCTTTGATCAGCATCCTTATTGCGGTCGGTGCCGTATACCACACCGACACATTCTGGTCCTGCAGGATCCGATACCACCGCTGGGCATCGAACTCCGCCTCGTCGACGATGGAGGTAACCCCATGCAGCAGCGGACTGATGATGCCGTAGGACGTTCCGGTCACCCAGCCGGGATCGGCTGTGCACCAATAGATGTCGTCGGGATGCAGATCAAGCGCATACAAGCCGGTGATGTAGTGCATCGCGACGGCGCCGTGTACGTGGATAGCACCTTTTGGTGTACCGGTGGTACCGCTGGTGAAGTGCAGTAGCGCCGGATCATCAGCGGTCGTGGGCTCGATCGGGGTGTTCTCGTCGGCTGCGTTCATCCAGTACCAGAAGTTGAGCGTCCCGGGCAGCTGGTCGCCGGCTTTGTCTTCGTCGACTACCAAGATGTGCCGCACCGACGGCATTCGATTACGGATCTTGGCGATCTTGCGCTGGTAAATCGCTCGAGTGGTCACCAACACATCGGCTTGCCCGATGTTCACTCTGGTAGCGATTGGCTCCGGCCCGAAGGCCGAAAACAGCGGCGAAACGACGCTGCCGTTGCGAAGCGCACCCAGCATCGTGATGTAGAGCTCGGGGCGGCGGCCCATGATCGTGAACACACGGTTGCCCTTGTTGATGCCGAGCGAGCGCAGCACGCCGGCGAATCTATTGACAAGCCGGCTGAGCTCGGCGTAGCTGAGATCTCGCGTAGTGATCGCGCCGTCCCAGTCGTTGTCGGTGACGAACCGTAACGCTGTCCGTCTCGCGGCTGGGCCCGCCGCGTGCCGGTCGACGGCGGCGTAGGCGATGTTGCACCTGCCGGGCCCCATGCCTTCGCACAACGCAGGCACATCGGACCAGCGGAATCGCGCACGCGCATTCTCGTAGTCCGTAAGGTTGGGCCCGACTCCGTAGCCGTGGGGCGATTTGCGGATGATATCCATGAGGGTCCTAGGTGCGTGGCCAGCCGGTTCCCGCAAAGTAGTCGACTCGGCGGTTCGCTGCCATGACTGTCCCTATTCGGTCGCTTGGGCGTCTTCATCGTTTTCCGAGCACTCCATGCCGCAATAGAGACGAAAGTCATCAGTCAAGACGCGTTTTGTCCTTGGGCCAAGGGCGCTCTGGGCCGAGGTCCGCTCATCGTCCGAATCCGCCGAGATGCATTCGTGCGTTTTGGGCGAGCCGAGCCGGCGGAACCGAGTCCGCCGGAAGACCTCCGTTTCGTCGCCTGTGGCCAACCAATGCCAGGCCATGAGATCCGGATCGTCGACGCCGCCGGCAACGAGTTGGGTGATCGCCGTGAAGGTCGCATCGAGTTCCGCGGTCCACCAAACGCTCAATCCCAGAGACGTCGTCGTTCCGATTTTTGGTTTGATATCTGGCCGCACAGGGCCGTTCCTCGGCACAGGCTCGATAGTCGGCGATGGGTCAATCCTGCTGACTACAAACCACGTCATCACCGCCTTCAACGGTCACTTGGAATCGTGCTCATGACGGACCTCACGCACCCCCGTACCCAATTTCGCTGATCGGGCGCGACACAGTGCATGACCTCGCCTTGCTGCGGATTACCGAATACCGCCCACCTCGGCCGCTTGTCGTCGACTTCGACGACTTCACCGAAAACACGACGCTGATGGCATTTGAATATGGCCCCACCCGGCAAAAGGGCAACCAGATCACCTTGAATCCCGCCACACGGATAGGTCACATGACGCGGCGCCTCGGGCCGGCCGACGGACTGACTGCGTTGACAGACGAGGCGATGGAATCGTCGTTCCCGGCCTTGCGCGGCGCGAGTGGTGCCCCGGCGATGATTAACGAAGTGGCTGTTAATGTGTTGCTCGGCAAGGAAACCCTTGGCGTCGTCGGCGTCGTTATCGCAAACGCCGCCTACCACCTGGCGCCAATTCAGGTCGAGGAAGTTCTCAACGCGGACAACGCTTCGTACGGTGAAACGCGCTTCATGTTGCCGCAGGGCCTCGCAGTGAGTGTTCGCCATATTCGGGCGATGTACGAGAAAGCCCTGTCCGAGGGGGAATAGCGCGTCAGTCGAATTCGCGTGTGGATGTCACCCACTTCCGCGGCCGTCTATATAGCCGAGGCGTCCCAGGGCTGCGCACCGACCGACTCCATGTCGTCCTCGTCGACACCATGCGCCCGGGCCCATTCGCGCCGTAGCGACGCCATCGACTACCGGTTCGACCGCATCGAGGAGGCGATGGTGTTCGGCCGTGCCGACGACCGGGCGCCTTTGGCAGGGTTCACGCCCTCAGCCCGAGCGTAAGGGCGTCACCCTATCTGGCGGGTTCCCCGGGCTAATTTTCCAAAAGATATTTGCTTACCGCAGTTCGGGCAGAACCTTTCGGCAGGGTGGTGCTCTGCTCCGCAGCTCGCACAGAAGTGGGGTTCCGTCGCCGTCAACTGTCGCGCGGGAACGACGCCGAGGGGTTGGACGGCGCCGGTTTCTTCATGAACCTGTGGACCGACAGGTTCCGTGGCAACGCCACCGGCCGCGGGGGGCCCGTCCGGAACCGGCTGGAAGCCAGCAGCTTCGGCTTCGACGAGACGCTGCCGACGGCTTCGCACCACCATGAAGATCGCACGGCCACCAACGGCGAGCACCAGTAAAACGGCACTTACGATGTACCACAACAGGTTTGAGCTATGCAACACCGATACATCACCGTACTGCTGGCGCAGATTGGCTGCGCTCGTCCTGAGATCGGCCAGGCCGGGATAGTCCGGTGACATGGCCAAGGTTTGGTCGAAATCCTTGATCGCGTCGCCGTAGTGGCCGGAGTAGTAATGGTCGAGCCCTTTTCGGTAGTACACGTCGGCGGGGCCGAGCATCGGCTTGAAGCCCTTGCCCGCCAGTATCGCCGCGAGACCGTCTGCGGGTGCGACGAAGTTGAACGCCTGCGGTTCGCCGGCGGGGGCGAAGCTGTTCACCCCGATCACCTTGCCGTTGAGCTCGATGGTCGGCCCGCCACTCATGCCTTCCGTGACCGCGGCATCGATTTCATATTCCGGAATGGATTCCATGGTCGACTTTTTGCTGACCGTGCCGCTCTTGTTCGTTGGGTCTAGCGAGGGACCGGTGACCCGTTGGGTGGTCTCCGGGAAGCCGACCGCGAGAATCGATGTACCGATGCTCACGTCGGCGTCGGTAGCCAGCTCGGACGACGGCATGTTGTGCTGTGCTACCTTGAGAAGGGCGACGTCGCCTTTGCCGAGGGACCGGAAATCGACGACATTGGCTAGCATCTTCCCGGCAACCTTTGTGCCGGTGCCGTACAACAACGTGAGGCTAATCTCCGGACCCCGGTCGGCAGTGTCGCCTTCGACCCGTGCGTTCTTCAGAAGCCACTCCAGTGCTGCGACCGGGTCCCGGCCCGTAGGCGAGTCGGGAAACTGATCCATATAGGTACTCACGGCATTTTTGAGTATTAACTCTTTTGCGGTCTCCGGATCGACGCAGTGACCTGCGGTCGCTACCCAACCGTCGGGATTGACGACGAAACCGGTGCAGCCCCAGGTTGCGACGAAGGGGAAAGTCGAACCTCCGCCAAATTGAGACAGCATCTGGCCGCTGGGCAGCCGGACCTGGCCGTAAGTCTGACCCGCGAGGTACATTACGGCCGGCCGGATCATGGCCGCCGCCCTTTCCTCCGGGTTAACCTTCGGACGACCGCAGATGCGGTGCCCGGCAACCCAACCAACACCGCCAGAGCAGCCGCAGACAGCATCGCCAACGCCCGGCCCCAACGAGCGCGTCTGGCCATGATTCCTCCTCGTATCGAACCTGGCCTTTGACGATCCGGCACGTCGCGTGGTGGGGGTAGGGGCCGAAGTCCCATGCCCAGAGGTCATTGGTTTCGACTTCAGCCGTCGGGCATGCAGCCCGCGGTCCGTGAACTGCTTCTAAATCTCAGGTGTCGGCAATACGCTGATCGCCACGGCAAGCTGAGAAGCGCGAACCCAAAGTCTTCGTTGTGCTCGTTGGCGGTTCCCTGGGGCTGCATCGCGGCTAGCAGATTACCGCCGTCGATCATCGCGCGGTGTTCGCGCTTTGGAAATCAGCGCCAATAGACATGCGCGAAAAGCCTTCTCGTCGAGGCGCATTCGGAGAGCGATCTGGCTATCAGTATGGCCGGCCACAAGCAAGCGCAACTGCTCGCCTTCCTGTTCGGTCAATGCGGAGACGGCGCCCATGAAGTCCTCGCGCGCGCGGTTGACGAGCCAGGCAGTATCGGCGCCGGTGTCAAAGAGAAACTCGCCAGCGGCGGCGTTCTTGAGCACCCGGGACGACGTGTTAGGGACTTACGTCCCGGTGAAAGTCGCGAAAGTCCTTGACTGGCAAGCACCGATCATCGACGCCGATCTAGGTCAAATGATCCGGTGAGGAAGGACTTTAGGCACTCGTGTTGGTGGCGTGGACACCATAGCGTTTGCTTCGGCGAAAGTTGCCGTTCGCTGCGACAGGATTTGCAGCGTCATATCACGAAATTTGAGGAGATTGACAATGACGAAGACAACCGAAAAGACCGAGGCACGCTGGGCCGAACTGTCTGACGAGGTGCTCGAATCGGTCGAGGCAAGCCGTAAGCAGGCCATCGACGCCATCCGCAAGTTCGTCGATCAGGTGGGTGGAGAGGTCCCCGATGAGGCGCGGCGCAAGAACGTCATCGACGCCGCCCTGGACTTAACCGAAGAGCTGGTCACCGGGCGGATCGAGTTCTTCCGCAGCGTGGTGCGAAGCGCCGGCCAGGCGGTAGGCGGCAAACACTCGTAACGGCTCAACGATCCAGGGCCGATGGTCGAACGGTTGCCCGCGCGGCACCGCCCGGCCATCGGTCATTAGTCATTCGACGTCCGGCTCCCCCGAAAGGCGCATGACGACGTTCCGCGCGGCGTGCTGCAGTTCCACTGCCGCAGCCCAGTCGGCGCCCGACGGCCAAATCGGCTCACCAACCGCGATGTCGACGGCTCCCCGTCGCGGAAAGCGGTGCTCTGGCCGCAGGATTGTCCGCGTCCCGCGGATGGCCACGGGGACGGCGGGCACACCGGTTTCGGCGGCCACCACGAATGCGCCCATGTGGAAGGGCCGCAACCCGGGGGCGCGGGCCAGGCGGCCTTCGGGGAAGATGACGAGCGACTGTCCGGCTCGCACTAGGGCAGCCAGCCGGTCGGCGTCGGCCACGCCGTGCGCGCGCTGGTGGCGTTCGACGAACTGGTGGCCCAGCCGCCTGAGCACGAATCCGTTGAGTGCCTGACGCTCGAGCACTTCACCCGCGACGAAGTGGAACGACTGTGGCATCACCGCAGCCAGCACCGGCCCGTCGATCCAGCTGGCGTGGTTGGCCACCGCGATGGAGGTCCCTGCTGGGAGCTGGTCGAGGCCATGCACCGCAACCGGCGTACCGGTAAGGCGAGCCAGCAGCCGGATCGATCCCTGGGCCACCCGCCAGCGCCATTGCGGTCGCGGTAGCAACAGCAACAAGACGGCAACCGACAACCCAAGAACCGTGTACACCACCCACGCATAGACGGCGAACGCCACAGCGCCCGCCGCGCGACCAGCGCGGCGCAGCGACGGCAGGGCGCCGCGGAGGCGAAGCCGGGCCAACTCCCACCACATCGCACGCGGTCGCACGCCGATCTTTCCTGCCTGGTAGATCTGCCGGCTAGCGGCCCGCCGGATCTTTCCGCTCGAGGTCTTCAGCACAGTGCGCGGTGGCGCCAAGACCACGTCGTCGGGAGGCACCCCTAGCAGATCCACTGCAGTGGCTGCGATTTCGGAGCGCAACGCGGCGCGGCTGTCGTCTCCGGTCGCTCGGCTCTCTGCCATGACGACGAGTCGCTCGGCACCCCCCGACGGGTCGGGAGAAGCGAACACTGCCACACATCCCTTGCGCACACCTTTGATGTTGCCGACCGCCTCTTCGAGCTCCGCCGGGTGCAGATTGCGTCCGGCCCGGATGATCACGTCCTTTACCCGACCGGTGACGAACAGGTCGGCGCCGGCCATGTAGCCGAGGTCGCCCGTGTCGAGCCAGTCGTCATGAAACAGTGCACGTGTCGGCGGCGCGTTGTTGAAATAGCCGGCGGTTGCCGACGGACCACGGAACTCGATGCGACCTTCACGGCGATCACCCAACTCGTTTCCGGCGGCGTCGACGATCCGGATCTCGTGGCCTGGCAGCGGATGGCCGCAGGCGACGAAACGGAGGTCTTCCGGTGCACCCGGTTCCGCCGGCTCGGCCCGTCCGGAACGGGTGAATGCATCTCGGCGGATTCGGTCGATGACCGGACCCCGTCCGAGCGGCGGGAAAGCCAGGCCCACCGCGGACTCGGCCAACCCGTACACCGGTGTCATCGCATCCCACCGAAACCCATAAGGACCGAAGCGATCGGCGAACCGCTCGATCGTCGTGGGGCTTACCGGCTCAGCGCCGTTGTAGGCCAACCGCCACGAGCTCAGGTCGAGTCCTTGGATCTCATCGTCGCGGACCTTGGCGAGGCAGAGTTCATAGGAGAAGTTCGGGCCGGCCGACATGGTTCCCCGGTTGGCGTGGATCGCCCAGAGCCATCGTGACGGGCGAATCAGGAACGCCTGGGGGCTCATCACCACCAGCGGGACACCGAAATACATGCACCCGAGCCACGCACCGATCAAACCCATGTCGTGATACAGCGGCAGCCAACTGACGAAGGTGTCCGCCCCGGACGCCGCTGCGGCCTGACCCATCACCCGGATATTGGCGAGCAGGTTTCGGTGCGTGAGTGCGACTCCTTTGGGCTGCCCGGTGCTGCCCGAAGTGTATTGGACCAGCGCGAGGTCGTCGGCTCGCGGCCGCGGAAGCACGTCTTCGCCTGCGCCCGTGAGGGATTCGGGAACGACGACGTGGCGTAGGCTTTCGACGTTCGAGCGCAGCAGGTGGCCGAGGGTAACGGCCTCGGGCATGGTGACGAGCAGCGTGGCCCGGGCGTTCGCGAGGATGCCGGTCGTGCGACGCAGGTGATCCGCCAGCTGGGAAGGCCGGGCCGGCGGGTAGACCGGAACAGGTACGGCGCCGGCGAGGACCACACCGGCAAAGGTGGCGAAATACGCCCGGCAGGTGGGCAACATGATGGCGACCGTGTCGCCCGGCATGACGTCGTGCGCGATCAACCCGGCCGCTACCGCAGCCGCCTCCTGGTGCAGCGTGGCATAGGTCACGTCTATGGGGGCGCCAGCATCGTCGAGGATGCGGATGTGCGTTCGGTCCGGGGTCGCGCGGACATGCCAGTTGAGGGCGTCGTTCAGAGTCAAGGTTGTGTCTGGCGCCAGAACACCCGGCGCGGTGGCCGGAAGTGAAACCATGCCACGGTCCTCCACCATGGCGGGCTGGCCGCTAGCGACGGCCGCTAAGAGATCGCGCGGCGTCTCCGCACTGGCCAGGATGTGGGGCGGCAGTGCCACCCCGAATTTGTCCTGGACGCGCAGCAACAGTTCCGCCAGCTCAAGGCTGCCGATGCCCAGGTTGTCAAACGTGCTGTCAAGCGTCACCGAGGGCGGCGTGGCATGCGGGTGAACCTCGGCGACGAGGCCGCGCACCAGCGCCAGGATGGGAGGGGCGCACTCTTGGTTTGCCATTGCTCATGAAGCAGCCTGGGAGCGCGTGATTCGCTTGCGAAGACGTTGGGCGAATGCCGCGGCCCGGTCCAGGTCGTGATCGTTCGGCCGTCCCCTGTTTATCCCGCCAATGAACCCGAACGGGCCAACCGTGTCGAACCCGCGGCAGGAGAACGAATCGAGTACCTCAAAGCCCTTCGAAGCAAGCTGGTTTCGGACCGGCTTGCGGTAGTCCATCAGCGGAATCTGTCGGGCGCCGCTGGTGAAGAAGGTAAACGCTCGGACCTGGTCAACGGCTGGTAGGCGACGTATCAAGTTCCGTAGCGTCGCATCTACCGTCATGAAATAAATGCCGGACCCGAAACCGACGAGGTCGTACTCGCCGAGCGTTTCGGGATCGACCGACTCGGGTTCGACGACCTCGGCATCAAGCACCGCAGCCATCCGGTCGGCTATGCGGCGGGTATTGCCGTGCGATTTCGAAACGCAAACGATGAGCGCCTTCATCGCCCAACTCCTTTCCAGAACGTGGCCCGGACGGGTCCATGCTGCGTGGGCACCTCGCCGTCGGGTAAGGGCGCAATGGCACGAAGGCCCGGGGCGTAAGTCACTTTTGGTCCGGTCAGTCGAACGCGTGGATTACCTGGCGGGCCACGTGCTGGATCTGCCGGCGCGTGTCGTCATCGAGCGGTAGCTCATCGAGGGCCGGGATCTCCCCGGTCGCAGTGACCACCCCGGGTTCCTCCTGCTCCCAGCGCGCGTTGACCTTATCGCCCAACGCACGCACGGGCCCGTTGTCGGAAAGCACCCGGCCGTGAAACCGCTCGATGCCGTCGACGCGTGCCGCGACCGCCAGCGCACCGAGCAGCAGTGTCCCGATCCCGCGGCCCTGGTAGGCATCCGCCACGGTGAGCGCAACCTCCGCCGACGCGAGGTCGTCTTCATCCCGAATGAAGCGTGCATCGGCGACAACCGGCCCGTCCACGCCGTCGGTGACGACCCAGACGAAGTGATCAACGTAATCGACCTCGAACAGGTAGGCCGACCGTGCTTCGGTCGGAGCACCACCCTGGTACCGCCGGTAAAGAGTCTGCCGCGAGAACGCGCCGCTTTCCTTGAAGCACTCGGCATCGCCGGGCAGGACTGGGCGCAGCAATAGCCCGGCACCGTCTTTGGCCGATACCGGGATCGGGGCGACGTATGCGGCCAACCGCTGTCGCGCGGTACGGACCATCCGATCGGCGACGACCGGCATTGCCAGCATGCACTCGAAAGCGACGTCGTATCCGAAATACCCGCACACGTCATCTTCCGCGATCACCGTCGCCGTTCTGGGTGCGTTTCGCAGCAACGCGATTTCACCGACAATCGTCCCTGGCAACAGCTCGGTCACCGCAATCTGTCCATCCGGGCCGACGTGCCTGATCTCAACTCGACCGGATGTGATGATCGCAAACGACACCGCCCGCTCACCCTGCCGCATCAGGACCTCGCCGGCGCGCGCATGCAGGGGCTCCAGGTTGGCAGCCAACGCTGCAAGGTCCTCATCGGGGATATCGGCGAACACATGTAGCGCCGTCAGTTCCTCGGTGCTAACGCCACTCACGCTGGCCCGCTTAGAAGCCCGGCGCGAGCCGGATTTGCATCGCTTCGGCGGCACCTGCCGACCGTGATCAGCTGAGGCAGCGGTCATTTCGCCAATTCCTGTGTCGCTGCGCTTCCGACGCAAGTTACTTCACACTGCGTCATCACCGGATGTACGGTACGCGACCGGCGCAGCCTGCGCCCGGGCAATTCGCAGGTAGGCGCAGTGACAAAAGACCCTGTCGTGCTGGGACTTCGGCAGATCCAATGCCAGACCAAAGCATTCCGGTAGTCGTGCTCTTGGCCTCTACGTCTCGGCGAGCCAGAAGTGGTCGGATGGACTAGGTAAGGCTAGCCGGTAGACGGCGATGAATTCAGCGACATGGCGGCATCATTGGCCATAGCGCAGGCCGACGAGCACGATCTATCAGTTGACCGACCGTCTGCACGACGGGCATAGGGCCCGGGTACCCGCTCACGAGATCACGGCCACAGTGTCCGCATGGTTGGCGGAGGTGGGCGCCCACAGCCCATTGGTTGACGACCTTGCACGCGCGGTGAGTGTCGGTGATTGGCCGGCAACCTATGCCTTAGGCGAGTACTTATCCGTCGATGTGGCTGTTGCCACTTGACTACCCAACCACACCTGAAGACGGGCGGCCGGTCAGCCTGACGTTGCGCAGAACACTCGGCTTCGTTGGAAAGAACGATTGCCAAACATCCGGATGACTTTGGCCCCTATCCCCGACCTGGAGGACCTGGCAGGATCGAAGGCCCTACCAGATCACCGCCCCACCGCTATTCGGCTCAGCACCAATGGATTAGCAACATGAACGCACTACCCGCCTCGCACGAGAGGCCCGACTTCACCAAGATCGAGAATCGCGCGCCATCGGTGGCACGGATGTTCTTCGACCGCGTCGCCGCGACCCCGCACGCGGAGGCCTTTCGGTATCCGCAAGAGGACGGCTGGGAGAGCGTGACCTGGCAGCAGGTCGGCGAACGCGTCTACAACATCGCCGGCGGGTTGATTTCACTGGGAATCGCCCCAGAGGATCGGGTCGCCCTCGCGTCGTCGACGCGCTACGAGTGGGTGCTCGTCGATTTCGCCGTGATGTGCGGCGGCGCCGCGACCACCACCGTGTATCCGACGACAAACGCCGGCGATGTCGTCTACATCGTCGCCAACTCCGGAAGCCGGGTGGTAGTCGCGGAGGATCAGACCCAGCTCCACAAGCTGCTCGAGCACCGCGCCGAACTGCCTGATGTGAGCAAGGTCGTGATCATCGATGGCAAGGGCGACGGCGATTGGGTTATCACCCTCTACGAGCTGGAGCAGTTGGGTAAGCAACTGCTCGCCGACTCGCCCAACGCCATCAACGAGCGGGTTGCAACCGTCGGTCCGGACCAGCTCGCCAGCCTCATCTACACTTCCGGCACCACCGGGCGGCCGAAGGGCGTGCGGCTGACCCACGGGGCATGGACGTACACCGCTGCGGCCATTGACGCGCTCAACATCCTCGGCCCCGACGACCTGAACTTCCTGTGGCTGCCACTGGCACACGCATTCGGCAAAGTGATGCTGGCACTGCCGCTGCAGATCGGCTTCCCCACCGCGATCGACGGCCGCGTCGAGAGGATTGTCGATAACCTCGCGGCCCTGCGTCCCACCATCATGGGTGCAGCACCGCGCATCTTCGAGAAGGCACATGCCCGCATCGAGGGGATGGTCGCCGAGCAGGGCAGGCTCACGAAAACGATGTTCGACTTGGCAATTGGAATCGGCACGCGGGTGTCGCAAGCCCGGCAAGCCGGGAAGAAGCCTTCGTTGGCGTCATCGCTGGCCTACAAGGTGGCCGACCGGCTGGTGTTCTCCACCATCCGCGAGCGGTTTGGTGGGCGGTTGCGGTTCTTCGTCTCCGCGGCTGCCGCTCTGGACCGTGACGTCGCGCAATGGTTCGACGCAGTCGGCATCGTCGTGCTCGAGGGCTACGGCCTGACCGAGACTGCGGCCGCATCATTTATCAACCGCCCCAACGCTTACCGGCTCGGAACGGTCGGCTGGCCGTTCCCTGGAACGGAGGCCAAGATCGCCGACGACGGCGAGGTCTTGCTCCGGGGACCTGGTGTGATGACCGCCTACCACGATCTACCGGAAGCCACCGCCGAGGCACTCGACGAGGACGGTTGGTTCCACACCGGCGACGTCGGGGAGATCGACGCCGACGGCTATCTGCAGATCACCGACCGCAAGAAGGACATGTTCAAGACCTCGCAAGGCAAGTACGTGGCGCCATCGGGGATCGATGCGAAATTCAAGGGCCTCTGTCCGTATGTGAGCGAGCTTCTCGTCTACGGGGAGGCTAAGCCCTACTGCGTGGCGCTGGTGAGCCTCGACAACGAAGCGATCACCGACTGGGCCGGCACGCAAGGTCTGGTGGGCAATTCCTTCGCCGAGATAGCCCGTGATGAGAAAACACAGCAACTGATCGCCGGCTACATCGACGGGCTGAACCTGGAACTGAATCGCTGGGAGCAGATTAAGAGATTCACGATCATCGACCGCGAACTCTCGATCGAAGCCGGCGACCTGACGCCGAGCTTGAAGCTGCGCCGCAAGTTAGTCATCGAGAAATTCGCCGAGCGCCTCTCGGCTCTCTACGAACAATGAGGAGCGTGCAGACCTAACAACGACCAATGCGACTGGCTGAAAGTTCGACAGCGAAAAGCTAAGCACTACAACATGAGTCCAGTTTCTGCGGAAGCACGCAGTTCGAAAGCCAGCTGGCACAACGCTTTCAGCGAGAATCCAGTGCAACCCCTGTGCGGCTACCGTACGAACTTGGAAGACCGATACGAGAGGCAGCGGGTCACAGTCGCCATGACGCCCCGACACTTTCCTGCGTTGTTCACCGACCTTTATGAGGTCACGATGGCGCAGGCCTATATCGCTGAACACATGTCGGGAACGGCGGTGTTCGAGACCATGTTTCGCAGGCTCCCCCAGGGCCGGTCCTACGTGATGGCTGCCGGCCTGTCAGATGTGCTCGATTTTCTCGAAGCGTTTCAATTCCAGCCGGAGGATATTGACTACTTGCGCGGATTGCGGTTGTTTACCGAGGAATTCCTGCAGTACCTCTCCGCGGTTCGCTTCACCGGAGACGTGTGGGCAGTACCGGAAGGGACGGTGGTGTTTCCCAACCAGCCGATCGTGCAGGTGATCGCCCCAATTCTGGAAGCCCAGCTCGCCGAGACATTCGTGGTAAACCAGATTCACCTACAAAGCGTGATCGCGAGTAAGGCTGCCCGTGTGGTCGAGGCCGCTCGCGGACGAATGGTGGTGGATTTCGGAGCGCGGCGCGCGCACGGCACCGACGCGGCGCTCAAAGTCGCGCGAGCCGGTTATCTCGCCGGCATTGCGGGCACATCGAACCTGCTCGCGGCGCGCGAGTACGGAATCCCCGCGTTCGGCACGATGGCTCACAGCTTCATTCAAGCCTTCGATAACGAGCTCGCCGCGTTTGACGCATTCGCCCGGCTCTACCCGGGCACAACCTTGCTCGTCGATACCTACGACACACTGCACGGTGTCGACCACGTCATCGAACTCGCCAAACGTCGGAATGACTTCGATGTGGCAGCGATTCGGCTCGATTCCGGGGACCTCGGCGCGCTATCGAAGGCGGCACGCGCAAAACTCGACGCGGCGGGTTTGAAACAAGTCGAAATCGTCGCTTCGTCCGGTCTCGACGAGTACCGAATCGCGGCGCTGATGGATGATGGCTGCCCCATCGATGCCTTCA
>Ga0209656_10000210_pt1 | contig 38898 bp, 31 predicted proteins | sample BogFormECP12_OM2_FD_188239 | JGI IMG/M metagenome (GOLD analysis project Ga0209656, IMG submission 188239) | Bog forest soil microbial communities from Calvert Island, British Columbia, Canada - ECP12_OM2 (SPAdes) (version 2) | ecosystem: Environmental > Aquatic > Freshwater > Wetlands > Bog ...
GACGTAGCCCGAACCTGATGAGCCTGCCGGTCTAGCTAGCGAGCCCGGTGCTGGACTGAGAAGCAACGTACCCCTGATCCCGGCAATGTCAACCGTGACGACGCGTGGAACTCCCCTCACCGCAGCAGCCGAGGCGCTGTCCTACCTCACCTACGGTTGCCTGGTCACGGTCAGCCCGTTGGCCAGCGCCTCCTAGTTGCGATCGTTATTGAGCCAGTTTGCCCAGGGGTCTATACCTTTCGCCCGCGGCGAGGAAAAATAAGCAGCGACTGCCCTCTTGCGCACGGTTCTTTCGGGGTATGGATCCCCCCACTTAGCGTCTCCCGATGTCTGTCGGCCACCCCTGGTTGGCCGGCCCCCACAGCTTCCCCTGGAGGTGATTGGATGGATGGCAGCGCCGACCGGTTCCTCGACCTGATGCACCAGCTTGAGGATTTCACTCACTCGGTGTCTCCTGAGCAGGCGCACACCCAGTTTGACGAGACGACCCTCCAGCTGTTCTGGATGCGGTGGCCGCAGCTGTCCGCGTGGGCGGGTTCACTGTGGCGGCTGCTGTCCGAAGAACTCGCCGGGCCGTCGTCTCCGCACGACGAGTCTGAGCTGTTCGAAATCGGCGAAAGTGGCTGACCCCGCCCGCCGGCCCTTCACGGTCGGCGACCTGGTGCACTCGCGGGTGGTAACGACCAGCCCGGACAGTCCGGTAGCTGAGGCCGCTGCGGCGATGGTACGCGAGAAGGTGGGCTCAGCCCTGGTCATGCAGGGCCCCTTCCTGGCCGGCATTCTCACCGAGCGCGACGTGCTCAAGGCCGCGGCGTCCGGGTCGGACCTCACCACGATGCCGGTGTCGGCCTGGATGACTCGGGACCCGCAGTCAGCGGGCCCGGACACGCCGGTCGAGGACGCGGCCCAGATCATGCTCTTGAACGGCTTTCGCCACCTGCCCATCGTGGAAGGGCGGCGTGTCCACGGCGTGGTCAGCCTCCGTGACCTGTTCGCCGCCAGGATTAGCCGGCCGCCCCAGCAGCGCAGCGCAGCGAGCTAACGGGAACTTGGCTTGGGTATGGGGTAAGGACCACACGACCACAGGCGGTACCTGGCGGCACCGCCCGTGGTTCTCCGGCGGCCGCCTGGACGGCTGGGGCTGGACTGGCAGACGAGCTGGCGCCACCTCATCGCCGACGGCAAGGCGGCCGAACTGACGCACCCGTCGACCGCGAACCAGGCTCGTACCTTCCCCCCGCCGGCCGAGGCGCCGCCAGCCTAGCTATCCGACGTTAATGTCTTTGCCCCGTGGTGTAATCGGCGGATGCGCGAAACCCCAGAGGAGATCGACCGGCTGCAGCAGCTCCTGGACCGCAGCGCGGCAGGCGCGGGCCCGCACCTGCGGAGCATCATCACCGACGAACGCCGCCCGTCCGCCGTGCAGGTGATCGAGCGGTTGGTAGGCATGCGGTTGCTCACCGTGGCCACGGTGACTGCCGACAGACGCCCGCTCGCCGGACCAGTCGACGGCTACTTCCTGCACGGGTCGTTCTACTTCAGCTCGGGCCGGAACTCGGTGCGCATGCGCCACCTGGCCGCCCGGCCCGCGGTCAGCGCCACCCACCTGCCCAGGGATGACTTCGCCGTGACCGTACACGGCCGGGCCGAGTTGCTCGATGTCCTCGACCCGGCCGACGGCGAGCTGCGGCAGGCGATGCTCGACTACTACCTGCCCAGGCAGGGACCGGAGTTCGAGACCTGGCTGGGTCAGGCCAACCCGGTCGGGGCGCGCATCGCGGCCGAGAAGATGTTCACCTTCAGCTTGGAAAACTAGGAGTTCACGGACGGCCAGCGCCGGCGGGCAGGGCGGTACGGGTGAGATGCTCGGCCTCGGCCCACAGCCGGGTGGCGGTGGCGGCGTCGCGCGCACCTCCCGCGTCGCGGGCTAAGCACCCTGCGTATCGACCGTGCAAACGATCACGGCCATTACGTCGAGCCGAACGTCTGGGTGCGGCACCGGTAAGCGCCCGGAGCGCAAGCGGCCGGCCTGTGAGGGCTCGTGGGCCTCGATCCAGGTACTGGCGCGATGGACGCGTTCGGTGAGGGTGTAGACGCCGAGTAGGGCGCGCTCTGGGTAGGGCAGCCAGTCGATGGCCAGCCGGCGGGCGATGTAGTCGACCGCGGACCGCACCCGTGGGATCTCCGGGTCGTCGGTGTGCCCGTTAGGCACGAAGAACTGGTCAAGTCCGGGGCGAATGAGGTCGGCGAGCGGCACCTGGTGCTGGAGGCCCAGGGACAGGGCGACGGCGTAAGTGCTCACAAAGCCGGCGGCGCTGGGTGCCGTGCTTGCCCCAGTGGATGAAGACCTCGCCAAGGCTTCCGTCGTCGCGCCGGTTGGCGGTGAGGCAGAACCGTTCGACGCCGATAGTGACCGTGGTGGTAGTCCGCTGCGACGCCTGGGCATAGGCCGACGAACGCCAACCAGCATGGCCCTGCCTCCCGAACTGGCATATGAAATGACCGATTATGGAGCAATGACGCAAAGCCATGGTAGCCCTTGAGCATATGCCCAGGCCAGCGATGGACGAATAACCCTCGTGCGGGGACCGGGTGGGTAGTCTGGCGGGCGTGGACCACGTCCTGACCACGGAACGCCTGGTCCTGCGGCCGGTAACAGCGCAGGATCATGCCGTGCTGCTGGCCCACTGGACCCTGCCGGATGTACGGCGGTTCCTCTTCGACAGCGAGGCGCTGTCCGCAGCCGAGGTCACGGAAACCATCGAGGAGAGCGCCCAGGATTTCAACGAGGGCGGGTACGGCATCTGGCTCATCGAGGACGGGACGGGACTGGTCGGCACGACCGGATTGCGGCCGCTCGATGACCTCGGGCTGGAGATCTTCTACAGCCTGGCTCCCGGCTCGTGGGGCAAGGGCTACGCCACCGAGGCTGCCCGCGCCGTACTGGAGCACGCCCTCGTCGACCTCGGCCTGCCCGAGGTACTGGCCGAGGTCGACGAGGACAACGCCGCCTCGGTCGCGGTCGTCGGGCGGCTCGGCATGACCCCGTTCGACGTGGTACCCGGCGCGCTCGGTCCGATGACCCGCTACCGCAAGAAAGCCGAGACCGCATAACCGGCGCACTCCGCTCCCTGCGTCAAACCTCTGGTCACATTGACTACATCCTGCGGGGCACTCGATGTCTCGGCTAGAATCCCCGCCAGCCCTCGGGATCCGGACGCGCGGCCAGCGGTGCATCTAGCTCGTAGGGCTCCCGCGTGAAGACGAACGATCCCAGGTCAAGATGGTCGACCAGGCCGTCAGCGCCGCGTATCAGGCGCAGGGTCTCGCCCGTGTAGTAGCCGTCGAGGCCGGTCCAGGTGCCGTCGGGCTCGGCGCGGAAGCGGGAGGCGCGGCCGCTTCCCGCCGTCGGCGAGAGCTCCAGGCCGCGGTCAGCGAGCAGCCGCAACAGGTAAGGACGAGGGCCCCAGTACCACAGTCCAGTCAGCACGAGCAGGGCCGCCTCGACATCAGGCAGGGGCTTCCAGCGGGCTGGGATGCGAGGCTCGTTGTCGGCCACGATCGTCACCAGGTCGACGGCGATCGCGGCGATGTCAGGTCCCGAGGTGGCGTTGGCCAGGGCGATCCCACCGATGGCGTCGGCGGGGCTGACGCACAGCGTGGCGAGGAAGCCCGGCATCGAGCCGGAATGGCCGTAAAGCACCCGCCCGTCGTGGCGGAACAGCTGGAAGCCGAGCCCGTAGCCACTGGCCCAGGCGTCGTCACCGGGCGGTGCGGCGGGGGTGCGCATCTCGGCCAGGGTCTTCGCGGGCAGGATCCGGTCGTCGCCGTCGAGCAGGAACGCGGCGAACCGGCACAGGTCCGCCGCGGTTGACCAGAGCTCACCGGCCGGGGCCATGAGCCCGGTGCCTTCAGCCGGCTCGAGCTGCATGACGTCCGCCCACGGATGGACCGCGAAACCGCGCGCATACGGCGGCTCAGGCGACACGGTGGTACGGGCCATGCCGAGCGGATCGAGGATCTCCTGCCGCAGCGCGTGCTCCCAGCCGTGCCCGCGCAGCTGGCCGACGAGCGCGCCGAGCAGCCCGTAGCCGGGGTTGGAGTAGTGAAACAGCCGTCCGGCCGGATGCCGTGCGGGCCCGAGGATGTCGGCTAGGGCTGGCCGCAGGTCACCGGGGCTCCGCTCCCACCACGGGCCCGGGGTCTCCGAAGCCAGGCCCGCGGTGTGCGAGAGCAGCTGGGCGATCGTCACGCTCGCTACCTGGCCCGCGTCCAGGTGCTTGCCCAGCGGGTCGGCGAGGTCCAGCCGGCCCTCGTCGCGCAGCCGCATGACCTGCACCGCGATGAACGTCTTGGTCAGCGAGCCGATGCGGTACTGGGTATCCTCATCGGGCTCGTGTCCCTCGAGCATGCTCCGGGCCCCGCACCAGGCCTGGATACCGTCCCGGACCACCGCCCCGACCAGCGACGGCGTCCGGCCCTCGGCCTGGCCGACAGCTACACGGTGGGTGAGCGCCCGGCGCGTCGCCGGAAGCAGTTCTCCGGCCGGGGCAGCTGATGATGAAGATGAGGCCACCGTTGCACCCTAGCGGTGACCAGGCAGGAATCTACAGAAGCAGGCGACGGGTCACGATACCCCGCCCGATATCGGTCCCGAGCCAGAGGCTGAAATGGCTGCCGATGCCGAGATAATCAGAGACGTCGTCACCGACGACCCGCAGCGTGACCATGATCTGCGGACTCCCGGCCCGGAACGGCCCGTCGTCCTCTCCGTCGACTAGGGCGCTGAAGACCTGACTGCGCCGCGTCTCGCTGTTCTGGGCGCGCAATACCATCCGGTGTGACCCCGAGCTGAGCTTCGCACGCGCGTCGTCATCGTCGTCCGCGTTGGGCGTCACCAAGGCCTGGTACTTGAAGCGCTGCATGCCCGTCACCACCTTCGAACACAAATATCGTAACGCGCCATTCATGTTCGCTGGAAGACGGTCATCGCCTATCGTAACGTGACGTTAACATTCGCTGGAAGACGGTCATCGCCGCCTATCCGGCAGGCGGTACTAGCCGGTCGGCGGCGGCACCACCACGGTCCCGGTGGCGGTGACGGCGACGATAGGCTCGCTGAGCACCGAGGCCGCCGAATCCCCGCGCGCCGGGCTTGAGGGTTCGGCCCGGCAGACCACCCGCGCCTCGAACGCGAGCTTCCTGCTGCGCCGGCCGACCGCGGTGACTGTGGCGGTCACCTCGATGATGTCGCCTGCCAGCACCGGCGCGCGGAACTGCACGTCGGAGTAGGACGCGAGCAGTCCCTCGTCGCCGTCCATCCGGACGGACGCCTCGGTGCCCACGTCTCCGAAAAGCTCGAGCACGAAGGCGCCGTTCACCAGGTTCCCCCCGTAGTGAGCGTCGCCGTGCGTCACGTACCTGCGGTGCGTCACGGACAAGCCCACGTACGCTGACGGGCTATTGCTCATGCGGCTCCTTCCGCCGGGGTAAGCGCGTGCACCAGGTAGCTGGCCACTTCGCGGGGCGTGGTACCGCGGCCAAAGATCTTGTCCACGCCGAGGTCATGCGCCGCGTTAGGGTCGAACCGCGGCCCGCCCACCACCAGCAGCGGCCGATCGCGGCTCTCCGGGATCTCCGGGGTCTCCGGGACGAATCCGGCCTGGAACGCCGCCACCATCTCCCGGGTATTCGTCAGGTGCGCATCGCGCTGGGTGACGACCTGGCTGACCAGCACCGCGTCCGCGTGCTCGGCGGTGGCGCGGGCTACCAGTTCCGCGACGCCGACCTGCGATCCCATGTTCACCACGCGGATCTCCCGGTAGTACTCCAGGCCCTTCTCTCCCGCGTGCCCCTTGACGTTGAGGATCGCGTCGATGCCGACCGTGTGTGCGTCGGTGCCGATGCACGCGCCGACCACGACCAGCTTGCGACCGAGCGCCGAACGGATCCGCAGGTTCACCTCGGCGGCCGTCAGCACCGGAAACTCCCTCATCGCCACGGTCACGGCAGACAGGTCGACCACGTGGCTGACCCGCCCGTAAACGATGAAGAAGGTGAAGTCGGGTCCTATCCCCTTGGCGTGCACGACCATCGCCGGGTCCATGCCCATCTTGGCCGCGAGCTGCAGCGCGGCACCCTCGGCCCGGGCCCGTTCCGACTCGTCGCCGAACGGCACGGGCAGCGTGAACGACAGCTGCACCCGCCCGTCCCCGGTGGTGTCGCCGTACGGCCGCACGATCCCGATTTCCCCAATTCTCCCGGTCAGGCTCACTGGTTCACCTCCGCACGCTCCAGCATTTCGGTCGCCGGGTTGTAGTAACCATCGGCCCGCTCCACCACACCGTCCAGGCCGCGCCCGCCGCCGGCCGGCCGCTTCGTGACCCCGAACGTCCCCTCGGCGATCGCGGTGAGCAGCCCCTGCGAGCCGATCGTGCGCAGCAGGTCGATGGCCTCGGCCAGCACCTGCCGGGCCCGCTGCGCGACGAACCCGTCGGGTTCGGGCCGGAACGAGGCGCCGAGCCGGCCGGCGGCGCGCCGCACGTACCGGACGTTCTCCAGGGCCAGGTCACGGTCGGACAGGAACGGCGTGTGGATACCCTCGGTCATCATGCCGATGAGCAAGATGGACTGGTCGGTCATCACCCCGGCCAGGTTGAAGAACGCGTCGAGCAGGTAACCGGCGAACACGTTGCCGGTCATGTGCTTGGTCGGTGGCATGTACTTCAGCGGCGCATCGGGGAACAGCTCCCTGATCAGCTGGGCATGGGCCAGCTCGAGCAGGAACGAATCCGGCACCTCGGGGTTGATCTCGAACGCGTGTCCCAGGCCGAGCTGGGCGTCGGCGAGCCCCGCCTCGCGGCCGAAGTACTCGTTCAGCAGCTGCGACACCACCACGGTGTGCGCCGCGTCCACCGCGTCGGCGGTGGTCAGGTAGTTGTCCTCGCCGGTGTTGATGACGATGCCGGCCCGCGCGTGCACCTGCCGGGAAAACCGCTGGTCGATGAACGTCCGCACCGGGTTGATGTCGCGGAAGATGATGCCGTACATGCAGTCATTCAGCATCATGTCGAGGCGCTCGAGCCCGGCCAGCGAGGCGATCTCCGGCATGCACAGGCCGGAGGCGTAGTTGGTCAGCCGGACGTAGCGGCCGAGCTCGCGGGACACGTCGTCCAGCGCGGCGCGCATCAGCCGGAAGTTCTCCCGGGTGGCGTAGGTCCCGGCGTACCCCTCCCGGGTCGCGCCCTCCGGCACGTAGTCCAGCAGAGACTGCCCGGTGGACCTGATCACCGCGATGACGTCGGCACCTTCCCTCGCCGCCGCCTGCGCCTGCGGAATGTCCTCGTAGATGTCCCCGGTCGCCACGATCAGGTAGATCCACGGCATCGGCGGGTCGGAGGTAGCGGCAATCATCTGGTCCCGCTCCGCCCGCCGGTCGTCGATCAGGGAAATTCCTTTACGGACCGAACGGGCGGCGGCATCGCTGGCCGCTTTAGCCTCGTGCCCCGCGGGCAGACGGAACTTGACCAGGCCCGCAGTGGCGTCCACGGCCAGCGTGCGCAGGTCGGGATAGCCGCCGCATCGCACCGCGTCCCAGACCGGCAGGGCGACCCCGTGCTCGAGCCCGGTCGACTCGCGGACCGCGTCGGCGAGCCGGTTCACCCACGGCATCCCGTCCTCGTCCGCCCCGTCCAGGCCGGCCAGCCGGAGCACGGCGCGTTCCACAGAGACGGTGGTGTGCGTCCGGGCCAGGTCGGTGACCGGCTGCCCGGCAAGCCGGGCCAGCTCGCGGGCCTGCGCCACCAGCGCCGGGTCCAGGTTCAGCTTGCTGTTCATGAGGCGACCCGCTGTTCGAATAGTTTCCGTACCGATGGCACGCTACGGATCAGGCCGAGCGCGAGGTCCGCGTGCCCGGGCACGTACCCGTTGCCGACCAGCATCGTGACGTCGGCGGCGAGCCCCTCGGCGCCCAGTGCGGCGGCGGCGAAGGACGTGGCCATGCTGAAGAAGATCACCGTGCCGCCTTGCTTGGTCGACAGGATCGCCCCGCCTTCGCAGCCTGCCACGTCGACGCACACCACGGTGACATCGGCCGGTCCCCCGGCCACCCCCACCCGCACCCCCAACCCCACCGGATCCCTGGCGTCCGCGACCACTATCTCGTCGACTAGGGGGGACTCCGGCTGCGGAAGGTGCGTCGGGCGACGAGAAGACCAACTCTGCTGATTTTCGCTGGCGCCCGCCGCACCTTCGGCGCCTCCGTCCTGCGTGGTCGTGAGGTTGCGCAGCAAGGCGGCTTCTGCCTCGGTGGGGACGACTCCGATGACCTTGGCGGCGCCTGCCTGGCGGGCGGCTACAGCGGAGAGGGATCCGCTCTTGCCGGCGGCGCCGATGATAACGGCCACGGACCCCTTCTTCACCACGCGCTGGGTGAGCGCGGGCGCACCGCACACATCCAGCACTGCGAGCGACAACGGCACGGGGAGGTCGTCGGGGAGGACGGCGGCTATTGACCTGGCGAACAGGATGGCGTGGCCTTCGCACGGCACCTGCTCCGAACGGCCGTCCCAGGCCGCCAGGCCGTCGGTTATGGCTAGCGGGGTCAGGGTGAGGGAGACGAGGGTGGCTATGCGCTGGCCGGGCACGAGGCCCAGCGGCGATTGCGGACCGACTTCTTCTACGGTGCCGGTTAGCATGCCGCCGGAGCCGGTTGCGGGGTTCTGCATTTTGCCGCGGGTCGTGATGATGTCCAGGACGGCGGAGCGGATCTTGTCGGGGTCGGCGGCGTAGGCCTCGCGGAGGTGGCGGAAGGAGGCGGCGTCTAGGTTGAGGCGGTCTACCCGGATGCGGACTTCGTCGGGGGCGATCGCGGGCGTGGCGTCGAGTTGCCAGGCCGCCTGCGGGAGGACGCCCGGGGGGTCGATCACCCGGTGCAGCCCGAGGGGCGAGGAGGACGAAGTGGTCATAGGGCTGGTCCTTCCCGGCTGGCGTCTACCTGCCTGTGCGCGCACGGATGACTACGCACGATGCAGATCGTTCGGTAAAATTTATTGGTTTGTGGCTATTGTCAGCAAGTTCTTGTGTATATTAGCTGATCATTTGAAGATTTTCTCGTGACCGCCGGGCCGTCGGCATGAACGTGTCGCCGCCCCGCGCGGCGGCGCTAGCGGACACGAGACGCCGAGGTGGTTCCGGAAGATCTACCGTCTACCCCGTTTTGTACCGTAGGTTCTTCGGTATCATGCAGAGAATTGGGGATGGCTTCCATGGTCTCGCAGCCGTACGTGTACCAGCGACATGAGCTAGCCGAGCCAGACTGGCGCCGGTTCCCCGGCTGGGCCGGGGTGTCCCCCGCCGACTGGGAATCCGCGCAGTGGCAGCGCGCGCGCTGCGTCAAGAACGCGCGGCAGTTGCGGCAGGTCACCGGGCCGGGGCTGGCCGACGCCTTCTTCGCCGACCTTGAGCGCGACCAGCGCGAGCGGGCCACCATGTCGATGCTCCTGCCGCCGCAGATGCTCAACACCATGGTGCCGGACGGATCTGTAGATCAGCCCGGTTTCACCGAGGCGTTCTACGCCGACCCAGTGCGCCGGTACATGATGCCGGCGTTCAGCGACCGGCGGACCGACTGGCCGTCCCACCCGTATGCGCAGCGCGACTCGCTGCACGAGGCCGAGATGTGGGCGGTCGAGGGCCTCACCCACCGCTACCCCACCAAGGTGCTGGCCGAACTGCTGCCCACCTGCCCGCAGTACTGCGGCCATTGCACCCGGATGGACCTAGTTGGCAACCCCACACCGGTCACCGACAAGCACAAGTTCGCGCTGGCCCGCGAAGACCGGCTCGATGCCATGCTCTCCTACCTGCGCCGCACGCCCGGGGTCCGGGACGTGGTGGTCTCCGGCGGGGACGTGGCCAACCTGCCCTGGCCGCGGCTCGAGTCGTTCGTGGCCGCGCTGCTCGAGATCGACTCGATCAGGGACATCAGGCTGGCCAGCAAGGCGCTGATGGGGCTGCCGCAGCACTGGCTCTCCGACGAGGTGCGGGCGGGCATGACCCGGCTCGCCACCACGGCCCGCTCGCGCGGGGTGAGCATCGCCATCCACACCCACGTGAACTCGGCCCAGTCGGTGACGCCGCTGGTGGCCCGGGCCGCCGGGGCCATGCTCGAGGCCGGCGTCCGCGACGTGCGGAACCAGGGCGTATTGCTGCGCGGGACCAACGACAGCGCCGCGGCGCTGCTCGACCTGTGCTTCGCGCTGCTCGACGGGGCCGGCATCATGCCCTACTACTTCTACATGTGCGACATGATCCCGGGCAGCGAGCACTGGCGGCTGACACTGCGTGAGGGCCAGTCCCTGCAGCACGAGATCATGGGCTACCTGCCCGGGTTCGCCACCCCGCGGCTGGTCTGCGACGTGCCGTATGTCGGCAAGCGCTGGCTGCACCAGGTGGCCAGGTACGACACCGACCACGGCATCTCGTACTGGACGAAGAACTACCGCACCGCCATCGAGGCCGACGACGAGCTGGCGCTCGGCCGTGAGTACCCCTATTACGACCCGATCTACATGCTGCCGGAATCGGGCCAGGCCTGGTGGCGGGCGCAGCGTTCCCGGTCGCACACGGGGGCGGCCGGAGTCGTCAGGCTGGCTGGTAGCGGCGGCTCAGCTCGTCAAGACGCAGTCTGACCGAGGGCCATTCGGCCGCGGTGATGCTGAACCGGACGGAATCCCTCGGGTTCAGGTCGGCGCCGAGCCGGTGCGCGCGGAGGATGCCCTCGAAGCGCGCGCCAATCCGCTGCATCGCGTCGCGTGAGCGCTGGTTCCGCGCGTCGGTGTGCAGGCACACCGAGCGCACCTGCCAGACCTCGAACGCGTGCGTGAGCATGAGGCGCTTCATCTCGGTGTTCACGCCGGTCCTGATCGCGTCTCGGCTGAGCCAGGTGTAGCCGATCTCGCACGTGTCGGGGCCGGTGCGCTGGTGGCCGTCCGGCCACGGCCAGTAGCCGAGATCGGTGAACCGGGTCGAGCCGATCACCGTATCATCGGCCATTCTGACCACGGCGAACGGCACCGCCTGACCAGCGTCCCGGGCCGCGACCGCCGTCTCGACGTACCGGCGGACCTGGGCCTCGTCCTGCGGAACCGGGGACCAGCGGTAGAGCTCGCCGCCCCCGGAGGCCGCGACCAGCAGGCCGGGCACGTGCTCGTGCTGCAGCGGTTCGAGCCGGAGGTGCTGGCCGGTGAGCGGCTGTGTTGATTCGGGGGGACGACCCCCCGAGGCCCCCCGATCCTGGGGGGGAACCTTCCTCCCCAGACCCCCCTGGGGGGGACGCTCCAGGTACCTCGAAGGGTTGCCGTCCGGCCGGGCGAAGCCGAACGAGCGGTACAGGCCGTGCGCATCCCAGGTATGCAGCATCCAGCGCCATCCTGCCCCCGGGCCATCCTCGATCATCATCGCGACGATGGCCCGGCCCAGGCCGGCGCCGCGGTGGGCGGCCAGCACGTACACGTCGCTGAGGTAGGCGGACCCGCCGTCGCCGAAGGCGCGGGCGAAGCCGATCATGGCGCCGGACTGGTCGTAGGCCCCCACCACCCGCCAGGCCGCGGCGATCTGCTGCCTGATCTCCTGCTCGCCGCGCCACCGGCCCCAGTAGGCTTCGGTGGTCAGGAACGACACCGCGGCCGCGGGATCGATCCTGGCCGGGTCGTCGTCCATCTCGTAGTTTCCGTAAGCACGTCGCATAACAGCACCCCAAGGGCATGGTCGAGGTCGGTGATCAGGTCCGCGGCGGGCTCGACGCCGACCGACATCCGGATCAGCGCGGCCGGCGCGGTTTCGCCTGGCCACCTGGCGCGGCGTTCCCAGGTCGACTCCACGCCGCCGAAGCTGGTCGCAGGCAGGATCAGGCGAGAGCTCGCCACCACGGTGTCCGCGGCCTCGGCGTCACCGGGCAGGACCTCGAAGGACAGCAAAGGTCCGAACCCGTCGGGCATCTGCCGGCGGGCCACCTCGGATGTCGATGTATCGATACCGGGATAGTGCACCGCGGCCACCCGCGGATGGCCGGTCAGGTGCCTGGCGACGGCCAGCGCGGTGTGCGACTGGCGCGCGATCCGCAGCGGCAGCGTCTTGAGCCCGCGCAGCGCCAGCCAGGCCTCGAACGGCCCCGGGATGCCGCCGCCGCTGGACCGCCAGGCCCGCAGGGCGGCCAGCAGCTCGGCGTCGCGGCTGACCACGGCACCCAAGATGACGTCGGAGTGCCCGGACACCGACTTGGTCAGCGAGTACAGCGAGGCCGTCGCGCCTGCCTCGAGCGGCCGCTGGAGCAGGCCGGTGGCGACGGTGTTATCCACCACCATGGGCGCGCCGGCCGCGGCCGCGAGCGCGCCGAGGCGGGCCAGATCGGCCACCCGCAGCAGCGGATTGGTCGGCGTCTCGGCCCACAGGACTGAAGGCGCGACCGTCAGCTCGCGCTCGACCGCGGCCAGGTCCTGCAGGTCGACCGGGACCGGAACGGCCCCATGCGGCCGCAGCCGGTCCGCCAGGACCCGGCCCCCGTAGTAGCCGTCGTTCGGCATCACGATGCGCTCCCGGCCCGGGGCCAGGGCGAGCATCAGCGCCATCGAGGCCGCCTGGCCGGAGGCGAAGGCCACCGCCTCCCCGTCTTCCAGGCCGCCCAGCGCCTGCTCCAGCGCCTCCCAGCCCGGATTGCCGTCCCGGCCGTAGGCCCGGCCCGGGCGCGGGGGCCCGGCCGATACGTAGATGCTCGCCGGGGCCAGCGGCGGCGTGGCGGGCAGGCCGGGCGTGCGGTCGGTGCCCGCGTGGATCAGCCAGGATTCGGCGGAGAAGGTGTCAGAGGGGTCAGCGACGTCAGAGGGGTCAGCGACGTCAGAGGGGTCAGCGACGTCAGAGGGGTCAGCCATGGGGTCAGCCATGGGGTCAGCCATGGGGCCAGGCCTGGGCGTCAAAAAATGTTACAGTACATTTTGTGAACATACTGGTACAATATCGCCTGATGGGCCGGACCGCCAAGGAGATATCGGCCAGCGTGGAAGCGGGCGTCCGCAGCGGGCAGCTGACTCCGGGGGACCATCTGCCCCCGGTCCGCGCGCTGGCCGGCCAGCTGGGCATCAGCCCGACCACGGTGGCGGCGGCCTACAGCGACCTGCGCCGGCGGGGCCTGACCACCGGCACCGGCCGGGCGGGCACGCGCATCCGGGGCGCTCCCGCGGTCAGCTCACGGGTGTACCTGAGCGCTCCGGCCGGCACCAGGGACCTGATCACCGGCGGCCCGGACCCCGACCTGCTCCCGCTGCTGCCGGGCCAGCCGGCCAGGCGGTCCGCCCGGATGTACGCCGAGGCGCCGGTCTCGCCGCGGCTGCGCCGCCTGGCGGCCGCGTCGCTGGCCGCCGACGGCATCGAGAGCGCCAGCCTGACCGTCACCGGCGGCGCGCTCGACGGCATCGAGCGGGTCCTGGCCACCTGGCTCACTCCCGCCGACCGGGTGGTCGTCGAGGATCCCGGTCATGCGGTCACCTTTGACCTGCTCGCGGCCATGGGCTTCACCGCGGTGCCGGTGCCGGTCGACGACCTCGGTATCCGGCCTGCCGAGCTGGCGGCCGCGCTGGCCAGCGGCGCGGGCGCGCTGATCGTCACGCCACGGGCCCAGGCCGCCACCGGTGCGGCCTGGGACGCCGGACGTGCCGCGGAGATCGGCGCGGTCCTGCGGCGGCACCCTGGCGTCGGGGTCATCGAGGACGATCACGCTGGGCCGGTGGCCGGGGTGCCTGCCTTGTCCGCCTGCGCGGGCATGAACGGGTGGGCAAGTCCCGCCCGCTGGGTCACTCTGCGTTCGGTGTCCAAGTCGCTCGGGCCTGACCTGCGGCTCGCCGTAGTGGCCGGCGACGAGGCCACCATCACTCGGGTCGCGGGCCGGCAGGCGCTGGGCACCGGGTGGGTGAGCTACCAGCTGCAGGACATAGTAGCGGACCTATGGTCGGACGCCTCGGTGGCGCGGACGCTCACGACCGCGGCGCAGGTGTACGCCCGCCGCGGCGCGGCGCTGCGGTCGGCGCTGGCGGCCCACGGGATGACGGCCAGCGGCCGATCGGGATTCACCTGCTGGGTGCCCGTCGCCGACGAGGACGGCGTCGCGTCCCGCTTGGCCGCGGCGGGCTGGGCGGTGGCCCCGGGCCAGCGGTTCCGCATCGCCGCGCCGCCCGGCGTCAGGATCTCCTTCGCCCGCCTGACGGAGGCGGACGCGGCCTCGTTCGCGGCCGAACTCGCCCGGGCGCTGCGGCACCGGGCCTCCCGCCTGGACTAAGGTCACTCGGACTCGTGGACCTTACACCCGTCCAGCGCCTCCGCACCCCACCAGACGAGCGCACCCTCCAGGACGCGATCCGCTAGCCCTCGCCGGGATTCCAATGAGTGTGGCGCTCTGCTCAATAGCTTCATTACAGTGCCACGTTCATTGAATCCGTGCTGGGGTCTCCGTGGCTGATGGGGGTGGTGGTGCGGAGGTGGCGCGGACGGCGGGACGCGGGGTGCGGGACGGGCGCCGACGCTGTCGATGGGATCTGGGGGCCTAAGCGCGATTGGCAGAGCCGGGACGTTCGGCATGTGACCGGCGGGCGTCGCCGGTAAATCCCATTTATAGGGTCGGAAATAAAGATAATGTCGGCCGCCGCCTCGCGGACACCGAGGTCCTACCTATAGCGTTGTCCCATGACGCGGCGCACCGAGCAGATCAGCCTTCACCTCAACGCGTACCTCACCGCGCACAGCAGCCCGCCGGATGCCGTCCTCCGGGAGCTGGCAAACGAGACCGCGGAGCTGTACCCGAACGAGACCGGCCTGGCCATCGCCCCGGAGCAGGGCACGCTCATGACGCTGCTGACCCAGATCGCAGGCGCCGAGTCGGCGATCGAGATCGGCACCTTCACCGGCTATTCCTCCATTTGCATCGCCCGCGGGCTGGCCGCGGACGGGCGTCTGCTCTGCTGCGACATCAGCGAGGAATGGACCTCGGTGGCCCTGAAGTACTGGGAGAAGGCTGGCCTGGCGGACCGCATCGAGCTGCGGCTCGGCCCGGCCATCGACACGCTGCGCTCGCTGCCCGACGAGGAGATGTTCGACCTGGCGTTCATCGACGCCGACAAGGGTGGCTACCTCGGCTACTGGCGCGAGGTCGTGCCGCGGGTACGCCCGGGCGGGATGATCATGGTTGACAACACGTTCTCGCACGGCCGTGTGATCGACGCCGGCAACGACAACCCCCTGGTGATCGCGGTCAGGGACTTCAACGACCACGCCGCCGCCGACGACCGGGTGGATCTGGTCATGGTCCCGATCGGCGACGGGCTGACGCTGGCCCGCAAGAAGGATTAGCCGGCCCTTACCTAGCCAGCACTGACCGCCCCGCCGAGGTAGAGCGCCCCGATCTCGGGGTTCTCCAGCACCTCGCGCCCGCTGCCGGACAGTCGCACCCGGCCGCTCTCCATCACCACGCCGTGGCTGGAAAGCCGGAGCCCGGCCCGGGCGTTCTGCTCGACCAGCAGGATCGTCGTGTCGGCCGCGTTCATCTGCCGGATCGCGTCGAACACGGTCCGCAGGATCTTCGGCGCCAGCCCCATCGACGGCTCGTCCAGCATGAGCAGCCGGGGCTCGAGCATGAGCGCCCGGGCGAACTCCACCAGCCGCTGCTGCCCGCCGGACAGGCTGCCCGCCTTCTTCCCGGCCCATCCGGCGATGTCCGGGAAGATGTCGAACACGGCTGTCACCCGGCGCGCGGTCAGCGTCCGGTCCGACAGTATGTAGGCGCCGAGCTCGATGTTCTCCCGTACCGTCATGTCGCGGAACAGGCTGTGGTTCTGCGGCACCTGCACCACGCCGAGCCGCAGGATCTGGCGCGGCGACATGCCGACGAGGTTCTTCCCGTCGAGCGTGATCGACCCGAGGCGCGGCCGCAGGAGCCCGCTTATCGAGGACATCAGCGTGGATTTCCCGGCGCCGTTCGGCCCGACCACGCAGGTGATGCCGCCTTCGGTCACCTCGAGGGAAACCCCGCGCAGGACGTCCCCGCCGCCGTAGCCGGCCACCAGGTCCTCGATCTTGAGTACCGAACGGGCGATGGTGCCTGCCCCGGTCTCCGTCATGTGCCCTCCGCGGGTTCCGGGTCGTCTTCCACGTCCTCGCCCAGGTAGGCGTTGAGCACCCGCTGGTCGGTCCTGATGATGTCCGGCGGCCCGGCCGCCACCACCGAGCCCGAGTCGAGCACTGTGACGCGGTCGCACAGCCCCATCACGAACTCCATGTTGTGCTCGACGATCAGGAACGTCTTGCCCGCCGCGTTCAGCTCGCGGATCCGCTCGGCGATATGGTTGACCAGGGAAAGGTTGACGCCGCCGGCCGGCTCGTCGAGCAGGATGACGGCGGGGTCCGCCACCAGCACGTAGGCGAGCTCCAGCAGCTTGCGCTGGCCGTAGGAGAGCGTGCCCGCCAGTTCGGCGTGGTGCCCGGCGATGCCGACGAAGTCCAGCTGCTCCATTGCGCGCTTGCGGGCCGCGGCGCGTCCGTTCGGCGAGGCGACCAGCATGTTCTCCAGCACGGTGAGGCTGGCGAAGATCCTGGTCAGCTGGAAGGTCCGGCCGATGCCGAGGGCGAAGACCTTATCCGGCGTGACGTTGGTGATCTTCTTGTCGGCCAGGTACACCTGCCCCTCGTCCGCTTTGGCGTACCCGGTGATGACGTTGAACAGGGTGGTCTTACCCGATCCGTTCGGCCCGATCAGGCCTGCCACCGAGCCCTCCTCGATCTCCACCGTGCAGGAGTCGAGGGCGTGCACGCCGCCGTAAGCCTTGCGCACGTCCTCGGTCCGCAGCAGTGCGCTCATCGCCTGGCCTCCCTCGCGGGCGCGTCGCTGCCTTCTGGCCGGGCTGGCACCGGTACCGCCGTGGGCACCGGCGGGACCGCCGGACGGCCCCTGGTCCGTAGCCGCTTGACCCACTCGCCGCCGGTCGGGACGATGCCCCGCGGCACGAACAGCACGATGAGGAGGAACAGCGCGCCGAGCAGGATCTCGCTGAGGTACCCGTTGGTGTACTTGATGGTCAGGTAGAGCTGGCCGGGCTCGATGATGAGCGCGCCGATCACCGGTCCGCTGATGGTCCCGAGGCCGCCCAGGAAGGCCATCAGCACGAGCGACAGGTCGAACAGCGGGTCGTAGCCCGACGGCGGCTCGACCTGGGTGAGGTACAGGAACCACACCCCGCCGACCAGCCCCGTGATCGTCGCCGAGATCACGAACGCGCTCAGCTTGACCCGCATGGTGCGCACGCCGAGCCCGCGCGCACGGTCCTCGTCGTCCCTGATCGCCCGCAGTTGCAGGCCGAACCTGGCCCGCCGGACCACCACGGCAATGATGATGGCGGCCACGGCGCAGGCCAGCGTGATGTAGTAGAAGCGGTCGTTGAACTCCGTCGGTGACCACGGCAGGAACGGCGCCGAGACGCCGACGGAGCCGCCGGTGAAGGAGAAGTTGGCGGCTGCCAGCTGGAAGATGAAGAACACCGCGATGGTGATCACGATGAACGTGTGCCTGCGCACCCGCAGCGCCACCAGGCCGAACGGCACCGCGATCACCGCCCCCACCGCCGCGGCCAGCGGCAGCAGGGCGAACACGCCGACGCCGTTGATGTGCCAGTCCCTGGCCGCGATGCCCACGGCGTAGGCGCCGCTGCCGAAGAACACCGCCTGACCGAGCGAGATGTACCCGGAGAAGCCGGAGAACAGGTTCCAGGCCGAGACCACGGCCACGAAGATCAGCGCGTAGATCGCGTAGTTCGTGTCCACCGGGCTGCTGAACACCGCCGGGAACAGGATGGCCGCCACGGCCAGGACGATCAGCCCCAGCCCCGCGGCCGCGCGCTGCCGGCTCACGGTGCTCATCATGGGGCCCGTCACTCTGTTCATCACTGGGCCCGCACCGGCTGCCGGCCGAAGAACCCGGTCGGGCGGATCACCAGCACCAGTACTAGGGCAGCGTAGAACACCACGATGGCCCATTCCGGGGACCAGATGTCGACCAGCGACTCCACGGTGAGCATGAAGACCGACGCGACCAGCGCGCCGCCGATGCTGCCGAGACCGCCGAGGATGATGATCGCGAGCAGCCGCGAGATCAGGTCGTAGCCGCTGTTGGGGTTGAAGGCGTTGGTGGCGCCGAACATCATGCCGCCGGCCGCGGTCACCGCCACGCCGACGCCGAAGGTGAGGGCGGCGACGCGGTTCACGTCGATGCCGATGAGCCGCGCCGCCGTCTCGTCCTGCATCGTGGCCCGCACGCTGCGCCCGAACGTGGTCCGGTACAGCAGCGCGTAGATGGCCGCGATGAGCACCAGCGCCAGCGCGAAGCCGTACAGGTAGATGTACGGCAGGTAGAAGCCGAAGATGCGCACGCTGGATTGCACGTAGGAGGCGTTGAGCTGCTTGGGGTTGGGCCCGTAGATCTCGTAGAGGATCCCCTCGATGATCAGCGCGACGGCGTAGGTGACCAGCAGCGTCATGGACGTCCGCTCCCGGCCGCGCAGCCGCCGGATAAACGCCCACTGGATGACGACGCCGATCACGAACATGGCCGGCACGGTGATCAGCAACCCGAGGAACAGGTCCAGGTGCAGTGACACCGAGAGCTGATAGCTGAGATAAGCGCCCAGGATGACCAGGACACCCTGGGCGATGTTGATGATGTCGAGCACACCGAAGATCAGCGTAAGGCCGACGGCCATCAGGGCGTAGACGCCGCCGACGAGGATGCCGTCGACAATAGCCTGGTAGATCTCTCGTGCCATGGGGGTTAGCTAGTCCAGTTCGGCTTGGGGTTGATGATCGTCACCGAGCCGGCCGCGCTGACCGGGAGGACCTGCTTGAACGCGGTGCCCTGCTGTTGCCACTGGAAGGTGAACGCCGCGGCGCTGGCGTTCTTGCCGGAGTTGTCGAACATCACCGGTCCCTGCACGGTGCTGAGCGTCACGCCGCTGTGCAGGTAGGTGATGATCTTCGCGTTGTCGGTGCCGCCGGTCGCCTTCACCGCCTGGGCCATCACCTGGCCCACCGAGTAGGCCTCGGCCACGTCGGCGTTGACGTCGGACGGGCTCCCGCCGTACTTGGCCACGTACTCATTCACCATCGCCTGGCTTTCCGGATTGGCGTACCCGGGATACCAGCCGTTGGGCACCATCATCCCCGTCGCGTTCCCCTTCCCCACCGCGGACGTGAACGCGGCTCCCTGGTCGGGGCCCGCCGCGCAGATGAACATCTTCGGGTTGTAGTGCTGCTGCTCGAACGCCTGCATGAACGCGGACACGGTCGGGACGTCGGTGGACCCGAGCAGCACGGCCTGGGCGCCGGTAGCGGCCACCTGGTCGGCGGCCGGCTTGTAGGAGCTCTCCTCCTCGGGGAAGATCTTCGAGTAGACCGTCTTCACCCCGAGCGCCTGCAGCTTCTGCTGGGCGAGCTGGACCGGCGGGTCGGCGAACGGGTCGTCGGCCATCGGGTAGGCCGCCGTCTTGGGCCGCTGGCTGGGCGGCAGCGAGGCGACCCAGTTGACGAAGGGAATCAACTCGTCTTCGATCGGCAGGCTGACGTCGAACACGTTGTGAGCCGACACGTTGGCCGGGCTCTCGAACACCGACGGCGCTCCGCCCGCGCCTTCGACCAGCGCGTAGCCGTACCGGGCCGCGACCGATGCCGATGGCGTGGTCAGCAGCGAGGAGAACGGCCCGAAGGCGAGGTCCACCTTGTCGGAGGCGAACAGGGTCTGGTAGTTCGTCTGAACCTGGGTGGGTGAGCTGTTGTCGTTGAGGATCTTCAACGTGACCTGGCGACCGAGCAGGCCGCCGGCCTTGTTCACGTCGCTGGCCCACAGCTGGTAACCGCGCTCGAAAGCCTGGCCGTCGGCTGAGAAGTCGCCGGTCAGCGAGAGCGACGCGCCGATGGTGATCGGCGCCTTTGTACTAGGGCTGGAACTGGTAGCCGTGGCGCCGGTACTGCTGCTGCTACTGCTACTAGTGCTGCTGCTGCTACTGCAGGCCGCCACGAGGCCGGCGGACAAGATGGCTGCCGCGCTCAGGGCGAGGCAATTCTTGGAGAGCCAGGGGAGGTGGGGTCTCACGCCCGGTGCCTCCTTCCTCTCGTTCGGGTTGATCACGGATTAGTGTCGTTGGTGCCGAGGCCATCGGAGACCTCCGCGTGCTCGCTGACGAGCGGCAAGCCCGCGGAATCCGCCTGCTGCTGCAGCAGCGCGGCGAAGTCGGACTCACCGTATCCGCGTCCGACTAGTCCCTGGATCAACTGATGGACCACCGCAGCGACCGGCATCGGCACTTCGTGTTCCCGCGCGGCGGCCAGGCCAAGATCGAAATCCTTGCGCAGCAGCGTGGCGGTGAACGTGGGCTCGAAATCGAGGTTCACGTACGCAGGCGTCTTGTAACCGGTGAACAGGGAACCCATCACACTCTTGTTGAGACAGTCGAGAAACGCTTGCCTGCTTATCCCGCTCTTCTCGGCAAGAACGGTTATCTCGGCGAGCGACTGGGCCACTACGCCGAGGAACAAATTGTGGCAGAGCTTAACCGTCCTGGCCACCTCGCCGTCACCGACGTAGGTGACGCCGCGGCCCAGCATGTTCAGGTACGGCTCTGCCAGGACGAACGCGTCCCGGGGTCCGGAGACGGCGGCCGTCATCTTTCCCGCCCGCACCACCTTGGGGTTGCCCATCACCGGCGCGGCGAGCAGGGCGGTGCCCCGGCCAGCGATCTCGGCCCGCACCCGGGCTGAGGCCTCGGCCGATACCGTGGAGCAGTCAATGAGCACGGCGGGAGCCGCGCCGGAGCCGGACATGAGCCCGTCCGGACCAAGGACCGCGGAGACGAGGTCGTCCGACGAGCCAACCGTTATGAAGACGATATCTCTGGTCGCCAGTTCCGCCGCGGTTCCCGCGGGCTTGGCGCCGAGCCGTATCAGCGGCTCGGCTTTGCCCATGGAGCGGTTGAAGACGGCGAGGTCACAGCCTGCCGAGAGAAGCCGGCGACCCATCTCCACGCCCATGCGGCCGGTGCCGAGCCAGCCGAGCCGACGGGCGTCATCATGTCCGACCATGTCGCCAGATCCCCTCCTTCTCTGGTCACAATCGTTTGCACCCCCGAGATTGGTCCTTAGGCAATACATTTGTCAATCCCGCATGTCCAATCTGTTACCAAAGCCGGACCAAATCGCTTTCCAGGAGACGGCGCCGGGCCGGCAAATCAGGCCCGGCCGCTCCCTCCCGTGGCTGCTGGCGGGGCTGCACGTGACAACGGCGCCGAGTATCCCCGGCGGGATGCCGCCGCCCCTGGGCCGGTGGTGATAACGTCAGTAGGGGAGTGATTGGGCCGGTACTGTTCACCGTTCCCTCGTTAGCAATCGATTGCTACATCTTCGCCCGGCTTCGCCTCGCTGCAGCGGGGCGCAGCGGGACCGGCGGGCTGACCGGCTCGCCGGAGTCCTCCTGGCCGGTCCCGGCCTGCGGCGCGAGACGTTCGGATGTGGATCCGCGGACGATGAGCTCCGGCGCCAGGTAAAGGATCTTCACCGGTCCCTCACCCCCGCCGATCCGCTCGAGCAGCAGCTGCGCTGCCTCGGTGCCCAGCTGGTAGTGCGGGAAGCGCACCGAAGTGAGCGGCGGCCGGAGCCGGTCGACAAACGGCATGTCGTTGAAACCGATCACCGAGATATCGTCGGGGCACTGCAGCGAGCATTCGTCGAGCGCGGTGTAGCACCCGATCGCCAGCATGTCGTTGGCGGCGGCCAGCGCGGTGAAGGCCGGCTGGCTGGCCAGCAGCTCGCGGCAGCAGCGGGCGCCTTCCTCGACCGTGTACTTGCTGGCGTACGTGATCAGGCCCTCGTCCACCTCAAGACCGTGAGTCGCCATCCCGTCCCGGAATCCGCGCAGCCGGCTCACGCCGGTCGAGGCCTCCTGCGGGCCTGCGATGTGCGCGATCCGGGTGTGGCCGAGCCGGGCTAGATGGGTGACCGCCATCCGCGCACCCTGGTCGTTGTCAACCGAGACCGAGGGGAAGCTGTAGTCCTGCGCCAGCCGGTTCATCAGCACCACGGGCACTTCCGCCGCGGCCGCCTCGGCCAGCAGCTGGTCGTGCAGCGTCGCGGTGGCGAGCACGAACCCGTCGACATGACGGGCCCGCATCTGCTCGAACAGCGTCCGCTCACGGTTGGCGTCGGCGTCGGTGTTGCCGATCAGGGCCACGTAGCCCGCCTCGGCCAGCTTGTCCTCCAAGCCGCGCACGATCGGCGGGAACAGCGGGTTGTTCAGGTCGGGAATCAGCACCCCGACCGTGTGCGAGCGGCGGGTCCGCAGGCTCCGGGCGACCGGATTGGGGCGGTAGCCCAGCTTCGCGGCGGCATCCGTCACCCGGCGCGCGGTCTCCTCGCTGACCAGGATGCGTGTCTCCGGGTTGAGGGCCCGGGAGGCGGTGGCCGGATGGACGCGGGCCGCAGCCGCGACGTCTCGCAGCGTAGCTGGCCGGTCAGGCATCGTTCATCTCCGCTCCCCCAACCGACGGGCATGACCATAGCGGCCCAGTGCCCGTTTTGGACGGACTAAGCCTATCCAGGGCGTCTTACCCGGCGCTACTGGCCGCGCCGGGCATCGAGGCAGGCAGCAGGCGAGCAAGGACATCCCGATGGGTCGGCACAGCCCGCTCGGGGTGGCATCAGGCCGAACGGTGGGCCGAGATGATGATCACCAGGGACGAACCGCGCCGGTCAGCCCGGCCGGCGCGGTGGCCGCCCGCGGGATCCAGGCCGGCCCGGCGGCCGGGCGGCACCAGTGCCATCGAGCGCCGCCGCAAGGCCGTCATCGGCGGCCGGACCGCGCCGGGGTAAATTTCCCGGCAAATCATCCCATCTGCAATTACGTCGGCCCCCGTTCGGCTAATTAATAGTCTTTATTGGCAAGCCAGTGTTCCCCGCGTTACGCCTGGTAACCTGTGGACGGACTGTGTATAAGACGGTGGAAAACCGACGCTGAATGCGGATAACCCGTCACATTCTGTGGACAGCGTGTGGACAGCGAAAAAAGCCAGAAAATGATGCGGCAGAGGGGTTGCGCGGGCCCGCGCCGAGGCAGTAGAAATACGTTCACCGTTAGAAACGGGCACTGCCTGGAGGTAACTCCGGGACGTGGGAGGAGTAGGGAAACCTGAGCCTCGCGCGGGTTCCTGACTCTGGCGGGCGGCGCGCGGCACTGGGAAAGCCAGGCAACTGGCTGGCCAAATGCGGCGAGGCCAGGCAAGGTCCCCTGCATCTCATACATGGAGGGGACCTTGTCTTATTCAGCCCGGCACAAGCGCCTTGGCCAGGACCGGCACGCCAGCAAGCACTGCCACGCTAACCGCAGGCACTCCTGGACGTCCCAGCGCAAGAACCGTGCCGATACCGACCCGGCCGAGGTGCCCGCGGATCCCGGCCCGCGGGCACGCCAGCCTTTCGCCGCCGCGGAGGAGTAAGCATCCCGCGACATCACGTCACGGGGCGGATCAGACGGGCCAGGCTTCCTGGCGGTAGCCCATGTCCCAGAACATCCACTCATAACGGCTCGTCGTGCGGAAGTGGCGGTGCACCCGGTCGCGCTCGGGTGCCCCGAGGCCGGGGCCTATCTCGTCGGTTACGTCGATCACCTGCCGCACGACGTCACCGAACTCCTCGCTCCCGTACATGTCGATCCACTGCTGGTAGCGCGGGTCCGGTGAGCCGCGACACAGCAGTTCCTTGCCGACTTCGGCGTAGATCCAGTAGCACGGCAGCACCGCGCCGACCCCTTCCGCGTAGGACCCGGTGCTGACGGTGGCGAGCAGGTAACTGGTGTAGGCGAGGTTGGTCGGGGCGGGTTCGGCCTGCTCGGCGCTCGCGGGGTCGATGCCGAGATCGGCCAGCAGCGACCCGTGCAGGGTTTTCTCCACCGCGATCGCGTCCGCCGCGTGCCGCGCGAACATCTCGGTCTGCGCGGGCGTGGCTGCCCGGCTGGCCACGGCCGCCAGGGCCTGAGCGTAGCCGTGCAGGTAGATCGCATCCTGCACGACGTAGAAAGCAAAGGCGTCATGCGGCAGGCTGCCGTCGGTCAGACCGGTCAGGAACGGGTGGGCCAGGATGGCGTCATAGACGCCCGCCACACCTTGCCACAGCTCACCGCTGAAGCTGTCACTCATCGCGCTATCTCTCCATCGTAGGCCGGTACTGTCGTCAGACGGTATTCGTGCAGGACATGGACGGGACCTTCGCCGGAGCCGAGCCCGGCCAGGCCATACGCCACCGCCTCGCCGGCCACTGCAGCGGCTTGACAGGCCGCGTCGGCCAGCGGCAGCCCGGCCGCCAGCCCGGCCGCGAGCGCCGCCGAGTGGGTGCAGCCGGCGCCGTGCGTCGCGGCCACGCCGTGGCGGGCGACCGGGATGGCCATGTGCCGCGTTCCGTCGAACAGGTGGTCCACCGGCTCGGCCCCGTGGCCCCCGGTGACCAGGGCCGCTCGCGCCCCCATCGCGACCAGGCGCTCGGCCAGTACCCCACGGTCCTCGGTCATCATAGCGGTGAGCGCCTGTGCTTCCGGCAGGTTAGGCGTCACCACCGTGGCGAGCGGGAAGAGCCGCGCCACCAGGGTCCCAATGGCGTCCGGGAGGAGCAGCCTGCTGCCTGAGCTTGCCACCATGACCGGATCCACCACCAGCGGCAGGTCCCGCTCCGCGAGCGCCCCGGCGACGGCTTCGATCAGCGGCGCGGAGAACAGCATGCCGGTCTTGGCGGCGTCGGCTCCGATGTCATCGAGGACCGCGTCGATCTGCGCGCGGACGAACGCCGGCGGGACCTCGTGGATGGCACGGACGTCGACTGTGTTCTGCGCGGTGAGCGCGACGATCGCCGACATGCCGTGCGCGCCGCAGCGGGCAAAGGCCTTCAGGTCCGCCTGGATGCCGGCGCCGCCGCCGGAATCGGACGAGGCGATGGTGAGCACCCGCGGGACGCTCACGCCGGCAGCTCCGGCCGGCCATCCACTGGACTGGATGCACGGGCGTGCCAGCGGCGCGGGATGCGCCCTGCCGTCCGGGCGGCGTACCCGGCCGCCACGGCCAGCCGCATCGCGGTGGCCATGCGCTCCGGTTCGGCCGCGCGGGTGATGGCCGAGGCGACGAGGACCGCGTCGCAGCCCAGTTCCATCGCGAGGACCGCGTCGCTGGCCGTCCCGATCCCGGCATCCAGGATGACCGGGACGCCCGCCTGCTCGACGATCATCGCGATGTTGTGCGGGTTGCGCACGCCCAGACCGGACCCGATCGGGGCGCCGAGCGGCATGACGGCCGCGCAGCCGGCCCGCTCGAGCTGCCTGGCCAGAACCGGGTCGTCACTGGTGTAGGGCAGGACCACGAACCCGTCGGCGACCAGCATCCGGGCCGCGTCGAGCAGTTCGACCGGGTCCGGCAGCAGGGTGTGGTCGTCGGCCACCACCTCGAGCTTGACCCAGTCCGTGCCGAGCGCCTCCCGGCCGAGCCGAGCCACCAGCCTGGCCTCGCTCGCGGTGTGGCAGCCTGCCGTGTTCGGCAGGATGCGCACCCCGGCTTCCCGCAACAGGCTAAGCAGCGAGCCTTCCCCGCCGGGGGCGACCCGCCGCATAGCCACCGTGGTGAGCGCGGTCGCGGAGGCGTCGACCACCCGCCGCAGCACCTCCAGGCTCTGCACTCCCCCGGTGCCCAGGATCAGCCGCGAGCTCAGCTCGTGGCCAGCCAGCACCCACGGCTCGGCGCCGGCCGTCTGCGAGCTCAGCAGATCCGTGTCCGTCAAGTCAACCTCCCTGCACGGCCGTGACGACTTCGACCTGGTCGCCGTCGCGAAGCGGAGTGGCGGCCCACGAGCCGCGCGGTACCACGTCGCCGTTGAGGGCGGCGGCGACGCCGGCCGGGGCCGCCGTCAGCTCGGCGACCGCCTGCGCGATCGTGCTGCCGTCCGGCAGCTCGCGCGGCTCGCCGTTGATTTTCACCTGGAGGCTCACGGCGCTCCCTCCCTGGGCAGGAAGCGCTCGGGCGTGAACGGGTCCCACTGCGACGCAGGCGGGCGTCCGGTGAGGCAGGCCACGATGACGTCCGCGGTCACCGGGGACATCAGGATGCCGTTGCGGTAGTGGCCGGTAGCCAGCAGCAGGCCGCGCTGCCCATTCCCGGGCCCATTCCCGGCGCCGAACCCGCCCACGATCGGGCCGTTGTCCGGCGTGCCGGGCCGCAGCCCGGCGCATGTCTCGGCCAGGATCAGCTCGCTCGTCACCGGGAGCACGCTCATGGCGTCACGCAGCAGGTCATGCACCGCGCCGGCGGTCACCGTCCGGTCCGGCCCGCGTTCCTCCTGGGTGGCGCCCACGACCACCTCGCCGTCGGCCCGCGGCACCAGGTAGACATCCGCGCCGCGCACCGTGGCCCGGATTGTGTGGCTGATGACGGGCGGCATCCCGTCCGGGTGCCGCAGCCGCAGCAGCTGGCCCTTGACCGGCCGGACCGCGGCGCGCACCTGTTCGGGCAGCCCGGCGATCGCACTGGACCAGCATCCGGCGGCCACGACGACCTGAGCCGAGCCGATCTCGCCGCCGTCCGCGAGCCGGACGCCGTGCGCCTGCCCGTCCCCGGCCAGCACCTCGGTCACGCGGTCCCGCACGATCCGCACCTTGGCGGCCGCCGCCGCCTCGCGCAGCGCGGCCGCGTACCGCCGGTTGTCGACCGACCAGTCGCCCGCGAACAGCACCCCGCCGTGCACGTCCGGGGTGAGGAAGGACTCCAGCTTGCGGCAGGCCCGGCTATCTAGCTCTTCCGCCTCCAGCCCGGCGGACCGGCGGAACGCCGTCAGCCGCATCAGCGCCGCGTAGTCGCCGGGGTCATAGGCAATGGCCAGCGTGCCCTCGCGGCGCAGGCCGACCCGGTGGCCGGTCACCTCCTCCAGTTCGGCCGCGAACGAACCGAACCGGGCCACGGCGAGCAGGTTGATGCGGAGCAGCGCGCCCTCGCCGAACAGGGCCTCCGAGACCGGGGCGAGCATCCCGGCTGCCACGAGCGACGCGGCGTCGCCGTGGGCCGGGTCGACCAGGACGGTATCGAACCCGGCCGCGGCGGCCTGCCAGGCGATCGCGGTACCTATGACGCCGCCGCCCGCGACGACGACATCTGCGATAACGGCCAAGAGCACTCCCTTCGCCGGCATTACCCGGATCAGGTGCGACGGTCGGAGGCGCTCGGCCTCCCTCTCAGCCCTTTCGGGCTCCCGTGGTCGGAATTGTCTCCGAATGTTCACCCTATATCAGCCGGACGCGACGGAGGCACGGGGCGAGACGTCAGGCGGAGCCAGGGGCGAGGATGCGAGCCGCGATCCGGCGCAGGACCAGGCAATGATTTGATGGCGCGATGACTACTGATCTGCGGGCGCGGCTGGCGGACGCGCGGCTCTACCTGTGCACGGACGCACGGCGACCCCAGGGCGACCTGCCGCGATTCCTGGACGCCGTCCTCGGCGCCGGGGTGGACATCGTGCAGTTGCGGGAGAAGGGCCTGGAGGCGGGCGAGGAGCTCGCGCTGCTCCGGGTGTTCGCGGATGCCTGCCGGCGGCACGGCCGCTTGCTGGCGGTGAACGACCGCGCGGACGTCGCGCTGGCCGCGGGGGCGGACGTGCTGCACCTGGGACAAGATGACCTGCCGGTGCCGGTCGCGCGGCGCATCCTCGGCCCGGGGCCGCTCATCGGCCGCAGCAGCCACAGCCCGGCCCAGGCCGATACGGTGACCGCCGAACCCGGCGTCGACTACTTCTGCGCCGGGCCGGTCTGGGCCACCCCGACCAAGGCGGGGCGCCCGGCGACCGGCCCCGGCCTGCTGGTCCACGTCGCGCACACCAAGCCGGCCCGCCCCTGGTTCGCGATCGGCGGCATCAGCCTGGACCGGCTGGACGACGTGCTCGCCGCCGGGGCCACCCGCGTGGTCGTGGTCCGCGCGATCACCGAGGCCGGCGATCCCGCCGCCGCCACACGGGCGTTTGCCAAGCGTCTGCACCAGGTATGACCTGAGTCCCTACCGCAGCAGATCCGCCACGGCGGCGATGCCCGCCACGATCGCGCGCTCGCTGACCAGGCCGAAGCCGAGCACGAGCTGTGGCGGAGCCGCGCCGCGGCTCGCGCGGAAGGGCGCCATCGCGTACAGCCCGACCGACCGGCGCCGCGCCTGCGCTACCACCGCCTCCTCGTCAGCCGAACCCGGCAGGTGCGCGACGGCGTGGAAGCCGGCCGCCAGGCCGGTGAGCCGGACGGCGGGCGCGTGCCTGCCCAGCGCCTCGATGAGCGCCGTGCGGCGCCGGGCGTACGTGCCGCGCATCTGGCGCAGGTGCCGGTCGTAGCGCCCCGACCGCAGCAGTGCGGCCAGCGCCAGCTGATCCAGGCCGGAGGTCCCGCGGTCGGCGAGGACCTTCGCCTCGGCGACCGCGCCGGCCAGCGCCGGCGGGGCGATGACCCAGCCCAGCCGGACCGCGGGCGCCAGCGACTTGCTGACCGTGCCGAGGGTGAAGACCCGGTTCGGGGCGATTCCCTGCAGCACCCCGACCGGCTCGCGGTCGTAGCGGAACTCCGAGTCGTAGTCGTCCTCGACGATGAACGCATCGTGGCGGCTGGCCCACTCCACCAGCGCGTGCCGCCGCGACGCCGCCAGCACCACACCGGTGGGCGACTGGTGAGCCGGGGTTACCACCACGGCGCGGGCGCCGCTGGCCTCAAGCGCCGCCACGTCGACTCCGAGGTCGTCGACCGGCACGTGGACCGCCTGCGCGCCCGCCAGACCCGCCGAGGTACTCGTCTCGACGTCACCGTAGCCGGGGTCCTCGAAGGCCACCCGCCCGACGCCGAGCTGGTTCAGCACCCGCAGGACCAGGTTGAGGCCCTGCGCGAAGCCGGTGCAGACGACGAGGTTCTCCTGGTCGGCGGCGGCCGCCCGCACCCGCCGCAGGTATCCGGCGGCTACCTCGCGCAGCGCGCGGCTGCCGCGCGGGTCGCCGTAGTCCAGATCGGCGGTGGCCACCTCCCGGCACGCTTCCCGCATCGCCCACACCCAGTCGCCGCGGGGAAAGCTGGCCAGGTCGGGGACCCCGGACCGGAAGTCCGCGATCAGCCGGGGCGACGGGGCAGGTCCTCGGGTCCGGTCGGTCCCCGGGGCCGGCGCGGACCCGAGGACCGGGTAGGCGCCCGGAGATGCGCCCGGAGATGTGCAGAGCGCGACCCGAGTGGCCGAGCCGACCTGGCTGTCCAGGTAGCCCTCGGCCAGCAGCTGGCTGTAGCACTCCTGCACCAGGCCGCGGGAAACGCCGAGCTCGCGCGCGAGTTCCCGGGACGAGGGCAGCCGCTCCCCCGCGTGCAGTCTGCCGTTCCTGATCGCGTCGCGGAGTCCGGTCTCCAGCTGAGACCGGAGCGGCTGATCGCTGTGGCGGTCGAGCCGCAGGAGCAGTTCCGGCCCCAGACCGGACCACTGAATGGCCATGGAAACGGACAGTATCAGCCATCCGGTTCGGGCTCCCCGGTCGAGTTCCCGGCCGGAGGCATGTAACGATGAGCAGATGCGGATCGTCAGCGTCGAATCAACAGACTTGTTCGTGGGAACTGCGCAGCGTCCGCTGCAGGTCGTCCGGGTCACGCTGGTAAACGACGAGCCAGCGGCGGCCTCCGCCCGCCTGGGCGTGCAGGGGGCAGGAGTGCGGGATCCCGGTCCGTTCGGGACAAATGACCTGAACCCCGGCGAGGAGAAGGCCTTCGAGGTCCCCGTGGAGATCGCCGCGCCGTACCAGCCGGGCAGCACGCGGCGGGTCACGGTCACCCTCGAGAGCGAGGCGGGACGGGCTTCTCGGGGCTCTCGGATTTCTCGGGGTTCTCAGGTTTCTCGGGGCTCTCGGGTTCAGGCCGAGGCGGACATCACCGTGGCCGAACCGGGCTGGACCATGTGGATGGTCAGCCACTTCCACTATGACCCGGTGTGGTGGAACACCCAGGGCCAGTTCACCGAGGCCCGGCTCAGCCTGCCGGACGAGAACGGCAGGCTGCCGGACATCCGGAGCGCGTTCGAGCTGGTCGGCGCGCACCTGGACCAGGCCAGGAACGACCCCGACTACAAGTTCGTGCTGGCCGAGATCGACTACCTCAAGCCGTACTTCGACGCCTACCCGCAGGACCGCCAGGACCTGCGGCGGCTGATGGCCGAAGGCCGGGTGGAGATCGTCGGCGGCAACTACAACGAGCCGAACACCAACCTGATCAGCGCCGAAGCCATCATCCGTAATGCCGTCTACGGCATGGCGTTTCAGCGGGACGTGTTCGGCGGCGACCCGCACAGCGCGTGGATGCTTGACGCGTTCGGGCACGATCCGGGCTATCCGGGCCTGATGGCAGCGGCCGGCCTGACCTCCTCGGCGTGGGCGCGCGGGCCGTTCCACCAGTGGGGCCCGTCCGGGGCCGAGGGCGGCGACCGGCGGATGCAGTTCGGCACCGAGTTCGAGTGGATCTCACCGGACGGCCACGGGCTGCTCACCGCCTACATGGCGCACCACTACGGCGCGGGCTGGCGGCTGCACACGCTGCCCGACCTGCAGGCCGCCGAGCTTGAGGCGTACGGGCAGTTCCGCGGCCTGGCGCAGGTCGCGACCACGCGGAACGTCCTGCTGCCGGTCGGCGCGGACCACGTCATCCCGGCCCGCTGGGTGACCGACATCCACCGGGACTGGAACCAGCGGTACGTGTGGCCCAGGTTCACCACCGCCGTGCCCCGCGAGTTCTTCGACGCCGTCCGCGCCGAGGCCTCCCCCGGCGGCCGCGCGGGCGCGTGGATCACCCCGCAGACCAGGGACATGAACCCGGTGTATACCGGCAAGGACGTCTCCTACATCGACACCAAGCAGGCACAGCGCGCCATCGAGACCGCGGTCACCGAGGCCGAACGGCTCGGCACCCTCGCCTGGCGGGCCGGCGCGCCGTACCCGCACGCGGCGCTTGATGCGGCCTGGCGGCTGCTGGCCTACGGCGCCCACCACGACGGGATCACCGGGGTCGAATCCGACCAGGTGTACCTGGACCTGCTGGGCGGCTGGCGGGAGGCCTGGGAACTCGGCTCGGCCGCCCGCCGCGACGCCGCGGGCTACCTAGTCGGGGAAGGGCCTGGCCTGACGATCAGCGTGTTCAACGGGCTGGCCCGGCCGCGCGGCGGGATGGCGCGCGTCACGGTGCAGGTGCCCGCCGACGGCACCCGGTGGCTCGAAGTCCGGGACGGGGCCGGGCAGCCGGTGCGAGCGGCGGCCGAGGGGGTCCGGCGGCGGCCGGACGGGTCGCTCGCCGAGATGACGCTCACGCTGGGTGTCCTCGATGTGCCCGCGCTCGGATTCCTCAGCTACCGGCTGGTGCCCGCCGACCCGTCGAGCGAGTGGACCGGCGAGTGGCGCCAGGACGCCTTGCCCGCTGAGAACACCATCGAGAACGGCCGCTACGTGGTCACCGCCGATCCGGCGCGCGGCGGAACGGTCAGCGTGACCGACAAGCGCACCCGCACCAGCGTGCTGGGCGGGCCAGGCAACGAGCTGGTCATCCAGGACGAGTACGCGCAACACCCCAGGCACGGCGAGGGTCCCTGGCACCTGTCGCCCAAGGGCCCGGGACTTGGTTCGGTGTCGGTCCCGGCGACCGTGCGGCAGGAGCGGTGCCCCATCGGCTCGCGGCTGGTGGCTTCGTTCGCGCTCGACGGGCTGGACGTCGTCACCGAGACGGTGCTCTGGGAGAACGCCGAGCGGGTCGAGTTCCGCACCCACGTGGACTCCTACCGCGGGCGCGACCGGCTGCTCCGGGTCCGCTTTCCGGCCGACGTGCCGGGCGGGCTGCCGGTGTACCAGACGGCGACGGCCGTGGTCGGCCGGTCGTTCGGGGTCGTGGACGTGGACTCGGCGGACCACTGGTACACCCTGGACAACCCGGCTCATCAGTGGTTCGGGGTCGGCTCCACCGCGCGGGTCCGCACCGGGGACCCGCGCGGGCTGACCCAGGCGATCGGGGTGGCCGAGGTCGTCTGTCCTTTGCTGCCGAACGACCTGCGTGACACGCTCAGGGAACTGCTGGTCGCGCTGGCCGCGGCGGGCGTGACCGCGACGTGCAGCCAGGCCGACGGGTCCAGGTACGGCGGGATCGACGCGGACTCCAACCTGCCTGACATCAGGATCGCGGTCGGCGGCCCCGAGGTGAACCCGTTCACCGCCGAGGTGCTGGCCGCCGCCGGACCCGGGTACGCCAAGGCGCTGGCGGCCCGGCTGGACGCAGGTGCCGGGACGGCGCGGCTGTGGGTGCCGGCCGGGCGGGACCGGGCGGATGCGTTCGGGCCGGACGCCGACGTGCGCGGGGCCGGCGACCTGCCGGTGCTGATCGTGGCGGGCGCCGGGCCCGCCGAACTGGCCGCGGCGGTCACCGCCCTGGCCGCTTCCCTGGCCGACGCGGTGGTGGACGCCGACGACCCTGCTGACATGGGCCGCGGGGCCGACGCGGGACCCAGCGACGGGGACCGGCCGGTGCCGCTGGCGGATCGGTCGGTGGCGGTGCTGAACCGGGGCACGCCCGGCTGCGTCGTTACGCCGGACGGGACGCTGCACATGTCGCTGATGCGTTCGTGCAGCGCGTGGCCGTCCGGGATCTGGATCGACGGGGATCGGCGCGCCGCGCCGGACGGCAGCAGTTTCGCCTGGCAGCACTGGAGCCATACGTTTGAGTACGCGCTCGCCTCGGGCCCCGGTGACTGGCGGACGGCCGGTTTCAACCTCATCGCCGAGGACTACAACCACGACCTGATCGCCGTGACGGGCGGGTCCGGGCCGCAGCCGGGAGCCAGCCAGCCGCCGGGTGCAGGGCTTTCGGTGGATCCGGCCACGGTCACGGTCAGCGCGCTGAAGCCGCGCGGGAACCCGCTCGCCGCGGGGCGGACGCGGGCGCTGACGGATGCGGCGAACCAAGACGCCACCATCACCGTGCGGCTGCGGGAGACGAGCGGGCGGCCGACCACGGCGCGGGTGCGGCTCGGGCCGGGCGAGGTCTCGGCCGCGTGGCTCACCGATCTGCTCGAGGAGTCGGACGGCGCTCCGCTCCCGGTGGAGAATGGCACCATATTTGTCGATATGCCGGCTTTCAGCACAGTGACTCTGCTGGTCCGGGGGGACGACCCCCCCAGACCCCCCCGCTCCTGGGGGGACCCATCCCCCCAGACCCCCCTTGGGGGGGACCCAGCCCCCCAGACCCCGCTTGGCCCTCAGGTCCCGCTTGACCCTCAGGTCCCCCTTGCGTCCCAGGCGCCTCTTGGGGTGCAGCCTGTTTACGCGCGGTACTGGCTGCACGGGAAGGGGCCGGCTCCGGCCGGGAACTTGCCGGTGGCGGTGCACTTCTCGCCGGTCAGGGTCGCCCTGGCCGAACCGGGCGAGGAGGCGGCGCTGACGCTGACCGTGGGCTGCGGGGCCGAACCCGCCTCCGGTGTCGTGGAACTGGTCACGCCGGCCGAGGTAACCGTCGTCCCAGACGCGGACCTGCGCTATCAGCTAGCCCCCGGCGGTTACGCGGCCTGGGACCTGGCGGTGCGGGTGCCGCCGGGCACCGCGACGGGACGGTATTTCGTGGCCGCGCGGATCCGCGACGATCTCGGTCACCTGGTCGAGGACACCGCCATGGTGGCGGTCGGCGAGCGCCGCTGGCCCGATCCGGACCTGCCGCCCGAGGAGACGCTCGAGCTGATGCAGACCGACTACAGCGCGGCAGCCGCCGAGGTGGACCTGGCCGTGCTCACCCCCGAGCTGCGCCTGGCCCCCGGCGGTCAGGGCGAGCTGCTGGTCCGCGTGACCAGCGGGCTGGCGTCGGAGCTGCACGGCGAGGCGCAGCTGGTCTCCCCGTTCGGCACCTGGGAGATGCTCGGGCCGCCGGCGCAGGGCTTCAGCATCGCGCCGGGGATGAGCACGGTGCTGCGCTTCGCAGCGAGCGTGCCGGCCACCGCACGTAACGCGCAGTGGTGGGCGCTGGTGAAGGTGATGTACTACGGCCGGGTCCGGTACACCGAAGCCATTCCGGTTGTTATCGAGCCGGTCAACTGACCACCTACGCTGCGGGCGAACAGATACGGTGAGAGACACTAGTTGTCACTCTTGTCAAACGTGAGATCTCCAGAGGCCCCAATGCAGTCCGCCACCGCGATTCTCAGCGGCAACCTGCCAGCGGAGCCCAACAGTTTTATCGGTCGTGAGCGTGATCTTGCCGAGCTGGCCAAGCTCCTCAGCGAGGTCCGCGCGCTGACCCTCAGTGGCCCTGGCGGTATCGGCAAGACGCGACTCGCGGTGCGGCTGGCCCGCGACGTGATCGGCAGTACAGAACATTCGGGGGCGGAGGATCCCGGGGCGGGACCTTCCGATGCGAACGAGCAGGCTCTGGACGAGGCCTGGCTGGTCGAGCTGGCGGACTGGCACGGGCAGACCGCCCAGCAGGTCGCCACTACGATCGGGATCCGCGAGGAGCAGGGCGTCCCGCTGGCGCAGACGCTGGCCGAGGCGCTGCGGTCGCGGCATATGCTGCTGATCCTGGACACCTGCGAGCACCAGGTGAGCGACTGCGCCACGCTGGTGCAGCTGCTGCTGGCCCGGTGCCCGTGGCTGCGGATCATCGCGACCAGCCGGGAGCCGCTGCGGGTCCGGGGCGAGACCGTCTGGCGGGTGCCGCCGCTGGACCTGCCGCCCGACGGCGCCCGCGGCGCCGAACTCGCGGCCCACGAGGCCGTCCGCCTGTTCGCCGCCCGGGCTGCAGGCGCCCGGCCCGGCTTCACGCTGACCAAGGACAACACGGCGTCGGTGGCCAGGCTGTGCCGTACGCTGGACGGCATACCGCTCGGCATCGAGCTGTCCGCCGCCCGGGTGCGTGCCCTGTCGGTCGAGCAGATCGCCGACCGGCTGCGCGACCGGTTCCAGCTGCTGAACTCGGGCGACCGGACCGCGCCGCTGCGGCAGCAGACGCTGCGGGCCACCGTGGACTGGAGTTATGAGCTGCTGGACGAGCAGGAGCAGATCCTGCTGCGCCGGCTGGCGGTGTTCTCCGGCTGGAACCTGGACATGGCCGAGCAGGTCTGCTCGGACGAGGCCATCCCGGCCGACGCGGTGCTCGGCTTGCTCATCTCGCTGATCGACAAGTCGCTGGTCGTCTTGGACGGCGAGGCGGCGGGTGACGCCAGGTACCGGCTGCTGGACACGATCAAACAGTACGCCGCCGAGCGGCTGGCCGCCGCCGGCGAGCAGTCCGCGCTGTCGCTGCGGCACCGGGACTGCATCCTGGCGCTGGTGGAAGAGACGGCCGGCCGGATGTTCAACCGCGGCGAGCCGCCGTGGCCGGTCCGCCGGGAGGTGTTCCGGCGGGGCATCGCCGAGTACGGCAACTTCCGGATCGCGCTGAACACGTGCCTAAGGCACGATGACGCCAGCGAGGGCCTTCGGCTGTGCATCGGGCTGCGCAACATGTGGGTGCCGCACGGCGACGCGCGCGAGGCGGCCACCTGGCTCGACCGGTTTCTCGTGCTCCCGTCCGGCGAGGTGCCCCCGCAGGTGCGCGGGCGGGCCCTGGCTTGCCGCGCCGAGATGGCCTTCGACCTGCAGGACTACGACACGCTGATGCGCTGCGCGCAGGAGAGCCTGGAGCTGAGCCGGGCCAGCGGCGACGACTTTCCGGTGCCCACCGCGCTGCGGGTGATCGGCCAGGCCGCTTTGCGGGCGAGCCGGTTCGGCGATGCCGTGGCGTACGTGGACGAAGCGCTCGCGGCGGCCGAGGTGGCGGGCAACGACTGGGAGGCCGGGCTCACGCAGGCCGCTAAGGCGGCCATCGCGGTGCGCCAGGGCAAGCTGAAATCGGCCCAGCGGGCCTATGAGGCCGCGCTGGACGTACTGAGCGACAACAACCGCTGGGGTGTCGCGCAGGTCGAGTACGGGATGGGCACGCTCGCCCGCACCCGGGGCGACGCCGAGATGGCGGTCCGCTACTACCAGGACGCCATGGAGATCTTCCGTGAGCTCGACGCCTGGCCCGAGATCGCCCGCTGCCAGGCTGGCATCGGCTGGATCGCCGTGACCAGCGGAGACTTCGACCAAGCGCAAGGGAGTCTGGCGGAGAGCCTGCGGCTGAACCAGGCGTGCGGACAGCGGCTCGGCATCGCGCGTGGGCTCGAGGCGTTCGCGGCCCTGGCGGCGGCGCGGCAGCAGCCGGAGCAGGCCGCCCGGCTGGCCGGCGCGGCCTGCCAGTTGCGTGAGTCCCTCGGTCACGGCACGGGCATCGGCCCCAGGGTCGAAGAGGTACTCGACTTCGCCCGGGGCCGGCTCGGCGCGTCGGCTGCCGCCGCGTTGTTCGCCGAGGGGCGCGAGCTGACGGCCGAAGATGCCGTCAGCGTCGCGCTGGGCTCTACGCCTGAGTCGCGGGACCCGGGGACCGGGCAACCTGCCTGGACCGACCCGACGCGGCTGGGCGCGGCCGGATCGCGCCCCGCCTCTGCCAGCAGGGATGCCGACGGCGGTCACCGATCCCCCGGCCCGCTGACCCGGCGGGAGCACGAGATCGTGCTGCTGATCGCCCAGGGGCTGTCCAACCGGGAGATCGCCGACGAGTTGGTGATCAGCCCGGCGACCGCGGCCCGGCACGTGGCGAACATCCTGGCCAAGCTCGGCTTCACAAAGCGTACACAAGTTGCCTCATGGGCCACCCGCCACGAGCCGCCCGCCTGACCGTGACGTGCACATGTGCACGCGCCGCCTGTTCGGAAGCCGGGCAATATGCACAACGGAATACACACTTCGGCGCATGTGCAGCTGGCCGCCGCGTCATAGCGTTCAACTGTCGCCAGCGCACGGTGGCGGCGGGTAACTAAACCGCCGCCGGCTGGTTCCCGAGGGGGGGCGGGAACCAGCAAGCCTGCGGTGGCGGCCGGGCGGGTCCGGGTCCATGCCAGGACCCGCCCGCTGTAACACCAGGCTGGGAGGTCCTGATGGAACGCGGCGTCAGTACGGGGGAGCGTGTGGAGGCAGACCGGCTCATCGTGAGCGCGGGCATGTCGCACCGCGCGATGACGATGAGCATTCTGGAGCTCGCGGACGAGGCAGGCTACCGGGCCGCTCTCATCGACGCCACCGACGGGACGGTGACCGCGTGGCCGCGGTTCGCCTGGACGGTCCGGGCGGCGGCGCACGGCCTCGGCCGGCGCGGCCTGGCGGAGGGGGACACGGCCGGCGTGTTCGTCCCGGACGCGGCCAGCACCGCCATCGCGGTCAACGCAATCCGCGCGGCGGGAGCCGCCGCCTGCCTGATCGGCCCCGACGCCAGCCCGGCGGGCATCGCCGCCCGGCTTAACGCCTGCGGCGCGCGGTTGCTGATCACCTCGGCTCCGCTGGCTGAACTCGCCGCCGAAGTCGCGGACCGTTCCCGGGTGCGGCAGGTCATCGCGTTCGGCGAGGCGGCGGGCACGACCCCGTTCAGTTCCCTGCTCGAGTCGGCCCGGCACGGCCAGCCCGACGAGCACGGCCCTGTGGATGGGCACGGTCCTGTGGATGAGCCTGGCCGACTGGAGGATAACGGCCTGGCGGACCAGTACGGCCTGGCAGAGGAGGACAGTGGCCACGTCCCGGGCTCGGCCGGCGAGCTGACCTACCGTGACGTCGTGGTCGCGGCTCCGCCCTGCGGCGACGGACAGGCCTACACCTCACTGCTCGACCTGACCCTGCTGACCGGCGCGACGCTGGTGGCCGCGCCGCTCCCGCTGGTCACGGCCGCGATGCGGGTCTACAAAGGCACGGCCGCGATCGTGCCCCGCGGTACTCACGTGCCCGGTGTCCCGCCAGACCGGGTCTTCGCCGTCGCCTTATCGCCGGTCGCGGTCCGCGGCGGCGTCAGCTCCCTGATGCCGTGTGCCACTGGTCTTAGCAAGTGCATGGCCCGCATCTGGGCCGCCCCGTTTTGGGTCCCGCTTTCCGGCGAATCATCCCCCAGGGGTGACGGCCTTTCTCATTGTTCTCCGGAGACTTGTGGTAGTCGCGCTCCGCGGATGCCGGGGCCAGGAGGGAGACAAGCCATGAGCATCGGCCCGGTGGAGTATCTGATTCTCGGATTCCCCGGCAACAGGTTCACCGGTCAGATCGTGCCAGAACTCGCCAAGCTCATCGACAGCGGACTGGTCAGGATCATCGACCTCATCTTCATCAGCAAAGATGCCGACGGTGATGTGACAGTCGTGGAGTACGACGCGGTCGAGGAGTTGGCCGCGTTCGCCGGCCTCGACGCCGAGGTGGGTGGTCTTCTCACCGACGAAGACGTCGCCCACGCCGCGCTGAGCCTCGAGCCGAACTCTTCAGCCGCGCTGCTCGTCTGGGAGGACACTTGGGCAGCCCCGTTCGCGGCGGCGGTGCGCAATGCCAACGGAGTAATCCTCGAAGGTGCACGAATCCCGCGCGAGATCATCGAAGAGGCCATCGTCGCCCTAGACGACGCCCTCGCCTGAGATCGACAAGCTCACACCATTCGCGCCAGATGGCCCCGGCCAGCGGCGCCAAGACAACAGGAGGCGATTGACATGCCATTGCGACGTCGACCGATTGCACGAGTAGCGACGACCGCGGTCGTGGCCGGGACAGCAGCGAGCATGGGAGCTAAGTCCGCGCAGAGGAGCGCCGCGGCCGCCCAGGCCCAGGATGCCCCGCCTGCCCCTGCTCCAGCGGATGAAGCCGCCGCACCCGAAGCGGCCGCCCCCGAGGCCATCA
>Ga0209656_10000211_pt1 | contig 38895 bp, 32 predicted proteins | sample BogFormECP12_OM2_FD_188239 | JGI IMG/M metagenome (GOLD analysis project Ga0209656, IMG submission 188239) | Bog forest soil microbial communities from Calvert Island, British Columbia, Canada - ECP12_OM2 (SPAdes) (version 2) | ecosystem: Environmental > Aquatic > Freshwater > Wetlands > Bog ...
GAAGCAGCGCGCCGGGATAGCCGGTCGAATGCAGGTTGTTCATCACCTCGTCGAGCGGTGCGCGCCCCCAGCCCTTCACCGCGCCTTCGTGCGTCTGCGAACGCCATTCCTCGTGGGCGCGGTTGCCCCAGAGATCGATGTCGCGTTCCGGGTCGGGTGGCGGATGCCCCTCGAAGGTATCGAACATGAGAATGCGGCGATCGGGTTTGCCGAGGCTCAGCAACGCTGCCGCCATCAGCATGCAGCTGCCGCCGCGCCACACGCCACATTCCACGAGATCACCTGGAATTTCGGCCGCTGCGACGTATTCAACGCTTTTGTACAGGCTATAAAGCCGTTCGATCGATGTCATCGTGAACGGCTTGCAGCGCTCATAGATTTCACGGAACCGTGGCTCGGCGTCGGCGAATTCGGCAAGGAGTTGCTGATGGATCATCAGTAACTGGTAATCGAGCTCCGCTTTCTCCCCGAGCTTGTTCTCGCGTTCCACCGCAGCCGTTGTGAGGGCCGCGATGTGGGCTTCGAGATGAGCGAGGCGGTCCTGATGCGCAAGCCTGATTGCCGCTAATTCCTGATTCTGCTGACCAAGCTGCGCGATGTGCTGTGCATCGGCGAGATTCGCCACCTGCAGCGCGCGATTTTGCTCGTCGAACCGCATCAAACGTTGCTCCTGCTCGGCATTCGCCGCCTGCAGCGTGCGATTTTGCTCGTCGAACCGCATCAAACGCTGCTCCTGGTCGGCATTCGCCGCCTGCAGCGTGCGATTTTGCTCGTCGAACCGCATCAAACGCTGCTCCTGCTCTGCATTCGCTGCCTCTAGCGCGCGATTTTGCTCATCGAGCCGCATGAGCCGCTGCTCCGCCTCGGCGTTCGCCGCCTGCAGCGTGCGATACTGCGAATTGAGCTCCCAGAGCCGTTTGCGGTACGGCAACAGGCGATCTGCCGCCTTGCGCAATCTGTCGCGCACACGAGGCGGCAGACTCTCCCGGAATCCGGCCAAGAAGACCGTCATCGGGCCGGTTTCAGCGGCTCCTCGGCCGAGGCGGCAGAAACGGCCGCGACGTGACGGGTCACCGAAACTTCGACGACAAGGCTCGTCATGAAATCGGGTGGTCGCCCACCTTCGAGCGGCCGGATCCTGCTCGCCCGCCGCGCGCGGCGCACCGATCTGCCGAGCTGCAGCGTGGCGCGGGCCATTGCCGCCGGCCGACGCGACCGGAGGTTATCGACGGCTGCCGCGAAGCCAAGCAGCGCTTGCGCCGCCGATTCGGAACCTGCGAAATGAAAGCGGCATGGCAGGTCCAGAGCGAGGGTGTTGTTGAGGATCAGCGCCTGCGCGTTGCTGAGCGCGGCCAGCGAATGATTGAGGTGAAGCACGAGGATCGATCCGCCGCTGCGCAAGCGCGGCGCCAGACTGCGGATAAGCGTACGCAGATGCATAAGGTCATCGGCATTGACTTCGCAGAGGCAAAGATCGAATTCCTCGGTAACTGCGGGCTCGTCGGCCGGCGGGGGTACGGACGCTGCCGGACGCCCTGTCTGCCCCGAGTTCGGCTCGGTAAAGGCGAACGCTTCTGGTACCGCCGTTTGCGGGTCCCCCGCGCTACAAATTGCTGCTTCGGTACCGGCGTCGGCCTGTTCCGTTGCGGTTTCTCCCGCCACCATTTCCTCAGCGTCCTGCCAGACCACCTGCAGTGACCGCAAGCGGACGGCATGCGGCTCCGAATCGGGTGAAGTGGCGACCATGGCCGGCAGATCGTGGTCGATGTTGATCCGGAAAAGGCGTGTTCCAGCCGATTGCTCATCCCTGTGCCGATTATCGGGTTCGTTCGCGGGCAGGATGTCGCGCACGACCGCGTGCTCTGCGGTGAGATTTCGCAAGAGCCTTTCCTGAAGCTGCTCCGATGAGACGACCAAGATTCGGGCATCGGGCACCGCGGCGACGGCCCGCAGGACGGGCTGCACATCGCTCCAACGCGGATGCCATGGCCGGACATTGGGAGCGAGCCCAAAGACGCGCCGGTACGCCGCGAACGCAAGGTTCACCGGCAGCGACCGCCGCGGCCGGAGAGCGCCGATTGGCGCCTGCGGGGCCGAGGGCTCGACGTCCGTCGAAGCCTGCGTGACCGAGGGCTCGACGTCCGTCGGAGCCGGATCGGCGGGTTCTGGGGGCCCAGGCGGCTCCTCAAGCGAGCCGCACTTAATTAGGTATTCGCGGCGAGCCTGCTGGAATCGCGGATAGTGGTACGCCCAGATCGGATGATTGACATGGTCCGTCAGTTTGTCGGGCAGCTCGCGCAGCACCGACTCGACATATGCGTCGAGTTCCTCTTTGGCGCGCCCGAGATCGGCAGGGAGATCTCCCGAATGGAGCACTAGGGTGTAGCGCGCCAGGGAAACAGGGTCGCTGGTTATGAATTTTTCTAGCTTCTCGGCCACTTGCCTCGGCGTCGGCCAGCCCAGTGAAATCTGCTCTCTCGCCGTTTCGCCTTTGCGCAGCTCGATCATCAGAAAATCGTCAGAGTCAGCGAGCACGCAGGGATCGACGGCCGGGCAAGCTTCGGAGATTATACCGTAGTCCCAGAAGGTCCGCATCTCCGTCAGCATGCGCGTCGGCCGCATGCAGACGACGGCGATCGGCAATTGGTGGGCGATCAGCGTCCGTTCGTCGACCAGCCAGTAGAACTGGTCGATCCACTCCATGCTGAAAAGGCGCTGGTTGACGGTCTTGCCGCGGATCGTGTTGTGGCGGTGGCGCAGCGCAAGCGCCGCCATGTCGCGTGGTGGTATGGCCAATACGCCAGTCTCAGGCGTGCGGCGGCTCGCGAGCTGCGGCACGACGTCCTCCAGCACCACGCAATAGCTCGGCGACAGGATCATCCGCTCGCCTTCGGCGATCTTGCGCGCCACCGACCGCAGCGAGCCGTCGGCCATGATGAAATCGGCGTTGAAGAACACGAGATAAGTGTCGAGCATCCTCGCCCCGAGATCCTCGAAGCCGCGGAACAGCGCGTAGGTCAGCGCCATACCGTAGGCGTCGGGGCGATTGACGAACTCGTCGACCGGGCGCAACTCGATCGGACAATGCCGGGCGATGCGCCGGTAAACCGGGTGGCGGCGCAACTCGTCGAACCAGTTCTCGCTGGTTACGATTACCATCTCGCAGTCGAATTGTTCGGTTAGTGCCGGCAGATTGCCGGGTGCGAGCACGGCCGGCAACGCAAAGTCGAAGAGCTGACGGATGTAGCCCTCGCCCCATGCCATCGTGATCAGGCGAAGCCGCCGGGACATGCCGCCGCGCTTAGAATTCATGCCCCGGAGGGGCGGAGAATGCGCGTCACGCGACGCCGTACTCGAAAACGCAGCTCCTTTGCGAGAATGCGCGCTGGAGTGTTGTCGAGCGCTGAATGCTTATATTTCATCAGTTCCTCGATCTCGGCCTGCGCCTCGGTGAACCGGGACTCGGTCGTCACCAGCTGATGCTGCAGCCCGTCGATCTGGTCCCGATGGTCATTGGCCTGATCGTTTAGTTCCGCGATCTTGGCCTGCGCTTGCGACAGCCGAAACTTGGTCGTCGCGAGGTCGTGCTGCAGCCCGTCGATCTGGCCTTTGTAGGCATCGATCCAGTTTTTAAGCCCCTGGATCTCGCTAAGGTATTCTTTCGCGAGGATCGCATCCTTGGTGAGATATTTAACGCGCTTGCCGTCCATTACCTCGCCATCGACGACCATCGCGTAACGGGCGCGGACCTCGTCGGGCACCATGTTTTCATACTGCTCTTGGAACGGGATGCAGAATTCTCGGTCATACATCTTGCGCTGCGCCACGACGAGAAGGTGAGTTGTCCTGGCATTCAGCGTCAGAAAGTCGAGCAGCGCCGGGTCCCAGGGTATAAAGCTTGCGAGCGACCAGTCGGGACCGACCCAGATACCCAGCGTTTCATAGGAATTATATCGTGCCAGGCATTCGAAAAAATTGGGCTGATAGTTAAAGAAGCCGTGCTCGAGATGCACGGTAAACGGCACCGCGTGGACCATGACACCGCCCGGCCGCGCGAAGTCATGCATCATCTTAAAAACGTTAAACTGGTTGAGCAGGTGCTCGGAGGTGCCGTGATTGGTGACTAGCCCGTATTTCCCTTTATGCTGTTCGGGCGTGCTGTCGAAATTCAAATCCAGTACCAGGGTTCCGACCCGCCCATCGACATCGACGCAGTGGTATTTGATGCCGAGCGCCTCATAGAGAAGGCGGGCCGGCTGTTGCTGCACGTTGTTGGTGTTGAGAAGTTCCGGCCCCGGCGCCAGGCACCCGAAGGCGGCGCAAAGTGCCTTGACGAGGTTGGATTGCGGGCACCAGAAATCCTGCGATCCTAGCTCCATGACCTCCGAGATGCCGTCGAGCGCACCGCGAATTTTCAGTTGGCGGTAGAGTTCCAGCACCGGTGGGCCAAGTCCCACACCTGCCTCCAAGGCGTGCATCGTCAACGCGACAGAATAGCGTAACCTCTACCGGCCGTCGATACGTTGGCGGGCCGTCGCCGCGAGGCCGGGGATTCAGCGCGATTTCCCGTGGTGCGGGGTGGACGCGTCCCCTCATCGTCTTGCCGACCGACATAGCGGCGCGGTCCGGAATCTTACATACCCGCAGCGCACGAATTCATGTCGTGGTCATCAAATACGCCGATTGCTCTCGCTAATCGAGGCCGAAATGCCGCTCGACTTTGAGGATCGCCTCGACCGTGTCGTTGGCCTCGGCCTCGCCGTAATTCTCGTTAAGATAAAGACAGAAGGAACGATCGCGGATGCTTCGGGCATTGTCGGTCTTAAATGTGTCGGCAAGATAGGGCTGCACCCAGGGCCACTCATCAACGACGAAGCGATAATGCGGGTTGAGGTCGATGCCCTCCTTCAGCACCGCCTCGGCAAATTCGATCTTGCTGCAGCGGATGCGGTCGGTATCGACGATGATCGGGAAAAAGAACGGCGAAGCGTTCGGGCTGAGCGGATAGGGCCGGCAGATCCGGGCGTGCTCGGCGAGGCCCGCGACGACATCAGACACATAGGACAGCCGCCGCATGATCGTGTTGTCGAGACGGCCGAGCGAAGCCACCCCGATAGCGCAGGAAATCTCGTCGGTATGGTGATTGAGCGCCGGGAACAGGTAGGTCGACGGATCGCGGTCGCTGAAATCCTCGCGCCAGCGCGGCTTGCCGCGGTCCGCATGGGCAAGCACGCGGCGATAGAGATCGAGATCGCGACAATAGACGACGCCCCCCGATGGACCGGTCATATGGGCCTTGCGATACATCGTCGAGAAAGCCGCGATGTCGCCGAAGCTGCCGACCGGCCGTCCCATGATCTTGGCGCCGTGCGCCTGGCTGGCATCCTCGAGCACGCGGACGCCGCGAGCATGTGCCGCCGCAACGATCTTGTCAGCCTCGGCCGCCTGTCCGACGGCATGCACCAGGCAAATGGCTGACACCTCGGGCGTCAGACGCGCCAGTACCTGCTCGACACCGATATTGTAGCTGTCTGGCTTGCTGTCGCACAGCTTTGGCTTGAGCCCGTTGAGGATAATCGCGCTCAACGACCCCGGATCGGTAATCGGCGAGATCAGCACCTCGCTGCCTTTGGGCAGGTCGAGCGCCGCCAGCGCGACAAAGAGCGAGGCGGTTCCGGTCGAGACCGCATCCGCGTAGCCGCCGCCCATCATGCCGACAAAGGCGTCGGTGTAGAGCTTTTCGAACGGCCCCTGGTACCCGGGATCGACCTCGTGCTCGCGATAGTACGCGATGACCTCCTGGATCATGCGCACCTCGTCATCGCCAAGCGCCAAGCGCGGCGGCATGCGCGTGCCACGCACTGGTTCGCCACCGTGGATCGCGAGCCTCTCGTTGCGCCCGTCGCTCACCGGCGCTAGTCCAGCCCGACGCGCTTCGCGATCCCGGAGAGGCTGAGCCCGTGCGCCGCGAGCATGTCCGGATGCCGGCCGAAATTATGGATGAAGCGGTCCTGCAGGGTGAAGGTGTCGAGCCTACAGCGCGCCTGGCTATCCCAGGCCAGCTGTTTCGTCTGCGCTGCGAGGCCGCCTTGCGGCACATGCTCTTCGATCACGATGACGTGGTCATGATTTTTGAGCGCCTCGATGATCCCGTCGCGATCCAGCGGCTTCAGCGTATGGCAGGAGAACACCGACACTGACTTTCCGGTCGCCGCAAAGCGGTCGGCCAGGTCAACCGCCGTCTTCGCGACGACGCCATACGACAGAATGCAGACATCGCTGCCGCGGTGCAGGCAGCGCAATTTCCCGAACACCCAGGGCTCGGCGCCGCTGGTCAGGTCAGGTTCACCCGATTTGCCGAGGCGGAGATAGACCGGCCCGTTCTTCTGTCGGGCGCACCAGCGCGTCGCCTCGGCAACCTCGGCCGGGTCGCAGGGTGCCACGATCTGCATGTTCGGGATGGCGCCGGCGATGGCGATGTCCTCCATCGTGTGATGGGTCCCGCCATGGTCCGAATAGATGACCCCCGCGCCCATCCCGACCACCGTCACCGGCAGGTTCTGGTAGCACAGATCGTTGCGCACCATCTCGAACGGACGGTAGAGGGAGAAAGTGGCGATGGTGTAGGCGAAGGGCTGGCGGCCCTTGAGTGCCAGCCCGGCGCTGATGCCGATCATGCTCTGCTCGGCGACCCCGACATTGATAAAGCGCTCGGGGTACTCCGAACTGAACTTCGCCATGTTGCCGACCGGCGAGATGTCGGCCACGACGATATAGATGTCCGGGTTCTGGGTCGCTTCGCGGTATAGCGCTTCGGCGAACATGTTTCTCATCGCGCCGTCTCCAATTCGTCAATGGCACGGCGATATTCATCGGGGTTTGGCGATCGGTAATGCCAGATCGGCACGTTCTCCATATAGCTGACGCCTTTGCCCTTGACCGTCTTGGCGACCAGCATGAACGGACGGCCGCCGCGCCGATTGGCGACGGCGCTGAAGATCGCGTCCGAATCGTGGCCATCTACTTCCGCGACTTCCCAGCCGAAGGCCTGGAATTTGTCGACCAGTGGATAAAGACTCGGGTGCGTCACCGATGTTCGGCCGAGGCTCTGCAGATCGTTGTTGTCCACCGCGGCGACCAGATTGTCGAGCCGCAACGACGATGCCATCAGCACCGCTTCCCAGGTGGAGCCTTCCTGCACCTCGCCATCGCTGAGCACAGCATAGATTATGCCGCCGGTCTTGCGGCCGCGCTCGGCGAGCGCCATGCCGCAGGACATCGAGAGGCCGTGGCCGAGCGAGCCCGTGGCCGCCGCGATGCCGGGGGTGCCGTAGTCGGGATGCACCCCGAGATGCCCATCCGGCTTGCAGTAGCCGTCGAGATCGGCGCGCCTCAGGATCCCGTCCTCCTCCAGGATGACGTATTGGATCATGCAGCCATGCCCTTTCGACATCAGAAAGGTGTCGGGCGAGGAGCCGTCCGGATTGCGCCGCATCAGCCCATGATAGAAGCAGTCCACGATCTCGGTGCACGAATAGGCCGAACCGATATGCAGCGCCTGCACCTGTTGCGAAATGTCGAGGATGCGGCGGCGATAGCGCCGGCACCGCTCGCGCGCCTGCCTCGTGTCGAAGCCGTTGCCGGATAGGGTCATCGCTCGGAGCCTCTCATGCCTCGACGATCGTCCAATAATAATCTCCGGTATAGCCCGCTTCCTCGAACAGTTGGCGCCAGCCCGCGGGATCATGATGCGTCTTCGCGGTCAGCACCCAGCTAAGAAAAATCTGCCTTTCCTCGGGCGTCCGGTAGGAATCGACCTGAATATAGGCGCGGCCCGGCGACAGCCGCTCGATCTCCTTGACCGCTGCGATGCATTCGGCGCGATCGAGATTGTGAACGACGTTGATCGCAATGGTTGCCGCAAAGCTGTCGTTCGGAAAGGGCAGATTGACGCAATTGCCGAGATGCAGCCGGCCGATCACCTCGGGCTCGCAATTCATCAGCGCATATTCGGAAATGTCGAGACCGAAGGCCTCGATCCCCGGGCACACCTTCAGCAGATCCTTGACCAGGAAACCCTTGCCGCAACCGACATCGAGCACTCGATCGCCCGGTTTAAGCCCAAAATGCTCGATCATATCCTCGGCGATCGGGATCCATCGGCCATCGTAACGGTAACCGCCATACCCGGTGTCGCGCGACCCGTCAAAATATTCGCGTCCGTACTCGCGCGCGATGCGGATGTTTTCCTCGCTTTGCGCAACCGTTCGCACCCCGATATTGCGCTTTGCGCGGGGATATCGGCGCAGCAGATTGATCTCAGGCATGCCGGTGCCTTCGCAGTTCTCACCTGGCTGGATAACAATAACCGGCTCGGATCGCGACGGCGATGATGGATCCCCCGAGTACTTCGCAGGCCGATGTCCCGCCCGCGAAGCACAGGGGGAACATGCGGTGCCGCGCAGGCCGTGTCAATATCTGCGGCCCAGCGCAATCGTATCGTCATCGCCCTCTTGTGGCAGCCCGGCGAACCCCCGCATGGGCTCTTAGCGTTCGGCCGCCTGGTGCTGCCCGATCCCTTTCGAATCTGCCCAGGCCTGCAGAACATCGGCCCACATTGCAGCGTGCCGCAGCAAGCCCGCAGCATTGAAATGACAGCGGTCCTTGTCCCGTAATTCGTCACCTAGCGTGTCGGTATCGGGGCCGGGCAACACGTTCTCCAGAGGGTTAACCGCCGAAACCTGGCCTTCGCGGATGTTGTCTCCATCCGGCCTCGGAAAAGGGCCGCATTTGGTCGCGAGCGCGACAAAAAATGGGGCCGAGATTCCGTAGCTGCGAAACGTCGCAATGACCTCCATCAGATTTTTGCGATATTGCCGTCCATGGCTGTCGCCGACTCCGGAATTGCCCTCGCCTTGGTGCCACAATATCTGAGTCGGTGTGAGACCTGCGTCGAAGAGCCGCCGAATTAGTACAAGGATGCGCCGGTTGAACAGACCTTCATAGGCCCATTGCTCGACTGTTGAACCACCCATTGCGATTGGCGCAATGATGACGCGCGCATAGAGCCGCCGTTCAATAAGCATGTCGGCCAAGGGAGTTGCAAAATTTCCCAAGGTGCTGGAAGCCCCTAGCAGAGGATCCCGCGCCTCGTAGCAATGTCCGTCATACAGATCAAAGTTTAGGACGTCATGCTTGGGTACGTAGAGCGTAAGTGCATAGTTTGCGGCATTCGACTGACCCAAGGTTACGATAACGGCAGTTCCCTCTTCGGCCTGGCAAGGCACTTTTGTACGATTCGAGGTGTCACGAAAGCTTTTCCAATTCTGGTCGAGCTCGTCGTAGTTGTCGAGCGAATCGATATCTATGTCTTTGGGGCTGTGCTCAACACCTAATACCGAAGCAATCGCCGTAATATTGTTGCGGATGCCGATGGCCGAGAGGTCGAGATCCCGCAGGTGGCTCCGGAGCACAGGTTCCAAAACACTCTGCTCGTTGCGGAGCTGCCCGACAGCGTGCCCGAGGGCTTCGAAATATGCGTGCTCTTCGTTGCGAAGCTGCCCCACGGCCAGACCTAGCGACTCTATTGCGAGCTGTTGGCTGCGGAACTCCTTTCTCAGGTGCCGCTGGATCTGCCTTTCTTTAACGATCGCTGCGACGCCTGCTGCCGCGATGACCACGATCAAAACCTTGAGCAGCAAATTGGTTAGACGCATTCAGTCACTCGGCGGCCGCACCGGACTCCACCACCCCGGCCTGTTCGGTGAGCTTCCGGTAGGCGTCGATCACCTCCTTGATCGGGCCGATCGTCAATACCCGTCCGTGATCCAGCAACAGCCCGCGCGAGCACCACTCCTCGACGAGTTGCATCGAGTGCGAGGCCAGCACCAGGATGCTCGAATGGCGCACGAATTCCTCGATGCGGCGCTGCGCCTTGGCGAGAAAGCGGGCATCGCCGGCGGTCAGCCACTCGTCCATGATCAGGATGTCGGGGGTGATGCAGGTCGAAATAGCGAAGGCCAGGCGAATCATCATTCCGGCGGAGTAGGTCCGCACCGGCATGTCGAGGTAGTCGCCAAGTTCGGTGAATTCGGCAATCGCCGGCGCCCGAGCCACCATATCGCGCGGGTGGATACCCATATACATTCCGCGCAGCGTGATGTTCTCGTATCCCGTGGCGTCCGGGTTCAGCCCGACATTGGTATCGAGCAGCGAGGTGACCTGACCCGAAGACATGATCCGCCCTTGCGTCGGCTCGAACACGCCGGCCAGCACCTTGAGCAACGTCGTCTTGCCGCCGCCGTTCGGACCGACCAGCGCGAATCGGTCGCCGCTGCGCAAGTCGAGACTGACCTCGTTGAGCGCGCGCACGTTGATCCGGTCGCGGGCGTCGCGCGCGAGGTTGCCGCGGGTCGAGGAGGCGAGCAGCACCTTCTTCAGCGAGCGGCTGCTGCCCTGGTAGATCGGAAACTCGACCGATACGTCGCGGAGGCGCACAAACGACACGGACGGTCACACCCAGAACGCGATGCGCGCACGGAAGCGGCTGAAAAACATAAAGCTGACCGCGCAATTGCACAACGTGACGAGCACCAGGATCCACCACGAATGCGGCGATGTCGGCTGGCCGAGAAGCGGGGCCCGCATCACGTCGATCGCGGTATAAAGCGGATTCAGCACCGCCCACCACTGGTTCGAGCCGAGCGCTTCCGGCGGCCAGACGATCGGGGTCACAAAAAACACGACCTGCACAATGCTCCCGACGACGGGCGGCACGTCGCGAAACCGGGCGCAAATCATGCCGAGCAGGATGCTGACGGCGACCCCGTTTATGACGGTCAGCAGAAGAGCAGGGATGATTTCGAACAGTCTCAGCCATTGGATCGGGTGCGGGAAAAGCACCAGCACAATCGGGATGATCACAAAACTGTGGGCCAGGATCAGCACGTTGCGATAGACGAGCCGGTAGGCGTGCAACGACAATGGCAGCTTCACCTGCTGGATCATGCCGCGCACCGAGTCGAAGGTGCCGCAGCCTTCGGTTATCATGCCGGCGACAAAATTCCAAAAGATCAGCCCGACCGTCAGCATCGGCAGGTATTCGTGGAGCTCGACATGAAACAGCTTGGCGTAGATGTAGCCCATCGAGCCGATCATGACGACCGTCGTGATGGTCTGCCAGAACGGGCCGAGCAGCGAACCGCGATAGCGCAGCCGCATGTCCTGGTGCGCAAGCCGCGTCCATAGCCAGTTCAGCTCAAAACCATCGAGAATGTCGGCCGCAGCGCAACCGGCGCGGGTCGGCGATTCCGGGAAATCGATAACGGTGTCGGTTGCCGGCTTCGAAACAGCTTCCAGTTGTGTCAACTCGGCAGCCGCCCTGATCGTGGTCGCACGTCCCGACCGGCCTACAGCCGGTGAGCCGCGGAGCTGCGCCCTATAACATAGGCGCCACGACGCGTCCACCGACCGTATCCCGTAGTGGGCCGGGCGTTGCGCGCTTGCGACGGCGAAGCGATTGCGGCGCTGATCGAGCGTTTGCAAACGCTTGCTCCCGCTCTGGACCCTTTCCAGGCTGGCCGCATACGCACCGATGCGAACCTTCGATCCCGACAAACTGCTCCAGGACCGTCCTTGCGCATGCGGGCTCGCGTTGCGGCCCTTGCGACTGTCGAGCTGAAGGAACCGGTGGATGGGATACCAGGCTTAGGAAAAGGACAGGATAACGGTTCACGTCTCGAAAGGCGCGGGGTGCCGATGCAGGCCGAACCCAAACGCTATGTTCTCAAAAGGCTCCGGCCGCCAGAGACCGAACGCCTCACGGCAGATCGATCACGATCGTCATATTCGTGCAGTAAGCCGGAAGACGCTGCGCCCCCCGACGTCGCTCGAGCCACCACCCCAACCCGGCAAGTGGCGCGCAAACCGCGAGGCTCATTGCCAACGCGACCATGCCGGTCGGGAGGGTAACGTTATGCCGCTGCAGGGCGCGCGTGAACCACCGTACGCTCAAGGCGCCCGGATAAGAGCCGGCGAATGCGATCTGCGAACGACCGACCAGCGGAAACAGGCCGCCGGTAAATTCGTACGTCCGCTCGTCGATCGCCCGCCCGGACAGGTTATGATAAGCAACAATTATTCGGCTGTTCGCGGCCAGCAGCGGTCGTATCTGATTGAACATTTTGCGGAATTTGACGAGATCGTCGGCGGCCAGATCACAAAAGCACAGATCGAACTTGGGCCGGTCGCGCAGCGAGGTCTGGCAGAATTCGGAATCGAGCAGGCCCGGCGTGACCGCAAGTTTTTCGCCGTCGAGACCGCGCGTGAGCACTGCGGCCAGCTCCCCGCCCGACGATATGGTCAGGACCTGCGCGGCGCCGGCGGCGCCGTCCAGCGCCGCGAGGGCCGGCCGCAGCATCGTGTGATAGGGGTGAAAGGGAGTAGTCCGCGGCAGCGAGCCGAACACTCTGCGATAGATGCTGGCGGACCATGCGACAGCCGCCTTCCCGGCTTTCGCCCACAGGCGGCGCCAGTGGCCGCGGGCGCCGGCGTCGTCCTCGACTTCGAGCGGGCAAGACGCCTCGCCGCACGATCGTGGGAAGGCGTCGTCTTCCTCGGTACCTGCGAGGCGCCGGCGCACCGCGCGGCGCTGCTGCTGACGGAGATTTGACAGGCGTGATTCGAACTCTGCCAATGTGCTCTGCAGCCGCCGCACCGCGGCCTCCTCTGCAGCCGCCAGGGACTGCATCTCGCGTTCGACCGCCGCTCGCCTTAGACGAAATTCGTCGGCCAACTCGCCGAGTTTGGTCTCCGCCAATCGACGCTTTTCCGAGAGGCGCTGCTGCGCGACGCGCATCTCGCCTTCGACCGCCAATATTCGTCCAGACAAGGTTTCGATCTGTTGCTGACGCCACGCGGCCCGCGGGTCCTCCTCGATGAGGCTAGCCGACGCGGCTTCGCCGGCGCGCAGCTCACGAAACGCCTGCCGCTGGCGGGCAATGAATTGCGGAAACTGCGGCGCCCAGAACGGATGGGCGCGGTAACTGATCGCCGGCTTCAGCCGCGCGTATACATCGTCCACGAACCTCGCCAGCTCGGCCATTGACGCATCGATGTCGGGTGGTAGTTCATCGGCGTGAAGGACCAACGCGTGGCGGCCGTAATCGCGATGGTCCTGGGTCGTGAACGACGACAGGTCAGCAGCAATTTCGTCGACGGTCGGCCAACCGAGATGGAGAAGCTCGCGAAACGTGCCTTCGCTCCGCAATTCTGCCATCAGGAAGTTGTCGGAATCGCCGAGTACACATGGCGTTAGTGTCGGACAATATTCCGAGACAACTCCATAGTCCCAGAATGTCGGCATCTCAGTCAATACCCGCTCAGGCCGCATGTAAACGACCGCGATCGGCATTTGCCGGCCAAGCAACGTGTTTTCATCTACGTACCAGTAGAACTGATCGTAGCGGTGAATGCGGAACATCCGTTGGTTCACGGTCTTGGCGCGTATGGTGTTGTGACGATTGGCGATGATGATACCTGCCAGCTCTCGTCGCGACAGCGACAGAGCCCAACTCGTTGGGTCGCGACGCCGACGCAAACCGTCGATCGTATCTTCGAGGTTCATGCAGTAGCTGGGAGAGACGACAAGGCGTTCGCCACTTTTGATCACCTCGGCGAGCTTGCGATAAGAGCCGTCGGCGACGATGAAATCGGCGTTCAGGAAGACCAGGTGCGTCTGCGTCATCGCCGCGCCCAGATCCACAAAACCCCGCACCAGCGCAAAAGTCAGGGTGATCCCGTACCAGGGGGACAACAAATCATCGATCGGCACGAGGCGGAGATCGGCAAAATTCAGCAGCGCAGCGATCGCCGCGGATCGGGCCAGGCGATCAAACAGCCGGGTCTCGGTGACGATGACGAACTCGCAATCGAATTCCGCGGTAAAGTAAGGCAGGTTGCCGGGGGCGAGCAGTGCCGGGATTGTGATCTCGACGAGGTCGTCGATATAGCGGTCACCCCAGGCCATCGTGATGACCCGCGCCGGCTCGCGGCGGTTTTCCGAGAAACCACGCTCGATGCCGTCGCCAGCTGCCGCCAAGCGATTCGGACGCTTCAAAATGCGGGCGCCGTCCGCCAGGCAAACCTCCACGATTTTGCCGCCGGCGGCGGCGCTTATATCGGCGGCCCGCGGCAACCGGTCGCAGGGTTGTCGCGTGTCATCGTCCACGGATCAAAATCCCCGCGAGATCACATCGGTCAGGCGCTCCGGCTCCATCCATCGCTTCCCCGGCCATCCATAGCCGGTTTCGGTAAGTTTGAAACTTGGCAGGCGCGCTCCAATTCCGGGGCGGATCGCGCGTCTGACGCGAACAACTGGCCACCGGCTTGCGCCCCGTGGCGGAACGGGTGGCCGCTACGCCCGCGCCCGGTCGTTCCTACAACGGCGCCCTCGGGCGACCGGCGCGCGGTCGGCTCGCCATCAAACGGCCAGCCGACCGCGCTTGGCTAAACTGCGTTCGCTTACCCTCTTCATGCCGCGCGACTCCTATCGGCCTCGGGTCTTCGCGGGGACCCCTGTTCGCAGCGAGTCCGACCGCTAGGGTCCGAGCCTTCGATGCCGAACAGAGATCGAGCGGTCGGACATCAGTTCGGCCTTCGACAACCCGCGAAGCAGCCAAATGATTGGCGTCCAACGGTTTCCCCCGATCACGACACCCCCTACGCAACCGCTGGACTGTAGCGCATCCGCCTAACACCGTCGACCTCCGGCTTGACCGCCCACCGGGAGGGTCGATGCCCGAGCTTTCGCGCAACAAGCCGTTGAGACGGACCCCGCGGCGCGGTGTCCTTGAAGATCTGGGCTTCGGGAGGATGCGGCTGGTCGTGATCAAGATCGATTGCGAGGCTTCGAACCAAGCGATCCTCAAGGGCGCCGCGGCATTGTTCCGGGCGGGTCTCCTTGCGATCCAGATCTAATCAAACAGAGGCGACCTTGCGCCGCTCCAGGTCGAAAAAAATTTGACTGCGGCCATCTACCGCCGGTTGCCTCTGCCCAAAGCGTGCGTTAAGGTGTCGCCGAACAGAACGTCAGGTTGGAGGAAACAATATGTTTAGCGGTTATCCCTCTCGACGGGCCGCGGGCCGCGGAGCCAGGATCCTCGCGGCTTTGGCCTCGACATTTTTCGGCGCGGCTGCCTTGGTGGCGTCTGGCGTTGCATTCGCCCAGTGTACCGGTCCGGGGGCGCCGGCCTCGGGTTCGCCGTGGACCTGCCTGACCGCAATCCAGGTTCCCAATGCTCCGCTGACTTCGTTCGACATCAGCTGGGTCGATCCGAACAGCGCCCGATACTACCTCGCCGATCGCTCGAACGCCGCGATCGACGTCGTCAACACCAGCACCAACACATTCCTGGGGCAAATTGGCGGGTTCGTCGGCGGGTTCTTAAATCCCGCGACTAACACGTTCATCACTGCCAGGTCCGGGCCCGACGGGGTGGTGTCGTTCGGGAAATGGCTGTACGTCGGTGACGGCGACAGCACCTTAAAGGTGATCGACCTTACTCGCGGCACTGTCGGCCAGATCGTGCAGTCGGTCCCGACCGGAGGTCAGTTTCGTGTCGATGAGATGGCGATAACCGACATCCAGCCGAACGGGGTGCAGCTGCTGCTCGCCGCCAACAACGCCGACGATCCGCCTTTCGCCACGCTGTTCCTGGTGAACGGCAACAATTCCACCAACAATATTAGGATCCTTGCCAGGATCAACGTCAGTACGTCGATCATCCCACGCGGCGAGGGCCTGTCGCTGGAGCAGCCGGCATGGGACCCCGACAGCAAGCGGTTTTATGTGTCGGTCCCGCAGATCAACTATCCGGCTGGTTGCTTGCCTGGCGCCACTGAAGAGGCTGCAGAGAATGCGGGTACCGTTTCCTGCCAGGGTGGGCTGCTGGTGATTGACCCGAGTGGGGTTCTCCCGCCGAACTGCACGGTTGTCGGCGGCATCCCGGCGATCGGCAGCGTGTGCCAGTACACTTACGGGGCCTACAACCACCCAAACAATATTGGCGTGCTGTCGCTCCCGACCTGCGCGCCCAATGGCGCCACCGTCGGCCCCATGGAAGATGGGGTCGGCGCCAATCTGCTGTTGGGTTGTACCCCAGCCAACAATCCGGGCAACACCGGCACGTTGGCGATCAATAGCGATACGATTAATTTCGCCACGATCGGCAACATCACCGGCTCGGATGAGGTGTGGTACAGCTCCAGCCCCATCTCCAATGCCAGCGACGGCCATTACTATACCGGCTCAAGCGCCAACCCGGCTCAGTTTGGCGGACCGGCGCTCGGCATCATCGATGCGACCAACAACCTCCTGGTCAGCACGATCCCGCAAGGAAGCGGCTCGCATTCGGTAGCTGCCGACGGGACACGCAACACGATCTACGTTCCGCAAGTGGTTCCGCAGAACGCGAGCAATACGTCGCAGCCGGGTGCCGGCGGCGGCGACACGACCGGAGTCAGCAAACAAACCTGCGGCTCGAACAACGGGTGCATCGTGGTCTACAAGTTTAATAGCACGCCAGGTAGCGACTAGCCTTCCTGCCGACGGACGCGGGCCCGATGCCCGCGGAGTCTAGGGCGTCGCCGGCTGCGCCGGCGACGCCCATCCCTTAAGGGTGCCCGAGTCATAATTCGGACCGCGCGACCTCCCGGACCGACGGCAACGGAGCGGGCTCCGCCGACGAAATCTTAAAGCGCGTCGCGATCCTCGAAATCCAGGGGATGGCGGATACGGCCCACGACGTGTTGGTGGCGGAGGCCGATCTCTTTCCCGCGAACTTCCCCTTGCGGTTGGTCGCGGATTTGCTGATCAAGCGCGGTTCGCGGGCCGGCCTCCTGTCATCATCGATCGCAGCAACAAACCGTCATTCAAGGAGGCGGTTGACACCGTTGCCACGTGGCGGTCCGATACTACCCGAGGAGCCGGCGCCAATTGAACGGCGGGCCGTAGCCTATCCACTCCGACCTCGGTGATCCTGCTGTCAGCAGCGCTGGCATCTCACTGCGCCTGCCGAGACGCCAGAGGCCCCGATGACAACCACCAAGGCGCAAGGCAGCGATTTTGTTAGTCGCATTCCAGCTCCGTGCACCGAGCAGCCGCCCGCCCTTGATCGCGGCTTCCCGCTGTAGCCCACGGGCGATCCGCTGGGCAACTGAGAGTTGGCCTGAGACCGGCGCGGCGGCCCCGGGACGGGTTGAACAGCCGCCGCCTCAAGGTATTCAGTAGGCGCAGCGCCGGGGTGCGGTACACGAGTGCCTGAAGGAGACCCCAAGACGAGCCTTGCAGCCAAGCCACGACGTCCGCGGTATTGCGCGGGTGCGGTGCCGGCGCCAGCAGCAGATCGATCGCCCGATCGACGTCGAGTCGCGGTGCCAGCATGTCGCGAAAAGTCACCGCAAGGTCCACCGCACAATCCATCAATCCGTGCAGCTCGAAGTTTATCATCGCCTTGATGAGCGTGTCGGCCGACGGTGGGCGCCACTGCGGGCTCTCGCGTCCGAAGTCTTCTGGATTCCGCCGCTCCGCAGTAAAGTTCCGGCAAAACAGGAAATCGCAGGTGCCGGGTCGGCCAACAGCGAAGAGTATGGCTCCGCTTTGCGGATTCCCGGGCTGCCGCTGTCGTGCGGCAAGAGCGGCTAGGTAGGATGCCGTAGGCGCCCTCACTGCATTGATGTCGTAAACAAGCAAGCGATGGTCGGCCATGATCTCGTTGATCGCGTGAAAGTGAGTGTGCGGAAAGATCGGTGATACATTGAAATTGGTTTCCGCCGTGACGCAGAGGACATCGCACATCCGCAGGTATTCGCGCGCACCTCGCAAAATTTCCGGCTCGAACCCTTCGCAGTCGAGCTTTATGTAGTCGGCGCGCGGAATTGCCCCTTCGCGATACAGGGTATCGAGGCGACGGATCGGGACGAGCCGTTCCTCGGCGGCAGGATCGGCGGTGTAGAATGAGCTGTTGAAGCGATTGGCGCAGACAAAAAAGCGGCGCTCTCCGTCTTCGTTGCCAAGCGCCAAGTTGTGATAATGGCGGCCAGGCCACCTTCCCTTGCTGGTGCACAGCTCATCGATGACTTCGGCGATCGGATCGAAGCCGTGAATTTCCACGCAGGGTCCAAGAAATTGCCAACGCGGATGTTCGCCGCCTTGTACGCCGATGTCGATGACAACAAACGGTTCGATAAGCAACTCCTGGGCCACCACCCACTTGGTGAACGGCGGGTTGGAGTGATGATAGAGGTCCATATGCCGCGCATTCTCTAGAGTTCTAGATGCTGGATGCCGCTGTACGCGCCTGGCGCCGAAGAACAGGGAAGCGTGCGAATAAGGCTACAGCAGTAGTGGTCCGCAAAGCCAGAGGATCAGATGGCGAGTGCGGGGACGGGCCGGAAGGGTATGGCCGAGTGCGACAGACCCGGGCACGAAAGCGTGGCACTTGCCGCTCGAAGACCCGACCGACGCGTGAGTCATCGTCATTGCCGCCGACGTCTGAGCAATGCGAGCGCAGGCTGCTTGACCTCGACCTGCGCCGCTCCGAGGTGTCATCTCCCGAAGCCTTGCCGAATCGAACGGGATGCGTCTAGACGCCGAACCGCTGCGGCGTCCCGAACTTCCGCTGCCTCGGCCCATCCCGCGGCGCCTACTTCCAACAGCTTTGGCGGCGGACCAGTTATTCTGTCGGCTTGGAAATAGCGCGGGAACCTCAGATCGCATCAATTTGAGGACCGAACGCCGCATTGTTGACCGTCGTCGCCGATCAGATTATGCCGAGCATCGAAAGCTTGGGCGAAGTGAGCCGCGTGACCGCGCCGAGAGAATATGATCTACCAAGAGGTCTATATCGAGCGCTTCGAAAATACCCGCTCCGAGCCGGCCTATCTGCACGGCGTGATCCGGCTAAATCCCGGCGCGCGCATCATCGAATCGCGGGTGCTCGGGCCCGTCTTTCTCAATCGGCTGTCGCAGATCGGACCAGAGGTGGTGGTTGGCAAGTATTTCGGCATGAACGAGAATTGCTTTGTCGCCCGGGCCACGGTCGGCGCCTACTGCGCGATCGGCGCGCGCACCGCGATCAACCCGTTCAACCATCCGGTCGACTGGCTCAGCATTCACGAATTCCAGTATCACCCGCGCTCGTTCGACTGGGTGCCGGAATACAACCAGATCGAGCGCCTCGAGCGCACCCCGGACATGTTCCAGCACGTCACCATCGGCAACGACGTGTGGACGGGCCACAATGTTAATATCCTGGCCGGCGTTTCGGTCGGTGACGGCGCGGTGATCGGCGCCGGATCGGTGGTGACCAGGGATGTGCCGCCCTACGCCATCGTCGCCGGCGTGCCGGCGCAAGTCCGGCGCCTACGTTTCGCGGAGCAAACAATCGAACGCTTGCTGCGGCTAAAATGGTGGGATCTGGAACTCTCCGATCTGAGCGGGCTGCCGTTCCGCGATGTCGAACGCTGCCTCGACCGCATCGAGAAAATCCGCGAGCGCAAAGGCCGGACACCCGGATGAACCCGCGGTCTACCCCGGAGTCTCGCGCCGCGGCGGAACTCCTGGATCGCGCGGGCGTACTGGGCGACGGCGTCCTGTTCGTGCACAGCGCCTTTCGGCGCCTCGGCGCCGCGGGCTTTCAGGCTGAGCCGTTTATCGAGGCGCTGATCGATTATATGCGCGCTGGGACCCTGGTGATGCCGACGATGACGTGGCGGGTCGTCACTCCCGCAAGTCCGTGGTTCGACGAAATCGAGACCGCCTCGCATGTCGGAATCCTCGCCGAGCTGTTCCGGCGTCAATACGCCACGCACCGCAGCCTTCATCCGACTCATTCGGTAGCGGCGTACGGCCGCCTGGCCGCCGAACTGACCGCGACCCATCATCTCGCCGATACGCCCTGCGCGCTGAGCAGCCCCTATGGCAAGGCGCGGCAGGCCGATGCCCATATCCTGTTGCTGGGGATAGGGCTCGAGCGCTGCACCGCGATTCACCATGCGGAGGAAATGGTAGCCCCCGATGTCTACCTCTCACCGGCAGAGGCCGCAGAAACCTATTGGCTGCGTGATCGCGCGGGCAAGGTCCACGAGATGCGGCTGCGTCGGCATCTGCGGCTCAATCGCGATTTTCCGCAATTTGCAGCGCCGCTGGCGCGAGCCGGCGTGCTCCGGCGTGGCGAGTTTTGCGGCACGCCGTGGCAGGCGGTCACGCAGAGCGATCTCCTCGCCGAGGTGTTCGCCGCGCTCGAACGGGACCCGCGCGCGATCATCGCGCCTCCCGGCGCGCCGATCATACCTTAAGCCGGTCGGATGACGTCCGATCTGCTGATCTCGGGCCGAACGCCCCTGTCGGTCAGCGATGCCGTCGGCGCCATAATTCGGGTCGAGTCCGACGGATACCTGATGCAGTTGCGCGATTCGAAGCAGGACATCTGGTATCCGGGGCGCTGGGGCCTGTTCGGCGGCGCCATCGAGCCGGATGAGGACCCGATGGGCGCGCTAAAGCGGGAGCTGCGCGAGGAACTCGAGCTCGAAATCGAGACCGCGGAATTCTTCGCCAGGATCGATTTCGACCTCGGCAGCTTGCCGCTCCCCCGCTTCTACCGCAGCTACTACGTCGTCTCGATAAGCCGCGCCGTCGAATCCCGCCTCGTCGTCCACGAGGGCGCGGCCAAGCGGCTGTTCCGCGGACACGAGATCCTTGAGCAACCTAATGTCACGCCTTATGACGCGTTCGCACTGTTCCTTTATCACGCGCGCGGACGCTTGACTTATTCGGCATGACCGCGAATCGCCGAGGGACTTGCCAAGCCGCGGCGGCGGCGCGTTAGATACCGCCGACGTTCTGGGGGATACGAATGCGCGATTGGACCAAGGCAGAGTGGGTTGATCCCAAGTACAACTGGCGACCGCTGCCGGTGCCAGATTTGCCGGATCGGTTACTCGTCGACTTCGCGACCCGTTGCAACCTGCGCTGCCCGATGTGTCCCGTATGGGGATTGGAGGACGACGCTGCGATCGAGCCGCTCAAAGGCTATATGGACCTCGCCGCAGCGCGTCGGATGCTCGACGAATTCACAACCAAGCGGCCGATGGTGGCGCCCAGCATTTACGGCGAGCCGCTGCTGATTCCGAACCTGCGCGAGGTGCTCAGCGCGGTCAAGAGCCGAGGCATGGCGCTCGCCCTCAACACCAACGGTCTCACACTCACCGAAAGCATCGCCAAATTCTTCTGCGACATCGAAGTCGATTCAGTGATGTTCAGCATCGATGCGGTCACCAAGGAGACGTTGGCAAAGGTTCGGAGCGTCAATAAGCTCGAGAAGATCGAGAGCGCCGTATTCCGGCTGATGAAGGCGCGCGGCGATCGCGAGTACCCGCGCATTGGCGTGTCGTTTACAATCCAGGACGACAACCGGCACGAGGCCGATGCTTTCGTCGCGCGATGGGTCGGGGTCGTCGATGTCGTGCGCATGGGCATCGTGTTCGAGGACGGGCGTTTTCCTGAAATGGTCGAGCCGCCCGAGCGCGTGCCGTGCCCGGTCATCTACAAGACCTTGCCGGTGCACCACGACGGCAGCGTGCGTTTGTGCTGCCTCGATGGCACCCGCGTCACCGACATGGGAAACGTCTTTACCGACGGGGTGCGGGGGGTGTGGCACGGCGAGGAGTTCGCCAAGGCGCGGTACTATCACGAGACCAGCCAATGGGACAAAGTGCCGTTCTGCAAGAACTGCAACGGATGGGCTCAATACGAATATGACGAGGAGATCCGCGACGGGCTGCTGATTCGCCGCTCGCCCGAGTATGTCTATTACAATACCCTAAACCGTATCGGCAATTGGAAAGGCGTGCTGCTCGGCGGCCATAAGCCACCGCCCGCCGATGTGTGTGCGACCCCGGCATAACGGGGAAGTCGAACGGGTTGCGAATGGCATGGGTATACTAAGTGCCCGAGGGCCGAGCTCTCCGGTACGGGTGCCGCTCACCGGCCTACCGCTGCTAATCTATAAGCTGCGAAGCGGCGGTCTGCCGTGGCTCGCAGAACGGCTCCGCGACGAGTGGCAAATGCCGCGCACGCGCCCCGGCCAGACGCTGTTTCGCACGGCACGGGCGTTGGGCCAGAGCGTCTCCCGGTCGGCGCAGCCGGAAGAGGCGCGTAGCTGCCCGGAAGTTCTCTACGCCTTTTATGATTTGGGCGTCGCGCCGGTCACTTTCGATTTCCTTTGGTTTCTCGTCGGAGCCGAGCTTGAACGCCGGCGCCGCGAGCTGACCTCCGTACACGCCGTTATCGTTCCGGGCCCGCGCCGCGGTTTGCGCAAGGAGCCCCCCGAGCTGGAACGCGCCCTCGATGTCACAACTCGGCGCGCCAGGATCTTCAATATGCTGGTGCCGGCCTGCACGCTTTTGCCAAGCCTGTCGGGAGTCACCGTGGCCGGCAGCCGGGCGGAAGCCGACCGACTGGTAAGATCGGCAGGCGGAGCGGTATTTCCAGCCCGCTACGAACCGGCGCTGCCGATCTACCCCGGCCCTCAGGAGCCGCTGCGGGCGGCCCGCGAGGAGCGGGCCCAAGTTGCGGTATTGCGCGCCACGGCCGCAGATCTGCGGGCGGTCGAGGCCTGGATTGCCGCGCGCGGGTGCGACCGCCGCGTCGTGTCCATTACGCTGCGCGGCTACAGCTATGTACCGGGCCGCAACAGCAACATTGCCGCCTGGGCTGCCTTCGCGCGAGGGCTGCACGGCACAGGCTTCTCGATCGTAATCGTGCCCGATAGCGAGCAATGCTTCACCGGCGTGCCGGCGGAACTACGCGGCCTACCGATATTCTCCGAGGCGGCGGTGGCTGTAGGCCTGCGAATGGCGCTTTACCAGCGCGCCTATCTGAACCTCGGCGTCAACAACGGACCGATGGGTTTGTGCTGGCTGAATGAGCAAACCCGCTACATCACGTTCAAGATCCTCAATGACGGGGCGCTGCAAACCCGCGCCGAGTACATGGAATTACTCGGCTTTGAGACCGGCCGGTCGCTGCCGTTCGCGACCGAGTGGCAGCGCTGGGTATGGGCGGAGGACGAGCTCCCCATTATTCAGGACGCCTTCAACGACATGGTCGCGCGTCTCGAGCGAGCTTAACCGGCCGCGTCGAGCCCGGCTGCCTGATCAGCCAAACGGTTCAACATCGCGTTGAGCTGGATGGCGTCGCCGAGGCCGCCGGCGATCTCCTCTCCCGCTAGGCACAATTGCTTGAAGTACTGGTATTCCGCTGCCCAGGTCGGATCGGGCTGGATCAGAGTAAACGCTTCTTCGGGCGGCCGCCCGCTCGGCAATACGCGCGTGCGGCGGACGAAGGTCGACGGCCCCCATTTGCACAGCGACCCGATGTGCGCGCTGCCGTGCTCACCATAGACATCCGCGGTGAAGTGGTTGCGCCAGCTCAACAGCGTGATCTCCATCTCCAACGCCAGCCGGCCGCGTGCGCCGAATGCAAGGTGATCGTAGGCGCGGTTTTCGAAGCGATTGGCCGACCACACGGTCAACGGCCCATCGATGGCGCCAAACCAGAAAATCGCCGCGTCGAGAAGATGGGATCCGAGATCGGGCAGCACGCCGACGCCCCGGTCACGCCAGCGCGAGTTTCGGACATCGCGGGCCGTACCGTTGCCGTAGAACAAGCGGCACAGGTAAATCCGCCCGAGTACCCCGGAATCGAGCGTCTGCTTCATCCGGATGAAGTGCGGCTCAAAGCGGTGATTGTAGGCGGTATAGCACACTACCCGTCGCGTCCGGGCCAACTTGGCAAGCATTTCGAGCGCTGCCGACGACGCGACCAGCGGCTTTTCGACAAGCACATGCTTGCCGCTGTCAAGCAGCATGGTGAGCAGTCCGACCTTGGCGTCGTCCGGCGTACACACCAGCACGGCGTCGTAGGAGTCGAGCGGAACCTCGTCGATCGCCCGATAATCCGCTTCTGCGACGACCGGGTCGACGGTCGCGACTACCTCCGGGCCGGCGATGGCGTGCCGCTTGCGGCCCTGAATCCCCAAACCCACGACGACCACCCGCATTCTGTCGTTCATGTTCGGGGATCGGTCGGATCAATGGCGGTAGTCGGCCCGCTTCTCCAGCGCTTCGACGCGTTCGGTCATCGCCGCCAGAGAAACCGGAAGATTGCCGTCGCGCTCGCATTCGAGCGCCGCTGCCACCGAGCCGAGAACCGTCGCGGCAACCTCCGAGCCGCTGGCAACCATCGCTAAAGTCGCATAGGCGAGCAGCGCGTCGCCGGCGCCGACCGCGTCGACAACACGCTCGGCAAAGCTGTCGACGACAAAGAACGAGCGCAAATCATTCCCTTTTCCCGGGCGGCAGGTGAGGACACCGCGGTCTCCGAGCTTTAGGATCACCATCCGGCAGCCTGATTCTTCGTGCAATTTGGCGGCGAGCGGGCGGATCCCAGTGTCCTGGTCGGCGAGCGCAAAGCGCGCTTCGCGTTCGTTCGGCGTGATCAGATCGAAGCCCCGAAAATCGAGAATATTGCCCCAGCGACTGGCGACCTGACTGTCGGCGACGCGAAAGGCGCCCGGCGGCAGCGCGCCGATCAGCCTTGGGATTGTCCGGCGATTGAAGACCCCGTGACGAAAATCGCTGAACACCACGGCATCGCTACGGGTGCGCTCGACCTGCTCGGTGATCCTGTCGACCGTGTTGTCCGAGATCGACCGGTTGTCGAGCGTGTCGACCTTGAGCAGCCGGTAGTCGCCGCACACGATGGTGTTCTTGTGCGTAGTTGGCCGGGTGCGGTCGATGATCGCCTGAACCTTGACCCCGGCGCGATCGAGCCCGTCGAGCAAGAAATCCTTTAGCGGATCGTCCCCCAGCACGGTCGAGAAGGTGACGTCGGCTCCCGCTGCACTGAGATGCGCGGCGACGATCGCCGCACCACCGACAAAATACTGGCAGCTGTCGAAGCGCACACTCGGGGTCGGCGTCTTGGTCATGCCACCGATCATCGTCGTATGGGTCAGGCTGTCGATAATTGTGTCGCCGACGACGTGAACGGCGATGCCGTAGCACCGCTGCAAAGTCTGGTGCAATTTCTCGAAACCGAGCCCCTCGGCATGCATCAGCATCAGCAACTTGTCGATCGAGATGTCGGGCGGGCCCGACTCGATCAGTGCCGAGGACGAATAGACGATGTCGCCGGGGGTGAACAGCACTTCGCCGCCGTAGCGCTCGACGATGTCGATCTCCGCCTGCGTCTTCGGGTGAAGGCCGCCGTTCTGGTATTCATAGCCTTTGGCGAAGAAATCGGGCTGAACCAGCGCCAGATTGCGCAGCGGCGTCGCATCTTCGTCGATCAGTACGTAATCGACCATCTCGAGCGCCGCGAGGTTGAGCGCGCGCAGATCTTGCGGTACGAACGGCCGGTAATTGGCTTTGGCAATGTGCAGGTCCGCGGTCAGGCTGGCGACCAGGATGTCGGCCTTGCTTTTGGCATAGAGCAGATGGCGGATATGACCGGGATGCACGAGGTCGAACACACCATGGCACATGACCACGGCGCGCTGCCGCGGCCGCGGCCCGATGGCCGCGCGCAGTTCCTCGACATTTTTTATTTTATGCCGGTAAGTATCGGCTAAAGCGTTCATGCGGCTGGCTCTCCCCCAAGATAACTGAACCAAACGCTGGTCGCGCGCGCGATCGACTCCGGGTCCCATAATGGTGCGTCGCGCCATTTGTCGATCTCGGCCATCATGCGGCCTACCCCCTCGTCGAAAGGGATGCGCGGCCGCCAGCCGAGGTCGGTCGTGATCTTCCCGATATCAGCCCAAGTGACGTCGGGTTCGCCCGGCCGCTTCGGGATGTAAGTGACGGGGCCGCCGATCAATTCGACAAGCCGGTTGACCGATTGCGGATTGCCCGCGCCGAGGTTCCATATCTGACCGGAAAGCGGCGTCTCGGCCGCGCGCAGAAATGCGTCGGCCACATCGCTCGCGTAAAGAAAATCGCGCCGTTGGCTGCCGTTGCCGACCACCGTGAACGGTTTACCCGCCAGCTTTTGTTTGAAAAAGACCCCGAACACGGCGCCATAGGCGCCGGTCGTGCGGACCCGCGTGCCATAGGCGTTAAAGATCCGGATCGAGTTGACCGGCAGGCGGTAGACTTGATGCCAATGCAGCGCCGTCTGCTCCCCCAAATACTTCGAGAGCGCATACGGATACTGCGGTGCGATCGGGTGATCCTCCCGGGTCGGGGTCGCCGCCAGCCCATAGCAGGACGAGGAAGCCGCATAGACAAACTTGCCCACCCCGCGGGCGCGCGCCGCCTCCAGCACCCTGACCGTGCCCTGCACGTTGGTGGCCATGTATTCGGTCGGGCGTTCGATCGACGGCACGATGTCGCCGATCCCGGCGAAATGAAAAACAAAAGCGGCGTCGGCAAAAACCGCGGCGCGGGGTTCGAGATCGCGGATATCGCCTCGCTCGAACGAGAGGTCGGGGTTGTTGGCGTGATCGGCGAGATTGCTCTCCCGACCGCCGACGAGATTGTCGATAACCCGGACGCGATAGCCCCGATCGATCAGGCAGTCGACCATATGGCTGCCGATAAACCCGGCACCGCCGGTGACGACCGCGACCGCGCGCGACAGGCTCACGTAGCACCGATCCGTTTCATGGTGCGGACGTTGTAGTACCAATCGTTCTCGAAACTGTCGTCGAGCAGATGATTGCGGAAAGCCTGCGTCAGATCGCGCGCTGCATCCTCGATCGTCCGTTGCGCCCGATAGCCCAGGACGCGGTAGATTTTTTCGGAAGTGACATGGTACGAGCGGTTGTCGTCCGATGGCGTCGTGACGATGTCGACCGCGCCACGCTCCGGCATCTCTTCCCCGACCACCCGCTTTACGATCAGCGCCAGATCGGCGATCGAATGGTTTTCAAATCCAATATTGAAAACCTCGCCGTGGATCCTTTCGTGCGGTGCGGTCAACACCAGTTGGTAAGCGTCGACCATGTCTCCGATGTGAAGGTTGGGCCGCATCTGCAGGCCGCCAAACACCGTAATGACGCCCTTGTTCACCGCATGATTGGTCAGGATGTTGACCGACAGATCGAGCCGGGTGCGCGCGCTGTAGCCGCACACCGTCGCCGGGCGAATAACGACGCAGGTAAAGTCATCCGATTTGTGCTTCCACAGGAGCGGCTCGCACAAGCCTTTGAACTTGTTGTATAGGGTCAATGGCACCAGCGGATGCTCTTCGGTTACCTCAGGCGAGTTGCTGACGCCATAGACCGAACTTGAAGAGCAGTAGACGAAGCGTCTGACCCCCGCGCGTTTGGCGGCGACCACCATCGGCTCGAAACAGTCGTAGTTGATGGTTTTGGAGAGGCGCTCGTCGAGTTCGAAGCTGGCGTCGTTGGAGATGCAGGCGAGGTGCAGGACCGCGTCTTGGCCAGCGAATTCGGCGGCGATCCGGTCGGTGTCGCGAATGTCGGCCTTGACGACCCGCAGCCTGGGGTGGTTGGGCAGACGACAGCCGAAAAACAGGGCGTCGTAGACCGTGACTTGATACCCCACCTCGAGCAGCCGCGGCGTCAGCACATGACCGACGTAGCCGGCGCCGCCCGTGATCAGAACCTTCTTCATGCCTTCGGATTTCTCTGCGTTATCAGGAGAGACCGCCCGTGGTGGCGCCAATAACCGCCGCGATTATATTCGATCGCCGACAATCGAATAGCCGGCCGCCTCGGCGTCGCGATAGAACATCTCGACGGTTTCGAGCGAATATTGGTCGAGATCCTTGCCCACGAGGCCAAGCTTGGCTAGGACGTCGTTCGTGACCGTGATGATGTGGCACCCGACCTGATCGGCCTGGAAAATGTTCAGCAATTCGCGCGGGCTCGCCCAGAGCAACTGAGCGCGCGGGCGCTCGGAGAGTATCTGCACGGCTTCACGCATCAGTGGAACGGGATCGATCCCGGTATCGCCGACCCGCCCCGCAAACACCGACACGATCGCCGGGGTGTCCATCGCAAGACATGCAGCGATGCGCCGCACCTGGGCCAATGTCATCACCGCGGTGACATTGATCATGATGCCGTCTGCCGACAGGCTTTCGATCACGCGCCCGGTGAATTCACGCTGCGTATTCGTGACCGGGATCTTGACGTTGGCGTTCTTGCCCCAGGAAGCGATAATTTCGGCTTGGCGCATCATGGCGAGCGGCTCGTCGGCAAAGACCTCGAAAGAGATCGGCCGGTCGGGCACCGCCGTTAGTAGACGGCGGGCGAAGCCCTCGTAATCGGTGACCCCCGCCTTGCGCATCAGGCTCGGATTGGTCGTAAAACCTTTGATCAGCGGATTCTTGTACATGGCTAAGATGCCATCAAAATCCGCGCCGTCTGCGAAGATCTTTACGCCCAGTCGGCTGAGCGACTCCATCTTCAACCCCCATCCCCCGTTAAAACGATCCTAAGCCAGCCCAGCCTCCCTCGGCAACTCGCTTTGCGCCCTCCCGGCGAATTAGCGCAACACGATCGGTGTCGCCGCAGCGAGCGAGGACACGATAAAATCGGGTCGCTCGGGGCGTTCATCGATGTAGCCGCGATCGATAAAGATGGTCCGGCAACCGGCGCCCCGGCCGGCTTCGACATCGCTCGCGCGGTCGCCGATCATAAAGCTGCGGCTGCAATCGATACCGAGGCGCGCGGCCGCACGGCGCAGCATGCCCGCCTTGGGCTTGCGGCAGTCGCAGCCCTCGTCCTGGCGATGATAACAGGCTTCGATCGCGTCGACAGGCAGCGCCGCCGCGAGCTGCTGATGCATCTCCTCGACAACCCCGAGCTCGACGACTCCGTGGCCGACATCAGGCTGATTGGTCACCACGACCAGGCAAAAGCCGGCCTCCTTCATCCGCCGCGTTGCTTCGCCGGCATCATCATACAGCCGAAAATCCGCGAACCGCCGCGGCGCGAAAGAGCGGCCGTCGCGAAACTCGGGTATCGTCAAGACGCCGTCGCGATCGAGGAAAACCGCACGCAAGCCGCCGCTGCTCACCATTTGGTGCTGAGCGTCTGCAACGCCGGATGCGACACCAAGCAATGCCAGACGACGGCTTGCATCCCCTCGGACAATGGTGTCACGCGGTCGGGATCGACCGGCGGGATCACGACGACGACATCGCCATGCTGTGCGGTGTAGCCACTGGCTCGACCGACGACGCCAAAGATCTTGGCGCCGCGCTCGCGCGCGAGGTCGATCGCCCGCACCAAATTGACGCTGATGTTGCGCTCGGCGTCGCCGCCGCCGACCGAGAAGATCAGCAGCGCATCCCTGTCGCCGAGCCGGCTGACCTCGAGCCAGCCGGCGAACACCGTGTCCCAGCCCTCGTCGTTGGTGCGCGCGGTCAGTTCCGAGACATTGTCGACCGGCGAATACGCTTCGATCCCGCACAGCTTTCGGAAGTCATTGACGGCATGGCTGCAATTGCCGGCGCTGCCGCCGACCCCGAGCAGAAAGAGTCGCCCGCCGCGCGCCCGCAATGCGGCCAGTTCGGCGGCCATCTTTTCGATCGTCGGGAGATCAATCTCGGTCGCTATACGCCCCACCGAGGCAAAAAATTGCTTGGCATGACTATTCATCTCAGCACTACCGGTTGCGGGACCGACAAGAAGCGATACCGCATGTTTGATAGCGATGCAACTCGTCATGCCTCCGGGCGCTTGCGGCGGACCCGGCCGTATGCCGGCCTTGACGGGGCCGACGCACTTCAAGGATAGAGAGCCTGCAAGCAACCCGGTCTCGGGTCGCAGCCCGGAGGCGGTATGCGATCGGGGCGGGCAACCTTGGAGCACCGATGCCGGTTGTCGGATTTGCCGGGATGACCCATCTCGGCCTGATTTCTTCGCTCGCTGCGGCCGCTCGCGGTTTCGCGGTGCTTGGGTACGACGAGAATCGCGCTCTGGTGACAAGGCTGCAGCAGGGCGAAATGCCGATCGCCGAGCCTGGCCTCGACGAGTTGCTCGCAGACGGTCGGCAGCGGCTATCGTTTGGCGCCGACGCATCAGAGCTGCGGAGCTGTGACATCGTCTACATCGCGGCCGACGTGCCGACCGACGATTCCGGCAAGAGCGACTTGGCGCCGATCGAGACGTTAATCCGCCCGGTAGCGGACCAACTGCGCGACGATGCGGTGCTCGTGGTGCTCTGCCAAGTGCCGCCCGGCTTCACCCGCGCGTTGGGCCCGGTTCCGCACGGCCGGCTTTTCTACCAGGTCGAGACTTTGGTGTTCGGGCAGGCGGTGCAGCGGGCGCTCAATCCCGAGCGCTTTATCATCGGCTGCGCCGATCCTTCGCAGCCGCTTCCCGAGCGTTATCGCGAATTTCTCCAAGCTTTCGGCTGCCCGATTCTGACGATGCGCTACGAAAGCGCGGAACTCGCCAAGATCAGCATCAATTTCTGCCTCGTCGGCTCGGTGACGGTCGCCAATACTTTGGCGGAACTGTGTGAGGCGATCGGCGCCGACTGGAATGAGATCGTGCCGGCGCTGCGCCTCGATCGCCGCATCGGTCGGCACGCCTATCTGACTCCCGGGCTAGGCATCGCCGGCGGCAATCTGGAGCGCGACATGCGCACGGTGCTCGATCTCGGTGAGCGCGCCGGCACGGATACCGGCGTTGTCTCAGCCTGGGTCGCCAACTCGTGGCATCGCAGCCAATGGTGCTGGCACGTGCTGGAGCGGGAAGTATTCGCAAAGCAGACGATGCCTCGGGTTGCGGTGCTCGGCCTCGCCTACAAAGAAAACACGCATTCGACCAAGAACTCGCCGTCGCTCGCGCTGCTCACCCGATTGAGGGGTCGGGCCGAGCTGCGGGTTCACGATCCGGTGGTGCCAGGAAGCATCGTTTCGTTCGCCACCGGCTCCGCCGACCCGCTCACCTGCGCCCAGGGCGCCGACGCTTTGGTTTTGGCCACCCCTTGGCCGGATTACCGATCGCTGCGCGTCGGCGATCTCGCCCGTGCCATGCGTAGCCGGGTGCTGGTCGATCCATTCCGCCTGTTGTCGGCCGCCGAGGCGGTGGCGGCGGGTTTTAACTATTACGCGCTCGGCATGCCGCCGTGTTTGCCGATTTGAGACGAGCCAACCGATGCTGCAGCACGGCAATGCCGCCCCTACCCCTGCTGAGCGCGTCGTCGTCATCGGGGCGGGCGGTTTTGTCGGCAACGCGATCGCCACCCGTCTCGAACGCGACCATCTGTCCGTCCTGCGCGTCGGTCGGCACGATGTCGACCTGTTGACCTCCTGGGCAGCCGAGCGCCTGCGCGGGCTGCTGCGTCCGGGCGACGTGGTCGTCGCCGCGTCGGCGCTGGCGCCATGCCGCACCGCCGAAATGCTGTGCCAAAACATGGTTATGGCCGCAGCACTGGTGACGGCATGCGCCGCGCCGCTCGCGCAAATCGTCAACATCAGCTCCGACGCAGTGTATGCCGATTCGTGGGAGCCGCTAACCGAAGGCTCGCCAAAGGCGCCCGATTCGCTGCATGGGGTCATGCATCTGGCGCGGGAGATCATGTTCCGTACCGCCGTCTCGGCGCCCTTGGTGATGCTGCGGCCCAGTCTTCTCTATGGGGTGGCGGATCCGCACAACGGCTATGGTCCGAACCGCTTTTTGAGGCTTGCCGAGCGCGGCGATCCGATCGTGCTGTTCGGTGATGGTGAGGAACGGCGCGACCATGTGCTGATCGACGACGTCGCCGAGCTCGCGGCGCGGGTCATTTACCGCCGCTCGACCGGAGCGCTCAATGTGGCGACGGGCACGGTGACGAGCTTTCGCGACATAGCAGACATGGTCGCCCGCTATATAGACCGAGTGGTCCCAATCATCGACACGCCGCGTACTCAGCCGATGCCGCATAACGGCTACCGTCCGTTCGACACCGCGTGTTGCCGCACGGCCTTTCCGGATTTTTCCTTTACCCCGCTGCCGGACGGTTTGCGCCGGACCATCGCGGGTCGGCAAGCGCTCGCGCAGGAGCCCGGCAGCTGAGCCATTCGGCGCAATGGCGACGATCCTGCATCTGATCACCGACCTCGATACCGGCGGCGCGGAGCAGATGCTCGCGGGGTTGGTGGCCCGCCTCGACCGCCGGCGGCATCGGTCGGTCGTCGTCAGCATGACAGGACCGGGGACGTTGGCGCCGGTATTGGCGCGCGCGGGTATCGAACTGTTCTCGTTGGATATGCGACGCGGCTGGCCCGAACCAAAAGGACTAGTCCGCCTTGTCGCCATCCTGCGCCGGGTACGCCCCAGCATTGTGCAGACCTGGCTTTATCATGCCGATCTTCTCGGCTTGCTCGGTCAACGTCTTGCGACAGTATCCTGCCGTCTTTTCTGGAACATCCAGTGCACCGAAACCGCCGATTCGAGCGTTGTCAGGCGCCTGCTGATCTGGTCATCGCGAGCCCCCGATGTGGTCATCGTCAACTCGCTTGCCGGCAGGCGTTTCCACGAGGCTCTCGGGTATCGACCGCGCCGCTGGGTGCACATCCCGAACGGCTGCGACACAACGGCGTTTCGATTCGATGCCCGGGGCCGGCAATTGCTCCGCGACGAGCTGGAAATCACCGATGATATGATCGCGATCGGGTTGCCGGCGCGCTATCATCCGATGAAGGACCATGATAATTTTCTCGCTGCGGCTGCCCGGCTCGCGGCGGAGCGGTCTAACGTGGTCTTCATTCTTGCCGGTCCAGGTACCGACCGCCTGAACAGACCGCTGGCGGATGCGATCGCCTACCGCGGGCTGGACGGACGTGTTCGCCTTCTCGGCAATCGTGACGACATGGTGCAGGTCTATTCGGCTCTTGATGTTGCCACGCTTTCATCGGCTTTCGGCGAGGGCTGCCCGAATGTGCTCGTCGAAGCGATGTCCTGCGGCGTCCCCTGCGTCGCCACCGATTGTGGTGACGCAGCCGAACTGCTCGGTCCAAACGGGGTGGTTGTGCCGCCGCGAGACCCGCAGGCGCTTGCCGCAGCGTGGGACCGCCTCTTCGCACTTGGACCGAGGGGCCGACAAACGCTCGGCTGGGAAGCGCGCAAGCGGATCGTCGCACTGTACGATTTGGGCTCGATTACCTCGCGATACGATGCGCTATACACTTGACTATATTTGCTGTGCGAGCGGTTATCCTCCGGTCGGCAGAGTAATTACTACTTTGACCTGAAGACGTCAACGCTTTACCCTGAGGGCCGGGTCCTGGCAGCGGATCTCGCGTTTGGTTCCAGAGGGGCGCTCGCTTTGTCGGTCGCTTGGCGCCGGGAGCGATCCCGATCGCTACAGCCGTGAGTATGCGCAGTTGGCCGGGAGCACCCGATTAGAGCTTTTATGTACGCGACGGAATCCAGAACCATAGCGCACAAGAGTTGATCATGATTCCAATGACGGGGCAGATGCCTTGCTCATCGATGATATGACTAAAGAAGTTGTTGCGCTTGATGCAAGATCCTCAAGGTGATCACTGTAGTCGATCGCTTGAAGGGTGTTCAAGAAATCTTAAGATCATTGGAATACAATTCGTGTTAATCTCACCGCGAGGGCTTGATTAATAATGGATCCAGCCGAACTCGCAGCTCAGAGCCTGAAGTCTGCAAGTGACCAGCAGGTCGGGAACGGTACTTTCCCCCTCGCCGTGATCGTAAACCCGCGGACCGGCCAGCGCTTTCACGAGCGGATCGGTTATCGCCCGCGCTGTTGGGAACATCTGCCGAACGGGTTCGACACGTCGATGCCGAGCTCTGCCCGAATCCGCCGCCGCGCCTCGAGGTTTGGCCGCAGCTCGTCCGATGAGACGATCGTGATCGGACTACCGGCGCGCTGTCACCCGATGAAGGCTTGCGGCGAAGGTTTTCCGAACATGCTCGGCGAGGCGATGGCCAGTGGGCTGCCATGCGTCACGACCGACATCGGCGATGCTTTCGAACTTGTTGGCCAAGCTGGAATAATGGTTCGGCCCCGCGACCCACAGGCACTCGCCGCTGCGTGGCGGGCGCTGATCGAGATCGGAGCGGAGGGGCGCCAATCGCTCGGCGACGAGGCACGCGTCCGAATCGCTCGGGATTATGGTCTCGGAGCGGCGGTCGTGCTCTACGAAGCGCTGTGTGACGATATCGTTGTGCCGAACGCGGCGTCACGCATAGGACGGAGTTCAGCCTTGGTGTCAAGCGAGAAACGCCCCGCCATCTCGCGGGGGTAGCGGATCAGATGTGTGGCATCGGCGGTTACCTTTTGCGTGGGGCTACCTTGCCTCGTGACGCCGGTGAGGCGCGGCTCTGGGCGATGATCGCGACATTGCGACACCGCGGTCCGGATGACGAAGGCGTTTGGACCGATGACCGGGCAGGTCTCGCTCACGCGCGGTTATCGATCATCGACCTGTCGCCCGCCGGGCACCAGCCGATGGGGAGCGCCGGCGAGAGCGTCTGGATTACGTTTAACGGCGAGATCTACAATTTTGTAGAGATCCGGCGCGAGCTAGAGGCGGCCGGCTATCGGTTTCGCAGCCGCAGCGACACCGAGGTCATCGTCAATGGTTGGCACGCCTGGGGGCCGAAGATTTTTCCCCGACTGCACGGGATGTTCGCTCTGGCGATTTGGGATCAGAGATCGCAGCGTCTGGTCCTCGCGCGCGATCGGATCGGCAAAAAGCCGCTTTATTACGCTCCGACTACTGAGGCTTTCCTCTTCGGCTCCGAGATAAAGGCGGTGCTCGCCTGGCCGGGGGTACGGCGCGTACCCGATCTGTTGGCGATCGACCGTTACCTGACCTTGGGCTACGTACCGGCGCCGCACACCGCCTTTGCCGGCGTCCGCAAACTCCCGGCTGCTCACTATCTTGTTATCGATGCGCGCTCGGGTGGTGGCTTAACAGAGCCGGAGATCGTCCGCTATTGGCGTTTGCCCTCGCCGCGCGCGATGCGGCAGCATCGACGCATTGCCGACCTGCGGCGCGAACTCGTCGCGCGGCTCGAGGATGCGGTGCGTTTGCGCCTGGTGTCGGACGTGCCGCTCGGCGCCTTCTTATCCGGCGGGGTCGATTCTTCTGCCGTCGTCGCGATGATGGCCCGGATCGGCAGCGGCACGGTCAAAACCTTTTCGATTGGTTTTTCAGCAAGGCAATACGACGAAACCCACTATGCTCGCATGGTGGCGCAACGCTATTCGACCGAGCACCAAGAACTCGTCATCGAACCCGATGCCGTCGCCGTCCTGCCGCGCCTCGTATGGCATTACGGCGAACCTTTTGCCGACCCGTCGGCGATTCCGACTTATTACGTCTCCGAAATGGCGCGTCAAAAGGTGACCGTCGCGCTCAATGGCGATGGCGGAGACGAGTGCTTTTTCGGTTACAACCGGTACAGGGCGATGCGCCTTGTTTCCCGGCTCGACAGAATGCCCCAATGGAGCCGGACAGGGCTCGAGCGGCTATTTGGTCTGGCGCCGCGCTCGGTGCAACGCCGGTTCAAGGTTCCCCGGATTCGCGGCGTGTTGCAGGCGCCCAAAGAGCGACCCTGCCGGCGCTACGGCTTTACGATTGTTGCCTTTACCGATTGCGACAAGAAGCATGGCTATAGCGAGCTGATGCGGGCGCATCGCGCGAGCTCAGCACTCGATTTCCTCGAACCCTATTTTGCCGAGGCCGAGAGTCTCGTCGCGGGCGCCAATTGGGCCGACCTGCATACCTATCTTCCGGACGATCTGATGGTAAAGGTCGATGTCGCCAGTATGGCCCACGGGCTCGAATCCCGCTCGCCGCTCCTCGATCATGTCTTCATGGAGTGGGCCGCGGGGATACCGGAGGAGATCAGAATGGCGCGCGGTGTTACCAAGGCGCTGTTCAAATCGGCGATGGAGCCGTATTTGCCGGCTGAGCTTCTCTACCGCCCGAAAAAGGGCTTCAGTCTCCCCGTTGACCAGTGGTTTCGCAGTGATCTCAAAGAGTTGGCCTATGATACGTTGCTCTCGCGGAGTTCGGCGGAGCGTGGCCTATTCCGGCAGGAGTACGTCCGACTCCTGCTCGACGAACATTCCGCCCTTGCCTGCGATCACCACACCCGGCTCTGGGCGCTCTTGATGCTCGAACTGTGGTTTCAAATGTGGATCGACGCGCCGGCGAAGACCGAGATTTTTCGCCCAGCGATACAGTCAGTCGCGGGGCGCTGAAGCAACCCTCGACGGGCCCAAAGGGCCGTGGAAAGCCGGGTTCAAAGCGTTGGTTTCGGGCTCGCCCCGCCCTTTCCTCTTCCACTGCTTCTCCGGTCAATCTGACGCCAATGCCCGTGCGAGTTGACTCAAAGCCTCCTGGTGCCGTTCGTTCGGAATCTGAGCGAAGTTGCGGGCGAGCTCGAGGCACATACGTTCACGAGGACTGATCCCCCGCTCGCTTCCTTGTTCGAGCCCGTCGAAAAAGTAGCTGACCGGAACGCTAAGCACCTGGGCCACTTCAAACAAGCGCCCAGCGGAGACACGGTTGATGCCACGCTCGTATTTGTGCGCCTGCTGGTAGGTGACGCCAATCAGATCGGCAAGCTGCTGTTGCGTCAGACCGAGCATAATACGTCGCTCGCGAATGCGCGCCCCGACATGGCGATCGATATCTTGGGTTCGGCTCGTCGATCGACGGACCGATACAACGGGGCGCGACGACGCGTCGGTTTCGGAGTTGCTGCTCGATCGGGGTCCCTCAGCTCGGTATATCATGATGATCTGCTCCTTGTACTTCGTTCTGCTCCGCTCGCTTGCCGCTCTTCAGATCTAACTCTCCAAGGAGAGTGCACCGCTTTCGGCAAACCCGTTCTCGCTAGATCTGGCGGTGCTGTTCAACCAGCTGGTGTCTGCAGATTGAACGGTTATCATGTGTCAAAACTTAGGCAGGGTTCAGCCGCTGGGGCGAGCGACGCTCCTCACATCTGCGTGGTACGCATGGCCCGCGCGTTGACAGCCCGCCCGTGCTGATGGTACCGACCCACATCGGCTCTGAACCGCACATCGATGCCCCGGATTTCGATCGGTGACTGCTCGCTCTATTACGAGCGGCATGGCATGGGTTTTCCCGTTTTGTTCGTCTCCGGGCTCGGCGGCTTCGGGTCGTTCTGGGAGGACCAAGTCGCCACTTTTGCTAAGCGGTTCGAAGTCGTCATTTTTGACCATCGCGGCTTTGGACAGAGCGATCCAAGCCGAATCGGCTATACGGTCGAGCGGATGGCCGTCGATGTTGTCGGGCTAATGGATGCGCTAAGGATTAAGCGGGGCCATGTCGTTGGACACTCGACAGGGGGGGCGATCGCTCAAACGATGGCGATCGAATACCCAAGCAGGCTCGCCGGGGTGGTGCTGTCCGCGACATGGGCCAAGACGGACGCATATTTTCGCCGGCTGTTCGCTTTGCGCAAGGAGGTGCTGCAACGCCTCGGCGCCAGCACCTATGTTCAGGCGTCCACGCTGTTTTTGTACCCGAGCTGGTGGATTGCTCGCAACAACGAGCGGCTGCGCCAAACCGAGGCCCAGAACCTCGCAGTTTTTGCGCCGGTGGAGATCGTCTCGGCGCGGATCGACGCCATGCTTGCGTTCGATCGTACGAGGGGATTATCGCGCATCAAGTCCCCCACCCTGGTAATAGGTGCGGAGGATGATATCATCACTCCGGCCTATTTTTCCGAAGAACTCGCGCGACTCATACCGGGTGCAGAGGTCAAGATCTTTCCTCGAGGAGGCCATTACTTTAACCAAGTACGCGCTCGGGAATTCAACAATGCCGTTCTGCCCTTCCTCGTATCACATACCCCGGCTTAACCATCGTTGCGCCCGCATTTTGGTCGCAAGCGGCGTCCTCGTACTTAAGGCTTTCTCAACCCATTGACTTCTAGTCTGCCACCGGCGCGCCGCGTGCCTAACGGCCGAGCGCGGGCGGTCGGGTGGAAGTCGTGCTGCGTCGAGAAACTCGGCGGCAGTCGGTTCGACAGCGAGTCACGACCGTCCGCAAATCGCGCCGGCATGAGCGGCGAGCGAGCTGGGGGCGATCGACAGGTGGAAGCCATTGCGAACCGATCATCCCGCGAGCGGCGCGGATTGGCTGTCGGGGCGGCGGTGGCGGCCGCACTCCGCCAGGATCGCTTGCTCTTTGCGTTTCAGCCTGTGGTGTGCGCGGCGACGGGAAAGGTTGATTATTTCGAATGCCTGCTGCGGATGCGCGACGAGGAGGGTGGCATCGTCTCCGGTGGCGAGTTCATCACCATCGTCGAGGAGCTCGGCTGGATCGACCTCATTGACCGCTACGTTCTCGAAAAAACGGTGCAGGCCCTCGCCGCCGATCCGGAGGTCAGGCTCGGTTTCAACATTTCCGGGATGACGGCCGGCGATCGGCCGTGGCTGCGGTCGTTGACTTCGCTGTTGCGTCACCGCCGCGACATCGCCCGCCGCCTCGTCGTCGAGATCACGGAAACCGCGGCACTGGGTGACATCGCGGAATCGGCGCGCTTTGTCGACACTCTGCGCCATACCGGGTGCCGCGTCGCGCTCGACGATTTTGGCGCCGGCCATACCTCGCTGCGGCATCTTCAGATCTTGCCGGTCGACATCGTCAAGATCGATGGCTCTCTGGTTGGAAATCTGACGAGCAGGCCGCAAACCCGGATTTTTCTCCGCCATCTTCTCGGTCTCATCAAGGGCTTCGGCCTCACCACGGTGGCCGAATGCGTCGAGAACGCCGAGGACGCAGCGCTGTTGCGCGCAGAAGGTGTCGCCTATCTCCAGGGTCACCATTTCGGGCGGCCAACAATCGGGCGC
>Ga0209656_10000212_pt1 | contig 38860 bp, 44 predicted proteins | sample BogFormECP12_OM2_FD_188239 | JGI IMG/M metagenome (GOLD analysis project Ga0209656, IMG submission 188239) | Bog forest soil microbial communities from Calvert Island, British Columbia, Canada - ECP12_OM2 (SPAdes) (version 2) | ecosystem: Environmental > Aquatic > Freshwater > Wetlands > Bog ...
GGTCGTCGGTTGTGCCGGCGCTGGTGGATCTGACGAAAGAGGCGCAGATGATCGTGGTCGGGTGCCGCGGCCGGGGTGCGCTGTCGAGTGCGCTGCTCGGGTCGGTAAGCACGGCTCTGGCCCATCATGCGCACTGCCCCGTCGCGGTGATGCACGACGAGGCGCCGCAGCGTGAGGGATTCAGGGACGCACCCGTGCTCGTCGGCATCGACGGCTCGCCGGCGTCGGAGTTGGCGACGACGATAGCGTTCGACGAAGCGTCATGGCGGGGCGTCGATCTGATCGCCTTGCACACCTGGAGCGATGCCGACTGGCGGCACTTTCCGGGGGTCGAGTGGTCCGAAATCAAGGCCGCGGCCGAGGAGACGTTGGCGGAGCGCCTGGCCGGGTGGCGGGAGCGCTACCCGGACGTCACCGTGCGCCGGACAGTGGTGTTCGATCACCCGGCCCGTCATTTGCTCGAGCAGTCGAAGTCGGCACAGTTGGTGGTGGTCGGCAGCCACGGCCGCGGAGGATTCGGCGGCGCGCTGCTCGGATCGGTGAGCACCGCGGTCGTGCATGCCGCGCAGGTGCCGGTCATCGTCGCCCGTCAGCGTTGACCCCTCGCTGACTTCCGCGGCAAGTACCCGCAGGCCCGAAGTGCCCCAGCGAGCCGGGGACGACTGTTCAGGCACAAAGGACCTTTGTCCCTATTGGGGGGGCTTCGGGTGCGGAAAGCATGGGGCTGTCACCGGATCGAAGGGACCGCGATGAAATCCGCCGACGCTGCCAACGGATCGGCTGCGACCGTCAACCTCATCCGTAAAAACCGTTCCGATCTGCGCGTTGAGCCGAATTTGGCGCACTACGACGAGACCTGCGCCAGCTTTGCCTGGTCGGATGTGCCGGAGCTGTGCAAGGGCATGGGCCCCGGCGTGTGCAACATCGCCTACGCGGCGATCGACCGGCACGCCGACGGTCCGCACGCATCGCAGACGGCGCTGCGGTTCATCGCCGACGGGTGGGACGGCGCGCTGTCGTCGCACGATCTCAGCTATGCAGAACTGAGGCGGCTGGCGCGGCGGTTCACCGGCGTGCTGCGTTTGCTGGGCATCACCAAGGGCGACCGGGTGTTCACGCTTATGGGCCGGTGCCCGGAGCTCTACATCAGCATCTTCGGTGCGCTACGCAACGGCAGCGTCGTCTGCCCGCTGTTTTCGGCGTTCGGGCCCGAACCAATCGCCACCCGCGTCACCCTCGGCGAGGCCGACGTGCTGGTCACGACCGCGGCGATCTACGAGCGCAAGATCGCCAAGATCCGGGATCGGCTGACATCGGTGCGCCACATCGTCGTCATCGACGACGATGTGGCCCGCGACGATGCGCGGGGAACGCTGAACTTCTGGCAGCAGATCAGCGCCGCCGGCGACGACGCGCCGGTCGAGCCGACAACCGCCGACGACCCGGCACTGCTTCACTTCACCAGCGGCACGACCGGAACACCGAAGGGCGCCATGCACGTGCACGGCGCGGTGGCGATGCACTACATCACGGGCTTGTACGCCCTGGACTTGCATCCCGACGACATCTTCTGGTGCACCGCCGATCCCGGCTGGGTGACGGGCATGTCCTACGGGGTGATCACGCCGCTGCTGCATGGGGTGACCTCGATCGTCGACGAAGCTGAGTTCGATGCCGAACGCTGGTACCGGATCCTGCAGAACGAAGGTGTGACCGTCTGGTACACCGCACCGACCGCGATCCGGATGCTGATCAAGGCCGGCACTGAGCTTCCGGCGCGTTACCGGTTCGGCCGGCTGCGGTTCATCGCCAGTGTCGGCGAGCCCCTCAACGCCGAAGCGGTGTGGTGGGGAAAGCAGGTGCTGGGGCTGCCCATCCACGACAACTGGTGGCAGACCGAAACCGGAGGGATCATGATCGCCAACACCCCGGCCTTCGACATCAAGCCCGGCTCGATGGGCCGGCCCCTGCCCGGGGTGCAGGCACATGTGGTGCGCCGCAACGACGACGGCACGGTATCGGTCCTCACCGCGCCCGACGCGCAGGGCGAGCTGGCCCTGGAAACGGGTTGGCCATCGATGTTCCGGGGATACCTGCACCAGCCCGACCGCTACCGCGGCTGCTTCTACGACGCCCTCTATCTGACCGGGGACCTGGTCAAACGTGACGCCGACGGCTACTTCTGGTTCGTCGGCCGTGGCGACGACGTCATCAAATCCTCCGGCCATCTGATCGGGCCGTTCGAGGTGGAAAGCGCGCTCACCGATCATCCGGCGGTCGCCGAGGCGGCGGTCATCGGCAAGCCCGATCCGACCGTCGGCGAGGTGGTGAAGGCGTTCGTGTCGCTCAAGGACGGCGTCGTCGGCGACGACACACTGCGCCGTGAGCTGATGGGCCACGCCCGAAAGCGGCTCGGGGCAGCGGTGGCGCCCAAAGAGATCGAGTTCGTCGATGCACTCCCGCACACCCGCAGCGGCAAGATCATGCGCCGCCTGCTCAAAGCGCGTGAACTCGGCCTGCCCGAGGGGGACACCTCGACGATCGAGACACCGCCGGACCCGGCCACAGCGGGGGTGTCACCATGACCGACCCGGACCTGGCGCGTGAGCTGCTGTCGGACATGGTGCGGGTGCGCCGGATGGAAGAGCGCTGCGCCGAATTGTACGGGGAAACCAAAATCCGCGGCTTCCTGCATCTCTACGTCGGCGAAGAAGCCGTCGCCGCGGGGTCGCTGCGCGCGCTGACCGCCGACGACGCCGTGGTCGCCACCTACCGCGAACACGCCCACGCGCTGCTGCGCGGCGTCCCGATGACCGCCATCATGGCCGAGATGTTCGGCAAGGAACAAGGATGCTCACGGGGCAGGGGCGGGTCGATGCACCTCTTCGACGCGGGCATGCGCTTCTACGGCGGCAACGCCATCGTGGCCGGGGGTCTGCCCCTTGCGGTGGGATTGGCGCTGGCCGACGCGATGCTGCACAGAAACAGGGTGACCGCCTGCTATTTCGGCGATGGCGCGGTTGCCGAGGGCGCTTTTCACGAGTCGTTGAACATGGCCGCACTGTGGCGTCTACCGGTGCTGTTCTGTTGCGAGAACAACCTGTATGCGATGGGCACCGCGTTGCACCGTGCCCAATCCCAGACCGACCTCGCCGCGAAAGCGGCCGCCTACAACGTGCCCACCGCCACGGTGGACGGGATGGACGTCATCGCATGCCGCGATGCGGCCCAACGGGGTGCCGACCACATCCGCAACGCCGGTGGGCCGTTCTTCATCGAATTCCACACCTACCGCTTCCGGGCACACTCGATGTTCGACCCGGAACTCTACCGAGACAAGGCCGAAGTGAAGCAGTGGCGCAAACGCGACCCCATCGAGCTCTTCACGGCGCAGTGCCTCAAGGATGGCGTGCTCACCGACGAGGACCTGGCATCGATCGAGCAGGCCGCCGCCCGCGAGGTCGAGGAGGCGGTCGCGTTCGCCGAGGCGGGAACATGGGAAAGCGTCGAGGATCTCGAACGCGACGTCCTCACGCCGAGCGCGGCGGCGGTTCGATGAAGACGACATACCGCAGCGCGGTTCACGACGCGATGCGCGACGCGCTGCGTGACGACTCGCGGGTCGTGCTGATGGGTGAGGACGTGGGCCGCTACGGCGGCACCTACGCCGCCTCCAAGGGGCTTCTCGAGGAGTTCGGCCCGGAACGGGTCCGCGACACACCGTTGTCGGAGCTCGGTTTCGTCGGGATCGGGATCGGCGCCGCGCTCGGCGGGCTGCGCCCGATCGTCGAGGTCATGACCGTCAACTTCAGCTTGCTGGCCCTCGACCAGATCGTCAATACCGCTGCCGCGCTGCGACACATGTCCGGCGGTCAGTTCTCCGTCCCGCTGGTCGTGCGGATGGCCACCGGCGCCGGACGACAGCTCGCCGCGCAGCACTCGCACAGCCTGGAAGGGTGGTATGCCCATATCCCCGGGATCAAGGTGGTAGCGCCGGCCACCGTCGCCGACGCCTACGGGATGCTCGGCGCGGCGCTGGCCGATCCCGACCCGGTCCTGATCTTCGAGCATGTGCAGCTGTACAACAACTCGGCCGACGTCGATGCACTACGGCCCACCGACATCTCCCGAGCGGCGGTCCGCCGTGACGGATCCGACCTCACGATCGTCACCTACGGGGGTTCGCTGCCGAAGGCCCTGGACGCGGCCGATCGGCTGGCGCTCAACGAAATCAGCTGCGAGGTGATCGATTTGCGTGTGCTTCGGCCCCTGGACACCGACACCGTCCTCGAGTCGGTGCGCAAGACCCACCGGGCGGTGGTGGTCGACGAAGCGTGGCGCACCGGCAGCCTGGCAGCCGAGATCAGCGCATGCATCGCCGAGGAGGGCTTCTACGAGCTCGACGCGCCGATCGCCCGGGTGTGCAGCGCCGAAGTCCCGATACCGTATGCCAAACATCTCGAAGAGGCCGCACTGCCTCAAGTGGACAAGATCGTCACCGCCGCGAAAACCGTTCTCGGGCGGTAGCGATGATCGAGTTCAAGATGCCGTCGCTCGGCTCCGACATGGACGAGGGCACCCTCAACGAATGGCTGGTCAAGCCGGGGGACACCGTCAGCCGCGGCCAGGTGGTCGCCGTGGTGGAAACCACCAAGGCGGCCGTCGAGGTCGAATGCTGGCATGAGGGAACCGTGCACGAGCTCCTCGTCCCCATCGGCCAAACCATCCAGGTCGGAACCGTGATGGCCATGCTGCTGGCACCCGGGGAAACCCCCGGATCCCCGCCCACGCCCGCCGCCGCAGTGGCGCCTTCCCCGGCGCCCCAGCCGGTGCCGGCCGTCGCGGCTCCGGCAGACAACGTCGAGCGTCGCGCGGCCCGGCCGCGTCATCGCCCGTTCGTGTCGCCCGCCGCACGCCGCCTCGCCGACAAACTCGGCGTCGACATCGGCGAGGTAACCGGCACCGGCCCGCAGGGTGCCGTCACGATCGCCGACGTCGAAAAGGCCTCGGCGTCAACGGCAAAGCCCACTGTCGCCGACCGCGCCGCCCAGATGCGCCGCTCGATCGCCGCGGCGATGAGCCGGTCGAAGCGCGAGATTCCGCACTACTACCTCGCTCACGAGATTCCGTTGGAAAAGGCGCAGTCCTGGCTGACGGAGCGCAACGCGCAGCGGTCGATCACCGAGCGGCTACTGCCCGCGGTCCTCCAGCTGAAGGCCGTCGCGCTCGCCGCCGCCCGGTTCGCCGAATTCAACGGATTCTGGCGCGATGACGGCTTCGTGCCGGCCGAGGGCGTGCACGTCGGCGTGGCGATCTCGCTGCGCGGCGGCGGGCTGGTCGCGCCGGCGATCCACGACGTGGCCAACAAGAAGCTCGACCAGCTGATGAACGACCTCACCGATCTCGTCGCCCGAGCCCGCGCCGGCAGCCTGCGCAGTTCGGAGATGTCCGATCCGTCGATCACCGTCACCAACCTGGGCGACCAAGGCGTCGACTCGGTGTTCGGGGTGATTTATCCCCCGCAGGTGGCATTGGTCGGGTTCGGCAAACCTGCCGAACGCGTCCGCGTCGTCGACGGCGGAATCCGGGTCATGACCACCGTGCAGGCGACCCTGTCCGCGGATCACCGGGCCAGCGACGGCCACCGCGGCGCCCTGTTCCTCGCCACGGTCGATGAGCTGCTTCAACAGCCCGACATCCTGGAGAAGTGACGCTGATGACCGAAAACAATGTCCGCGGGGCGGTCCTGTCCGTGCTGACCACCATCGCGCCGGAAGTCGAGCCCGACGACATCCGCGATGACGCCCTGCTCCGCGACCAGGTCGACCTCGACTCGATGGACTGGTTGAACTTTCTGCTCGGCATACACAAACGGCTCGGCGTAGACATCCCCGAAACCGACTATGCGTCCCTGCGCACGCTGGCCGACGTGGTGCGCTATGTGCAGGAGCACGGCGCCATCCGGTGACATCGGCGCGCCGCGAGCGCCCAAGGGCGTGACGGTCGTCCGGCTCATTGAGGACAAAAGGCTCACGTTCCGGCGACTTGCGGACCTGCCGCCCGTCGGGGTAGGCGGCGAGTCTGAAGGGGTCTGCGAGGAGGTCAGCGATGCGGTATTGGGATCGTCGTGATGCCGGGCGGCAATTGGGCATGCGTTTGGAGACACTGCGTGGTGCGCAGATCGTCGTGCTGGGTCTGCCGCGCGGCGGTGTCCCGGTCGCGTTCGAGGTGGCCAGGACGTTGGAGGCACCGCTGGATGTGATCGTGGTGCGCAAGCTGGGTGTGCCGTATCAACCCGAGTTGGCGTTCGGCGCCATCGGCGAAGACGGTGTTCGGGTGCTCAACGACGACGTCGTGGCCGACGCGCACCTGACCGCGGCGGAGATGTCGCGCGTGGAGACCCGCGAACGCGCCGAGTTGCAACGGCGCGTGCAGCGGTTCCGCGACGGTCACCCACGAATCCCATTGCAGGGGCGTACCGCGGTGATCGTCGATGACGGGATCGCCACCGGCGCCACCGCCCGCGCGGCCTGCCGGGTCGCCCGCGCGCACGGAGCGGCGCGGGTGGTGCTGGCCGTGCCGGTGGCAGCCCAGGAGACGCTGCCCGCACTGGCCGGATTTGCCGATGAGGTGATCTGCCTGCAGACCCCGCAGTTTCTGTGGGCGGTAGGCGCCTGGTATGGCAATTTCGGGCAGACCTCCGATGACGAAGTGGCCCGCCTGCTGCGCGGCGCCACCGAAGAGGTGCCCGACCCGCAGCCCCCACCGGCCGGGGACCCGCCACTGCGCGACGAAGAGGTGCGCGTGGTCGCCGGGCGGACCGAACTCGCCGGGCACCTGACCATTCCGGAGAACCCGATCGGGATGGTGGTGTTCGCCCACGGTAGCGGCAGCAGCCGCCACAGCCCCCGCAACCGCTACGTGGCCAGCGTGCTGCACCGCGCCGGGCTGGGCACGTTGCTGTTCGACCTGCTCACCCTGCAGGAGGAAATGGACCGCGCCCGTGTCTTTGACATCGACTTGCTGGCACATCGGCTGGTCGAGGTCACCGGCTGGCTCGCCCGGCAAGACGATGCCGCCGGTTTGCGGATCGGCTACTTCGGGGCCAGCACCGGCGCCGGCGCCGCGCTGCGGGCCGCCGCCGACCCCCGAGTGGACATCTCTGCGGTCGTGTCACGCGGGGGCCGGCCCGACCTGGCCGGCGCCGCCCTTGCCGCGGTGCGCGCGCCGACGCTGCTGATAGTCGGCGGCGGCGACCACCACGTGCTGAAACTGAATCGGCTCGCGCGATCGGTGATGACATGCCAGACCGCTCTGGCGGTCGTGCCCGGCGCAACCCACGTGTTCAGCGAACCAGGAGCGTTGGAGAAGGTGGCCGAACTCGCCCGTGACTGGTTCGTCCCCAGGCTGTCACCCACGACGTCGGTAAACCGCCGCGCGGCGATCGTCCAGGATGCGCGATGACCCTCCGTCGCACCATCGCCCCGTCGTCCGGCCCCGGAGCCAGTGCAGGCGGCGGGACAGCGTCGCAGACCGCCGATGAACCCGTGGCGGAAGGTGGCGGAAGGTTGAGGATGCCTGCCTCCAAGCCGGCCCCCCGGCGCGTCTCGCTGCCCGAAGTCGTCGTCGCCGAGCTCCGATCGGCAATGCGGTTTTGGTATCTGCTGCTCACCGGCCGGCTGCACCAGCCCCGCCGGCATGTGGGTGGTCGGCTGACCTTCGGCGATGGAGCCCGCGCCGATGTGTTCCGCGAAACCGTCGCCGGGCAGCGTCGAACCGGCGCGCCGGCGCTGTTGGTGATCGAATTCCGCCTGCGGGCCATCCATGGCCGCACGCATCGACTTTTCGAGCGCGAAAGCATCTTGAACACGACGCTTTTCGCGGGATTCCCGGGCTTTGTCTCCAAACTGTGGCTGACAGCGGACCAAAACGAGGTCTACCGGGGAATCTATGAGTGGGACGGGGCCGCGGCCGCCGAATCGTACGCCGAGGTCATGTGCCGGATTCTGCGGATGGTATCGCGACGCGGCTCGGTCGCCTACCACGTCATCTCCGGAGAATCGCGCGCACGGTTTCTGGCCGAAACCGAGAATTTGGTGGGCGCCGTGCCGACAACCTTCGACGCGTGGTGGCGGGTGTCGTGATCGGCAGCGAACGCGAAACAGACCGGCGTCACAACCACTGCCATGACACCTAGCGCACGTGAGTGGCGGCCATGAAGGTCCTTGTCGTCGGTGCGGGAGTCATCGGCAGCTTCAACGCCGCCCGTTTGGTCTGCGGCGGTGTCGACGCGACGCTGCTGGCCCGTGGTCGGCGGCTAGCCGCGCTACGAGAACACGGTGTTGTTCTGCAGGAGTGGAGAACCGGCCGGCGCAGCGTGACACATGTACCTGTCGTCGAGCGGATCAAACCCGGGCACGATTACCGCCTGGCCGTCGTTATCGTTCGCCGCAACCAGGTCCCCTCAGTGCTGCCCCTGCTCGCCGCTGCGCCATCCATCCCGTCAGTTCTGTTTCTGGGCAACAATTTAGCGGGATCGTCGGACATGGTGGCGGCCCTAGGCAGTGAGCGGGTATTGACGGGGATGGTCAACGCGGGCGGTCAGCGGGACGGTGCCGTGGTGCGTTACATCTGGAACGCGCGGATCCCGCTGCTGTTCGGCGAGAGCAACGGCGTAATCGTGCCACGGACGCGTGCTATCGCCGAAATGTTCTGTAACGCAGGCTTGCCGGCGCGGGTCGTAGCCGATCCCGAGGCGTATCAAAAGACCCATGGTGCCGGGCTGCCGGCGTTTGCCGGTGCGCTCTACAGCGCCGGCGGCGACATCCGATCGCTTGGCCGCAGGCGCGATCTGCTGGACCTGTTCATCACCGGCCACCGCGACGGGCTGCGCGCCCTACAAGCCGACGGGACGCCTATTCGACCCCGGATGACACGGGCATTGGCATGGGCGCCCGGGCGGCTGCTATGCGCCGGCCTGCGGCGATTCTTCGACACCGACTTGGCGGTCGTGGGCGGTCAGGCACATGCGCTGGCCGCTGTCGACGAAATGTGCGAACTCGCCGATGAGTTGCGGATCATCTTGCAGCGCAACGGCGTGCAGTCCCCGGCCAACGACCGAGCGTATGAAGCCATCGCGGCGTGGGCTCAACGCGCGATCCCCCGCCCAAGCTAGACGGGGCGGCTCCGGGCAGATCACGCGGGCGATCGCGGGTGCCGGCCGGACCGCCGCGGAGATCGGCCGGCCATCAGGTTGGTGATCGCCTCCGCATCGGCCGGGCCGGGCAAGCCCCAGCCCGGCTTGTACCCGAACAACTCGTCGACCCGAACCGTCTGCAAGTCAACGTCGAGCAGCTCGATGGCGTCGAGGGGTACGAGCGCCGGGTGGACATGACCGCAGGCACGGGCCAACGAAAGCAGCTCGAAGCGCAACGTGGCAAGGTAGTTGGCGCAGCGCACCGACTTCAGGTTCGGGTCGAGGCCGTGCTCAAGCCACGGCGACTGGGTGGCGATGCCCGACGGGCAACGGCCGGTGTGACAGCGCTGCGCCTGGATGCAGCCGATGGAGAACATGGCGGTGCGCGCGACGTTGATCATGTCGCAGCCCATCGCCAGCGCCAGCAGGGCGTTCTCGGGGATGCCCAGCTTGCCTGAGCCGATGAAGACCACGTAGTGGTGCAGGTCGTGCTCCGCGAAGGCGCGGTAGACGCGGGGGAAGGCCCATTTGAATGGCAGGGCGACGTGGTCACTGAAGACCAGCGGAGCCGCGCCGGTGCCACCCTCGCCGCCATCGACTGTCACGAAGTCCACGCCGCGACCGGTTCGGGCCATCCGCTCGGCCAGCTGGAGCCAGAACGGCCTTTCTCCGACAGCGGATTTGATGCCGACGGGCAGACCGGTCCCGGTGGCGACGGTCTCCACCAAGTCCAGCAGCCCGTCGACGTCGCAGAAAGCGGAGTGCCCCGCCGGGCTCCGGCAGTCGACCCCGACAGGGATGCCGCGCATGGCCGCGATCTCGGGGGTGACCTTGGCGCCGGGGAGCATGCCGCCAAGGCCCGGCTTGGCGCCCTGGCTGAGCTTGAATTCGATCGCCCGGATCGACGGGGTGGCGGCCACCTGGTCGAGAAGGCGGGACAGGCTGAAGGTCCCGTCGTCGTTGCGGCAGCCGAAGTAACCGGTGCCGATCTGCCAGACCAGGTCGCCGCCGTTGAGGTGATACGGCGACACTCCGCCCTCGCCGGTGGTGTGCAAGGCGCCGGCCGAGGCCGCGCCCTTGTTCAGTGCCGTGATGGCTGCGCCGCTCAGCGATCCGAAGCTCATCGCCGACACGTTGACCAACGACGACGGCCGGAAAGCCTTGGCGCGGGCCCTTGTTCCGCCGAGCACCTTGGCCGCGGGCAGGGCCACGGCCGGGTCTGGGTGACCGGGCTCGGCGTCGGGGGCCGAGACCGGGAACGCCGCGTGCTTGATGATCGGGTAGTTGTGTACCCGCTCGAGGTCGTTGTCGGTGCCGAACCCGAAATAGCGGTTGGTCAGCTTCGACGACGTGTACACCCAGCGCCGCTGGTCACGGCTGAAGGGCTTCTCCGCGTCGTTATCGGTGACGATGTATTGGCGCAGCTCCGGGCCTACCGCCTCGAGGATGAACCGCAGGTGGCCGATGATCGGGTAGTTGCGCAGGATGGTGTGCCGGCGCTGCCACAGGTCCCAGCCCGCGACCCCCGCAAGGCCGGCGCCTACCGCGGCCGTGACGGCTCGCAGGCTCACCGCGAGCCGAAGCCCGGGTCGGCGGCGGCGATGGCTTCGCCGGCATCGGCAACGGTGGCGTCAGGGCCGACGCGGGCCACCGGGTCACCGATGACCGCGGACACGGGCGTCGATCCCGCTGAGGGCCTGGCAGTCATGCGATCCTGCCCGCTCTGCCGTGCGTCCAGATCAGTTCGATGAGACACATCGTGTTATGAATTCCCTGGGGTCGCTGCGGAAGCCAGGAATGCGTCATACATAGTGCTGTCGGTCATCAGCCCATGGCCGTAGAGCTCCAGAGCCGGCAGAAGCATGTCCCTGCTGTAGTCGCGCAACACCGCGGCCATATCGGTGGGGTTGTCATGCATGTGCAGGTAGAACAGAAATCCGCCGGCGCCGCTCATGGCGAGGAATGCGGCGCGGGCCTTGGGGTCGCGGCTGGGCTTGATGGTGCCGGCCCGCACACCGTCCTCAAGGTATTGCTCGGCGTTGTCGATCATCTGTCGCATCAACGAGCGTCCGAGTTCACCGCCGGATTGCATGTCGCGCACGAGATAAGTCATCATCGGCGCGTAGGACTCGATCTGGGCCAGCTGGGCCGACGCGGGCGCTGGTGATGTCGATTGCAGCGCTTCGGACTTGGAGATGCGGATCGACTCCAGGATGTACTCGTCGCAGGCTTTGAGCAGCCCCGCCTCGGAGCCGAAGTGATCGGTTACCGACTGCGGACTCACGCCGGCGGCCGCGGCGATTGCCTGGAGGTTCGTGTCGAAACCGTGCCGGCCGAACTGCTCGATCGCCACATCGCGGATTCTCGCGCGAAGCTCCGGATCTGCCGTGTGCCCGGTCGCGCCCGTCACCGTCTGCGTGGTCATGGTGTCCTCCTGACAAAGATTGTGGCGCGGAGCGATTCGAGTCCGGTGCTGGCCAAAACATAGAGTCGGCGATCGCACCGATCAAGGGCCATTGGCTTCGACATGATGCGACGAAAGACCCCGGGCCCTGGGACCTCGGCAGGGCGGCATCCGCGGCGGGAGCCTATTCTCGCGCCGGCCATGGCCGGGACTGACGTAGATTGCCTGCCGCACCGTGTGAATGAGGAACGTGGCTGCGGCGGCAATTGCGGCCGGTTCTCGTCTCGGGTCGTGCGCCGGCGGCCGAGCGTTGACGGGGGCCAGCTCTTTCGGTGGCCCCGTCCCAGGCGTCGCAGCGCGGCGCAGCCTACACAACCAGGCGCCGACGCCCGCGGCGAGCACGACACCCGCAGTAGCCAACTCGATGAGCAACAAAACGGCCGGTAGCGGCCGTAGGCGCCGCGGCGCGCCGGTGAAGACCATCGCCACGTCCCGGAGGAACAAAACGGCGCAGCCGGCCCGGACGATCGGTGGGCCCCACCGCTCGGACTTGCCGAGCAACAGCCAGCCAAGTGGCCCGGCCGCACCACTCAGCATCAGGAGCACCCAACGGCAAGAGGTGTTCGTTTTCCCTACCCGGCGGCGCCTCGCGAGATCCCTTCTGGCGCTGGTGGTTCGCCCGCACAGCGCCGTAGCGAGACGGTCGGCTTCGCAGATCATCGGAGCCTCCAAACGAAGCGAGAGGCGCTCAGCGTGCCGTCGTTTGCCGACGTGCTGCGAAACTAGGGCCGAAGGGCGTGTGAGCTCTAGGGCCATTCGACTCTGTCGGTGCACCGGTCGCCACTTACTCTGGACTTTGCACCCGCGGCCACAGGGTCGCGCGCGCGCCCGCGCTTCGGGGCGGTGAAATGTCCGTTGGGACTGGCCGGATCATGCCGGGCAGTAGCGGTTTCGGACCATGCTTGGGTGGCCGATAAGGAGGGTGCGGTGCCGCAGTGGCGGGATTTCATGGACCGCTTCCGTCCGGCCGGCACACCCGGCGCCGCGGGCCGGCCCGCGGTCCCGGCGGATCGCAGCGCCGACGCGGCGGCCGAACTGACCGCGGTGCTGGTCCTGCTGGACGACGCTCAACAGGAGGCGTCGCGCATCCGCCGAGCCGCCGCCGAACGTGCCGAGGAGATCCGCCGTGACGCGGATCGACAGGCGGCCGAGATCATCGCCGGGGCCCGCCGAGGGGCCGACACCGTCCGGCTTCAGTCCGAAGCGGAAGCGGTGCGCGAGGCCGAGGCGGCCACCGACGACATGCGGGCAAGCACCGAGGCCGAGATCACCCGGCTGCGCGCGCGGGACCGCGACCGGCTGCCGCATTATGTCGATGTGGTGGCGTCGCAGGCGCGACAGTGGCTCGATGAGCTCGGTCAGCCGTCCACGACCGTGGTCAGCGGCAGGTGAGCGCGCAGTGGGTGGCCGGCAACGTGCGGGCCAGAGCGCTACTCAACCGGCGGCTGGGTGCGGGTCGCGCCCGAGCGCTCGCGGCGATGAGCTCGCTCACCGATGCCCAGCACGCGCTGGCGGGCGGCCCGTACGGCCGCAACATCGCGGTGGGACAGTCGGGGGGCGACACCGATCATGCGGTGTATTCCGCGTTGCTCTGGCACCTGCGCGTGCTGGCCGGGTGGCAACCCGGCCAAGGCGCTCGGGCCATTCGGGCACTGGCCGCCGGGTTCGAGGCCGCCAACATCACGGCGCACGCCCGGCGGTTGGGCGGGGCGCCCGCTCTCCCGCCGTACGCGCTGGGAGCCCTGGCCACCGCCTCCTCGCGGCTGTGCGAGGCGTCGTCACTGGATCAGCTGCGCGCCGCGCTGGCGCACAGCACCTGGGGTGATCCGGGCTCGGAGTCACCGTCTGACATCGCGCTCGCGGCGCAGATCAGCTGGGCGGTGCGCGTCGCGACCAGCGTGGAGGAGGCGTCGTCCTGGGCGTCCGCCTGGCTGGCCCTTCAGGTGGCACGCCGGCGACTGGTGGAGCGGCGCGGTATGCCCGAGCCCGCGGAGGTACGCGCGCGTGCCGTCCTGGGCGCGGGTGCGGGCGCCGCCGGTGGCATCGCCGCGTTCGCCGACGCGGTCCCGGCGCGGGCCCGCTGGGTGTTCGACGGCGTCACCGACGCCGCAGACTTGTGGCGTGCCGAAGCGCGCTGGTGGTCTCGCGTGGAGGCCGATGGTCTTTCCCTGCTCGGCCGGGCGGGGTTTTCGCGCGCCCGCACCGTTGGGGCGGTGGCGGTGCTGGCCGCCGACGCGTGGCGGTGCCGCGCGGCGCTGCGGCTGGCGGCGCGCGGCGGCGGACCGATGGACGTCTACGATGTCGTCGCCTGACCGGGTACGCACGCTCACGCGACGCTGGATGCCGGCCCGGATGCAGCGCATCGCGCTGGTCGCCCCGGTGGACAGGCTGCGCGACACCCTGGTAGCCGTGGCCGCATCGGGCACCGTCGAACTCGACCAGCCGACCGGCAGCGACGGCGCGCCCCCGGCTGAGGCGGGGCGAGCACTGCAACGCCTGGGGGTGCACCCCGGGTCGGCTCACATGGATGCGCAGGTGACGTTGTCAGCCACCGCGCCCGACGTGGCGGCGCTGGAGCGCGCCGGAGCTGCCGGCCTGCTGGCCGGTGAAGCGCAGCTGCAGCGCTACGCCGCGGGCGCGGTGCACCGCGGCGACCTGGCGGCGATGGGAGGCTGGTGCCCGTCCGAACAGTTGCCCACGCTGCGCACCGGTCTGGGCGCGGCCGGTGCGGCCGCGGTGCCGATGCCCACCCCCCGTGGGGTCGATCCGCCGACGCTGCTCGGGGCCGCGCCGGGGCTGCGCGGGGGCTTCGCGGCGCTGGTGCGCACCTACGGCACCGTGCCCTATCACGACATCGACCCCACGATGTGGGCCGGGCTGGCGTACGTGGTGATGTTCGGGATGATGTTCGGCGACGTGGGCCATGGGCTGTTGATCGTCGCTGCCGCCGTCATGCTCAGGATGGGCTGGATCCGGCGGTTCGCGTCGCTGAAGCCGATGTGGGTGTTCATCGCCGCGGCCGGGGTCGCGGCCACGATATTCGGCGTCTTGTACGGGGAATGCTTCGGCCCGACCGGGATCGTCCCGGTGGTGTGGCTGTCCCCGCTGGCCGACCCGCTGCGGCTGCTGCTGGTGGCTTTGGCGGTCGGCGCGGTGCTGCTCGGGGTGGCCTACACGGTGGGGGCGGTGAACCGCTGGCGCGAAGGCGGTGTCCGGCTGGCCTTGTACGCGCCGTCGGGGATCGCGGGCGCGATCGTCTTCGTCGGGGCGGGTGCGGTGGTCGCCGGGTACACGACCGGTCCGCGTGTGCTGGTCGCGGTCGGGGCCGCGGTGTCCGCGGCGGGTCTGCTGCTGGCGCTGGCCGGTCTGTACGCCGAATCCGGCGGCGGCGCTTCGGGAGTGCTGCAGGCTGCGGTCGGCGGCCTGGACCTGGTAGTGCGGCTGGGCTCGAACCTGGTGTCTTTCGCCCGCCTGGCCGCCTTCGGGATGACCCACGCCGCGCTGGGCTGGGTGGTGTGGCGCGGCACGACCGCCCTGTGGGGCCACGGATGGGCGGGCGCGGTCGGGGCCGTGCTGGTGTTCGTGGTGGGCAATGCGGTGGCGTTTGCGCTGGAGGCATTGGTCGCCGGGGTGCAGGCGCTGCGGCTGGAGTTCTACGAGTTGTTTTCGCGAGTGTTCATCGGCGAGGGCAGGCCGTTCCGGCCCTGGATGATTCCCGTGGTGGCGACGGAGGCGGCGACGTGTTGACCTGGATTATCGCTCTACCGGCCCTGATCACCGGGTTCGCGGTGAGCCTCAGGCTGCTGCGCCGGCGGGGCCGGCTGGCGGTGCGGCTGTTTTGGACCGTCAACGCTGTGGTGGTGTTGGCCGGTGCGGTGGTGGTTGCACAGGCACTGACCGCCGGGCCAGCGGCGGCTCAAGCCGCCGCTGCCGGCGCAGGCGCGCCGGGCGGCAACTGGGCCGCCCTACTCGGTGCGGCGATCGCCGTGGCGGGCTCATCGATCGGCGCGGCGATCGCGGTGGCCTACACGGGCGCGGCGGCGCTGGCGGCGCTCAGCGAGCGCCCGGAGCTGTTCGGGCGGGCCATGGTGATCGTCGGGCTGGCCGAAGGCATCGCCATCTACGGCCTGGTCGTGGCGATCATCTTGATCCAGCGGGCCTGAGGTGGGCGCGGTCGTCGTGGTCGGTGAGCCGGCGCTGGTGGCCGGGTACGCGTTGGCGGGCGCGACGGTGATGCCGGCCCACGGCCCCGCCGAGGTGCGCCGGGCATGGGACGACCTGCCTGCCGAGACGACGCTGGTGATCCTGACCGAAACAGCCGCCGCCCAGCTGGCCGGGCGCCTGGCCGGTGCTGCTCCGCTCATCGCGGTGATGCCCGGATGAGCGCCCTGAACGCCGCGCAGGCAGCGCCGGCGCTCGAACCGGTGCGCACGGAACTGCTCAACCGGGCCGTCGAGGATGCGCACCGGCAGGTTGACGAGGCCACGCAGGAGGCGCAACGCATCCTCGCCCATGCCCGCGAGCACGCCACCGCGCTGACCGAAACCGCCCGCGCCGCAGGGCAAGCCGCGGCGGCGGTCGCGACATCCGAGCGGCGCGCGGCGCTGCGTCGGACGTTGCGCGGTGACGTCCTCGCCGCCCGCCGCGACAGCTATCAGCAGTGGCGCCGGTGCGGCACCGAGGCCGTGCTGCGGCTACGCGATGACCCGGCCTACCCGCGCTGGGTGGCGGCGATGCGCGCCGCAGCGTCGGCTGCCCTGGGCGCCGAAGCGCACCTGAGCGAGCACCCCCAGGGCGGGGTGGTGGTCGACGCGGGTCAGCGGCGAGTGGACTGGAGCCTGCCCGGTATCGCCGAGCGCGCGCTGGACGCGACCGCCCCGCAGGTGGGGGAGTTGTGGTCGTAGGGGACGCGGCGCGGGTGGTGCGAGTGTCGGGACCGCTGGTGCAGATCGACTCCGCCGCGCCGCTGGCGATGCACGAGCTGGTGGTGCTGGGCGAGCGGCGCATCACCGCTGAAGTGGTCGCGATCCGCGGTCGGCGGGTCACGGTGCAGGCCTACGAGTACACCGGCGGCCTCGCGCCGGGGGCCTCCGCGGTCGCGCTGGGGGCCCCGCTGTCGGCGCCACTGGGGCCGGGACTGCTCGGCGGGGTGTTCGACGGGCTACTCAGGCCGCTGCACAGCGCGCCGACGTGGCTGGCTCCGGGACATGACAACGACACCGATGCCCGAACATGGCTTTTCGAGCCGAAAGCCCAGGTCGGCGCCAACCTCGCGGCCGGTGCGGTGCTCGGAACGGTGCCGCACGCCGGGTCGGTGGAGCACCGCGTCCAGCTTCCACCCGGCACCGGCGGCAAGCTCGAATGGATCACGCCCACCGGTGACTACGCCGCCGACGCGGTGATCGCCTCGGTCGGCGGGCAACCGGTGCAGCTGTCGGCACCGTGGCCGGTGCGGCGGGCGCGGCCGTACCGCAGCCGCCGCGACGACGCGGTGGCACTCAACACCGGCCAGCGGGTTTTGGATCTGTTGTTTCCGATCGCGCGGGGCAGCACCGCCGCGGTACCGGGCGGATTCGGCACCGGGAAAACCTTGCTGCTGCAGCAGATCGCGAAATGGTGCGATGCCGATGTCATCGTCTACGTCGGCTGCGGTGAGCGCGGCAACGAGATGGCCGAGATCGTCGCCGAGATGGGCCAACTCAGTGACCAGCGCACCGGCGGCAGTCTGGTCGAGCGCACCGTCATCATCGCCAACACCTCCAACATGCCGATGATGGCGCGCGAGGCCAGCATCCACACCGGGGTCACCGTGGCCGAGTACTTCCGCGACATGGGATATCACGTCGTGGTGATCGCCGACTCCACCTCGCGCTGGGCAGAAGCGTTGCGCGAGTTCGCGTCCCGGATGGGTGAGCTGCCGGCCGAAGAGGGCTACCCGGCGAACCTGTCCTCGGAACTGGCCGCCTTCTACGAACGCGCCGGCTGCGTCGACACGCTCGGCGGGGACACCGGCTCGGTGACGGTGCTGGGTGCGGTGTCGCCTCCCGGCGGCGACCTGTCGGAGCCGGTCACCGTGCACACCGAGCGGTTTGTGCGGTGCCGCTGGAGCCTCGACCGTGACCTGGCCTACTCACGTCACTATCCGGCGGTGTCCTGGTCGGCGTCGTTTTCCCGCGACGCGGAAACTTTCCCCCCCGCCGGGGACACCTGGGCCGGCCGCCGCGGCCGGGTGCTCGACCTGCTGACCGAGTCCGATCGTCTCGCCGCGCTCAGCGAGCTAATCGGGGCGACGGCACTGCCCGACAACGAACGGATCGTGCTGCTGGCCGGGCGGCTGCTGCGCGAAGCCGTGCTGCAGCAGAACGCCGAGAGCCTCCACGATGCGTACTGCGCGCCGCAGAAAACCGCGGCGCTGGCCGAGGCCGTGCTGGCGGTGATCGACACCTGCCGAGACATGGTCGCCGCGGGCGTGCCCGCACAGCTGATCGAGGAAACCGATTTCGGACCGCTGGTGCGCGCCCGGGACGACAGCGGACCCGCCGACACGGCGCTGGCCACCCAGCGGCGCGACGAGATCAGCGCACGGCTGCGTGAGTTGCCGCGATGAGCCGCCCGTGGTCACCGTGGGTGGACTACCGCGGGGTGCGCGAACTGCGGGGCCCGCTGGCCGTGGTCGGCGGCGTCGACGGCGTCGGCTGGGACGAGTACGTGTCCATCACCGTCGGCGACGGGTCGGTGCGGCACGGGCTGGTGCTCGACGTGGACGGCGATGTGGCGGTGGTGCAGGTCATGGAGGGCACCGCCGGAATGGATTCGGCCAGCTCGGCATTCCGGTTCAGCGGTGAGCCGCTGCGCATTCCGGTGGGCCCGGACTGGCTGGGGCGCACCTGCAACGGCCGCGGCGAACCCATCGACGGCGGACCGCCGGTCACCGGCCAGCTGCGGGTGTCGATCAACGGCGACCCGCTCAACCCGGTGCGTCGGGACCCCCCCTCAGAACCGGTGCTGACCGGGGTGTCGGTGATCGACGCGCTGACCACCCTGGTGCGCGGCCAGAAGCTGCCGGTGTTCTCGCTGCCGGGCCTGCCACACCTGCGCCTGGCGTGCCAGATCGCTGCACGGGCCAGCGCCGGCGGCGAGCCGTTCAGTGTGGTGTTCGCCGGCATCGGGCTCACCCACGCCGACGCGGCCTATGCCGGCAATGTGCTGGAATCGCGCAGCGCGGCGGGCGAACTCGTACTGCTCATCAACACGGCCGACGACCCGGTCATCGAGCGGATCCTGACACCGCGGATCGCGCTGACCATCGCAGAGCATCTGGCGTTCGACGCCGCCCGGCATGTCCTGGTGGTGATGACCGATATGACCAGCTACGCCGAGGCGCTGCGTGAAGTCTCGGCGGCCCGCGGCGAAATGCCCGCCCGCCGCGCCTATCCGGGATACCTCTACAGCGATCTTGCCTCGCTCTACGAGCGGTGCGGCAAAATCACCGGCCGGCCGGGGTCGGTGACCGTGCTGCCCGTGCTGACAATGCCCGGCGGCGACATCACCCATCCGGTGCCGGACCTGACCGGCTACATCACCGAGGGGCAGATCATCTTTTCCGCGGAGATGCATCTGCACAACATCTACCCGCCCGTGGATGCCTTGTCATCGCTGTCACGGATGATGCGCCACGGCGCCGGCCCGGGGCGCACCCGTGACGACCACCTTGCGCTGGCGGCGCAGCTGCTGTCCGCGCTGGCGCGGGCGCGCCAACTACGCGCGCTGGCCGAGCTCATCGGGCCCGAGGCGCTCACCGCCACCGACCGCAGCTACCTGGCGCTCGAAGACGAGTTCGGCACCGGGCTGGTCAACCAGCGCGCCGACGAGGCGCGTGAGCTCGACGACACCCTCGACCGGGCATGGGAGGTAGCGTCGCGCTTGCCGCGAAGCGAGCTGTCGATGCTGCCAGCCGGGCTTGTCGACCGGTATCGCCCCGGCATCGGGCGGGGGGCGTGATGGCGGCTCTCCAGGTGCCCCCCGGGCGGATGGGACGACGATGGCTCATCGACCGGCTCGAACTCGCCGAGCGCGGTGTGACGCTCCTGGAGGAGAAGCTTCAGCTGTTGTCATCACTACGCGATCGTCTGCAGCGCAGGGTCGACCAGACCCGCCGCGACTGGCAGTCGTCCTGCCGCGAGGCCGACACATGGGGTCTGCGCGCAACGCTGCTGGGCGGCCAGCGCGCAGTCGAGCTTGCCGCCCCGACCGGCCACGCCGCCGTCAGCGTCGGGTGGGCCACCACCGCCGGTGTCCGCTACCCCGACACCGCCCAATGCGTGTTGCCGCCCGAGAACGATCCCACCGTCATCCACACCGGTTCGGCTTCGGTGCGGGCCGCGCAGGCCTACCGGGCCGCAGTGGTCGCCGCCGCCGATCACGCCGCCGCGCAGTCGGCGCTGGCCACCGTCGAGCGCGAGTTCGGCACCACCAAGCTGCGGGTGCGGGCGCTGAGCAGACACTGGCTGCCCCGGCTACGCCGGGAACTGGCCCGCGTCGAGCTGGAACTGGAGGAACAAGATCGGGACGCCGCGATCCGGGTCCGGTTAACCCATCGCCCGGGCCGCTGAGCGCTCTCCGGCGCTCATGAATCGGCACCGGGACCGCTTTCCACACCCGGTCGATCCGCGATGTGGCGGGCGAGCTGATCTTCGAACCAGCCGAAGGCGTCACGCATCTCGATCAGGCGATGATCGGCCCGGTCGCCGGCGGCTGCGATGCCCTTGTCGGCGACCTGGCGCAGCCGGCCAAGCGCCCGCAGCTTCGCCCGCAGCGGCGCGTCCCAGCTTCCGGAAGCCATTCGGTAGTAGATCTGGCGGTCGCCGGCGCGTGAGACCCGCTCGAGCATCCCGGCGGCGATGAGTTGTCGGGTTGCCGTGCTCACCGCCGCGGCGGACAGGTGCACCCCGCCCTGGATCTGGCGTGCTGACTGCTCGGGTGGGTCGCAGACCATCATCCAGGCGGTAATGCGCATCATGGCCCGGGGCAGGCCGATGTCGGGGCCGAGCGCACCGAGTTCGTCGACGAAAGCAGCCTGCCAGCCGCCCTCCGGCCCCTCACCCGCAGAGTGTCTCGGGTTCATGGCTTTTCCGCATCGTCGGACTCATACCGGGTTGGGCCGCAGGGTCGGGAACAGCGTGAGCGCCGTGTCGCGTTCGATGGCGCGGATGTCAGCTGCGGTAAACCGCTCACAGTCGTGGATGCCCGTGATGGTTGCCGGTACGGCAGCCTCGGTGGCGAAGATGTAGTCGGTTCCGAACAGGATGTGCGACGTGTCGGCGACGGTGAGCAGCGACGCGAAGCAGTGCGGCGATGCGGAGAGGGCGGTGTCGTAGTAGAAGCGGCTCAGGAAATGGTCGAAACCCCCGGGCAGCACGTTGCTCTTGAGTCGCAGGTAGTAGCTGAGTTGCTCGGGTATCTTTTCCTCGAGCTTGTGGGACATGGAGAACAGCTTGCCGATACCGTCGGCGACAAGGGGGGTCGCGCCCTTCAGATTGGCCGCCATCGCGGTGGTGATCCCGACCCGTCCGGCCAGGTAGGGGACCGCGCCTCCGGCGTGGGACAAGATGAAGCGCACGTCCGGATAGTTCTTCGTCACCCCGTTGACGATCAGAGAGAACGCGGTGCGGGTGGTGTCGAAACACACGTCAAGCATCGCCTCGGGGAGGTCGAGATGGGACTGCTCCCGGCCCGGCGGAGTCTGGGGATGAACGAACACCACCGCCTTTCGCCGGTTCAGCTCGGCGAAAACCGCGTCGAACCTCGGGTCGCCCAGGTAGTACCCGTCGTAGTTGGTCAGCAACAGCACGCCGCTGAGTCTCAGTTCATCGAGGCTGTAGGCGATCTCGGCGAGGGTGGCCTCGACGTCGGGGATTGGCAATGTGGCGAACGCGCCGAATCGTCCGGGGTGGTCCTTGACGAGTTCCGCACAGATCTCGTTCATCTGGCGCGACAGTTCCGCGGCGATCGTGGCGCCAGGGTCTTTGCGCCGGAAATACACGCCGGGCGCAGAGATCGAGAGCACAGCCGATGAGATGCCGTGTTCGTCCATCACGCCGAGGGCCTTGTGGACATCCCATTTGGGGAGCTGGACTCCCAAGCCTTTGGTGACACCGAGCTTGGCAAGGGCCTTCGCGTACTCCCTGGGAACGATGTGGTGATGTACGTCGATCAAGCCGGGTGAGCTGTTCATGCCGAACCCTTCGTCCTCACGGTTTGTTACATAGTATTCAGAAATTACTGAATCTAGGGTGGCGTCGGGTGAACTCCACCGCCGCCCGCCTCGGCCGGGCCCCGCCCCACGCAGCCTCGGGGACGTGTGAGGCCCTCTTGCCGCTGTTTCACGTCCTTCGGGACCGCGGATGTGGGCCGAAGGTCCCTTGCCACCGCCGCCGCGGATCCGCAGGGTCAGTAGCGTGGGTCGATGTCCGACAACAACCGTGAGGAAGGCAATGATCCGCTTAGGCCGTCCGCCGCTAAGCGCCCTGGCAGCCGCGATCGCTGTGGCAGGTGCGGCGATAGTGGCACCTGCGGTCGCGCACGCCGGCACCGACGACGACACGGCCTACCTGGGTTTTCTGCGGGACCACGGCGTGCCCACCGATACCCCGGTCGCGCTGAAGCAGACCGCGCTGGGCATCTGCCGCGGATTCGATCAGGGCCTGACGTTCGTGCAGGTCGGTGGCCCGCTGATGGACGCCGGCGCGACCGCGCACCAGGCGTCCGTCGAGATATTCGGCGCCGTCGGGGCGTACTGCCCACGCAACGACCAGGCACTGAGCTTCGCGGACCCGGCGATCCAGCTGGTGCACAGCACGGCCCCCGCGCCGGCGGCACCCCCCGGGAAGTCAACGGAGGCCGGCGTTTCCACCGACCGGCCCACGGGATGGGCTGTGGTGTAGACCCGATCGGCAACGACTCGGCCACGACCGGCCGGACAGCGAAAGGAGAAGACGCGTTGAGTAGCGATGCGCTCGAGGTGATTTCGTGGGACCCCAACGACCACACCGACCTGCCCGGGTTGGCACACGGCCTCACCCGTTACGGCGGTCACTGGTTCGACGTCGGCGTCTCGGTCGTGCCAGGCGACGTCGATCCGCTTTTGGCACTGGACAAAGTGTTCGCAAAGTTACGCCAGATTCTGATCGACGAAAGACCGCAGGTGCAGTACTTCACCGTTGATCTGCGGGTGGCCTCGGATACGCCGATCCCGCATCCCCGGTGAGCCGGCCGCCGGCGATCGCCGGACAATCAGCGCGGCCGGATCATTCGGTGTGGTCGTCGGGCCTGGCGGGCCGGTCAAGACCTGCTGCGTACACGGCGGCCTGCGTCCTGCTGTGGAGTCCGAGCTTACCCAGCAGTCGCGACACGTAGTTCTTCACCGTCTTCTCGCCCAGGAACATCCGCGCGGCGATCTGCTTGTTCGTCAACCCCTCGGTCAGCAGAGCCAGCAGCTCGCGTTCCTGGTCGGTCAGGTCCGACAGCGGGTCGGATGGGGCCGGCGCCGCGGCAGCCCTGAACATTGCCATCAGCGCGGCCGCCGCGCGGCTGTCAAGCAGCGACCTGCCGGCGCCCACCTCCTTGATGGCGTTCGCCAGTTGCATGCCCTTGACGTCCTTGACCACATAACCGCTGGCACCGGCGAGGATCGCTTCCGTCATCGCCTGATCGGAGGTCAAGGACGTCAACATCAGGCACCGCAGGCCGGGCATCGCGGAGAGCAAATCGCGGCACAGCTCGGTGCCGTTGCCGTCGGGGAGGCGCACGTCGAGGACCACGACATCGGGTCGCAGCGCCGGAATCCGCGCCATGGCCTCAGCGGCGGAGGCGGCCTCGCCGACGACCTCAAGTTCGGGGTCTCCGCGCAGCAGGCCGATCAATCCGCGCCGGACCACCTCGTGGTCATCGACCAAGAAAACCCTCAGCACCCTGAACTCTCCTCAACGCGGTGCCGCCCCCCGGCGTGATCGCGGAAGCGCGCTGTGACCAGCGTACAAACAACGGTCGCAGGCCGAACAGCGATCCCGCCCAGGTGCGCCGTCCCGACGGAACGGGGTCGCAGCTGATGCTCGGCGCGGCCGGGTATGTCGCAACCCCGGCGACGCCGACGAGCTCTTCGACCGCGCGGCACCCGCCGATACATCTTGCGGGGGCGCCGATGTGGGCCTTGGGCTTCGCCGCTGCGGACCAACGACCCTGGCGCGCCGACGCCGCACCGCGAAGGGTGGGACCGACGCCGAGAACATGGAGGCCGGTCAGCAGATGATCGCGGACAGCGCCATGATCGAAGCCGCGGTGCAGCGGGCCTGCCACGCGCCGTCGTTTCACAACAGCCAGCCCTGGCGGTGGGTGGCCGATGAGGCCGGCCTGCAGCTCTTCCTGGATCGCGACCGCCGGGTGCGCACCGACCGGTCGGGGCGCCAGGCGCTGATCAGCTGCGGTGCGGTGCTGGATCACCTGCGCGTCGCGATGGCGGTGCTGGGATGGCGTGCCCACGCCGAGCGGTTCCCCCACCAGGCCGACCGCGAGCAGCTGGCCTCGATCACGCTCACACCGCAGGACGTGGCCTCGCCGGCTCAGCGGCTTCGTGCCGAGCGATACCGCGTCGCCGCACGGATCGGCTTCCCTTCGCGGCGCCCGCTGACTGGGATTCGTTCCAACCGGTGTTGCGGGGGGTCGTGGACGACCCCGCCGGTGCGGTGAGGCGCTTTGCGCGGTACCGCTGGAATGCGCGGGTGCCGGCATGGCCACCTGCACACTGACCCACATGACGGAGCTGGCGGCCAGCCGGGAGATCGTCGGCGAGCTTGTCGCTCAGCCACATCCGCAGGTGCTGATCCGGGTGGGAACCGGACCGACCGATGAGCCGGTGAGGGCGACACCGCGGCGCCCGGTGGCCGACGTCCTGCGGTTCCGGCAGCGCTGAGCCGCCGGTGCGGAGCCGAACGCCCCTTGTCGTTGATGACAAACGGCTCTGTCAGGCCTCGCACCGTATTCCTAGCGTCAATCCCACAGACACATTGGGGTGGTCGACATGACGGTGGCGCTGCCGGATTCCCGGGTCATCCGTGACGCGGTGATGCTGGCCTGCCGCGCACCGTCGCTGCATAACAGCCAACCCTGGCGGTGGGTCGCCGAGGGCGCGACGCTGCACCTGTGGGCCGATCCCAGCCGGTTGATGCCGGGCACCGACCACTCAGGCCGGGAGCTGACGCTGAGCTGCGGTGCGGTCCTCGATCACCTCAGGGTTGCCATGGCCGCCGCCGGCTGGGAAAGCATCATCGAACGGTTTCCCGATCCGCATCGTGCGGATCATCTGGCGACAGTGCAGTTCCGGCCCGCGGAAGCCGTCAGCGAGGCGCAGCAGCGCCGGGCGGATGCGATCCTCCGGCGTCGCACCGACCGACTGCCGTTTGCTGCTCCCTCCGGCTGGGTGAGGCTGGAGCCGCTGTTGCGCGACGCGGTCAAATCGCATGACGTGATGCTCGACGTGGTGGCCGACGATGCGCGCCAGGGGTTGGCCGAGGCGTCGCGGCTCACCGAGACGCTGCGCCGGTACGACACGTCGTATCAGGCCGAACTTCGTTGGTGGACATCGCCGTTCACGCTGAACACGGGTGTGCCGCAAGGCGCAATGGTGTCCAGCTCGGAGGCCGCCCGCGTCGATGTGGCCCGCGAATTTCCGCCGGCGGGCGGCGGGCGGCGCCGCGCCGGCACCGAGTTCGACCACTCCAAGATCCTGGTGCTCTCCACACCTCATGAAGACGCCCCGCTCGACGTGCTGCGCTGCGGTGAGGCGATGTCGGCCGCGCTGCTCGAATGCACCGTGGCCGGGATGGCGACGTGCACCCTGACCCACATGACGGAGGTCGCGCCCAGCCGCGAGATCATCCGGCAGCTGATCGGCCAGCGGGGCCTGCCGCAGGTGCTGATCCGCGTCGGCCGACCACCGGCTCGCGACGAACACGTCGCGCCCACCACGCGGCGTCCACTGACGGACGTCCTCGAGTTTCGAAGTTGACAGGCGGCTACCGGAAGGAGGTATGGCCGATGGCTCGGCATTGGCTAGTCATGGAGACCCCCCGGGCGGGGGGCCCGGCGCCCTTCGTCACTCGGTTAGCGGGTGCCGGGCGCCATCTGCCCGAGACCCACCTCACCACCGACGAATTGATGGCGACCACGCGCCATCGCACCCACATCGATCTAGAGCGGCTGACCGGGATCCGCGAGCGCCGCGTCTCGGTGGGCGACGAGGACTCCTACAGCCTTGCCGCCGCCGCGGCGCTGGACTGTCTCGCCACGGCGCAACAGGACCCGGCGTCACTCGACGTGGTGATCAGCTGCAGCATCACAAAATTGCGCGGCGGACCCACCCAATGGCTCGAGCCGACGATGAGCAGCGCCGTGGCCTGCGCAATCGGGGCCGAGAACGCGATGACCTTCGACCTGTCCAACGCGTGCGCCGGAATGCTCACCGGAGTCACGGTCTTGAACAACTGGATCCGGCAGGGCACCTTCGAGCGCGGACTGGTCGTGAGCGGTGAGTACATCTCCCAGCTCGGCCGCAACGCCGCCCGGCACATCCGCAACATCATGAGCAAAGAACTCGCGTCGCTGACCCTCGGCGACGCCGGGGCGGCGCTTCTGCTGGAACGTGCACCGGCCGGATCGGCGGGAATCGGCGTCGCCGGGTTCACGACGGTCGCCGACTACAGCCGGCTGTGCCTGGCCTATCCGCGCGATCACGACCCGGGCGCGCGGATGTTCACCAATTCCCGGGCCATCCAGCAGGCCGCCATCTCCAACACCCCGCTGCTGCTGCGTGAAGTCCTCGAGGCCGCGGACATTTCGATCCACGACATCGATCACGTGATCACACACCAGACCTCGGCGCGTGCCATCCGCAAGGGGATGGCGCAGATGTCGGTGTCGTTCGGCGACAGCCCGCGCCACGACGCGGTGATCACCGTCGACCGGTACGGAAACACGGCCTCGACGACGCACACGGTGGCCCTCGTCGAGGAGCTCGAGGCCGGGCACATCCGGTCAGGGGAAACCATCGCGCTGATCGCGCTGGCATCGGGGCTGGAGATCGGCGTCGTCCTGCTGACCGTGGATGAGGATCTGGTGAGCCGCTATGGGCACAGTCATTGACCGCGTCGACGTCACCGAGCCGAGGTGGCGTGACCGGCACAGCGCGCTGCATCTGGCGGTGACGGCGGCCAAAACCTGTCTGCAGCGGGCCGGCTGTGACCCCGACGAGTTGGACCTCGTGGTCAACGCGGGGATCTACCGCGACCGCAATCTGGGGGAGCCGGCGTTGGCCGCGCTCATTCAGGACGACATCGGCGCCCACCCCGAAGACCCCCACGCCGGCAGCCATGGGACGTTCTCTTTCGACATCGCCAACGGCGCGTGCGGGGTGCTCACCGCGCTGCAGATCGTCGACGGTTTCCTCCGGTCGCGCAGCATCCGCCGCGCCCTCGTGGTGGCCAGCGATGCCGATCCAGGTCATGGGATGAGCGAGAGCTTTCCGTTCTCGCCCGCCGGGGCGGCGCTGTTGTGCGAGTGGATCGATGACGACTGCGGCCTGGGCAGCGTGTCCTGGGTGAACGACTTCGCCGGTCACGACGAGACATTCCGCGCGACCGTGGGATACCACGACGCGCGTAACGTCCTTCGATTCAGCCAGTCGGCAGCGATGGATGAGCGGCTCGCCGCGGCCGCCGCGCAGGCTGTCCGGGAGTGCCTGGAAAAACATTCACAACAGCTCGCCGACATCGACATGATCGTCGCCGCGCCCGCCCGCCACGGCTACCGCACCGCGCTGGGCGGGCGCCTCGGGGTGGCGCCCGACCGGATCACCGTCGCCGATGATCAGCGCATGCACACCGCCGCGCTGGCGGCGGCGTTCGCGCGGCAAGCCGAGCCGCTGCCGGCGGGCGCGCAGGTTCTGCTGGTCGCCGCCGGCGCGGGGGTAACCGCCGGCGCCGCCCTGTACCGCCGGGCCCCCAGCGCGAGGAGCGCGCGATAGGGCCGACGCCGGGGCCCCGCTGACCGGCGGTGTCCAGGCCGCCGAGCAGCGTGTAGGTGTTGAGCAGATCGCCGATCGACAGATGCACGCCCTGATTGGCGTCCACCGGGCGACCGCGCACCAGGATCGCGAACGCCACTCCGCCAGGATCGCCGGCAGCCACGATCCGACCGCGATGCCCGCGGCTCACGCTTGGCCCATCTCCCGCACACACCGTCGGCTGCTTCACGACAACTGTCGGTGCATCGCGCGCCCTGCGCCCGCGGAATGACCGATCTCGTGACCTTGGTCCCGGCGGCCGGGGGTCTAAAGGCTAATGGTGTGTAGGCGCGGTGAGGCGGAGGCTAGGGGGTATGACCGCAAGCGGTGCGCCGATCACGGCGCTGTCGGAGGAGGAAAGCTGGCAGCTGCTGACCAGTGTGGCACTGGGGCGACTGGTGACCCTGCTTGCCGGCGAGCCCGAAATCTTTCCGGTCAACTTCGTGGTCCAAAACCGGACCGTGCTGTTCAAGACGGCCGAAGGGACCAAGCTATTCAGCACCGTGGTCAATCACCGGGTGGTGTTTGAAGCCGACGAACACGGCGCCGACCAGGGGTGGAGCGTGATCGTCAGGGGTCGGGTACGGGTTTTGCGCACCAGCGCCGAGATCGCCGAGGCCGAGCAGGCGGCCCTCCTGCCGTGGACGGCGACACCGAAGACCCACTACGTGCGGGTGATCCCCGCCCAGATCACCGGCCGCCGTTTCCGGTTCGGACCGGAACCCGACCGCGGCACCAGCTTCGCGTGACCGGTTCCAGAACCCTCGCTCGACCCTCAAGTTGAGGACTTCTGACCCTGACCGCGCGCCGCGCAGGGGCCCACAGTGGCGTGATGGAGCATTTGACACCCTTGGATGCCGCTTTCCTGGAGGTTGAGGACTCCGATCCGCATGTGAGCCTGGCCATCGGCGGAGTGTCGATCATCGAAGGGCCGGCCCCCAGCTACGACGAGTTTGTCTCAGCCTTCGCTGAGCGGGTACCCCGCATTCCGCGTTGCCGCCAGGTCCTGCGGACCCACCCGCTGGATCTGGGCCCACCCCAATGGGTGGATGACCCGCACTTCGACATCGCGCGCCACCTGCACCGTACCGCGCTGCCCGATCCCGGCGGCGACCCCGAGCTCTTCGAGATGGTCGCGACCGCGATGGAGCGGCGACTCGACCGCGAACGCCCGATGTGGGAATGCTGGATCATCGAGGGGCTCAGCGACAACCGGTGGGCCGTGCTGACCAAGATTCACCACTGCATCGCCGACGGCATCGCGACAACCCAGATGCTGGCGAAGTTCAGCGACGACGACCGCGGCGACAGCTTCGCCAACGACACGCTCGGCGCCAAGGAGCACCACCGGCCCGCGCTGCGCCTGCCCTCGATCAGCTTGAACCCGGTGACCTGGGTGAGCGGGATAGCGCGCGGCACGCTCGCCGCGGCGACCGCCGCCGAACACGCCGCCGTGGGCGCGGCCGAGCTGACCGCCAGTCTGCTGAACCCGGGACCGCAATCGTCGCTGAGCGGCCCGGTGACGACCATGCGCCGCTACACCGCGGCGCGGGTGCCGCTGGCTGACATGCACCAAGTGTGCGAGGCCTTCGGCGTCACGCTCAACGACGTTGCGCTGGCCGCGATCACCGACAGTTACCGCGGGATTCTGCTGAGCCGCGGGGAAAAACCCAGCCCCAATTCGCTGCGGACCCTTGTTCCGGTTTCGATTCGCGCGGCCAACCAGTTCAACGTGACCGACAACCTGGTCTCGGCGATGCTGCCGCTGCTGCCGGTCGACGAAGCCGACCCGGTCAAGCAGCTGGAGCTGGTGCACAGCCGGCTCAGTTGGGCCAAAGGCAGCGGTCAACGCGAGGGCGGCAGCGCGGTGCTCGCGGCCACAAAGAACTTCCCGTTTGCATTCTCGGCGTGGACCATTCGCGCGTTGGCCCGATTGCCGCAGCGCGCGGTGGTCGCCCTGGCGACCAACGTTCCCGGCCCGCGGGGTCGGCAGACACTGATGGGCCGCCAGGTGCTGGAAGTGCTGCCGGTCCCGCCCATCGCCCTGCACCTGCGCACCGGCGTCGCGATGGTCAGCTACGCCGACCGTTTCATCTTCGGCATCACCGCCGACTACGACACCGCACCCGACATCGAGGCACTGGCCACCGGAATCGAGGACGGAGTGGCGCGGCTGGTCAAGGCCAGCCGGGCACGGCGGCGCAGTCGCGCAGCCAAATCGGCCGCCGGGCCAACGGCCAGCAGCGCGTAGACGCTCCTCGCGATCACACAATGAGTTTCGACACGACGCTGTACGGCGGGTTTTCAGATGAGTGGTGGCCCCGTCGTCACGTTGTTGATTTCGTTCGCGTTCGGCAACTTCACCCGGCCCGGGTGAGGGTGCCGTGAACACCCGGCTCATCACGAGGCTGCAGGCGATACAGGCGGACAGGCTCCGCCGGATGTACCCCGCTGGACGGGGCGATCCCCAGGCCCGCCGGTACGCGCGGGCGTGGGTGCGGATCATCGGTTCGGGCCTGCTGCCGCGGCGATGGGTGGTGCTGGAGGTGCCGGGTCGGCACACCGGCCGCCCGACCCGTTTCCCGCTGGGGATGGCCGATCTCGACGGCCGGTGGTATCTGGTCTCGATGCTCGGTGAGTGCAACTGGGTGAAAAATGTGCGCGCCGCCGGGTATCGTGCAACGCTCTGCCGCCGCCGGGCACGCGACTGCCGGCTGATGGAAGTGCCCGCCGACCAACGGGCACCCGTGCTGCGCCGCTATCTGCAGAAAGTGCCCGGTGGCCGCCCGCACATTCCGATATCCCCCGATGCGTCGCTGACGGCGTTCGGGGCGATCGCCGTGCGTTATCCCGTCTTTCGGGTCGAAGCGATCGCCTGAAGCGCCCAGGGCCCCGCCCGGCACCGACGATGTCGCGCTACTCGAGGCGCTCGACCTCGTCGGCAGCCGACAGCAGTGCCATGCCAAACTCGCGGGCCTGGGCGGGCGTCAGCGTGGTGACCTCGGTCGCGTGAAGGCTGAGCCAGCGGTGGCATGTGCCATCGCTGTTCTGGTAGCCGCTGATGCTGATCCGCGCGCCTGACACGTCTCGGGTGGCGCCGCTGAATTCGCGGAACAGGCCGCCTTCGTCGGTGGTCCAGTCGAAGAGCTGCGTCGCGTCGGGCGGTGGCGGCGCATCCGGGGTTGGGTCATCGGTCATCGTGGTGGTCTCCTGGCTGCTCGATCGGAGGGTAAACCCGCTGCGCCCGCGCGTCATTTCCTCGGTGACCCGTGAAGTCGGTCACCGCTGCAGGACAACGATCCTGACGCCGCGGGAGTATCGTCGGTGTCGAAAGCCTCCGTTGCAGATTTCAGGAGAAACGATGGCGCTGGCACCGGCGAGCTGGCCCGATCCGCTCCTGAGGGCGGTTCGCGCGTCCAACAAGCACCTCCTCAACCCGGTCATGGTGCGGCTCGCCGGCCGCAAACACTGGTACGCCGCGGCGATTCGACACACCGGGCGGCGGTCGGGCAAGCCATACACGACACCAGTGGTGGCCGATCGCGTGCAGGACGGCTTTCTGATTCCACTGCCCTACGGCACCAAGGTGGACTGGCTGCAGAACGTGCTGGCGGCCGGGGGAGCGACTCTTTCGGCCGACGGCGACACCTGCGAGGTGGTGGCGCCTGAAGTCATCGACGCGAAAGAGGCCGTGCCGCTGCTCGCCGAGAGGCGGCGGCGCACGTTCCAGCGGGTCGGCATTGAACATTATCTGGAGGTCAGGCGCGCGCCCGCCGCGAACTGAGTCCCGGGCTCAGGGTCGCAGGATGGGGCGCAGCGTGTCGAGCACGGCCAGATCCTCGATGGTCGCCGGCGGCGTTTCCTCTCTGCCGTGGGCGATGCCGCGCATGACCTTCCGCAGGATCTTCCCCGACCGCGTCTTCGGGAGCGCGGGAACCACGTCCACCGTCTTGAAACAGGCCACCGCGCCGATCTCCTCGCGCACCGCCGCCACGAGCTCGTCGGCCAGACCCTCGGCCGCCGCGCCCGCTTTCAGCACGACGAAGCCCCGCGGGACCTGCCCCTTGATGTCGTCGGCGACGCCGATCACCGCGCACTCGGCGACGGCGGGGTGTGACGCGAGCACGGCCTCGACGGCGCCGGTCGACAAGCGGTGTCCGGCGACGTTGATCACGTCGTCGATGCGGCCCATCACGAATAGGTATCCGTCCTCGTCGACGTAGCCGCCGTCGCCGGTGAGGTAGTAGCCGGGATGCTCGCAGAGATAGGAGGCCTCGTAGCGCGCGTCATCACCCCACAGGGTGGGCAACGTGCCCGGCGGCAGCGGCAGCCTGATGCAGATCGCGCCGTGTTCGCCGGGTTCGCAGCCGGAGCCGTCGGCCCGCAGGATCGAGACGTCGTAGCCCGGCATGGGCAGGGTCGGCGACCCCGGTTTCGTCGGAAGTGCCTCAACGCCCATCGGATTGGCGGCGATGGCCCATCCGGTCTCGGTCTGCCACCAGTGATCGACCACCGGGACGCCGAGTGTGGCCGACGCCCACCGGTAGGTGTCGGGGTCGAGCCGTTCTCCTGCCTGGAAAAGGTATCGCAGCGCCGACAGGTCATACTTGCCGACATACGCGCCGTCGGGATCTTCCTTCCGGATCGCGCGGATCGCGGTCGGCGCCGAAAGCAGCGCCGCCACACCGTATTCGGACGCCACCCGCCAGAACGCACCCGGGTCGGGGGTGCGCACGGGCTTGCCCTCATAGAGCACCGTGGTCACGCCGGCCAGCAGCGGGCCGTACACGATGTAGGAATGCCCGACGACCCAGCCCACGTCGGATGCCGCCCAGAACACCTCCCCGGGACGGACGTCGTAGATGTGGCGCATGCTCCACATCAGCGCCACCGCATGTCCGCCGTTGTCGCGGACGATCCCCTTCGGCCTTCCCGTCGTGCCGGAGGTGTACAGCACATACAACGGGTCGGTGGCAGCCACCGGAACGGCGCCCACCGGCTCGGCCGCGGCCATCATCGTCTGCCAGTCCAGGTCCCGGCCCGGTGTGAGGTCACACCGCAGCTGATCCCGCTGGACGACGACGCAGCTGCGGGGGGGATGGGCGCTGGCGTCGATGGCCGCGTCGAGTATCGGTTTGTAGTGCACGATCCGCGACGGCTCGATCCCGCAGGAGGCCGACACCACCACCGTCGGGCGGGCGTCGTCAAGGCGGGTGGCCAGTTCGTGGGCGGCGAAGCCACCGAACACCACCGAGTGCACCGCCCCGAGCCGAGCGCATGCCAGCATTGCGATGGCCGCCTCGGGAATCATCGGCAGGTAGATCACCACACGATCGCCCTTGCCCACGCCGAGGCTGCGCAGCACGCCCGCGAACCGGGCGGTCGCATCGAGCAGCTCACGGTAGCTGTAGGTGCGCCGGGCGCCGGTCATTGGCGAGTCGTAGATCAGCGCCGGCTGATCGGCGCGGCCGTCGGCGACGTGACGGTCGAGCGCGTTTGCGCAGGTGTTGAGTTCACCGTCGGGAAACCACCGGTAAAACGGTGGATTCGCGTCGTCGAGTACGCGCGTCGGCTCCCGGGTCCACGAGACCGCCTGCGCCGCCTGCGCCCAGAAGGTGGTGGGGTCGGCGAGGCTCGCGGCGAACAGTTCCCGATAACCGTTCACGCCGGCCGGTTGCCGGGATCGCCCTTTCGTCGTCGACATCCCGCACTCCTTCAATCGTGCTGGACCGGTATCGAAGTGCCCGCTGGGCGCGAATGCCGCGTCCACGGGCCCGACGTTATTGCCCGCGCCCGCGTTCGGCACGGGTCGTTCGACCCTGCCCGGCGCGCCATTGGTCCCCGGCAGGGGCGAACCGGCTGACGCCGTCCTGCGGGCGCCGGCAATCGAACCGCAAGCGCAGAGATGTCGCCCCGGGTGTATTTCGGCCCACGTGGCGGTGAACTTGCCGAGAACCGTTGCGGGGAGAAGTATTCAACGCCGTAGCGTGACGTCATGGGCAACGTGGACCGGCGCACGGCGCTGTGCGTGATCGCGGCGGCCGTGCTGGCCGCGACGGGAGACCTTCTGCCAGCCCGGGCGGACGCCGCGCGGGGAGGGCTGCCGGCCGCCCGTGTGCCGGCCCCGGCCGGTGTGCTCACCCGGCTGCCCGGCGACGGCAACCAGCTCGCGTTCACCGTCGACGACGGCACCAGCACCGCAGTGGTCGCCGCGTTCGCCGACTTCTGCCGCGACACCGGCACCCGGATGACCTTCTTCGTCAACGGCGCGAACAAATCCTGGACGGACAACGCGCCCGCACTGCAACCGATGGTCGACTCGGGTCAAGTCCAGCTCGGCAACCACACCTGGTCGCATCCCGACATCACCCGCATCGGTGTGGACGCGGTCGCGGACCAGATCCGGCGCAACGCCGACTTCTTGAAGAACACCTACGGTGTCGACGGCACCCCGTTCTTCCGACCGCCCTACGGCCGTCACAATGCCGACACCGACCGGGTGGCCGCAACGCTCGGCTACCCCACCATCACGATGTGGAGCGCCACCATCGGCGATTCAGCCCCGGAAAACGCAACGAGCCTCATCGCCAACGCGCGGAACTCTTTCCAGGCACAGCAGATCGTGCTGGGGCATGCCAACCTGCCCACCATCACCCACTGCTACGCCCAGCTCATCGACATCATCTCCACCCGCAACCTTCAGACGGTCACCCTCAACGACGTCTTCGGCTAAGAAATCTTTCACGGACCGGCATCGGGTCAGCAACGCCTGCCCGATTGACGGGCGGGTCTTGTGGTAGCACGCTATCCCGATGGCCGCCCCCAGTGAGCAAGCACTGATCGACGAGGTGCGACAACGTCTGATCGCGACGTACGCCCGGCTCGCGCCGGCCACGGTCGTGCTTGCGGTGTCCGAAGCCCAGGAGCGATTCGTCGACTGCCCCGTGCGTGACTTCGTGCCGCTGCTGGTTGAGCGCCGCGCCATCAAGGCATTGTTGGAGCATTCCGCGCCGATGCCGGCGGCGCGGGCCATCGGGTGATGGACGTGATCCGCCCGTCATAGGCTGATCGGCGTGGGCGGTGTTGTGGCGGGCCAAGAGGAGCGCGTTGCGCTGCTGGCCCTGCTCGACGAACGTCCCGCCCTTCGCGATGAGCCGGCGGGCGCGACATCGTGGGCGACCATCGCCTCGGAGGTGTCGCTGCGCGGGTCGGCGGTCGCGCTGTGGGAAAGACTTCACCCGCCCGCGGAGGGGATGGCTGAGCCGGGCGGGCCGCTCGAGCGGGCACGCGCGCTGCTCTCGTCGTGGCGCGGAGCCGATTTTGCGCTGGTGACCATCCTGGATGCCGCATATCCATCGCCGCTGCGAGGCATTCACCAGATGCCGCCAATTCTGTTTGCGAAAGGCCGGTTGGCGCGCGATGAAGTCGGCGTCTCGGTGGTCGGAGCGCGGCGCGCCAGTCACCGAGGTTCATCGATTGCGTCGAACGTGGCCGTGGGACTCGTCGAGCGCGACATCTCCGTTATTTCGGGATTGGCGAGCGGCATCGACACCGCCGCCCATCAGGCCTGCCTGGCCGCCGGCGGCCGCCCGGTCGGGGTGATCGGCACCGGCATCAATCAGGTCTACCCGGCTGAGAACGCCGACCTGCACCGGCAGGTCGCCGCTCGCGGGTTGGTGCTGTCGCAGTTCTTCCCCGACGCGCCGCCACAACGGCACACGTTCCCGATGCGCAACGCGACGATGTCGGGCCTGGGGCGCGCCTCGATCGTCGTGGAGGCGGGCGAGTACAGCGGCAGCCGCATCCAGGCGCGGGTCGGCGTCGAGCACGGCCGCCCGGTGATCCTGACCGACCGCGTGGTGGCGGCCACCGCATGGGGCCGGGAGATGCAGCATCGGCCCGGTGTCTACGTCGCCGGCAGCACCGCCGATGTGATGGGCATCGTGGAGGATGTCGTGCGCGACGTGGACGTACGCGCGGCCACGGCGGTGTTGGGGGAGCCGGATTGACGGATGCGGCCGCCGAAGCGCGCCGGGCGCTGAGGGCGTCCGCGGGCGGCTACCTGCGCAACCCGGTGCGCGCGCCGGGTATCACCTGCGCGGTGTGCGCCACGCCGGTGGACGGCTTCGCGTGGTGCTGGCGCTGCAGGCAGGATCGCCGCATCCCTGGCCTGGCGGATCTGGTGGTGCCGTTGACATACGCCATCGGCGGCACCCAGTCGGCCACCCTGCTGTGGCACTACAAGGACGACCCCGTGCGCAAGGTGCGCGAACAGCACACCCTGATCCTCAATTGGCTTTTGTACCTTGCGATTTCGTTACACGAGCGGTGCGTGGCGGCGGTGGTCGGGTCGCCGGTGTCGCTGCGGATGACCATCCCATCGTTGAGCGGCCGGACGGGGCTGCATCCGTTTTCGGCGCTGGCGCAGTGGATGAAGGCGATCAGTGGGTCCATCGTGTTGGCGCCGGCGCCGGGGGCGATCTGCGACCGCATCGTGTCGGGCGACAAATTCGCCGTCGAACCGGATGCGCCACTCGACGGGCAGCACGTGCTGCTGCTCGACGACACCTGGACCACGGGGTCCAACGCGCAGTCGGCGGCGCTCGCCGTGCGCCGCGCCGGCGCCGCGGCGGTCAGCGTCATGGTCGTCGGCCGCTGGCTCAGCCCGAACTACGGCAACACCGCGCGGTTCATCAAGGAGTACCTGCACAACGACTACGACACCGGGATCTGCCCGGTGACCGGCGGGCGGTGTCCGTGAGACCAGCGTAGGCCGGGCAAACGCCGGACCGAGGCCCTAATGTCACACGCTTTGCTGATCAACGATTTTCGCGCAGCGTGCGCCCTATACTGCAACGCCAAGACAACACCCCGAGCCTGCAGGGACACCGGTGGGTCGTGCAGTGAGGAGACAAGCCAGATGAGTCATTCGATGCGGCGGTGGAGCGCCGCGGCGGCCGCCACCTTGGCAATGGCAGCCACGGTCGGTTCCACACTCACTATTGCGCCTTCCGGGGTTGCGAAAGCCGACGTGTGCGTCAGCGGTGGCCGGCGCGTTTCGGTAAGTGGGTGTGCCAACCTGGCCGACACCGTCGCTCCGTACGTTCCGCCGCCGGCCTACTACGCGCCGATGCCGTACGACCCGCCACCGCCGCCGAACGTCAGCGGGTGTGTGGCCTACAACGGCCGGTGGGTCAGCGCCGGCGGCTGCAACTAAGCGACTCACCGACCACCGGCGGCGGGCCGGCGCACCGGTCCGATCCGCGCATCCGGCCGGTCCCGCCGGACAATTTTGCAAGAAGTTGCCAGCCGCGACACACGACGGTGACACGTCATCGAGATAGTTGCGACGTCGTGGTGTCGCGAATGTTGTCCCGCCTGGCGCCGGTGCGTGTCACAGTCGCCTATGCGATCGTGCTCTGCATCGTCGGGGTCACGGTGCCGGCGCTCGGCCCGCGCGCGCAGGCCACCGTCGTCAGCCAGATGAGCACCAACCTGCACAACCTGGCGCGTGGTCGTCTCGGCACGCTGATCGGCAGCGCGTTCATCACCGACGGTGATGACCTCTATGCCTGGCTGCCGGGGCTGGTGTGCCTGCTGGCCCTGGGGGAACTGTTCTGGCGTGGCGGGCGTCTGGTCGTGGCGTTCGCGCTCGGCCACATCGGTGCCACGGTGCTCGTCGCGGTGGGCCTGGCGGTCGCGGTCGAGGCGCGATGGCTGCCAATGTCCATCGCCCGGGCCGACGACGTCGGGATCAGCTACGGCGCCGCAGCGGTGCTGGGCGCGTTGACGTCGGTGGTACCGCGGCGCTGGCGACCGGCCTGGGTCGGCTGGTGGTCCGGCATCGCGCTTCTCGCCGCGTCCGGGGCCGACTTCACCGCCGTCGGGCACGCCGTGGCACTGACGTTGGGCATGGGGCTGTCGGTGCGGCTGCGCCCGGACGCACGCTGGACCCCCCTACGAGGCGTGTTGCTCGCGGTCGCCGTCGCGTTCGGCTACGTCACCCTCACCGGGGCGTCGCCGCTCGCGGCACCGGCCGGCGGGCTGGCAGGTCTGCTGACAGCGCTGGCCGCGCAGCGTATCAATCACCGCCGTCGACGGCAGCGCGCACGAGCCGAACGCATTGGGCCGTGCCGTCGAGCCACAGCAAACGCCGAGTCGGCGGCGGGAAGAGACGTACCACCGATCCGGTGGGTTTCAACGCCGGAACAACCCGCGGGGCGAGCATGAGACCGCAGCTTCCAGATCCGCTCAAGCTCCCGTGGGAACTGCGGGAAAACCTCACCGCACGATCCGGCGTAGACCGACTTGCGGACGGGCGAACCAAATACTGGTCGATGAGGTGTTGAAGGGCATCACGCCCCAAATGTTCGTGTGGTGGTTTCGCGGCGGCATTCTCGGGGACATGGACGTCGAAGGACGCGCCGTACCCAGGTACCGGGTCTGGCACCCCTATGACCACGTCGGCGCGCGCTTGTTGGTGAATCGACCCGCTGAGGCCGCGCAGGGCGCGGTCGCCGAACTCGAGGAGTACTTCGGCCGCGAACCCAGCTTCTACACCAACCCGGCGGTGCGCATCGACCAGATCGGGGAGCAGGGGATCACCACCACCTGGTTCGAGCACGGTATCGCCATCGGGCATCTCGGCCACGACTTGGAGGCGGTACCGGGCGGGATGCGCCTAGGGCACGTGATGGACGTACCCGGCGAATCAACCACCGTGGGTCTGCTGCTGGCCGAACGGGTATGGCCCCAGGCGATGGGCGAAGCCTGGATCCGGCATGGAATCCAGGAGATGGGTAACTTCGAGAACTTCCTGCCGCGGCTCTACGACAGCCAACCGCACTGACCCGCGCATGTGAGGGATCGACCCGGGCATCAGGGATTCCGACGTTCGGCGGTTGCGCCGGACGCATCGGAGCAGGCAAGCACTGTGGCGTCCCGGCTGGGGAACTAAGCGTCTGCCGCTCGGCGCTCGAGGTTTCTAGCCTGGTAGTCGGGCTCGGAGCGCTGACGCCCCCGTCATCAAGAAGGACAGCGGCGCCCGTCCGCCTGTCATCGTCGCCCGCGGCACTGAGATCATCGT